>Ga0207674_10003188_pt1 | contig 20190 bp, 18 predicted proteins | sample KBSCornC72_FD_184303 | JGI IMG/M metagenome (GOLD analysis project Ga0207674, IMG submission 184303) | Corn rhizosphere microbial communities from Kellogg Biological Station, Michigan, USA - KBS Corn C7-2 (SPAdes) (version 2) | ecosystem: Host-associated > Plants > Roots > Rhizosphere > Soil ...
CGTATCGCCGTTGACGATGTGCCAGCCCGCCGGCGGCGTGACGTCGAGCGTGACGGGATCGGGCTTGTGCCCTTCGACGTACATGAAGAGGCCGGCGCCGTTCCAGTTGGCGTGTGCGCTATCGAGCACGCTGAAGGTACCCGAGAGCGCGTTGGCGAAGACGCGGTAGCGCAGGTGCACCGCGTGCGCGCCGCCGGTGAGCACCACCCAGCGCGATCCGTCCGTCTTGTCCCAGCGCAGCGCGCGTCCTCCGTCGTCCGTGGCGCGGAACTCCTGGACGTTCTTCGCGAAATCCATTCGCGCATAGCGACCGGGCGACCAGACGGGGAGCTGGAGCGGCAGCGTGTCTCCGCGCACGCCTCCGACGTCGATGGACACGTCGTAGAGGTGCGAGGCGGGATCGGGCATGGCGATCCGGTAGGCGATCCGAAGCGGCTGCGCGATCGCGGTATTCGCGACGGCGGCGAGAAGGACGAGGGCGGAGGCGAGGACGTGCACGGAGATACGGATTCGGCAGGATGGTGAATGCACGAACGCCCGTTCCGGCTCTCCCGGAACGGGCGCGCGCTTGAAGCTCCCGTCTTATCACGCGCGACGCAAGCGTCGCGGCAATGCGTCAGGGCTTCTTGGTATTGGCGGAATCCGCCTTCGCTTCCTGCAGCTTCTGGGTCTCGGCGGCATGCGTGTCGATCGCCTTCACGCCACCGTACTTCTTGTCCTTGATCAACTCGCCGGTCATGGCGTCGACGTGGACCTCCGACGCGCCGTTCTTGCCGTGCACCATCTTGATCTCGTACACGAGACGTCCTTCCTTCATCTCGAGATCGGCCGAGCTGATCTCACCAGCGTCGGGGGCCGAGCGGGCGATGGCGAACGCCGAGTCGCCGCTGATCTTCACCGTGTTCGCGAGGCTCTCGGCGACCTTGATGTCGACCTTCGCCGCCGCGTGCGGCGTCACCTGTCCTTCGGCCGCTCCACTCGCGGCGCTCGCGCCGCTCTTCGCTGCGCCCATGGCGGGCATCGCACCGCTGTTCGACGGCGCGACTTCCGTGGACGGAGGCGTGCCCGTCGCCTGCTGGGTCGATTCCGTGGGCGGCGTGGTGGCCGGACCCGCGCTCGGCTGCGGCGTCGGGGTGACCTGCGCCCCGTTGCTCGGCTGACCCGTCGGGTTGACCGTGCTCGTCGCCTTGGACGAATCCGTGACCGCGCCGTTCGAGGTCGTCGTCGTGGTCTTCTGCGTCGTGTCGCTCGGTGTGGTCTGCTGTGCTGCGGCGGGAAGCGCGAATGCCGCGAGCATCACCGCGGCCAGTGCGTAGCGATGAGTCATCGTTGTGCTCTCCTGCAAGATGTGAGGGGTCGTCGTCCGCCAACCGACGGATACGATTCCCTACCCCGCAGATACCGTGCGAGTGTCGTGCAGAATCGTGATATTTTCGCAGGAAAATCGCGAGCGTGACCTGGGTCACGACGATCGCGTGGGGCACGCCACGCGTACGGAGCCGAGCTCGCCTACTCGCCCGTGAAATGTGGCCGCCGCTTCTCGCGGAACGCTGCGATCGCTTCGCTCACATCGCGCGTTGCGAAGCACTGCTTGATGCTCACCAGCTCATCGCGCAGCGCCACGTCGAGCTCGGTGTCGAGACTGCGCACGAGCAGGCGCTTGGTGAGCGCGTGGGCGACCGGCGCGCCCTGCGCGAGCTGCGCGGCATACGCGCGCACGCGATCGGCGAAGGCATCGTCCGCGACGACTTCCGTGGCGAGACCGATGCGTGCCGCTTCATCGGAGTCCACGTCGCGGCCCGTGAGCAGGATGTCGGCGGCGCGCGCCAGACCGACGTGTCGCGGCAGGAAGTAGCTCACACCCGCATCGGGACTGAGACCGCGTCGCGCGTAGCCCGCGGTCATGCGCGCCGATGCGGCGACGATGCGCAGATCGCACGCGAGCGCGAGGCCGAAGCCCGCCCCGGCCGCGGCACCATTCACGGCGGCGAGCACCGGCTTCTCGCAGCGCACGACGCCGTGCACCCAGGTCCCGACCCAGGCATAGGGATCGAGCCGCTCGACGCGCGTGGACGACGGCAGCGTCGGCGGCTCGGAGAGATCGAGGCCGGCGCAGAAGGCACGCCCGGCGCCGGTGATGACCACCACGCGCACCGCATCCTCCGCCGCGGCATCGGCCACGGCGGAGGAGAAGGACGACGCGAGTGCGCCGTTGACGGCGTTCAGCTTCTCGGGACGGTCGAGAATGAGAGTGCGAACGCCGTCCGTGGATGTCTCGATGCGTAGATGCGCGTAGTCGGGCATGCGCAATCATGCGCGAACACGGTGTGCCTGTCGAGCATCGTCACTCCTCGGGGCGCGGGCGGACCGGCGCGACGGCCACGTGACGCGAGAGCTCGGCGGCAAGCTCGGCCAGACGGATGAAGTCCGCCCGGTAGCCATCCCGATCGTCGCCGCGCGCACCACGCGCGAGGTCGATCACCGTGGGCCACGCCAGCTTCCCGGCATACGGCGAGCTGCGGAGCAGCATGCCGAAGCCGGCGACCGCGCTCGCGAAACGCATCGACTCCGAAGGCGGCCCGCGCCGCGCCGCCACGGGGTGATTCACCAGCTGGCTGCGATCACCGTCGGGCGCCTTCCATCGCATGGCGACGTGCAGCAGCTCGTCGCTGGGCGCCGTCGGCTCGGCGGGACGCTGATAGCGCAGCGCGCCCGTCTCGTGCAACGTGACGTCGAGCGGCACGTCGGTGCGGACGATCTCGTACAGTGCGGTCACCATGTGACCGGCGCCCACCTCACCGGCATCCTTCGCGTCGTTCGCGAAATCCTCGTCGCGCAGCAGACGGTCCTCGTAGCCGAGGAGGCGGTAGGCGCGCACGCGTGCAGGGTTGAACTCGACCTGCAGCTTCACGTCCTTCGCGACGGTGACGAGCGTGCCGCCCATCTCCTTCACGAGCATCTTGCGCGCCTCGAGCAGGTCGTCGATGTAGCCGTAGTTGCCGTTCCCGGCGTCGGCGAGCTTCTCCATCTTGGCGTCCTTGTAGTTGCCCATGCCGAAGCCGAGGATCGTGAGGAACGCGCCCTCGGTGCGCCGCTGCTCGATGAGATCCACGAGCGCGCCGTCGCTCGACTGGCCGACGTTGAAGTCGCCGTCGGTGCACAGGATGACGCGGTTGTTGCCGCCGCGGACGAAGTTCTGGCGCACGACGTCGTAGGCGAGACGGATTCCCGCGCCGCCCGCCGTCGACCCGCCCGCCTCGAGCCCGTCCAGCGCGGCGAGGATCCGCTGCTTGTCACCGCCGGACGTCGACGGCAGGACGAGACCCGCGCTGCCGGCGTAGACGACGATCGCGACGCGATCCTGCTCGCGGAGCTGGTTCACGAGCAGCGCGAGCGACTGCTTCACGAGCGGCAGGCGCCCTGGTCCCTGCATCGAGCCGGACACGTCGACGAGGAAGACGAGATTGGCTGCCGGCGCGCGACGCATGTCGACGTCGCGCGCGCGGAGCGCGATGCGCACGAGATCGTGCGACGCGTTCCATGGCGCAGCGGCGACCTCGGTGGTGATGCGCAACGGCACGTCGCCGCGGGCAGGCTCGGCGTCCGTGTACGGGAAGTAGTTCACGAGCTCCTCGATACGCACGGCATCCTTCGGAGGCAGCGAGCCGTGATCGAGGAACCGTCGAACGTTGGCGTAGGACGCGCGGTCGACGTCGACGGAGAAGGTGGAGAGTGGCGCGACGGCCGATGAGCGGAAGGGATTCTCGTCGATGCGGTCGTACGCCTCGGTGTTGCCGGGCTCGCGGGGACGGCGGATGCCGCGGTCGAGCTCCTCCGTGTACGCGTATTCGCGCCGGGCACTGCCAGCCATCCCGGGCACCACGGCGGCCACGGCACCCGTGATGGACTTGGCGCGCGCATCGCGGAGCCGCTGCGCGGTGGGCGCCGGGTTGGCGGGTAGGTCCTTGCGAGCGAGCCCCGGCTGGACGGAGTCCGCGACGAGGGTCGATGCGACGAGGTGGACGTCGACGCGGATCGTGTCGCCGCGGAGCGTCGCGGCGCTCTGCCAGGGCTCGTAGCCGCTGCGACGTGCGAGGAGGGTGATGCGCTCCGACTCGCCCGAGCGTGCCACGGTGATGGCGTAGCGGCCGTCGACCGCGCTCACGGCGCGGGCGGCGCGCCCCGCGACGGTGATCGCCGTGCCGACGACCGGCTGCCCGTGCGAGGTGACGCGTCCGACGATCACCGTGGACTCGAGCCGCCTCGCTTCGGCGGGGGAATGCACGACGACCGTGGCGCCGAGCGCGAGCGAGAGCAGGAGCGGATGCAGATGTTTACGATGTGCGGGCATGGTGACCTGCGGTTGGAGGATGCCGGGGAGACGCCGGCCTCCGGTCGCCTTGCACACCTCACAGCGGCGATGCATCCAGATTCGTATATATTCCTCCGGACCTGCCTACCCCGCCCCCACCATGCCCGTCCGCCGATCCTCACCCACCGGTCGGTCTGCCACTACGACGCGACTCCCGCGCGGAGCGCGCGGCGCCGAAGACGCCACCGCCGCCGACGCCCCGCACGGCTCGCGACCGGAGCAGGTCTATCTGCGATTGCGTGATCTCATCGTGGGCGGCCAGCTCGCGCCGGGAAGCCGCGTCGTCGAGACGGAGGTCGCGAGCCGCCTCGGCGTGAGTCGCACGCCGGTGCGCGAGGCGCTGCAGCGACTCCAGCAGGAAGGGTTCGTCGTCGGTGCACCGGGCGCGCAGCAGGCACGGCTGACCGTCGCGCCGCTCACGCGCAGCGACGTGCACGAGCTGCTCAACATCGTCGGCGAGCTCGAAGGGCTCGGCGCACGGTGGGCAGCGGGACTGTCGGTCGCCGATCGGCGCGCGTTGGGGAAGGAGCTGCGCACGCTCAACGTCGAGTTCCATCGTCTCGCGCGCGAGGTGCCGCTCGACCACAGCGCGATGTACGAAGCGGACGAGCGGTTGCACCGCAAGATCGTCGAGGCGAGCTCCGGGCCGCGGCTCCTCTCGCTGCACGACAGCGTGAAGCCGCAGGCGGAGCGCTACATCCGCATGTACATCAGCCTGCTCACCGGCGACATCCGGCCTTCGGTGGCGGAGCACGACGCGATCATCGACGCGATCGAAGCGGGCAACGCCGACGAAGCGCAAGTGGCCGTGCAGACCAACTGGCGCCACGCAGCGGACCGGATCGTCAAGGTGATCGATGTGGCGGGAGAGCGCGGCAGCTGGTAGCGCGGGGATACGGAGATACGGGGATACGGGATGACGAACGGCCTCGGGAAGCCAAAGCCTCCCGAGGCCGTTTCGCAGTCCCTCATTCCCCCATTCCCGCGTTACCGCCCCTCCAGCTCCTGCCTCAGCTTGAGAAAGCTCTCGTATCTCGCGGCGCTCACCTCGCCGCGCGCGACGGCGTCGCGAACGGCGCAGTCGGGTTCGACTTCGTGGCGGCAGTCGGCGAAGCGGCACTTGTGGAGGAACGGGCGCAGCTCGGGGAAGCATTCGTCGAGCGCGGTGGGCGAGAGGGCCCACATGCCGACCTCGCGGAGGCCAGGCGTGTCGGCCACGTAGCCGCCTTCGGGGCCGGGCAGGGGATGGAGGTAGCCGCCGACGGTCGTGTGCCGTCCCTTGTTCACCGACTCGCTGATCTCGCCGACACGCAGGTCGAGGCCGGGGAACATGGCGTTGATGAGCGACGACTTGCCGACACCCGACGGCCCGGTGAGAACGCTCACCACGCCGGCGAGCGCGTCGTGGAGGGTCTCGATACCTTCGTGCCGCTTGACGCTCGTGTAGTGCACCGGATATCCGGCGCGCTCGTAATCGATCCAGCGCGCGCGCGTGGCCTCGACGCCGCCGGTGAGCTCGACCTTGTTGATCACGATGCGCGCGGCGAGCTCGTTCGCCTCGGCGATGACGAGGAAGCGGTCGAGCATCCGCGGATGCGGCTCGGGGTTCGCCGCGGCGAAGACGACGACGACCTGATCGACGTTGGCCGCGACGATGCGCTCCCCCTGCCCTCCGCCGGGCGCGCGACGCGCAAGACGCGAGCGGCGTGGCAGGATCTCGGCGATCGCCCATGCGCCGCTCGCCTCATCCTGCTCCAGCACGACGCGGTCGCCGATGGCGAGCTTGAGCGTCTCCGCGGCCGACGCGACGGTATCGCGCCGCAGCGATCCGTCGGCGCGGCGCCCGGCATTCGATTTCTTGACGCGACCACGCAGCGATGCTTCGACCACGGCGCCATCGGGGCGGCGCACGCGCCAGACGCCCCCTGTTCCGCTCAGGACGATGCCTTCGACGTCGGGCACGGACGAGGCGTCGTCGCGCGGCTCCGTCATTCGGCGGCGCCGGGCAGGTCGTCCCCGTCCTCTTCGCGCATCGCGTCCCACCAGCGGCGCGTCGGGGTGCTCCCTGCCTGTTCGGCGATCGCGGCGTGCAGTGCCGCGCGCACCTCGGCAAGGGAAAGGGCGCCGACGATCGCGCGGGCGTCCTCTTCCGTGTCGGCCTCGGCCAGGTAGTCCGTCTCGAGGTGTCCGCTCGGCGAGGAAGCGCCGATGCGGGACCAGCGCACGAAGAGCAGGTACGCCCCCCACGGCCGCTCGGGGTCGCCGGTGGGCGACGTCACGATCTCGACGCTGTAGGAGAGGCCGTCCGTCCCCTCGAACGCGGCCGGCCGGCCGTGCACGGCAGCGTAGCCGCCGATGGTGTTGGCATCGCCGCGGCCGTGATCAGCGGGGAGGTGCTGCCCGGGCATGCGGAAAGGAAAAGGGGGCGCGGCGGCCAGGATCAACGTCGACTGAACGCTTCGCGGATGACGTTGCCCGTGATGAAGGCGACGTTCGCGGGGCGCTCGGCCAGGCGGCGCATGAGGTATGGATACCACTGCGTGCCGAAGGGCACGTAGACGCGCATTCGATAGCCTTCCCGGACGAGCGACTGCTGCAGGTCGCGGCGGACGCCGTACAGCATCTGGAACTCGAACCGGTCCTTCTCGATCCTCTGCTCCTTCGCCCAGCGCTTCGCTTCGTTGATCATCGCCGGGTCGTGCGTGGCGATCCCCGGGTAGTTCCCACGGAGCATGAGCTCGCGCATGCACTTCACGTAGTTCGCGTCGACGTCCTTCTTCTCCGGATAGGCGACGGCGGGGGGCTCCTTGTACGCGCCCTTGCAGATGCGCACGCGGGCGCGGAGGGCGTTCATGTGCTCCACGTCGGCGAAGGTGCGATAGAGGTAGCTCTGCAGCACGACGCCGACGTTCGCCTTGTAGGTCGGGAAGAACCGCTCCTCGAACAGCTTGAGGGTGATATCGGTGTACGCGCTCGCCTCCATGTCGATGCGGACGAACGACTCGTACTGCTGGGCCCGGGCGAGGATGTCCTGCATCACGACGACGCAGAGCTCATGATCGATGTCGAGGCCCATGGCGGTGAGCTTGACCGACACGTTCGCGTCGAGGCGGGACTGGTGGATCCGATCGAGGATCTGGAGGTACTCGTCACGAGCCGCCCGGGCCTCACGCTCGTTCGTCACGCTCTCACCGAGCAGGTCGAGCGAGGCCGTGATGCCGCGCGCGTTGAGGGTGCGGACGACCTCGAGGGCCTCGTCGAGCGTCTCACCGGGGACGAAGCGTTTTGCGAAATGCTTCGCCAGGCGGCTGTGACGGACGTAGTTGAAAACGCGCGGCTGGTTCGAGAGATACAGGAGCGTGTCGCGAAGCATTTTTCCTCGATACGACGGCGTCGGCCGGAGCCGGAGGAGCTAGGAAGCTAATCGCCGTGGCATGGGTGTGAAGCAACGCGGCGCATCCTGAACGAGGAACGGGCCGGCGCAGGGCCGGCCCGTTTCTGACCATGACGATGCGAGCCCTACTCGTGCTCGCGGTTTTCTGCCTTGGGAGGCGGGACGACCGCGCCCTTGGCGCGAGTCTCGGCAGCCGCCGCCGGCTGCGCGCCCTTCTCGATGTCCACGCTCACATTCCGCTGGAAATCGCTGATGTCCTTGTCCTTCGCCCCAGCGCCCACGAGCGACTTGATGGCGTTGGTCGCCGCGGCCACGGGCACGCCACGGGAGACGATGTCCGCCAGCACCGTGAAGGGAAGCGTGAGGGAGCGCCGCAGACCGGACTGCTTCTTCATCTTCCCCAGCTCGACGGCGGGGACGCCGGCGTGCACGGCCGACGCTGCCGCCTTGAGCTCGTCCGTCGTGGCGACGGCGCCGAGCACGCGGTGCGCGTTGCCCATCTCGAGGGTCAGCGACCGGACGGCGACGACGATCCGGGATCCATCGGCGCCCATGGCGAGCCCCTGATAGACCTTCTCCATCAGCGGTTCGACGGGAATGCCCTGCGCGCGCGCCGAATCGACGATCGCGGAGAGTGCCTTACGTGTTGGTGCATCGAGCCGATTGCTGAGACGCGGATCCTGCGCCTCGGTGCTCCGGAATGCGGAGCCGACGAGAAGTACCGCGAGAAGACTGCGGGCCGTACGCATTCTCACTGAGTCGAGGCCTCCACCACGAGCGCGCTGCTGGGCTGACCGAAGTCATCATCGGCGGCGCGAGGCGCCGTCGGGTCGGCAACCCACTGCTTGCCGTTCACGAGGAAGGCATAGCGGTGGACGCCGGTGTGTACAGGAGCTGAGACACTCCAGACGCCGTCATGGTTTTCCGCGACGAGCGCCGTGTCGTTAAGTCCCCAGTTGTTGAAGTCGCCGACGACGGCGACGCTGTGCGCATCCGGGGCCACGAGGACGAACTGAACGGGGATCGCCTGGCCATTGGCCGGCACCGTGCTCGGGCTCTTCTTCAGCACCGAGAGGGAGACGACGGCGACCACACCAGCAGCGAGCGCGGCGGCCCAGGCGGGCCGCCGCGTGACGTTGGCCGCGGCGGCGAGCCAACCGACGATGCCGCGATGCCGGCGTTCGGCGTAGATGCGCCGGACACGAACCATGACGCGCCGATCGAACGAATCGTCGACACGAACCGGGCGCTGGAGCTCCTGAACCATGAGCTCGAGTGTATTACGGCCCCAATCAGGCACTGTGAACCTCCCGCAGCAGGACGCGCAGCCGGTCACAGGCGCGCATGACCCGCATCTTTAACGCTGAGACTCCGACTCCCGTTATCTCCGCCATCTCGTCGTACCCCAGCTCTTCGACATACTTCAGGAGGAACGCTTCCCGTTGGTCTGCGCTGAGCTCGCCAAGGGCTCGCTCGATTTCCTCCCGCCACATCGTCTGCTCCGCCGGATGCTCCTCCGACGCGTTGAGCAGCGCGGTCTCATCATGCACGAACGTCTGCCCCCTCCGCACACGTCGTGCCCCACTCGTACGACAGCGGTTGACGAGAATGCGGAACAGCCAGGCGCCGAATCGCTCGGGGTCTTCGCAGCGCGCGAGGGATCGGTAAGCGCGAGTGAAGGCATCCTGCAGCGCCTCTTCCGCATCTTCCCGGTTGCCCAACATGTGAACGGCATATCGCGCGTACTTGTCCCGGTACCGCGAGACGAGCGCGCTGTACGCGTTCACCTCGCCGTGCAACACTCGAGCTACGAGCGCCGCATCCGAGCTATCCATACCGGTTGGACCTTGCATTTACACCTACCGTCACAGTCGAGGACGTGTGTTTGCAGCCGAACGATACGCCTACGCGAGCATTGCGGCCATTAGTCACAAGGCCCAAAGGCTAAGCGAACGGATCTCCTCGCGTCGGATAGAAGCGCTCCTGCCGCCGCGCGTTCCGCTCGAGCACCTCGGCCGGGGCAAACCGCCCCGGAAAACGTTCGTTTAGCAGCTCGAGGTCGTCCACGATGCGCGCCGCTCCCTGGGCATCGACGTAGCGGAACGGGCCGCCACGAAAGGCGGGGAACCCGATCCCGAACACCGCGCCCACGTCTCCGTCCACCGTCGAGCGCAGCACACGCTCGTCGTAGCAGAGCGCGGCCTCGTTCACCATCGCGAGCACACACCGCGTCTGCATGTCGCCGGCGGGTATCTCGTGCCGCTGCGCCCCGCCCGGCAGCACCTCATATACAGACGGATCCACGACGCCCTTTTTTCCCTGCTCGTCGTAGAGATAGAACCCCTTCCGCCCCTTCCGACCCGTGCGGCCCGATGCGACGACGCGCCGGAGCGAGTCGCTCGGCGCCATGCGGGCCCCAAAGGCTTCGTGCAACACCTGTCCCACCTTGCCGCCGACGTCGATGCCGACCTCGTCGAGCAGGGTGATCGGGCCGACGGGAAATCCGAACGCGGTGAGCGCGGCATCGAGCGCGTCGATGCTGGCCCCCTCGTCGAGCAGACGCCCCGCCTCGTTCATGTACGCCGAGAGGATGCGCGTCGTGTAGAAGCCGGGCGCATCGTTGACGACGATCACCGTCTTGCCCAACTGCTTGCCGTACGCAACGACGGTAACGATCGCGTCGTCGTCCGTCTCACCGGTCGCGATGACCTCGAGCAGCGGCATCTTGTGGACCGGCGAGAAGAAGTGCATGCCGAGCACGCGATTGGGGCGCATCGCGGCCTCGGCGATCTGCGAGATCGGGATCGTGCTCGTGTTCGACGCATAGATCGCGTCGTCGTGCAGGAGCGGCTCGACCTCGCGGAGGACACGCTGCTTCAGCGCGAGATCCTCGAACACCGCTTCGATGACGAGGTTGGCGCGACCGAAGCCGGTGTACTCGACCGTACCGCCAGCGAGCAGGAGCTGATCCTCGTACTGGAGCCGGGTGATCTGCTTCTTCTTCAGCCGCTCGCGAAGCACCTCGCTCACCGCGGCGATGCCCTTGCCGACGCGGGCGAGGTCGGTGTCCTTGAGGCGCACCGGCGTCCCCTGCTGCACGGCGATGGAGGCGATCCCGGCACCCATGAACCCGGCGCCGAGCACGCCGAGGGTCTCGATGGGACGGGGCTCCGGTGCGGTGCCGTGGATTCCGGGGTCTTTCTTGAGCGCGTTGGTGGCGAAGAAGAGGAAGATCAGCTCCCTGGTGACGTCGTTCGTCGCGAGCTCGCCGAAGGAGCGCGACTCCAGCCGGTACCCGAGCTCCACTCCGCCATCGTAGCCCGCCTTCACGGCGTCGAGGGCAGCGAGGGGCGCGGGGTAGTGGCCGTGCGTCTTCGCCATCACCCCTTCGCGCGCCTTCCGGAACACGATCGATCGCCCGACGGGGTTGTCCTCGAGCAGCATGCCGGTCGCGCCGCGTCCCTTGGGCGAGCGGCGCGGCTCGAGTGAGCCGTCGGCCAACTTGCGCGCGCGGTCGAGCGCGACGTCGCGGAGAATGGCGGGATGGACGATCTCGTCGACGAGCCCCATCTGATACGCCTTCTTCGCTCTTATGTTGCGCCCGGTGAGGATCATGTCGAGCGCGCGCTGGAGCCCGACGAGCCTGGGCAGCCGCTGCGTGCCCCCCGCACCGGGGATGAGGCCGAGCTGGACCTCGGGGAGGGCGAGCACGGTCTTCGGGTGATCGGTGGCGACGCGGTAGTGGCAGGCCAGTGCCGCCTCGAGGCCACCGCCCAGGCAGGCACCATGGATGGCGGCGACGACGGGGACGCGCAGGAGGTAGAGCCGCTCGAGCAGGGCCTGGGCACCGCGGCTGAGCGCCTCGGCGTCCGACGCCCCGGTCATGGCGAGGAACTCGTCGATGTCGGCGCCGGCGATCCAGGTGTCCGGCTTTCCCGACATCAGGATCACTCCGCGCACGGTGGGATCGCTCTCGATCTGTCCGAACAGCTCGCCGAACTCGGCGCGCAGCGCGGCCGTCACCTTGTTCACCGGCTCGCCCGGCAGGTCGACGGTGACGATCGCGAAGCCATCCTCGTGCGCGACGCTCAGTGCGGGCTTCATGCGCGCTCCACCACCATGGCGTGGCCCATACCGCCCGCGGCGCAGACGGTCATCAACCCGAACTGTCCACCGCGACGCGCGAGCTCGTTGCAGAGGGTGGTGAGGATGCGGCCGCCCGTGGCGCCGAAGGGATGCCCGATGGCGATGGAGCCGCCCATCACGTTGAGGCGCGAGCGATCCACCTCGCCCACGGGCTGACTGAAGCCGGCGCGCTCCGCCCACTCGCGCGACGCGAGCCCCTGGAGGTTGGAGAGCACCTGCGCGGCGAAGGCTTCGTGCATCTCGACGAGGTCCATGTTCGCGAGCGAGAGACCGGCGCGCTGCAGCGCCACGGGGGCGGCGAGCACGGGGCCCATCAGCAGCTGCTCGCCGGGATCGAGCGCGGCGTAGCTGTAGCTGCGGATGTACGCGAGCGGCGTGTAGCCGAGCGACTTCGCGCGCGACTCGCTCATGAGCAGCACGGCGCTCCCGCCATCGGTGAGCGGCGAGGAGTTGCCGGCGGTCACGGTGCCGTTCCGCCGATCGAACACCGGCTTGAGCGCGCGGAGCTGCTCGATCGAGGTGTCCGAGCGGATCCCGTTGTCGCTCGTCATCGCCTGGAAGGTGGGCGGCACGAAGAGCGGAACGATCTCCGCCGTGAGGCGACCGTCGTGCGTGCCCGCCGCCGCGAGGCGATGCGATCGCAGGGCGAACTGGTCCTGCAGCTCGCGCGGAATCGCATTGATCTTCGCCATCTTCTCGGCCGACTCGCCCATCGTCTCCCCGGTGGACGGCTCGGCGATGGCGGGGGTGATGGGAACGAGGTCGCGCGGGCGCACGCGGGCGAGCGCCTTCACGCGCCCGCCGAAGCTCTTCGCGCGCGAGGCGGCGACGAGCGCCTCGCTCATGCCGCGTGAATGCAGGATCGGCACGTTGGAGAGCGACTCCGCCCCGCCGGCGATGATGATGTCGGCATGGCCGAGGGCGATCTGATCGGCCGCGTCGGTGATCGCCTGATTGGCGGAGGCGCAGGCGCGACTCACGGTGAACGCCTGGCACCCCTTCGGCAGCATCGGGAGGAGCGACACCTCCCGGGCGATGTTCGGCGCGAGGACGGACGGAACCACGGTGCCGTACACGATCGCGTCGACGAGCTTGCCGTCGATCTCGGTGCGCTGGATCAACTCGGCCACGCAGTGCTTTCCGAGCTCGATCGCGCTCAAGCCCTTGAGCGTGGTTCCCGATCTCGCGAAGGGCGTACGGACGCCGGCGATGATCGCGACTCGTCGTCCGGGAGTCCCGTAGCTTGGCATGCGCGAAAGCTACGGGGTGGTGGAAGGACCGACTAGGCGAGTCCCATCGTCGCGCGCGCACGTCGGCGCACGAACCACTGATCGACGCTGCGCCAGGGGAAGACGTGGCGCCACGCGCTGAACACGGCGCCGCGCACCGTGAAGCGCAGCCCACCGGGTGCGCGGCGCCAGTAGCGGCATCGCACGAGATGCTTGTGGAGATCGAGGTGGCGACGCTTGGCGAAGACGAGGCGCTGCTCGGGGGTGCGGCCGCGCGTGATCTTCTTCTGCTTCACCTTCGCGGCGCGTCGCGCGACGCGGCGCCGGTGCAGTCGGTAGAGCTCGGTGACGTTCTGGACGTCACCGAGGCGGACGTGATCGATGAACGGCGCCTCGGGCCAGTACCGCAGCGTGCGGACGTTCGACGTCACCAGGCGCACGCCGTCGACGAACTCGCTGTCGAAGGCGATCGAGCTCGCGTCGCGGTCGGAGGCTTCGCGGGGCGGACGGCAGCCGATGACGATGACGTGGTCGCCGTGCTCGGGATGCTCCATCGACGACGCGACGAGCGTCAGCGGATAGGTCTTGAGGTTGGTGGTGCGGTGCGGATCGCAGAAGCCCATGGCCGCCAGGCGGCTCTCGTTGGCTTCGATGTAGTGCAGGATCTCGTCGTCGATCGGCTCGGGGTACGCCGGATCGAGGGTGCGCGTGGTGTCGCGCGGCGTCGAGCTCTTCGTGTAGAGGGCGATCGGCGCGCGGACATAATAGACGAAGAACCACCGGACCCAGTACAGCTGGGCCAGGACGAGAATGACGACGAGGACCTGACCTCGCACAGGAAGCCAGTGCCAGGCCCCAAGCAACAGCTCTGCTATGCGTTGACGGGTCACGAGTCGAGAGGCGAAGGTTATGAGCGCCGACGCGTCCGCTTCCACTCCCATCGAGGACGATCAGACGACCGCCCACGCCACACGCCCAGACCGGGAGGCGATGTTCTCCGCGCTGGGACAGGAAGTGTTCGACCTGCTCGTCGTGGGCGGGGGGATCACGGGCACCGGCGTCGCGCGCGACGCCGCGCTGCGTGGACTCCGCGTCGCGCTCGTCGAGAAGGACGACTATGCGAGCGGCACGTCGAGCCGCTCGTCGCGGCTCGTGCACGGTGGCGTGCGATATCTGGAGCACGGCCAGATCGGCCTCGTGTTCGAATCGAGCCGCGAGCGACGCACGCTCCAGCGGATCGCGCCACACCTGGTACGTCCGCTTGCCTTCACCTGGCCCGTGTACAAGGGCGCGCGGGTGCCACGGTGGAAGCTGAGCGCGGGGCTGACACTCTACGACGTGCTCTCGCTCTTCCGGAACCGGCGGCACGAGCGTCTCGATCTCGAGGGGGTGCGGCGTCACGAGCCGGCGCTGCGCACCGACGCACTGATCGGCGGGGCACTGTACTGGGACGCGGCGACGGACGACGTACGCCTGACGCTGGCCACCGTACTCTCCGCACAACATGCGGGCGCCGTCACGTTGAACCACGCGGCGGTGACGGGACTGCTCCGCGACGGCGAGCGAGTGACGGGCGCCACCGTGCAGGACATGCTCGACGGCAGACGCGTGACGGTGCGGGCGCGCGTCGTGGTGAATGCGACGGGGCCGTGGAGCGACGAGGTCGAACGCCTGGCCGATGCGAGCGCGGGCCCTAGCGTGCGCGGGAGCAAGGGGGTGCACGTGAGCGTGCCACGCGTGCGAGTGGGCAACGTCGCCGCAGTGACGCTCACCGCGCCGCAGGATGGGCGCGTGATGTTCGTGCTGCCGTCGGGCGCGCACGCGATCATCGGCACGACGGACACGTACGACGCGACGTCGCCGGACGACGTGCACGCGACCGCCGCCGATGTGCGCTATCTGCTCGACGCGGCGAACCATTACTTCCCGGAGGCAGGCCTCCGGGAGTCAGACGTAGTGGCCACGTGGGCGGGCATCCGTCCCCTCGCCGCGTCGGGGGCCACGGGTGCGCCGAGCAGCGCGTCACGCGAGCACAGCATCGTGGAGAGCGCGCCGGGGCTCGTGCGCGTGACGGGAGGAAAGCTGACGACGTATCGCGCGATGGCCGCGGAAGTGGTGGACACCGTCGAACGCGCGCTGGGGCACGCGCCGTCGCCGTCCCGCACGGCGAGTCTCGCCCTGGCCGGCGGCGACATGCGCGACCCGGACGAGGAGATCGCGCACGCCGTCGGCACCATCGGCGACGAGACGATCGCCCGCCGTCTCGTCGGGGCGTACGGCACGGCGTGGCACGGCGTCTGGTCGCTCACGGAGGCCGACCCGGCGCTGGCGCGCCTGATCCAGCCCGGTTTCCCGTACGTCTACGCCGAGCTCCTGCACGCGATCACGCACGAACAGGCCGCGACGCTGAGCGATCTGCTCATCCGGCGCACGCCGATCGCGTTCGAGACGCGCGACCATGGACGGTCGACGGCGCGACGCATCGCGCCCGTGGTGGGGCGATGGATGCGGTGGAGCGGAATGGAGGTGGACGACGCGATCGAGGCGTACGACGCGGAGAGCGAGCGGATCTTCCGCGTCGTCGCCGAGTCGCCGGCTACAGGTCGTCCGGCTGCAGATCGTGGATCGTCTTGAGCTCGGTCACCTTCAGCTGCCGCGTGAGCGCGGGAAGCTTGAGGTACGCGATCTCGCCGACCGACTTGCCGAGCAATGCGCGGCCGATGGGAGAGGACATCGTGACGTGCCCCTCCTCGAAGTCCACGGCGTCGCCGAAGACGAGGTGGTAGGTCTCCTTCAGTCCGGACTTCTCGTCGCGCACGTGGACGGTCGAGCCGAGCCCGACCTTGTCGTGCGGGATCTGGGTGACGTCGATGGACGACAGCTTGCTCAGGCGCTCCCGGAGCTGGCCGAGGCGGGCCTGCACGAATTGCTGACGCTCGAGCGCAGCCTTGTACTCGCTGTTCTCGCGCAGGTCGCCCATCTCGACCGCTTTCCGGATCTCGTTGGGGAGCGTGACGTTGAGCTCGAATTGGAGCTTCTCGACCTCGTCCCCAAGCTTCTGCTTCAGCTCTTCGATCATGGTGCACCAGACTTCGTGACGACAATAAAAGGTGACGCCCGGCCGGGGGCCGGGCGCCGCATATCTGCATTCTACCCCGCAGGGGGCGACAGGGCAATTCCGGGACCACGCGCATGAGCCTGTCGCGCGAAACGGTCGAGGCGGGTGTGCAGCGACTGCGGATGCGGAACTGGCGTGGCACTGCCGTCGGCTACGAGGTGAGTGCGTACCTGCTCGACGACGTGCTCGTGGACACGGGCTTCGCGCACGCGCGTGCGTCCATGCTGGAGGCGGTAGACGCGCTGCGGCCGCGCGGGGTGATCGTGACGCACTCGCACGAGGATCATGCCGGGAACGTTCCCGCGCTGGCGGCGACCGGGCTGCCGATGGTGATGCACGACGCGTGTGAGGCGGAGCTGCGCGCGCATCCGTCGATCCGCCTGTATCGACGCGTGGTGTGGGGACGGACGCCGACGCTGGGGCAGGCGATCGAGCCATTCGATGCGTCGCCGCTCGCGGTGGTCGCGGCACCGGGACACAGCGGAGACCATGTGGTCGTGTGGGACGCGGAGCGGCGCATCCTCGTGTCGGGCGATCTCTTCCTGGGGGTGAAGGTGCGCATCGCGCACGATCACGAGTCGCCGCGGACGCTGGTGTCGACGCTGCGCCGGATGGCGGCGCTGGAGCCGAGGCTGCTCCTCGATGCGCATCGCGGCGTGGTGCAGGATGGTGCGGCGCAGCTGCGAGCGAAGGCGGACTGGACGGAGGAGACGATCGCGGCGATCGAGCAACTCGCGGCCGAGGGGGCGGGGGTGGAAGCGATCGTGCGGCGGCTGTTCGGCGGGGACTCGTTCGTGGGGTGGGTGAGCGGCGGGGAGTACTCGCGGGCGGGGTTCGTGCGGGCAGTGCTGCGGGACACGCACCCTTGAGGGAACCCAGCCAGAGGTCGAGGTAAGCCCAGCGGCGAGCGGACAGCGGCGAGCGGCGAGCAGTCAGCTTCTGGGCGGCGAGCGGTCAGCTTCTGAGCGATTCTCGGTCAGGGGCTGAGGAGCGTGGCCAGTCCTCGGGTGTGCCGGTCAGCTCGGCGCTGACTTTCCAGAGCCGCTCGCGGGTGGCGACGTTCCGGGACTGGCGGGAGGTGCGCATCGGGCGGCCGCGGCGGTCGAAGCATTGGGCGGTGACCGTGCGGAGCTCGGAGGCGGAGGCGGCGTAGATGGCGGTGCGGGCGCCGCGCTCGGGGGTGGAGAGGACGCGTCCCCAAACCGCCTTCAGCCATCGGGGGCGGAAGAGGACGTGCTCGCGCATGAGGTCCGTCGCGACGAGGCCGGGGTCGACACAATTCGCGGTGATGCCGGTGCCGCCGAGGCGTGAGGCGAGCTCGTAGGTGAAGAGCACGTTGGCGAGCTTCGACTGCGTGTAGGCGAGGGGCCCGATCCAGCTTCGCTCGCCCTGGAGGTCGTGGAAGGCGATACGGCCGAACCGCTCGAACATCGAGATGACGGTGACGATGCGCGCACCGCCCTCCGTGGCGCCCCCCTGGAGCATGGGCAACAGCTCGTGCGTGAGGAGGAAGGGCGCGAGGTGATTCACGGCGAGCGTGAGGTCGATGCCGTCGGCGCTGAGCTTCCGGCGCGTAGGGTTCACGCCGGCATTGTGGACGAGGACATGAAGCGCGGGGTGTCGCGCGGCGAGCTCGCGCGCGCCGGCGCGGATCGCGTCGAAGGACGCGAGGTCGGCGACGAGGGTGGAGACGTTCGCGTTGAGGCTTCGCTCACTGACGTCGTCGCGCGCGGCGGCGAGGAGGCGCTCGTCGCGCCCGAGCAGCACGACCGTGCCGCCGAGTCGCGCGAGACCGAGTGCCGTGGCCTTGCCGAGCCCGCGTGTGGCGCCAGTGACGAGGCATACGCGACCGTGGAGTGTGTCCTCGACGGGAAGTGCCGGGAGCGTGGAGGTCTCCGTCGCGGGGAGCGCGGCGGGCTGGGTCGCCTGCTCTTCCGTCGCGGCGTAAGTTGACGCTCCCCGTTCGTCGTCCATTGGAGGAAGTTAGTGGCTTCGCTCTCCCGTCCGCTCGCCGTCGCGCTTCTGGTCGGTACGGCGCTGCTCGGCGCGGGTGCAGTGCTGCACCCGATGCTGCCCGCCGACGTGTCCGGTCAGCTGAGGATGATCGCGGCTTCGTCGATCTTCCGCCCGGTGCACCTGGCGATGCTGTGCGGCTCGGGGCTGATCATCGCGGGAGTGTGGACGCGATTGTCGCTCGGCCGAGCGACCACCCCTGCACCGCTGATCGGCGGCCTTGCACTCGTGTGTCTCGGGCTGTGCTTCAACGCGATCGACATCGCGTTCATGGGCGGCGCGGGGTGGCATCTGGCGACGGCGTACGTGGCGGGTCAGCGCGAGCTCGCGCCACTGTTCGAAGCGCTGCACCGGTTCGGGCTGCTCACGGCGCGGTTCGGCAACTTCCTGGTTGCGCTCGGCGCACTGGTGCTCGGCTTCGCGGAGCGGGCGGACCCGGCGAGTCCGCGCTGGATGGCGTGGCTGGCGTGGATCGCCGCGGCAGGAGGACTGGCGGGTGTGCTGCTCGTGCCGGAGGCGAGCCTGCTGATGCTCACGGCGGTGACGCTGATCTCGGGGTGGAGTGTGGGGACGAGTGTGCGCGCGTTGCGCGGAGTGAGTGCGTGAGTGCGTGAGTGCGTGAGTGCGTGAGTGCGTGACGGCCTCGGGACGCTTCGGCGCTCCGAGGCCGCTCTGCTTTCAACTACGGGACGCGGATCTGGAACGGCGACGCCGCGGAAAGGGCCGGATCTTCCTACTGGCCTTTTTGAACGGCAGGGCCTCGGAAAGGGCCGGATGCACGGGAAGATGCCGGATCAGTTCCTCTCCCGGTCGAGCTCCACGCACCGGCGCGTCCAGCGTCTCCATCCATGACTTCACAATCATTTTGTGGTCCGTAGGAGAAATCTCTCTGCCAACAGGGAGTTGATCCGGCTTTGTCCGGTGCATCCGGGGAAATTCCGCGTTCCTGCCGTTGAAGAGCGCTGAGGCTAAGTGCAGATCCCTCGACTCGCTTCGCTCGCTCGGGATGACACGGGCTCCCTCCGCCCGCTCGGGATGAGACCGTCCGCATTCACATTCCCCCATCCCCCATTCCCCCATTCCTCATCCCCTCATCCCCTCATCCCCTCATCCCCGCCAATAGATTCCCCCCATGCCGCCGATCCGACTACTCGTCATCAATGCGGACGATCTCGGGTTCGCGCCGGGCGTGAACCGTGGGATCCTGCTTGCGCACGCGGCGGGGACGGTGTCGTCGGCGTCGATGATGGTCGGGGCGCCGGCGTTCGGTGAGGCGGTCGAGCGGGTGCGCCGTGAAGCACCGAAGCTCGGCGTCGGACTGCACTTCGACCTCGTGGCGGGCACACCGCTCACGACGGCGCCGTCGCTCACCGATGCGGCCACGGGACGCTTTCACGCGCTCGACGCCCTGGCGCGTCGCGCGCTGGCGGGGCAGGTGGACGCGACGGAGGTGCGACGCGAGTGCGAGGCGCAGCTACAGGCGCTGACCGCCGCCGGGATCCAGCCGACGCACATCGACAGCCACCGGCATGCGCATGCGCTGCCGGGGATCCTGCCCGCCGTCGCCGCGGTGGCGTACGACGCAAAGGTGCCCGTGGTGCGGCGCCCCCTCGATTCGCCCTCCCTGCTGGACCCGGTGGCGAGCGCGAAGATGCTGATGCTCCACGCGGCCTGGCGATCGGCGCTGCGCGGCGTGGCGCCGCCGCACCGCGAGCTGCTCGCCCGCGCGCCGCACTTTCGCGGCATCGCGCTCCAGGGCGCGCCCGACGTACACGCCCGACTGGTCGCCACGCTCGACGCGCTCCCACTCGGCGTGACGGAGCTGATGATGCATCCCGGCTACGATGACGACGTGCTGGCCACGCAGGATCCGTATCGCTCGGAGCGTGAAGCGGAGATCGCCGCCCTGCTCGATCCG
>Ga0207674_10003193_pt1 | contig 20180 bp, 20 predicted proteins | sample KBSCornC72_FD_184303 | JGI IMG/M metagenome (GOLD analysis project Ga0207674, IMG submission 184303) | Corn rhizosphere microbial communities from Kellogg Biological Station, Michigan, USA - KBS Corn C7-2 (SPAdes) (version 2) | ecosystem: Host-associated > Plants > Roots > Rhizosphere > Soil ...
GTGACTGCGTCGCCCACCGCGGTGACGCAGCGCGCCGGATCCTCGGGGCCTATCACAGTGCCCCACGCGGAGCCTGCGCAGTACAGCGCCGAGGTGTCGGCCGCGCCGTTCTGGCGCGACCTCGGCGACACGACGCTCGCGCACCTCATCGAGGAGGCGCTGCGCACGAGCGTCGACGTCGACGCGGCGGAAGCGCGCGTGACGGGTGCCCGCGCGACGCGCCGGGTGTCGGCATTCAGCCTCGGCCCGACCATCACCGCGGTCGGCAGCGCGACACGGCAGCGCGCGTCGATCGCGCAGGTCCCGGGCCTAACGAGTCAACTGCCGCAACAGAACCTGTACGACATGGGCTTCGATGCGTCGTGGGAGCTCGACGTGTTCGGGCGAGTCAACCGGACGGTCGGCGCGTACAGCACGCTGGCGGCATCGGCCGAGCACAGCCTGAAGGATGTTCAGGTGACGCTCGCGGCCGAGGTGGCGCGCACGTACTTCGAGATGCGCGGCGCCGAGCAGCAGCTCGCTGTCGCGCGGCGCAACGCGGACAATCAGCGTCACACCGTTTCGCTGACCGAGGATCGGCTGGCGGCCGGGCGCGGCACGGCGTTCGACACTGAGCGCGCGAAGTCGGTGCTGCAGCTGACGCTCGCGGCGATCCCGAACATCGAGTCGCAGGTCGCGGCGGATCGCAACCGGATCGCTACGCTGGTCGGTCGCGCGCCGAACACGCTGTCGGCGGGCTGGCTCGGTGCCGGCGCGCTGCCCACGCTGCCGGACACGGTGCGCATCGGATCGCCGGAGCAGCTCGTTCGCCAACGACCCGATGTGCTGAGTGCGGAGCGGCAGTTGGCGGCCCAGAGCCAGTTCGTTGGCGCCGCGCAGGCCGAGTACTTGCCGAAGATCACACTTGCCGCCAGCGCCGGGTACACCGCCACGAGCTTCGACTCCATCAGTCGCCGTGGGACCTCACGGATCGTGGCGGGCCCGGTGATCACGTTCCCGTTCCTCGACCTCGGACGGGTGAGGGCAAACGTGGACGTCGCCCATGCGCACGAGGACGAAGCGAAGGCGCAGTACAACGCGACGGTCCTGCGCGCGGTAGAAGAGACGGAGACCGCGCTGGTTACCTACGATCGTGCGCACGCGCGGCTCGCGTTGTTAGGCGAGGCGGTGCGGGCGAGCTCGCGCGCGTGGGAGCTGGCACAGCAGCGGTTCGACGCCGGACTCACGGATTTTCTGCAAGTGCTCGATGCACAGCGTACGCTGCTCGACGCCGAAAATCAGCTCGCCGTGGCGCACACGTCGGCGGCGACGGCGTTGGTAGCGGTCTATAAGGCGACGGGAGGCACCTGGCCCATCAAATAACACTGGTAATTGGTTACTGGTAATTGGTTACTGGAATTGGTTACGGGTTACTTGAACGGCGGGATGCGCGCTCGCCTTGAGAGGAATCCCGAGGGTGTTCAACTGCGAGTAACCAAGCACCAGTAACCAGTTTGGAACAACTATTCTCTCGGGGCGAGATGGCAGTACAGCATTTGAGTATCGACGACACGCGTGCCTGGTTTCTGGCCGGGGATCGCGACGCGATGGTGGGAGATGTTCTCGACCTCGCCACGAGCTCGGCAATGCGAGTCCGGTTTGGCCGCTACGCCAAGGGCGCGCAGCACGAGTGGATCGTGACGCACGAGGAGACGATGATCGTTACGCAGGGAGCGCTTCGCGTCAGGTTCGATGGTGGCGAGGAAGTAGCGCGAGCCGGTGAGGTCATCGCGTTGTCGAAGGGCACGCGTGTCGTGTACCGTGGCGAGGAAGACGGAACCGAGGTCGTGTTCGTGACACACATGCATCGGGTGAGCTCGGGTCGTAAAGGAGCAACTGCGGTCGAGCCCGTGGTGCGGCCACTCAGCAGTGCACCAAGGCTGTTGCCCTCCAAGCCGGCGGCCTGACGCATTGGGAATCGGGAATCGGGAATCGGAGCGCGAGATCGACGTTGGCGAAGGGATTGCAACTCCAGGTGGTCACCTTTTTCAGGAGAGCAATCCATGGCACTTGAGTCATTGCAGGAGCTGTACGTGGAGCAGCTCAAGGATCTTCACAGCGCCGAAGAGCAGATCATCGAGGCGCTTCCCAAAATGATCGAGAAGGCGTCGCACACAGAGCTGCGCCAGGCGTTCGAGACTCATCTCAAGCAGACGCGGGAGCAGCTTCGCCGCCTCGATCAGATCGGCCAGCGAGCGGGTCAGAAGCTCACCGGCCACAAATGCAAAGGTATGGAAGGGCTCCTCGAGGAAGGTGAGGAGACGATGAAGAAGCGGGCGGACTCGGATGTCCTCGATGCCGCATTGATCGCCGCCGCACAGCGAGTCGAACACTACGAGATGGCCGGGTACGGCTGCGCGCGCACATACGCGCACCTGCTGGGGCTCAACGATGACATGAAGCTGCTGCAGCAGACGCTCGATGAGGAAGGCGACACCGACCATCTTCTGACGGACCTCGCGGAGCGTGTCATCAACGACGATGCGCTGACCGGTGGGCGTCAGGTCGGACGCGGTGTGGAGCGCGGCGCCGACATGGCGACTGGCTCGCCATCACGGCGACCTCGGTCTACGGATTCGGAAGCAAGACAGTAAAGTAGGGAATCGGGAATCGTAGAACCCCCGGGATGTCAGTCGCTCGACGCGAGGCATCCCGGGGGTTTTTCGATTCCCGATTCCCGATTCCCGATTCAGTAGCCTGCCTCCGCTGTCTCATCCCCAATATGCTGTCCATTCCGCCACGTGTTGGTGCACAGCGGATGCGTGTACACCGACGGCTTGTCCGCCTTGGCGTACTGGATGTCGTCGGCCGTCGGGCCCTTCGCGGGATCGAGCCCGGCGAGGTGACGGATCCGTTTTGCGATCTCGTGATCCGCGCACGGCGTGTCGCCGCTCACGCCAAGGCCACCGACGATGCGCTGATTCTTATAGAGCGGTACGCCGCCGCCGAATGCGATCGCGCCGCCACACAGCTTCGTGTCGCTGGATGGATCGAGACATGCGGGATTGAACGGCTCCGGCTGGGCGACACCCCATAACGAGTGGCCCGGTTGCGTCATCGTATAGAGGCGAGCGGTCGAGAGCGCGAGCGTGTCGGTACTGAACCCGTTGGCCGTAAATGCCTTCGCCATCGAGATCGTACGACTCCCGGGCCAGTACCCGCCGGCAGAGTCACTCGGCGGTATGACCGCGCAGATCTGGCCCTTCCGGTTCACGATGGCCGCCCATTCTGCTCGCCCGTGAAAGAGTCCGCCCGCTTCGCCGGAATCCGGGGCCGCGTGAAGGAATCGCTTGAAGTCAGCGGTATTCGGCAGGGCACTGCAATCCGCGGCCGCCGTTGCCCGTGGCTGCTTGGCGCCGGAGGTGTCTCCGACACCTGCGTCCCGCGCTTCGGCGCGGCAGCCGAGCGCCGCAATTGCCATCGTTAGGCCCGCACTTGCGACGAACGCACGTCTCATGATCTCGACCCTCCCCTGCCCTTCTGGTATCCAGCGTCCAACCGGCCTCACTTGAGGCTCGCGACGTAGGTGGCAACGGCGCGCAACTGCCGCCCCGTGAACGTCGTGATCGGCGGCATGAGCGCGCCCGGCTTGATGACCTGCGCGTTGGCGATCCACGCTTCGAGGTTGCCGAGCGTGTTCGGCAGCGCGCCGGCACCGATGGTCGCCCGGCTGCCCACGTGTGTCAGATCCGGTGCCACCTGCGCGATCGCTGACGTGCCGCGCACCGTGTGACACAACGTGCACGGGCCGGACTCGAACAGTAGCCTGCCTTCTATAGTGAGACTATCGTTAGGCGACACGCCATCGGTCAACTGCCGCCGTGCCCACTCGCGAAACGTCGCAGAGTCTTCGGCGACGACCGTAATCCCCATCTTCGCGTGCTCGGCCCCACAGAACTCGGCGCAGATCCCGCGGTAGGTCCCGGTCTGCCTCGCCACGAGACGGATCTCGTTCGTGTCGCCGGGGATGACGTCGATCTTCCCCTGGAGTTGCGGCACCCAGAAGCTGTGAATGACGTCGCTCGTCGTGAGCGCGATACGAACGGGGACGTTGACCGGGATGTGCAGCTCGTTCGCCGTCCTGAACTGGTCAGGCAGGTCGGCAAATCGGTAGTTCGCCTCCCACCACCATTGATGGCCGGTGACATCGATCGTGAGCGCGGGCCGCTCCACGCGTTCCCGGCCCATGGCCCAGAGGGAAAACACGAGGACGGCGCCTAACACCACAGCCGGCATGATGAGGCCGCCGATCACGATCCAGCGCGGGCCTGGATCGGAGAGGATCACGGCATCCTTCGGCTCGCGCCGGTTGCGCCGCATGGCGACGAGCATGAGGGCGATCACCACGACGTACACGATGGCCGCCAGGATGATCATGAACCATGTCAGGCGCGTGATCCGTTCGGCCGACGCGGTGACGTTCGAGAAGATGCTGCTCATGGCCGTCTACCGAGGAGGATCCGGTTCGTTCGGCGACCGCATCGACTTGATGTAGGTCACGATCTTCCAGCGCTGATCCTGCGGGACCTTCACGCCCCATGCCGGCATGCCGTGCTGCCGCCCTTCGGTGATCGAGGCGAAGATCGAGGCGTCATCCCCGCCGTAGTACCAGAGCGAGTCGCGGAGACTCGGTCCCATTCCGCCGCCCCCGTGATCGCCGTGACAGCCGGAGCAGTTGTACCAGTTGAAGAGCCGGCGCCCATCCGCGAGCACGGCCGTGTTGCCGCTGTACGGGTTCACCGGCCTCGCGATCGGGCGGTCCGTGCCCGGTTGCGGTCCAATGAGGAAGGGGCTTTCGGATGTGGCGCCCGCCGCCGCCAGTGGCGGCATGTCGGTCTTGCAGGCCAGGGCCGTCAGCCCGCCTAACGCCGAAAGCATTGTCACGAGACGCGTCAGTGGATGCATAATCGCTGCCTCACCGCCCGGAGCCTTCCACGAGCGGTACGCCATAGTCCTCGAGAATGCGCCGAATATCGGTGCGCCGTCGGGCGAGCTCGGAATCGAGCACGGCGCGCGTCGTGCTGTCGCCGTGCCGAACGCCCATGGCCATGCTGTACGCGAACTCCCGGCTCGGCGGCGTGACGGGTGTGAGCACGAGGCGCACTGGCGAGCGTTTCGCGAAGTACCCGGCGAGCGGCCCCCACGCGACCGCGACATCGATCGAGTCCCTCGCGACCGCGCGAATGATTCCTGCCGGCGGGTCGGGGAGAGAGTAGTCACCGTAGATCATGAACGGCACGATCTGCCCGGCAAGCCCGCGACGCGCGAGCGCACTCGCTGCCGGCGAGTTGGCGTAGTCATCGCCCATCATGTGGATGCCGATCCGCAGGTGCCGGAGCGCCGGGTCGTCGAACGACTTGATCGCGAGGTGACGATCAGCGCGCGTGACGAACACGTACGTCGATCGATAGTAGGGCGCCGTGTGCTCCGTGAGCTCGTAGCCCGCCGGCACCTGCATCACCACATCGCAGGTGCGCGCCTTGAGCGTGTTGCGCACGAACCCTCGTCGCTCGGGCCACCACGTGTACTGCACCGGGACGCCCAGGTCGCGGGCGATCAGCGACGCGATGCGGTTCTCGAATCCCTCTTGTTTTTGATTCGAGAACGGCATGTTGTTGGGGTCCGCGCACACGCGAAGCACCTGCAGCTTCGGGGCGGCCGGGGTATCGGTCGCGTGCGCCTGCTCCGGCCCGGAGCCCGAGACGAGCAGCGCAAAGAGCACGGCCGGGAGCGCGAGCACGGCAAGCTCCGTCCCGAACGAGATCGTTAGGCGCTGTGTCGTTCGGGCGCCGACCGCGCGACTAGAGGGTGAAGACATACAGCATGCCTCCCATCCCCGTCTTCTGCTTGATGTCGGGGACCGCGCCGGCTACGCCGAGTGCCGTGTAGGGGTCGTCGATCGAGACGTCGGGGAACGCCACCGCTCCCATCCACCCTCCGACGCCGGAGTACACCGCGATGTATTCCTTGCCGTCCGGGCCCTTGTACGCGATCGGGTTGCCAATGATTCCCGACCCGGTCTTGAAGCTCCAGAGCTGCGCGCACGTGTGTGCGTCGATCGCCCTGAACCAGCCGTCCATCGTTCCGTAGAAGACGACGTCGCCAGCGGTGGCGAGCACGCCACTCCAGAGCGGCAGGTCTTCCTTCACGCTGCAGACGGCCTTCGCGTGAATCGGGTCCCATGCCACCAGCTCACCGCGGTAGCCGCCGGGCCCGGGGAACATCTTCACACTCGCGCCGAGGTATGGCGTGCCGGCGATGTAGTTCGCCTCGACGCCCTCGTAGTCCATGCACACGTTATGCGCCGGGATGTAGAGCAAACCGGTTCGCAACGAGAACGCCGACGGTTGCTGGTCTTTCGCGCCAGTGGACGAGGGACAGATGTCGCGCGTGACGACGCCTTCGTGCGTGCGCTTCGCCGGATCCTCCGTGGTCTCGCCCGTCTTCGTATCGACGCGCAGCGCCCAGTTCGTCGGCTGGAACTTCTCGGCGTTCAGCAGCTCACCCGTCGTGCGGTCGAACGTGTAGACGAACCCCGTGCGTCCCGGGTGGATGAGCAGCTTTCGCTGCTGCCCGTTGAACGGCATGTCGACGAGCACGTTCTCCATGATCTCGTCGTAGTCCCAGGCGTCGTGCTTCACGAACTGGTACGCCCACTTCGCGTGGCCATTGTCGGGGTCGCGCGAGAACAGCGTGATCGACCATTTGTTGTCGCCTGGCCTGAGGTCCGGATTCCAGACGCCGGGGTTCGCGGTCGCGTAGTAGAGCGAGTTGGTCTCGGGGTCGTAGGAGATCCAACCCCACACGGTGCCGCCACCGAGCTTCCACTGATCTTTTGTCCACGTCTTCACACCGAGGTCGGTGCCGCGGTCGCGCGCGTAGAACGGCTTGAACTCGGGACCGATCAGCACGTCGGCGTCAGGGCCGGTGCTGTACGCCTTCCACACCTGCTTGCCACTTCCCAGGTCCAGCGCAACGACGTAGCCGCGGACACCGAGCTCCGCGCCGCTGTTGCCGACGATGACTTTTCCCTTCACCACGAGCGGCGCGCCGGTGATGGTCTCGCCGATGTTGATGTCGCCAACGCGGACGCGCCACACTTCCTTCCCGGTCGTGGCATTCACAGCGACCGTCTGCGCGTCGAGCGTGCTATAGACGATCTTGCCGTCGGCGTAGACGGCGCCGCGATTGATGATGTCGCAGCACGCGATGCCGACCGCCCGCGAGTCGGTCGGTGGCGCGTACACCCACCGCAGCACGCCGCCAGGCTTCGTCAGGTCGATGGCGTAGAGGAGGTTGGGGTACGGCGTGACGACGTACATCGTGCTGCCGACGACCAGTGGCTGCCCTTCGTGCCCGTGCAGGACGCCCGTCGAAAACGTCGTCGCCACTTTGAGGTTCGCGACGTTCGACGTGTTGATGTCGTTGAGCGTGCTGTACCGGCTCCCTGAGTAGTCTCGGCCCGGCATCCACCACTCACCGGTCCCTTGCGTGGAGAGCGCGCCGGCGGGAAGCGCGGCCGCTGATTCCGCCGGCGTGTTTCCCGATAGGGACGCCATCTGCGTCTTTGGTTGCACGCCCTTCCGTGCACGCGCCGTGTCGCGTTGCTGGGCGTTGCCAGTCTGACACGCATTCACCACGGCGAGCGAGACGGCCGCACCTGCCACGAGCACAATTCCACGAATCGACGTCATGCCTTTACTGCCTCCGCGCGTGCATCAGCGCAACGTGTACAAGTACGCCACCATGTCGCGGGCGGTCTGTTCGGTCACGCCGAGGTTCGGCATCGCCGTGTTCGGCTCGACCGCCTGCGGGTCGCGGATCCAGCGCACCATGTTCTCGGGCGTGTTTGCGAGCTGGCCCGCGATGATCGCACGCGTTGCGACACCCGTGAGCGGCGGCCCGATCTTCCCGTAAGCAGCCCTAACCCCGCGGATCTCGTGACAGGAGCCACAGCCGAATCCGGCGAAGGATTGTTTCCCGCGGGCGACGCTCGCGCCGGGAATGACGCTGCCTTCCGCGGCACGACAGCCGGCGGCCGCGACGATCAGCACCAGAGCAGCTTTGATGTCCACAGTCATCTCGCCTGGTTGCACCAGTTGACGAAGAGCGGCGGCAGCGCGAAGAACACGATGCCTAACACGAACAGCGCGCTCATGACCACGCCGGCGAGCGACATGAAACGTGCTCGGCCCCACACGGCCGGAACGCCATGCATCTCCCGGTCGCCAACGTCGCCGACCGCCCGCAAGTTGGAGGTCGCGATGACGAGTCCGACAATCGCGATGATCCCGAGCACGATGGCGACGACGTCCTGCGTAATCCCGGCATGGGCGACGCCGGTGGGGAAATTGCGATCGCAGGCACGAGCGACGAGGAAATAGCCAAGCAGCTCGGCCACCGACCATGCGGCCGGAGCGAGGAGCACACCGGCCCAAAGACGCCCATTCGTGACCGGCGGTTCTTCGTGCTGCGGAAGGCTCGACGTCGCGGTGGCCATCGTCAGAACCGCGGCGAGAGATACAGGGACGTCAGGATCACGAGCCACACGACGTCGACGAAGTGCCAGTAGAGCGATGACACTTTGACGACGATCGGGCGTTCCGGTTCGATCCGGCCGAGCGAGTCGCGCAGCAGCGTGTAGAGCAGCAGGAGCAACCCGAACGCGACGTGCGCGCCGTGGAAGCCCGTGATCGTGTAGAACGTCGACGCGTACGCGTTCGACATCGGCGACATGGTCCGCAGCTTCTCGCGGTACTCGAGGATCTGGATGGTGAGGAACCCGGCGCCTAACAACACGGTGACGATGGTCCCGACGCGGTACGCCGCACGGCGCCCGTGCTCGCGCTGCTTTTCCGCGATGATCAGCACGATGCTGCTCGAGATGAGGAGCGCCGTCATGATCAGCGGCTTCTCGAGCTTGGGTAGCTCGAAGCCGGCCGGCGGCCACGACGGGTTCGACACCCCGAGGTAGAAGTACGCGGCGATGAAGTACGCAAACAGCGCGGCCTCGGTCGCACAGACGAGGACCATCGCCCACCAGCCGACTTCCTGGCTCGGCTTCCAGACGGGCGGGAGGAGATGTTCGGAGCGTAGCTCGGCGGCCGTCATACTTCGGTCTCCGCGACCTTTGACTGGAGCGGCCACATCCAGCGGGCCACGCCGAAGAGGGTGACCGCGAGCGCAATACCGAACAGCCAGTACGAGCGAATGAGCAGCGCCGAGAAGGTGACGAGCAGCGTGATCGACGTCGCGACGGCCCAGTAGTTCTCATGGGGCAGCTCGATCGGCCGCTGGAGCTCAGCGTCGAGCGCCGACGTACGTGGCGTTAGGCGCGCTTCGTCGAAGGCCGGGCCGGCCGTGACGCCGTTCGTCCACAGCGGGTCGCGCGCGTTCACGATCGGGATCTGCGCGAAGTTGTAGTCCTCGGGCGGCGATTCGGCCAACCACTCGACCGTCCCGGCGCCCCACGGGTTCGGCCCGGCAATGTGACCGGTAACTCGGCTCTGGATGACGTTCCATAGCACCACCACGAATCCGACCGCGAACACGTACGCGCCGATCGTCGAGAGGAGGTTGGCGGTGTCGAGGCCCGGGCTCGACGCGTAGGTATACACGCGCCGCGTCATGCCGAGCATCCCACTCACGTGCATCGGGAAGAAGGCGAGGTTGAATCCGATGAACAGGAGCCAGAAGCTCAGCTTTCCGAGCCGCTCGTCGAGCATGCGGCCGTACATCTTCGGGTACCAATAGTAGATCGCCGCGAGGACGCCGAAGAGCGTGCCGCCCGCCAGTACATAATGGATGTGCGCGACCACGAAGTACGTATCGGTCGCCTGCCAGTCGAACGGGACCGCGGCGGTCATGACGCCGCTGATCCCTCCGATCACGAATTGCACGATGAACGCGATTGCGAACAACATGGAGGTGGTGTACACGACGCGACCGTAGTACATGGTCGCGAGCCACGCGAAGATCTGGACGGCGCTCGGGATCGAGACGGTGATGCTCGCCGCACCGAAGAAGGTCATGGAGAGCTGCGGCAGGCCCGTGGCGAACATGTGGTGGACCCAGACGCCGAACCCGACCAGGCCGGTGGTGACCGTCGAGAGGGCGACGAACGTGTGGCCCACCATCGGGCGGCGAGAGAACGTGGGGATCACCATCGCGAGCATGCCCGTCGCGGGCAGGAACACGATGTAGACCCAGGGGTGGCCGAACACCCAGAACAGGTGCTGCCAGAGCATCGCGTTCCCGCCGAACCGCGGGTCGAAGAACACGAAGTGCCAGTGTCGCTCGAGCTCCAGGAAGATGAGCGCCGCCGAGAGCGCCGGCATCGCGAAGACGACCGACACCGACATGGTGAGGGAGCTCCAGAGGAACAGCGGCATGCGGTCGATCGACATGCCCGGCGCGCGGAGCTTCGCGATCGTGACGATCGCGTTGATCGCGCCGACCGTCGTGGAGATGCCAAGGAAAAGCAGGCCCAGACCGTAGAAGTCGATGTTCGGGCCGGAGTTGTACAGCGGCCCCGAGAGCGGCGTGTAATTGAACCAGCCCGCGTTGGGCGCCGCCCCGAGGAGGAAGCTCGTGTAGATGAAGATGCCCGCGAGCAGGAAGACGAAGTAGCTGAAGCTGTTGAGGCGCGGGAACGCCAGCTCGCGGGCGCCGATCATGAGCGGCGTTAGGTAGAAGCTGAAGCCCGAGAGCACCGGCTGGACGAACAGGAACATCATCGTCACGCCGTGCATCGTGAAGAGCTGGTTGTACGCTTCGGGCGTGAGGAGCCGCGCGTCCGGTCGCGCGAGCTGCGCCCGGATGATCGCCGCCTCGATACCGCCGAGCGCGAAGAACACGAACGCAGTGGTGATGTAGCGCTTGCCCAGTTTTTTGTGGTCGACCGTCGAGAGCCAGGAGAGGATCGACCGTGGCGGCGGCCAGAGGCGCGTTAGGCGCTCGGTCGTCGCGGCGGTGGCAGTGTCGACGTACTCGGTGGCCAGTCCCACGTGTCCTCCGAATCGACGATTCGTCGATTTCCGAATGTCGCGGAGCCGACATTGCAAAGCATGTTCCGTGACATGCCACGAGACGCGGATGCGGGCATTGAGGAAAGACAGAGATCGATCCGCGCGGGTCGACGCATCGTCAGCGAGGTGACGGTTGCTGAATCACATCCTCCGCTCACTCCCTGACCAACGGTACCGCGCGCTTCGCGCCGACCTCGAAGCGATCACGGTTGTCGCGGGCCAGATCATCTACGAGCCGGGGCACGTCGTCTCGCACGCATACTTCCCCGAGGATAGCGTCATCTCGCACGTGTGCTGTCCAACGATCGCCAGCGCGGTGGAGGTCGCCATGGTCGGTCGCGAAGGGATTGCCGGGCACGCTCCGCTGCTTGGCGTCCCAACGACCGTCACCCGGGTCCTCGTCCAGGTACCCGGACGGGCCTGGCGCGTGAGCGTCGGTGCGCTTCGTGATTTAGTAGCAGAAAGCGAACCATTCCGGTTGGCGGTCACCCGGTTCTCGCAGGCGCTGTTCGATCAGGTGGCGTTGTGCGCGGCATGCAACATCGGACATACGCCACTCGAGCGGTGCGCGCGGTGGATGCTCATGATTCACGACCGGGTCGAGGCGCGCGACTTCGCGGTCACCCAGGAGTTCCTCGCCTACATGCTCGGCACGAGTCGGCAGACGGTGTCGGTGGTCGCGCGGCAGCTACAGACCAGGCGGCTCATCGAGTACAGTCGCGGGCGTGTGGCGGTGGTGGATCGTCGCGGGCTCGAGCGTGTGGCGTGCCCCTGCTACCGTGCGATCTCGGACCGGCTCGCGTCCGTGCTGCCGAGTCCCGCCGGCCATTCGCTTTCTCTTGACAATCGAGAGTAAACGCCTGCAGTCTACTCTCGACCGTCGAGAGGAGCCACCGGTGGCCGGAGAACTCATCCAGGGCACGCTCGACATGCTCGTGCTCAAGTCGCTTCAGGTCGAGGCGATGCATGGCTGGGGCATTACCGAGCGGATCGAGCAGTGGTCCGGGGGCGTGCTCCAGATCAACCAGGGATCCCTTTACCCGGCCCTCCACCGCCTAACGCGTGACGGGCTCATCACATCATCGTGGCGCGTGACCGAGAACAGCCGGCGCGCGCGATACTACGCGCTGACCGCCGCGGGCCGGCGAGCGCTTTCCAACGAGCAGACCAGCTGGGAGCGCCTCTCCGAGGCCGTGAATCTCATCATGCGCATGGCGCCCGGCTGACGCCGGCGAGGGAGGCGACGGCGTGTCGCTCAAAGGCTGGCTCCGCGCGGCGCGAAGCATGGGTCGCCTCGCTACCGGTTTCATCGACAGGGAACGCCAGGACGCCGAGCTCGATGAAGAGCTCGACTTCCATATTGCTCAGGCAACCGAACGGAACGCGCGGCGCGGCATGTTACCCGACGAAGCCCGGAGAGCGGCGCTCGCCACGCTCGGCGGACGCACGCACTGGACCGAACAGACGCGCGACGAGCAGCGCAGCCGACCGCTCGAGGATTTCGCGCGCGACGTGCGCTACGGCACGAGCACACTCCATCGCAGCCCCGGGTTCGCGGTCAGTGCCGTGCTCACCATTGCGCTCGCGATCGCCGCGACCGCCACCGTCTTCAGCTTCGTCAACACCGTCTACCTTCGCCCGCTGAATGTCCCGGAAGGGAGGCGACTCGTCAGGATCTACGGCGCCGATCGCCCGGAGCTCGACGTCCAGCTCGGCTTCCCGGCATACCAGGCACTCCGAGCGCGCGGCCGCTCGTTCGACCTCGTTGCGGCCCACTATTCCACTGCCCCGCTCTACCTAACGAGCCGCAACGAAGCGTCCGAAGTGCTCGGCGCGGTTGTTTCGGCCGACTACTTTCCGATGCTGGGCGTTCGGCCGCTGCTGGGGCGGTTCTTCGGTCGCGACGAGGATGCCGTCCCCGATCGTGATCCGGTCGCCGTCATCAGCTGTGGGCTCTGGCAGAGCCGCTTCGGCGGCGATGCGGGTGTCATCGGCGAGCACGTCACGATCAACACGCGCGAGTTCACGGTCATCGGTGTGGCGCCGCAGGCGTTCGAAGGTGTCACGAGCGGCTGGGCGAACGAGCTGTGGATTCCCACCATGATGCTCCACGCGGGCTACCGATGGTGCGACGCGCTCCAGCGGACGTGCCCGATCACGTCCGTGATGGCCCGCCTCGCGCCCGGTGCATCGTTAGGGTCGGCCCGGGCAGAGCTGTCGGGGCTGCGGCAGACTGTGCTCGACGCGACCGACCCAGCTGACTCGATCTACACGATCGCCGTGACGCCCGCGATCGGAGTGCCGACGTCGCAGCAGGCGCAGGCGTATCTCGTGCGTGCGCTCGAGTCGATTCGACGATCGGCGGCGTCGCGCGAACGATCATCTTGGCCGGCAAGCCATTCCAGATCGTAGGTGTCGTCGGGAATTACCGCGCGCACCGCTCGGATGAATCGCCTCCGGCGATGGCGTACGTCGCGTTCTGGCAGAACAGCTTCGAGCCGCAGATCGACGCGCGCGTGGCGATTCGAGTGCGGGGCGATCCCACAAAGCTCTTCACGCCGATCCGGCGGGCCCTGGAGGCGGTTGACGTCGCCGTTCCGGTGACTGAAATGATCACCATGGACGCGCAGCGACGTTCGACGTACACGGAAGTCCGGCTCGGCGGCGCAGTTCTCTCCGTTGGCGCGGCGCTGGCGCTCTTCCTGAGTGCGGTCGGGCTCTACGGGGTCGTGTCGTTCGTCGTCGCGCGGCGAGCCAAGGAGGTCGGGATCCGGCTGGCCGTCGGCGCTCGACCCATAGAGGTGGTCGGGCTGTTCGTTAGGCAGGGTCTGTGGCCGATGTGGGTCGGCGCGGCGCTCGGCCTGGCCTCGAGCGTTGCGCTCGCGCCGCTGTTGGGCCGGTGGCTCTTCGGCATCGCGCCAGTGGACATCCCCACGATAGCAGTCGCGCTGGTGGCAGTGGTCGTGGTTGCGGTCATTGCCACCCTTGTTCCGGCCAGTCGAGCGGCTCGTGCGGACCCAGCAACTGTATTTCGCACCGACTAACGAGCTTCGCCGAATTTAGTTTTGCGGGAGCGTGGCGGCTTACGGTTGTTCGCGCACGACGTGAGAGGGCCGGCTCGGCGGCCCGGCTCTCATCGCCGACCATGGCGGTGGATCGCTCGCCGGGAAGCTGCTCTCGGACGCTTCGTCCACCAGGTCACGCGGGCGTCGGGACGGCGACGCCTCTGGCTCGATCGGCTGTGCCTCAGCCTGTCCCGGCGATCGATGGGGCTGCTCATGTTTCGTCATGGTTGCCTCCTTCCCTCCTGGCTCGACCCGGTATCCAACGGCCTGTGATCGCGGCGGCGCGAAATACGGCGAGCGCTGCCAGACCGATGACAGCCAAAGTGGCTCCGAGTCCATTCGGAATGACCAACGCCAGCACGAGCAGCGAGAGGCTTGCCAACCCGAGTGCTGCCCAGGTCGATGGCGTCATGACGTTCCGCCACCCGGGCTCCCTGGCCTCGCGCGTTGCCGCCGGCGCGGCGGCGCTGGCCTCGGGTTCCCACAGGGCCCAGCGGACCCCGGATCTCCGAAGCGTTCGGCACATGAGGTGCGCCATCGCGCGCAGCCGGAGCTCGTCCGCGGGTTGCGGAAGCTGCAGCTCGAACCCGAAGGGATGCGGCGCGGTCGGGCGCTGGCCTTCGCACGAGCGCGCTGTGAATGTTATGTAGGGATAGTCCTTATAATTAGTATTTGCAAATTCGCCCTCACGGCCTTCCGTTCACCAGGCACCCGAGCCATCTTGCCGATGCGGAAACCGCTCGCGCTTACGGGTTTCATGGAGACCATGCTGATCTCACACGCGTCGCGTCGCGCACACACGGGACACTGCAACCCCAATTCGGGCACGGGCCGATCGATGGCCTGTCGCCCCGTTGGGTTGTGTCCGCCGGAGCGATTCGACCGAGGCTGGACCGCGAACCGAGGGCCGCGTTGCACGCGGGTTTCTGCCATGCGTGTCGTCGGCTTCGGGGGTGCCTCGCGCGTCCGGTCGCTTCGGACGTCGCGGCCGGCACGTCATGTGAGCGCGAGACGCGAGATCGGATAGCTCGACTGCCAGCGCAAGGCTGGCCCTGTCGGGTCCAGCCGCCGACGCCCCACCGCGCTCCCCTGCACGGTGGGGCGTCTGCATCCGCTCCGCCCGGCACCGCCGAAGCCTGTTAGGCGCTCGTTCGCATTCACGACGCGGAACAGGACACGCTTTCAACGGCAGGAGGTTGCCATGTCTCTCAGCATCTTCGATCGCGGCGAAGGCCGATTCGATCTGGTGTACGGCGATACCGAGATCGGATGGGTCAGAGATCGCGCGATCGGCTTCAATGGCTTCGAGGATCGCGCGGCCGCGCGACGTGGAGCGGCGGTCGCGTACGACGCGCTGACCAAATGGCTCGCACGCCAGCGGCGACTGGATGCTCCGCCATCCAACGGTCACGCGCTGCGGGCGCAGCGTGCTGGCGGGATCGACCAGTTAATGGTAGGTGAGGCATCGGTCGGACAGCTGTACTTCGGCGGTACCGATGATGGCTACGCATTCGAGCTGTACTTGCCACCGCGCATCGGCGCGACGCTGAGTGCTGCGCAGGTCATGTATTACGCGCTGGAGCGCTCCCGCGCCGCCCGTGAAGTTGCGGGACCGATAGAGGCGGCTTGAAGTCACCACCGAAGCCCCAATCGCGCACAGGAGCATCTCATAACTAAACAACCGAAAACTGCCAACCCGTGAACTCTTACAGGGCGGCCCTGTAAGAGTTCACGGGTAAGCAGTTCTGAGTTGTTTAATCGTGAGGGGGCTCCGTCGGAGCGCCTTACTCCTTTGCTTCCACCTCAAGGCGCGCCCGCATACCTAACGCCGCATGCGGGTCACACTGGAAGTAGTACTTGCCCGGCATCAGTGTGACCTTGAGATCGACCGTCTGACCCGGCAGCTGCAGCAGCGCGCTGGCCGCGGGGAGCCCCGTCTTGATCGTGTTCGAGTCCGGCAGAAAGTCCACGTTGTGGACACCGCTCTTGAGCGTGTACCGGATGACGTCGCCCTGGTGGGCCTCGATCCGATTCGGCTCGAACTTGTTGTTTCCCTGGTCATCGGTGAGCAGGGCCACTTCGATCACTTTACCGCCCGCATCCGGCGCAAGGTTTTCGCCGAACGCGTTGCTCGAGCTGGTCGCCGGCGACGGAGCGGGTTGCTGACCGCCCTCGGAGGCCGGCTGTTCCTTCCCGCCACACGCGGCGAGCAGCAGCGCTGCCGCCGCGACGATCGGAGTGGTCGATAGATATCGCATCAATGGTTCCTCTGGTCGTGTGTTAGAAATCCTTCCGCTGGAAGCGTCGAGCTCCCAGCAGGAGTGGGACGCCAGTCCACAGGACCAGCGCCAGTGAAGCGAGCGCGGTACCGCCCGCACTGCCGAAGAACTTCTCGAACACCGCGCCCGTGTAGCCCATGAGCGCGGAGACGTCCAGTCGCATGAGGATCAGCACGCGCGCCAGGTCGATCGGGTTGGCGATCATCGCCGCGAGCGCCGGCCGCTCCAGCGGATAGTCGGCGAACGCCATGAGGCCGAGCATCACGAGGCCGTCGTACAACACCGTGCCCGCGAGCCACAACCCGATCGCGATCCCGATGCCCTTCACCTTGTCGTCCACACGGGCAACAATGACCGCCGCAAACGCCGTGAAGATGAGCGTGAGCACGACACCGCACGTGACGACCACCACGAGCGTCGCGAGGTGATCGACGCCCTCACCCGCATGCAGCGCGAGTGCCGAGCCGAGGCCCACGACGAATGCCGCGGACAGCGGCAGGGCGAGGCCCAGATACTGGCCGCCGAACAGCTGGCGGCGATGTACCGGCTGCGCGAGCAGCAGCTCCGTAAACTCACGCGCGTTGTAGAGGTAGATCGTCCCGAAGACGATCGCAACGAGCGGAATCAGCAGCAGCACGACATTCATGAGGCTCAGCGCCGCGCGCGAACCACCGCCACCGAAGCGCAGCAGCACGTCGGTCAGGCCGAAGAAGAACAGCGCATAGACGATGAGTGCTCGGCTCCGGAGCACGTCGCGGAGCTCATACCGCACGATCTTCGTGGTCGTGTTCATGCTACCGCGGCCTCCCCCGCCACCATGACATGCGCGATCGCCCGCTCGAGACTGAGTTGTCGCGTGGCGATCTTGAGATCGTGGACCGAGCCTGTGTAGCGAAGCTGGCCATCGACCAGAAACACGATGTCGTCGGCGAGCGCATCGAGCTCGCTCAGCACGTGCGACGTCACGATCACCGTTCGGCCGGCGTCGCGCACTTCGCCGATCTTGTCTTTGAGAATCCCGCTCGACACGGGATCGAGACCCGCGGTCGGCTCGTCGAGCACGAGCAGGTCGGGCCGGAACAGGAACGCAAGTACCGCGTTGACTTTCTGCCGCGTCCCGCCGGACAGCACCCGAAGCGGCTTCCGCAGCTGGTCCTCGAGCCTGAAGCGCGCGATCAGGTCGTCGTCGATCGTTGCGTCGGTACCGCGCAGATCGCGCAGCATCGCGACCAGCTCCGCCGCGCTCAGGTTCTCCGGGAAGCGCGCGATCTGGGGCATGTAGCCGATATGCGATCGATAGGCCGGGTCATCGCTCACGCGCTCGCCATCGACGAGAATCTTCCCGCCATCGCTTCTCGTTAGGCCGAGTATGGTTTTCATGAGCGTGGTCTTGCCGGCGCCGTTGGGGCCGAGGATGGCCGTCACTCGACCCCCTGCGATCTTGAGGTCGAGCCCGCGGAGCACGTGTAGCGGACCGAAGCGCTTGGTGAGCTCCGTGATCCTGATCATCGCAGTCTCCGCATCGCTGGTGACGCATCCGCCAGCATCTCGGGCGTGAGCGATGGCAGCACGCGTTCGGCCACGTCGAGCAACGCCACGAACGGGCTCCGAAGGGCGATCAATACCGGTTCGTTCTGGGCGACGAGCAGCGAGAAGAGCCTAACGGGGTGGTACGGGACGTCGCCGACTCCATCGCGGTTCAGGTCATAGCCCCGGTAGTCTTCCCAGTAGTTCCCGGCGAACGTCGTCGTGCTCTCGCGGCTATTCGTCGCGACGTCGAACGTGTTTCCCACGAACTCGTTCGCGGTGAAGGCGCCGTCCTGCGCGCTCGCGAGCAGCCTCACACCCCAACCGTTGTCGACGAAGTCGTTGCTGTCGGCATGCAGCCGAGTGGCGCCGTCGACGAGGAGACCGACGGTGTTGCGGGTGAAATGGTTGCCGCGCAGCGCGGGCTCGAGGATCTCCTTGAGGAGAAGACCATAGGACGCGGCACCCCAGTTGTCCTCGAAGCGATTGTCGGTCATCTCGATCCGCTTCGTGTACATGACCGCGACGCCCGATCCGTTCTGACGAAACGTGTTCGCGACGTAGCGACAGTCATCGGAATACATGAAGTGCATTCCGTAGCGGAGATTGCCCTCGCTGATGTTGTCGCGTACGTCGCTTTCGTGCACGAACTCCAGGTAGATCCCGTCGCGGTGCCCGGTGATCTCGTTCCCGTCGACCGTGATGTGATTCGACGTCCAGAGGTGAATCCCGTTGCCTGACGCGGATTCTTTCGCCTTGCTCGCGTGCAGCCGGTTGCCGGCCACTCGGCATCGATCGACGCGCGCGAGGTAGATGCCGAAGAACCCGTCCTCGATCGTGTTGTTCTCGATGACGCAGTTGGTGGCGTCCTGCACGCGGATCGCGGCGCGGTCGTCGACGAAGCTCGTCGCGACGTGGCGCAACTCGAGCCCGCGAACGGTGACGTCGTCGGCCTGGACGGTGAGGATCTGGCGCCCCTGGTCGCTCTCGAGGACCGCACCCGGTTCGCCCACGATGATGACCGGGCGATTCACCATAATCGTGGGCTCTCGATAGACACCCGCTTTGACGACGACGCGTGCACCTGATGTTGCAGCTTGCAGCCCTTGCGTCAGCGTGCGGATCGGTCCGGATGGCGAGACGATCACATCGCCCTGCGCCGTGCGAACCGCGCTGCCACTATCGCGTTGGCGCTGAACGAGCGCGAGCACTTGCTGCCAGCGCAGGATCGAGCCCTGTATCTGACCCGTGGCCGCTTTGTCGGCATCGGCGCTGAACGCGACCAGATTCAGCCCCATTGGACTCTGGTGAGCGTCGTTGCGCACGAACACGGCGTTGCTGGCTTCGATCCAATGTCCTGGGTTTGCGAAGTCGGCGACCCAGAGCGAGCCGCTGTCGCCGGCGGGCCGGTTCTGCAGGTAGTACGACGCGAGACACTCGATCGCGTCGAACGCGAACACCTTCCCCTTGCGCGTGATGAGCTGGCCGCCGAAGCGCTCATCGCTGATGGTCATCCGGCAGTAGTCACAGCTCTTTCCCTTGTCGGCGATCGCTTGCGGGCCCGGTGGAGCGCACGCCGCCACGGCAACGGCCATCGCCACCGACGCGCGTTTCACGCTGGCGCCACGACGTCGGGCGACCACCAGCGCGGCTACCCCAAGCGCGAACGCCACGCCGAGGCACAGCGTACCGAGCGCGGGCCACGATGCAGCCGTGAAGTTGAGCAGCTGCTTCGTCCCGATGAGCGGTGGCTGGTACGTCATGCCTGGGACTTTGATGATCGCGTGCTCGAAGTCGATGTTGTGGCCGTAGTCGTATTCCCATCGCCAGAAGTCGATCAGCCCGACGACGGCCAGCGTGACGAAACCACCGAGCCAGCCATACAGCAGGCGCCGAGCACCTAACGCGGCACCGAGTAGGCCGAACGCGGCGAGGCCGACGACGATCCACGGCATGATGCGCAGCTCCGGGATCGCATCGGGCTCGATCGGCTTCATGCCGATGTAGTGATTGAGCCCGTTGATGTTCGCGAGGTCGTTCGGCTTGATGCCACTCACGGTGTTGACCCGGATCAGCATCCCGAGTCCCTCGGGGTACTGGGGCGCGATGAGGTCGATCCGCCACAGCGGAAAGAGGAATGCGCCGAGCAGCAGTACCGACGCGATCGCGAGCAGTACCCTCGAGAGGCGGGTCATGGTTACTTCGCCCCCGCCATCTGCGCCTTGGCCTTCGGGCTGATGTTC
>Ga0207674_10003194_pt1 | contig 20180 bp, 19 predicted proteins | sample KBSCornC72_FD_184303 | JGI IMG/M metagenome (GOLD analysis project Ga0207674, IMG submission 184303) | Corn rhizosphere microbial communities from Kellogg Biological Station, Michigan, USA - KBS Corn C7-2 (SPAdes) (version 2) | ecosystem: Host-associated > Plants > Roots > Rhizosphere > Soil ...
GGGTTCGCCCCTGGGGCCAGGTGCCGGGCGGCCAGCCGCGCCTCGATCGCGTCCTGCCGGTGCTCCAGCCAGTCCATCGCCGCGTAGATGTCATCGGTGGATGCCCCGGCCACGCCGAGGTCGGCGCCCAGGGTGGTGTCGTCCCACCAGGTCAGGGTGGACAGTTTCGAGCCCGGCTGGACCACCCGGGAGATGATCAGGGCCAGGGCCAGGTCCCGCGGCCGGCCCGCCGGGCCCAGCAGGGCGGGCAGCCCCAGCCTGGCGGCCAGGGCGGCCACGGCGGCGACGTGGCCGTGCGCCAGCGAGCGGGTGATGGTGACCGCCTCGTCGGCGGGGACCAGCTGCCGGCCCTTCAGGCCGGCGTCGATCAGGTCGATGACGTGGTCCGGCAGCGCGGACAGGTTGGCCACGGTCTCGTTCTTGACCTTGCCCTCCGACCGGTAGGTGCGGCGCAAGTAGGCCGAGGAGTAGTCCCGGCGCCGGCCCTGCTTGTCCACGTACCCGGTCTTGCTGACTCTGACTACGTGAACTTTCCCGCCGTTTCCCGCCATAGCCAGATCATAACGGTATGCCGGTGTAGATCCCGGTAGCGACACGCAGATATTCTGACTACATCCTGTGTTCAGATCTCGCCGAAACGGCAGCTCAGGACGCAATGCCTACGGAGAGCTACAGCAACTTCGGGCTAGAGGCTGCCGAGGGTGGAGGGATTGGCCGGGGCGGAGTTGCAGGTGGGACCAGCGCAGGTGATCACGGGACCTGGCCACGTGGTCACGGCCTCAGGTGCTGACGCGGTGGGTGATGTCGTGGCCGAGGGCCTGGGCGCTGGCCCGGATCGTGTCCGGGTCGAAGCCCGCCGCCAGGGCGGCCAGGGCGGCGTCCAGGTAGAAGGTCAGGTCGGCGTCGGCGCGGGCGGACCAGCGGTCGTAGGCCGCGCGGCAGGCGGCCAGGGTGGCGCGGCCGACGGCGAGCGGGTAGAGCGAGTCGGCGGGCTGGCCCGTCCGGGTCGCGGCAAAGTCGCTGATGGCCCGCTCCCACGCGTCGTAGTGCACGGCGGCGCTGGACTGCAGCGCGGGCACGGTGCCGATCAGGTTCATCCGCATCCGCAACTCGGGGACGTCCTGCGGCCCGTAGTGGTTGGCCGCGACCACGGCCCGGCGGATGGCGTCCATCATCGGCACCCCGGCCGGCACCCCGGCCAGTGCCGCCCGGATCACGTCCACCTCGTGGTCGAACTCGCTCCACAGCACGCTGGTCTTCGAGCCGAAGTAGCGGAAGAACGTCCGTTTGCTGACGCCGGCCTCGGCCGCGATCTGCTCGATGGTGGTGTTGTCGAAGCCCTGCTCGGTGAACAGGCGCAGCGCGATCAGCTCCAGCTCGCGCCGGCTGGTGCCGGGCGGCCGGCCACGCCGCCCGCCCGCTACCTCCGCCGTCTTGGTGGTCAACACCGTCGCCTCCGGACAAGCCTTGCTTATGGCACAAGGTGACGTTAACATGCGAATTATATTCGTCACCGCGTGACGGAAATGGTGCCGCCGCATTCATTGTCCACGTCTGCGCAGCTAGGGAGAGCGCCATGAGCGAGCGTGTCGCAACCGCCGACGTCATCGAGGTCCCGGCCGCGGAACCCGGGCTGGCCCAGAGCGAGCTAACCGAACTAGCAGAGGCCGAGCTGCTGGTGGAAGAGGTCTCCATCGACGGCATGTGCGGTGTCTACTGACGCCCCGCCCCGGGCGGAATCCTTCGATCTCGACCGCCCCTGGCAGCTGCACCCGCAGGTGTCGGTCCGGCCGGAACGGTTCGGGGCGCTGCTCTACCACTTCGGCACCCGCCGGCTGTCGTTCCTGAAGAGCCCCGCGCTGCTCACCGTGGTCAAGACACTCGGCGACGCGCCCAGCGCGCGGGAAGCCTGCCGGCGGGCCGGCCTGGCCCAGGCCGAACTGCCCGCCTACGCCACCGCCCTGCAGACGCTGGCCAGTTCCCAGATGATCCGCCCGCGGGAGGACGCGTGACGCAGGCCAGCACCACACTGCCCCTGGTCGAGCAGTTCCAGTACGGCCTGGACGCGCCGATCTGCCTGACCTGGGAACTGACCTACGCGTGCAACCTGGCCTGCGTGCACTGCCTGTCCAGCTCGGGGCGGCGCGACCCGCGTGAGCTGACCACCGCCGAGTGCCGGGCGGTGATCGACGAGCTGGAGCGGATGCAGGTGTTCTACGTGAACATCGGCGGCGGCGAGCCCACGGTCCGGCCCGACTTCTGGGACCTGGTCGACTACGCCACCGCGCACCGCGTCGGGGTGAAGTTCTCCACCAACGGGATCAAGATCACCCCGGAACGAGCCGAAAGCCTGGCCGCCAGCGACTACGTGGACGTCCAGATCTCCCTGGACGGCGCGACCGCCGAGGTCAATGACAAAATCCGTGGCCCAGGCTCATACGGCACCGCGCTGCGGGCGATGCGGAACCTCGCGCAGGCCGGATTCACGGGCTTCAAGATCTCGGTGGTGGTGACCAGGCAGAACGCCGGCCAGCTCGATGACTTCATGGCGATCGCCGAACGGTTCGGCGCGCAGCTGCGGCTGACCCGGCTGCGGCCGTCTGGCCGCGGCGCGGACGTGTGGGACGAACTGCACCCCACCGCGAGCCAGCAACGGCAGCTCTACGACTGGCTGGTGGCCCGCGGCGAGCAGGTGCTGACCGGCGACTCGTTCTTCCACCTGGCCGGCTACGGCGACCCGCTGCCCGGTCTGAACCTGTGCGGCGCGGGCCGCGTGGTCTGCCTGATCGACCCGGTCGGCGACGTCTACGCGTGCCCGTTCGCCATCCACGAGAACTTCCTGGCCGGGAACGTCCGCGGCCCAGGCGGCTTCGCCGCGGTGTGGCGGGATTCCGAGCTGTTCGCCGGACTGCGCCGACCGCAAACCGGAGGGGCCTGCCAGTCGTGTTCGGCCTACGACTCGTGCCGCGGCGGGTGCATGGCGGCCAAGTTCTTCACCGGGCTGCCGCTGGACGGCCCCGACCCGGAGTGCGTCAAGGGGCACGGCGAGCGTGCGCTCGCGGCCGCCGGAGGGGCTCCCGTGCCCAGACCGTTCGGCAATCATTCGCACCGTTCCCGGCCGGTGCCGGTCACCATCGGCCGCCGCCCGGCTGGCCCCGGACCCGTCCGGCACAGACCGGATCGTGCCTGCGACGAGAACCCGCTGGCCGGCTTCCGTCCCTGACCGGCCCGGGTCAGGGACGGTGAGAGCTGCGCGAGCACGTGTGAAAGGAGTGACGTAAGTGGCTGGGAAGCTCGAAGGCAAGGTTGCCTTCATCACAGGCGCGGCCCGCGGCCAGGGGCGGTCGCACGCCGTCCGGCTGGCGCAGGAGGGCGCGGACATCATCGCGGTCGACATCTGCGCCCAGATCGGCAGCGTGGCCTACCCGATGGCCACGCCCGAGGACCTAGCCGAGACGGCCAAGGAGGTCGAGGCGCTGGACCGGCGGATCGTCGCCCGGCAGGCCGACGTAAGGGACGAGGCCGGGCTGCGCGCGGCCTTCGAGGCCGGCGTGGCCGAACTCGGGCCGGTCGACATCGTCCTGGCCAACGCGGGCATCGCGCCGATGTCGCTCGGCGAGGAGCCGCACGAGGCCTGGCAGGACGTGATCGACGTCAACCTGACCGGGGTCTTCAACACGGTGGAGATCGCGATCCCGTCGATGATCGAGCGAGGCGCGGGCGGCGCGATCGTGCTGACCAGCTCCACCGCCGGGATCACCGGAATCGGCGGCTCGGGCCGCGGCGGCCTCGGCTACACCGCCTCCAAGCACGGCGTGGTCGGGCTGATGCGCGCCTACGCGAACTACCTGGCCCCGCACCGCATCCGGGTGAACTCGGTGCACCCGACCGGGGTCAACACGCCCATGGTGGTGAACGACATCATGCAGGCCTTCCTCGAGTCCGACCCCAGCCTGTCCCAGGCGATGGCCAACGCGCTCCCGGTCGACATGGTCGAGCCCGTGGACATCTCCAACGCCATCCTGTGGCTGGTGTCCGACGACGCCCGCTACGTCACCGGCGTGACGCTGCCCGTGGACGCGGGCTTCACCAACAAGAAGTAAGGACAGGCATGGCTGGACGAGTAGCAGGCAAGGTCGCCTTCATCACCGGGGCCGCGCGGGGGCAGGGCCGGGCGCACGCGATCCGGCTCGCCGAGGAGGGCGCCGACATCATTGCGATCGACATCTGCCGCGACTATGGCGACGTGCCGTACCCGCTGGCGAGCGAGGCGGACCTGGCCGAGACGGTCACGGCGGTGGAGGCACTGGACCGGCGGATCGTGGCCACGGTGGCCGATGTGCGCGACGCCGGCGCCCTGAAGGCCGCGGTGGACGACGGGGTGGCCCAGCTCGGCCGGCTGGACATCGTCAGCGCCAATGCGGGCATCTGCACCATCCAGAGCTGGGACGAGGTGACCCCGCAGGTCTGGCAGGACACCCTGGACACCAACCTGACCGGGGTCTGGAACACGATGGTGGTCAGCGTGCCGCACCTGATCGCGGCCGGCGGCGGCTCGATCATCTGCACCAGCTCCACGGCTGGCATCAAGGGACTGCCCTACCTGGCCCCGTACGTGGCGGCCAAGCACGGCGTGGTCGGCATCGCCAGGACCATGGCCAACGAGCTGGCCCGGCACAGCATCCGGGTCAACACCGTGCATCCGACCGGGGTGGACACCCCGATGGGCCACGGCCTGGGCGGCCTGGAGCCGCTGATCAACCGCGACCCCAACCTCGGCCCGATCTACATGAACACGCTGCCGGTGGAGACCGTGGACCCGCGCGACATCAGCAACGCGGTCCTGTTCCTGGCCTCGGACGAGGCCCGCTACGTCACCGGCCTTGAGTTCACCGTCGACGCCGGAAACACGATCAGGTAGTCAAGGAGGCTAGGGAAATGGCAGGACGGGTAGCGGGCAAGGTCGCCTTCATCACCGGCGCGGCCCGCGGCCAGGGCCGGTCGCACGCGATCCGGCTGGCGCAAGAGGGCGCGGACATCATCGCCGTCGACCTGTGCGGTCAGGTGGCCACGGTTCCGTACGAGATGTCGACGCCGGAGGACATGGCCGAGACGGTCAAGGAGGTCGAGGCGCTGGACCGGCGCATCGTGGCCACCCAGGCCGACGTAAGGGACTACGGCGCGGTGAAGGCCGCCGTCGACGAGGGCGTGGCCCAGCTCGGCCGGCTGGACATCGTCTCGGCCAACGCCGGCATCTTCAGCTTCGGCACGCTGGCCGATATGGACGAGACCACCTGGCAGGACATGATCGACGTCAACCTCACCGGCGTGTGGCACGCGGTCAAGGCCGCCATCGGTCACCTGCGGGCGGCGGGCGGGGGTTCGGTCATCCTGACCAGCTCCACGGCCGGGCTGAAGGCGATCCCGAACACCGGGCACTACAACTCGGCCAAGCACGGCGTGGTCGGGCTAATGCGTACGCTGGCACACGAGCTGGCCCCGGACATGATCCGGGTGAACAGCGTGCACCCCACCGCGGTCGACACCGGCATGATCCAGAACTCGGCCACCTACGAGCTGTTCGCGCCCGACCTCCCGGAGGCGGAGCGGACCAAGGAGGCGCTGGCACCCCGCTTCGGGGAGATGAACCTCCTGCCGATCCCGTGGGTCGAGAAGATCGACATCTCCAACGCGGTGCTGTGGCTGGCCTCGGACGAGTCGCGTTACGTTACCGGTGTGACGCTGCCCATCGACGCCGGCCTGCTGATCAAATGACCGATGGCCCGAGCCTGGCGGCGGCTTACGACCGGGTCGCCACGCACCTGGTCGGCCGCGAGCGCGAGCTCACCCTCGTGCTCGCGGCGGTGGCCGCGGGCCGCGACATCATCCTGGAGGGACCGCCGGGGACCAGCAAGAGCACCCTGCTGCGGGCGATCACGGCCGAATGGGGCATCCCGCTGGTCTTCGTCGAGGGCAACGCCGACCTCACCCCGTCCAAGCTGATCGGCCACCACAACCCGGCCCGGGTGCTGCGCGAGGACTACAGCCCGGACAACTTCGTCGACGGGCCGCTGCTGCAGGCGATGCGCGACGGCGGCTTCCTGTACATCGAGGAGTTCAACCGGGCGCCGGAAGACACCCTCAACACGCTGCTGACCGCGATGGCGGAACGGCAGGTCGCGGTGCCCACCGCCGGGATCGTGACGGCCGCGCCCACGTTCCGGGTGGTCGCGTCCATGAACCCGTACGACAACGTCGGCACGACCAGGCTGTCCACGTCGGTGCACGACCGCATCTGCCGGCTGGCCATCGGCTACCAGGACGCGGCGGCCGAGCGCGGCATCGTGGCCTTGCGGGCGCCGCTGCCATCGGTCGCCCCCGAGCTGTACCAGCGGCTGGTCGCCGACGCCGTGGCCGTCACCCGGGCCACCCGCGAGCACCCGGACGTCCGCCAGGGCAGCAGCGTGCGCGGCGCCATCGACCTCACCCTGGTCGCGGGGCAGCTGCTGGAGCTGCGAGGCCCGGCGGAATACCCCGAGCTGGTGTACGACGCGATGGTGGTCGCGCTGTCCGGCCGGATCTTCCTGGACGAGACCGTCGAGGCGACGCCGGAGGCGGTGCTCCGGCAGATCTGGGAGGACCAGTTCATCCTGGCTCCGGCTGCGGCGGCGCCAGGTTGAAGAGCAGTGACGGCCGACGCGCCGGTGCGGCGGCCTGGGCCCTTGAACCCGGCCCGGGCGGCGCGGATGGCGCCGCTGCGGCGGCGGCCCAAGCAGCTCGACGCGGAGCCACGGCTGTTCGAGACGGGCGGCCGGGGCGGGGCCGGGGGCCTGGTGCTGGCCGGTGACCGGCGCGGGCGTCAGGGCGGAGCGCGGACCGGCAGCGGCGGGCCCGCCGTGACCGCCGAACGATCCGCGCTCTCCGCCATCCCGGACGGCGAGGGGCCTGACCCGGAGGCGCTGCGCCGCGCCCGCCAGATCGCCGCCCGGCTCGCGGTGCCCCGGCCGCGCCGGGACGTCACCGCGCGGCGCGGCGCGGGCGAGCTGGCCAGCCTGCGGTACCGCGGCGGCTCGGACGACATCGACCTGGACCGGACCGTGGCGCAGCTGGTGGAGCACCCGCTGCCGGACGAGGACGACATCATCGTCCGCGAGCGGATCAGGACCAGGCGCAGCGTGCTGCTGCTGGTCGACGTGTCCGGCTCGATGCGGGGCGAGCGGGTCCGCACCGCCGCCGCCACCGTCGGCGCGCTGGCCGCCGAGCTGAGCCGGGACGACCTCGCGGTGATCGCGTTCTGGTCCGACGCGGCCGTGCTGAGCCGGCTGGGACAGCACGTGCCGCCGCAGGCGCTGCTCGATACGATGCTGCGCATCCCGGCTAAGGGACTGACCAATATCGCCTGGCCGTTGCGGGTGGCAGCGCGTGAGCTGGCCCGGGTGCCGGCCCGCGACGCGCGGGCGGTGCTGCTGTCTGACTGCGTGCACAACGCAGGCCCAGACCCGCGCCCGTTCGCGGCCCGGCTGCCGCGGCTGGACGTGCTGCTCGACACCTCGGGCGAGCAGGACGCCGAACTCGCCCGCGAGCTGGCCCGCCTCGGCCACGGACGGCTGCGCCGGATCGGCGGCTACACCGACGTCGCCCCCGCCCTGGGCGCGATCTTCACCTATTAACCAAGGGAGCGCGAATTGTCCGTTGTCGTCGTCGCCACCATCGTCCCGCGGCCCGAGCACCGCGACGAGGTCATCGCGACCATAACCGAGACCGTGGCCAGGGTGCACCAAGAGGACGGCTGCGAACTATACGCCCTGCACCAGGCGGACGACCGGCTGATGATGGTGGAGAAGTGGGCCAGCGCCGACGCGCTGCGCGCGCACAGCCGGGGAGCGGCCCTGGCCGCGCAGGCCCCCAGGCTGGACGGCAAGCTCAGCGGGCCAGCCGAGGTCATCGTGCTGCAGGCGGTGCCGGCCGGGGACCCGGCCAAGGGCCAGCTGTGACGGATGCCCCCAGGGTCGCGCTCGTCACGGGCGCGGCGCGGGGCATCGGCGCGGCCACGGTCGCGGCGCTGGCCGCGGACGGCTGGCGGGTGGTCGCGGTGGACCGGTGCGCCGACGACCCGGCGCTGCCGTACCGGCTGGGATCGCGGGCCGAACTGGACCGGGTGGTCGCGGCGGCGCCGGATCCGGCCGCGGTCACGGCCGTGGAGGCCGACGTGCGGGACCCGGAGACGCTGGCCGCGGCGGTGCGGCTGGCCGAAGAGCGCTGGGGCGGCCTGGACGCGGCGATCGCGGCCGCGGGCGTCATCGCCGGCGGGGTCCCGGCCTGGCAGGTCCCGCCCGGACAGGAACGGGCGGTGCTCGACGTCGACCTCGGCGGCGTGCTGAACCTGGCCCGCGCGGCCGTGCCGGCCCTGCTCCGCCGCCCGGAGCCACGCCGCGGCCGGTTCATCGCCGTCGCCTCGGCCGCCGCCACCCGCGGCCTGCCGATGCTCGCCGCGTACTGCGCGGCCAAGGCCGGGGTGACCGGGTTCGTCCGCGCGCTGGCCGCCGAACTCGGCGGCACCGGCATCACGGCGAACGCGGTCAGCCCGGGCTCGACGCAGACCCCGATGCTGGACGAGAGCGCCCGGCTCTACGGCCTGCCCGCGGCCGGGGCCTTCGCGGCCCAGCAGCCGCTGGGCCGGCTGGTGTCCCCGGCCGAGGTGGCCGCGGTCATCGCGTTCCTGGCCGGGGACGGCGGCAGCGCCATGACCGGGGCGGTCGTCCCGGTCGACGGCGGCCTGGCCCTGTTACTCCCCGAAGGCTCTACTCCTCAAGGGCAGCGTCCAGCGTGATGTCCACGCCGGTGAGCGCCTTGCTGACCGGGCAGCCTTCCTTTGCCGCCTGCGCGGCCTGGGCGAACTGCTCCGCGTTCAGGCCGTCCACCTCGCCGCGGACGGTGAGCTTGATGCCGGTGAGCTTGAAGCCGCCGGCCGGGTCCGGGCCGAGCGACACGTCGGCCTGCACGTCCAGCGCCTGCGGGGTGCCGCCGGCCTGGGCGACCAGCGCGGACAGCTGCATGGCGTAGCAGGAGGAGTGGGCGGCCGCGATGAGCTCCTCCGGGCTGGTAAATCCCCCGGCGTCCTCAGCGGCCCGCCTGGGGAAGGACACCTCGAACGTGGCGAGCTTGGAGCTCGTCAGCTCGACCTTGCCCACGCCCTGCTCCAGGGTCCCGGTCCAGCCCGTGCGTGCGGTGCGAGTCGGCATGGATTCTCCTCATCGGTCTCGATCTTCAGCGTCTTCGATCTGGCGTCGTCCCCACCCTAGACCGGCCCCCGCCAGGGCGGTCACGTAGGTTGTCATGCATGCCAGCCACAAAGAAGAGCAACCCCGAACTGGGGCCGACGGTTTTTGTCCTGTTCGGCGCCACCGGCGACCTGGCCAAGCGGCTGGTCCTGCCGGCCTTCTACCGGCTCGCCCAGGAAGGCCTGCTGCCGAAGCAGTGGCTGCTGGTCGGCAACGGCCGCGGCGACGTTGCGCACGAGGACTTCCGCAAGCACGTGCGGGACGCGCTCACCGAGTTCGCCGACAAGCCGGCCAAGAAGGAGTGGAAGGCCTTCGCCGAGCGGGTGTTCTTCGCCGGCGGCGGCTTCACCAGCGACAGTCCCGGCAGCCTGCTGGACGACCTGACCAAGGCGCGCGAGGCGCTGGGCGGCGACCCGCAGCTCGTGCACTACCTGGCGGTGCCGCCGGTGGCGTTCGAGGAGCTGACCAGGGCGCTCGGCCAGCACGGGCTGGCCAGGAACGCCAGGGTGGTGTACGAGAAGCCGTTCGGCACGTCACCGGAGTCGTTCCGCCGGCTGGACCGCGTCGTCCACTCGGTCCTGGACGAGCAGCAGGTCTACCGGATCGACCACTTCCTGGGCAAGGAGGCCACCCAGGACCTGCACACGCTGCGCTTCGCCAACGGCCTGTTCGACGCGATGTGGAACCGCCAGCACGTCGAGTCGGTGCAGATCGACGTGCCGGAAAAGCTGGGCATCACCGACCGCTCGGTGTTCTACGACGCGACCGGCGCGGTGCTCGACATGCTCGTCACGCACCTGTTCCAGGTGGCCGCCGAGGTGGCGATGGAGCCGCCGGCCAGCCTGGGCGCGCTGGACCTGCAGGCCGCCCGGGAGAAGGTGATCAGGTCGTTCCGGCGGCTTGACCCGGCCGAGGCGGTGCTCGGCCAGTTCACCGGCTACCGCAAGGTGCCCGGGGTGGCGGCCAAGTCCGCGCAGAACACGTTCGTGGCGGCCCGGCTCTGGATCGACAACCCGCGCTGGCGCGGCGTGCCGTTCTACCTGCGCACCGGCAAGCGGCTGGCGGAAACCAAACAGCGGGTCAGCCTGGTCCTGCGCGAGCCGTCCGGGCCGCTGGCCGGGCAGCTGTCCGGCGCGGGCAACGTGCTGTCGTTCTCGCTGGCCGGCGACGGCGAGATCTGCCTCGACCTGGTGGCCAAGAAGCCGGGTCCCGGTCTCGACCTGGACCACGGCGTGGTGTCGCTCCCGTTGTCCAGCCTGGCCAAGGCGGACCCGCTACCGCCGTACGTCCGGCTGATCCACGACGCCCTGATCGGCGACCGCTCGCTGTTCACCCGCCCGGACGGGCTGGCCGCGGCGTGGAAGACGGTCACGCCGCTGCTGACGGACCCGCCGCAGGTCGCGTCCTACGCGCCGGGTTCGTGGGGGCCGGCCGCGGCCCGCAAGCTCATCGCGCCGGGCCGGTGGCTGCTGGGGCAGTAGCTGTTCCGAGGCCCAGCTGCGCGGCCAGCGTGGCGTGATCCCAGAGCACGCGCTGGGACCGGATCCGGGTGCGGTCGAAACCGACGACGGCGATGGCCAGCACCTCGGCCCGCCGGAAGGTCGGCTCGGCCCCGGGCAGCAGCCAGGGCAGCTCGCGGTCGTGGGTGAACGACACCGTCGTCTCGTCCACCAGCCGCCACCGGTCCACGGTCCGGGAGATCCTGCGCAGTTCCAGATCGTCAGGCAGGTGCGGGAGGACCTGGTCGGCGTAGAAGCGCTCCACGGCCTGACGTCCGGTCGCGCCGGTCATGGCCGGAATGTGCGTTACGGCGGGTTCGGCGGCCAGCGAGGCGAGGGCCGCGGCGAGATCGCGGCGCTGGAGCAGGGCCTGCTGGTGGGTATCCCAGGCCTGTTCCAGGTCCCGCATGAACTTGGCGATGCTCGTCGTCACGGATACAGGCCTACCCAGATCCCGAACGGTCCTGGTTTCCGCCCTGCCTCACTTTGACGCACCCGCGATGAGGTCGAAATGCAATCGCCAGCGGGTGCCAGGCGCTGGCACCATGAATCACATGTCCGCTGTCCGCTCCTTCCAGGCCGGGGACGTTCCCGCCGCCACGGCCATCGTGCGGGGCCTTTCGGACTACTTCACCGAGGATGTCCCCGACAAGGTCGAGCACGATGCCGCCAGGCACCAGGCCTGGGTCGTCACCGACTCCGGAACGGTCGCGGGCTTCGCGATAGCCGCCAGGAAATCACCCGCCGGCGCGGAGATCCTGTGGATCGCCGTCGACGCGGCCCGGCGCGGTCGCGGGCACGGAACCAGGCTGCTCGGCCGCGTCCTGGACCACCTAGGCGCCGACGGGATCAGCGTCGTGGAGGCCAAGACCCTGGACCGCTCCTCCGGCTACCGCCCCTACGAGGCCACCCGGGCCTTCTGGGAACGCAACGGCTTCGTCCACGTCGACACGATCGACCCGCTGCCCGGCTGGGAGCCCGGCAACCCGGCGGCGATCTACGTAGCGGCACTCCGCCCAACCCGTGTCACCAGCTAATCGCCAGCAGCCCGGCCTTCGCCTTTATCGGGAGCGGGACCAGCTTGCCGCCGGAGATCCAGCCGAACTGCTCTGGATTGTTTATGAGGAACCAGTGCTGGGTCTGGCCGTCGGCGGAGAGCACTGGTACAAGTCCCCCTTCGTCGGGTGGACCGTTCCCGGCGGCCGAGCGGTACATGATGCCGCTCGGCCGCCCGGTGGCCAGGGAGACCCGCAGCACATTCATGCGGTACCTGGGAATTCTGGGGTGGGAGCTCTGCGGCGGCACAGAACTCGCCGCTGCTACGGTCAGGGTGGATCCGTCCGCGCTGGTGAGCGCGGTGTACACGCAGACGGTGCAGTGGTCGCGCTGGCTGAACAGCAAATGGCTGTGAGCTTGCAGTGAACCGCCAGAGCTGGTCGTGTCCAGGCCAAGGACGGCCAAGCCGCCCGGTGCGTCCGTCAGTTTCCACTGATAGTCGGCGACCAGGGTGCGGCCGCTGGCCGTCCAGGACAACGCCCCGATCTGGGTCGTGACCCGGGCCGGGGTGGCGGCCGAGGTGGTGTTGTGCCAGCTGCGGACGGCGCCGCTGGACAGGTTCATGATGTGGATGACGCCGGCGTACGAGGCCGCCGAGGCCGCCGCGGCGCAGCCCTGCTGCGCGTACGCGACCTCGGTGCCATCCGGTGACGCGGCGAACTCGCTGACCATGTCGCCAACGACGGGTTTGCCCACCGCCCGCAGGCCGGTGACGTGCCCGGTACTCGTCACGGTGAACTGGTAGAAGCGCGTCCGGGTCGCCGTCGAAGACGGGCACACCGTGGTCGTCGCGGCCGCGACGGTGAAGGTGCGGTCATCAGCGGTGACCGAGACGCTACGCCCCAGGATCCAGCCGGCCGGCAGCGCGGGCAAGGTCGCGGTGACGTGGCCGTTGCTCGTCCGGCGGACCTGCGCTGCCATCAGCTCGCGACCGTCTCGAGAGAGCCCCATGCCCACGATGGTCACGTAGAACGGCGGCGGCGGCGTCCGCGTCCCCGGATCGGACGGCACCCCGGCCAGGGAGGTGATGCCGGGCCCGGCGCTGGCCGGGGCCTGAGCCGGGCCCTTCCCCGGAGCCGGGACCGACCCAGGGTGACCGGCTAGGGTCACGGCGGTCACGATGATCGCGGTGACGATGGCCGCGACGCCGACGGGAACCAGCCAGGTGCGCAGGCGGCCCATCCGGCGCCGGACCGGTCTTGAAGCCGGCGACGCGGGCCGGCCGGGTGCCGGGCTGCTGAGCGCGTTGGCTTCATCCGGGAGCATGATGGCGGCCGCGGCGGTGAGCGCGTCGGTCAGCCGGTCCGCGGTCGCGTCCATCTCTTCCTGCGGAATCATCGGGTCTCCCTCAGCGCGCGAGCGAGGGCCGCGAGCCCGCGGGCCGCGGTGGACTTGACGGTCCCGGCGCTGATGCCGAGCGTGGCGGCTATCTCCGCCTCCGACAATCCGACGTAGAACCGGAGCACCAGCACTTCCCGCCGTCGACGGGAGAGCCTGGCCAGCGCGGCCAGCACCTGCTGCCGGTCCTCGGACAGCAGCACCGCCTCCTCGGCGGACAGCGGCGGGCTCGGTGAGTCATGGCCGGCGTGCCGCTGGGCCCGGCCGCGCCGCCTGATCGCCGAGCGGCAGCCGTTGACCACCGCCGTGCGCAGGTAAGGGAGCGGTTCACCCGGATCGGCGAGCATGTCCCAGCGCTGGTGCAGCCGGGTGAAGACGTCCTGGACGACGTCTTCCCCGGTGGCCTGGTCACCGACGATGAACGCGGCCAGCTTGACCAGTCCGGGACGGTGCACCCGGTACGCCTCGGCGAAGCCAGATCCCGCCGATGACGTCGGGCGATCGGCCGTATCGTCCGGGGTGTACCGGTCGGCGCCTGGTCTCATGCCCACTACACTCCACGCCCCCGTGATTGGTTGCCTGCGGTCACCACGATCCTCGGCCTAGAGCTCCCCCGTCGAGTATCTTGAGTTACCGGAGTAACTAATCTGAGGCGGAGCCATGCGATGCCGCCGTCCTCGTAGCCGAGAACCATGCGGAGCGTCTGAAGCCGGTCAGCCCGCGCTGCTGCGGACAGCGGCCGTGTCCGCGTAGAGCTGGGCGCTGACCAGGCGGCCACCAGCGACCTCGAAGAGCCAGACGTTCTGGAACACCACCGTCTTGCCGGTCGCCTTGAGGACGGCTCTGTTGGTGAGCTGTACGACGAGGTAGTCATCGGACTCGATGACCTGATCGACGTGGACGTCGAAGGACTCCCACACCTCTGCGCCGCCGGGGGTTCCAGCGAAGAACTTAGCGAAGGCCTCGGGGTCGGTGAACTCCCCGCCGTAAGGGAGCGTGGCAGGGATCTTGAGAACGAAGTCCTGGCGCAGCATCGGCAGGATGCGGCTGCTGTCACGGTGCCCGAGCAGCTCGGTGATGGCGTAGGCCATCTCGGCCGTCGTGTAAGTCTCCCGGCTGCCGGGGGCCTTCGCGGCTGTGTCGAGCGCCTCGGCGGCCACGACGTCGGTGCCGGTCACCCCGTCGCCGAAGGAGAAGTTCTCGGGAGGCGTCACGGTCATCATGACGAAGACGTCGGCCGGCCGGACACCCGGGCCTTCTTGGAGCAGCCGGACCAGGGTCTTGTAGAAGCGGCGCTTCGCCCGCTCGCCACGGTCCAGGCCGTCGGTGATCGTGAACACGATCCAGTCGTCGGACCGAGGGCCGCCCCGGAAGTTGCGGTTGAACACCAGTTCGCCCGCTTCGTGCTGGTGGATGAGCTGGAAGTCGTCCTCCGGCGTCATGTGGAGCTCCGCGACCAGCGCGTCGTGTACGGCCCGCGAGACGGCTTCGAGGTACTCGCCCGACTTGCCGCGGGCCAGGGAGATGTTGACGAAGGGCATGGGGGAATCCTTTCCGAGGCGGTCCCGGGTTGAGTCGGCCCGAGTCCCCTAGGCCGACCACGAAGACCTATTTACTATGTAGGTCATCATACATGGTATAAATAGGGAAAGGACGGTGGGTGCGTGGGACAGCGATCAGATGCCAAGCAGAAGATGGTGCAGGCGGCCAGGCAGCTCATCCGGGAGCGTGGCTACGGCGCGACCGCCTTCTCTGATGTGCTCGCGCTCAGCGGCGCACCGCGCGGCTCGGTGTATTTCCACTTCCCGGGCGGCAAGGCGCAGCTGGGGATGGAGGCGGCCGAGGCACACGCCCACGAGCAGGTCGAGATCATCGACCGCGCCGCCGGGGAAGCCAGCTCCGCGGCCCAGCTCATCGAGCGGTACGTTGATCTCGGTCGCGAGGGCATGGTGGCCGCCAACTACGGCCGGGGCTGCGGCGTTGCGCCGCTGGTGACCGAAGGCGCAGCGCAGGAGTCGGCCGAGTTGAGCGAAACCAGCCGCCGCGCATTCTCTGAGATGACCGACCGGCTTGTGTTCCATTTCGTCGCTTTCGGCGTGGACCGGGCCGCGGCGCGCGTGCTGGCTGATGCCGTGATCGCCGGCGTGGAAGGCGCCATGATCACCTCCCGCGCGCTCCGCAGCCCTGCCCCGTACGACTCGGTGCGCGCCGTCCTCGTGAGCCACGCCGCGACCGTGTCCCCGAAGACGGCCAGCCGTACGAGGAGCTAGCTCCTGTTCGTCGCTGATGCTGCCTCATGCCTCCGCACACTAATAGGTATGATGGTAGGAATAACAACGCGCATCGACGGGGGCACGATGACCTGGTTCGGGCCCTGGGCGCCGCCGAACCTCGGCCGTGGCGACGCCGCAGTCGCTAGGGCGTGGTGGACACGCCGAGAGGAATGTCGGAGCCCGGAGGTAGCGTGGGCGGGTGCTCGAGTCGTTCCATCCCGCCGTGCGTGCCTGGTTCGAGGGCCGCTTCCCGGCCGGGCCGACCGAGCCGCAGGCCGCGGGGTGGCAGGAGATCGCCGCTTGCCGCCACACGCTGATCGCGGCGCCCACCGGGTCCGGCAAGACGCTGGCGGCCTTCCTGGTCTGCATCGACCGGTTCTACCGCGCCCAGGATCTGTGCTGCACGCACGATCTGTACTGCGGGCACGAGCCCGGGGCGCCGCCGGAGGAGGGGGCGACGCCGGCCGGGTCCGGGCCGCAGGTGGTGTACGTGTCGCCGCTGAAGGCGCTGGCCACCGACATCCAGCAGAACCTGGAGGCGCCGCTGCGGGAGATCGCCGCGGCGGCCGGGCGGCTCGGGCTGACCGCGCCGGCGATCAGCGTCGCGGTCCGGACCGGTGACACGGCGGCCGCCGAGCGGGCCGCCATGCTCAAGCACCCGCCGGACATCCTGATCACCACGCCGGAGTCGCTCTACCTGCTGCTGACCGCCGAACGGAGCCGGGCCATGCTGCGCAGCGCCCGCACCGTGATCGTGGACGAGATCCACGCCGTGGCCGGGAACAAGCGCGGCTCGCACCTGACCCTCACCCTGGAGCGGCTGGCGCACGTCGCCGCGCAGCCGGTGCAGCGGGTGGGCCTGTCCGCCACCCAGCGGCCGATCGAGGCGATCGCCCGGCTGCTGGTCGGCGCGGGGCCGGATCGGGACAACGCGGACGGGACGCCGCGCTGCGCGATCGTGGATTCCGGTCACCGCAGGCGGCTGGACCTGGCCCTGGAACTGCCCGATGACGAGCTCGGCGCGGTCCCGACAACGGAGCAGACGGCGCAGATCCTGGACATGATCGCGGCCCACGTGACCAGCCACCGGACCACGCTGGTGTTCGTCAACACCCGCAGCATGGCCGAGCGGGTCGCCCACCAGCTGGGCGAACGGCTCGGCGACGAGGTGGGAGCCCAGGTGGCCGCGCACCACGGGTCGCTGTCCCGCGGCCGCAGGCAGCGGGTCGAGGCCCGGCTGCGGGCCGGGGACCTGCGTGCCCTGGTGGCCACGGCCTCGCTCGAGCTCGGCATCGACGTGGGGCCGGTGGAGCTGGTGTGCCAGATCGGCTCGCCGCGCAGCTTCGCCACCTTCCTGCAGCGGGTCGGCCGCTCCAACCACACCCGCACCGGGACGCCGTCCGGGCGGCTGTACCCGACCACCCGGGACGAGCTGGTGGAGTGCGCCGCGCTGCTGCGCGGCACGCGCCAGGGGCGGCTGGACGCCATCGTCATCCCGGAACGGCCGCTGGACATCCTGGCCCAGCAGATGGTGGCCGAGTCGGCGGCCGAAGCCTGGGCCGAGGGCGAACTCCTCGGCCTGGCCCGGCAGGCGGCGCCGTTCCGCGACCTGTCCGCCGAGGACTTCGAGGACATCACCGACCTGCTGGCCGAAGGGATCCGCACCGGTCGCGGCCGACGCGCCTATTACCTGCACCGCGACCAGGTGAACAGCACGGTCAAGGGCCGTCGTGGCGCCCGGCTGGCCGCGCTGACCTCGGGCGGCGCCATCCCCGAGCTCGGCGACTTCCGGGTCGTGGCCGAACCCGACGAGGTCCAGATCGGTACCGTCCACGAGGAGTGGGCGGTGGAGAGCAGGCCCGGCGACGTGTTCCTGCTCGGCACCCACTCCTGGCGTATCCGCCGGGTGGAGCCGGGCACCGTCCGGGTGACCGACGCGCATGGCGCGCCGCCGTCGGTGCCGCACTGGCAGGGCGAGGCGCCCGGGCGGACCCGGGAGCTGTCCGAGGAGGTTTCGGCGCTGCGGCAGGCCGTCGCGGACCGCGAGCCCGCCGAGGCCAGAAAGTGGCTCGAGGAGGAGTGCGGGGTCGGCCGGGCCGCGGCCGAGATCATCGTGGCCTACCTGCGGGCCGGGCTGGCCGCGCTCGGCGCGCTGCCCACCATGGACGCCATCATCCTGGAACGCTTCTTCGACGAGGCCGGCGGCATGCAGCTGGTCGGGCACGCACCGTTCGGCGCGCGGGTGAACCGGGCGTTCGGGCTGGCGCTGCGCAAGCGGTTCTGCGTTACGTTCGACTTCGAGCTGCAGGCGGCGGCCAGCGACAACGCCATTCTGCTGTCGCTCGGGCCGCAGCACAGCTTCCCGCTCGAGCAGGTGCCGAAGTTCCTGGCCTCTAAGACCGTGGAGCAGGTGGTGCGGCAGGCCGTGCTGACCGCACCGCTGTTCCAGGCCCGCTGGCGGTGGAACCTGAACACCTCGCTGACCATCCTGCGGATGCGCGGCGGGCGGAAGAACCCGCCGGCCATCCAGCGGATGGAGGCCGACGACCTGATGGCGGCGGTGTTCCCGGTGCTGGCCGCGTGCCAGGAGAACGTGGCGCCCGGCCCGATGGAGATCCCCGATCACCCGCTGGTCCGGCAGACCCTGGACGATTGCCTGCACGAGGCGATGGACATCGAAGGGCTGCGGGAGCTGGTGGCCGGGATCGAGGCGGGCCGGATCGCCGTCATCACCCGGGACACCACCGAGCCGTCGGTGCTCGCCCACGAGATCCTGAACGGACCGCCGTTCACCTACCTGGACGACGAGACGGAGGCCGGGAACCGCCGGAGCCGTCAGGTGACGGTCTCCCGCGGGCTGCCGGTGGAGGCCCGCGACCTGGCCCGGCTCGACCCGGACGCGATCGAGAAGGTCAGGGAGCAGGTCCGGCCGCAGCCGCGGGACGCGGACGAGCTGCACGACCTGCTGATGACGCTGTACCTGATGCGGCCGCAGCCGGAGTGGGGTGCGTGGTTCGCCGAGCTCGCGGCGGCCGGGCGGGCGGCCAGGCTGCCGGCCGGCCTGTGGTGTGCTACCGAACGGGTGCCGCTTCTCGCCGGCCTGTACCCCGCCGAGTGGACCTTCGCGATGGCGCCCCTGCCGCGGGTCAAGCCCATGGATGCCGAAACCATGGCGGCGGAGATGCTGCGCGGGCACCTGGACGTGTCGGGACCGGTTACGGCGGAGGAGCTGGCCCGGGCGACGTCGCTGGGCGTGACGGATGTGAGCATGGCCCTGATCCGGCTGGAGAACGAGGGCTTCGCGCTGCGCGGCCGGTTCACCGACCCGGACGGATCCGAGCAGTGGTGCGCCCGGCGGGTGCTGACCCGCATCCACGCGTACACCAGGCAGCGCAAACGGCGCGAGGTCGAGCCGGTCACGGCCCGCGACTTCATCCGGTTCCTGCTGCGCTGGCAGCACGTCACCGCCGACACCCGGCGGGAGGGCAGCCGCGGCGTGCTGGCCGTGGTGGAGCAGCTGCAGGGTTTCGAGCTGGCCGCCGGGGCCTGGGAGAAGGCCGTGTTCCCGGCCCGGGTGACCGGATACCGCCGGGAGTGGCTGGACGAAGTATGCCTAGACGGCGGGGTCGCCTGGGGCCGGCTCTCGGTCCGCGGCGAGGCGGACGAGCCGCCCCGGCGGGCCGGCGCCCCGTCCCGGGCCACCCCGGTCACCCTGACCATCCGCGACGACCTGCCGTGGCTGCTGCGGGCGGCCCGCGGCGAGCACCGGCCCGCCGAACCGGGACCGGGCAGCACCAGCGACGTCCTGGACGCGCTCCGGCAGCGCGGCGCGCTGTTCCCGCCCGACCTGGAATCGCTGACCGGCCGGCTGCCGTCCGAGGTCGAGGAGGCGCTGTGGGACGGGGTGGCCCGCGGCCTGGTTACCGCGGACGGCTTCCGAGCCGTGCGGACGCTGTTCGCCCGGCGCGCGATGCAGAACGCGCCCGGTCGGCGCCGGCTGCGGCGCGGCAGCCAGCTCAGCTCGCGGACGGCCGGCCGGTGGTCGCTGCTGCCCGAGCCCCCGGCCGACTGCGACCCGGACGACCTGGCCGAGGCGGTAGCCGAGCAGCTCGCGGCCCGCTGGGGCGTGGTGTTCCGCGACCTGCTGACCCGGGAGAACCTGGCCGTGCCGTGGCGCGAGGTGCTGTGGGCGCTACGCCGGATGGAGGCCCGCGGCACGATCTGCGGTGGCCGGTTCGTACACGGCTTCAGCGGCGAGCAGTTCGCGCACCCCGACGCGGTGGGCCTGCTGCGAGAGGTCAGGAAGCGGCCGCGGACCGGGGAGACCGTCACGCTGTCCGCCGCCGACCCGCTGAACCTGGCCGGCATCGTGCTGCCCGGCCCGCGCATCCCGGCGGTGGCCACGAACACCGTGACATACGTCGACGGCGCCCTGGAAGACCAGGGCGCCGTCGAATCGGTCGGGTTCTCCGCTTAGCTGGTCTTCTGCCCTACCTCAGCCTGCTGGGCGCGGTGCGGCAGCTTCCAGCCCGGGCGGACGAAGTGGCAGGTGTACCCGTTCGGGTAGTGCTGCAGGTAGTCCTGGTGCTCGGGCTCGGCCTCCCAGAACGGGCCGGCCGGGGTCACCTCGGTAACGACCTTGCCCGGCCACAGGCCGGACGCGTCGACGTCGGCGATGGTGTCCTCGGCGACCTTCTTCTGCTCGTCACTGAGGTAGAAGATGGCCGACCGGT
>Ga0207674_10003196_pt1 | contig 20174 bp, 20 predicted proteins | sample KBSCornC72_FD_184303 | JGI IMG/M metagenome (GOLD analysis project Ga0207674, IMG submission 184303) | Corn rhizosphere microbial communities from Kellogg Biological Station, Michigan, USA - KBS Corn C7-2 (SPAdes) (version 2) | ecosystem: Host-associated > Plants > Roots > Rhizosphere > Soil ...
GTATTTGGTGAAGCCGCCCTCGACATTGTCGAGCATCCGGTTGCGGATGCGGATGTTGGCGAAGGTGCCGCGCATCATCACTTCATGGTTGCCGCGGCGAGACCCATAGCTGTTGAACTCTCCCCGGCTGACGCCGCGCTCGACCAGATAATGGCCCGCCGGACTATCGGGCTTGATTGCGCCGGCGGGGGAAATGTGGTCGGTCGTGATCGAATCGCCGAAGATCGCCAGCGGTCGCGCCTCATCGATGTCCCTGAGCGCCACAGCGTCCATCGTCATGCCGGTGAAGTAGGGCGGATTCTGGATGTAGGTGGACAGCGCCGGCCACCTGTAGGTGTCACCACCTGTGATTTCGATCTTCTGCCAGCGCTCGTCGCCCTGATAGACGTCGGCATAGCGGCGGCGGAACATCGCTGAATGAACGTGGGCGTCGATGAGCGTGCGGATTTCCTCGTTCGAGGGCCAGATATCCTTGAGATACACTGGCTCACCGTTTGACGCGGTCCCGATCGGCTCCTTCACCATGTCGGATCGGACGGTGCCCTTGAGTGCGTATGCCACCACCAGCGGCGGTGATGCGAGATAGTTCGCCCGGCAGTCGGGCGACACGCGTCCCTCGAAATTGCGATTGCCCGAGAGGACGCTAACCGCCACCAGATCATTGTCGGCGATTGCTTTGCTGATCGGCTCGGCCAAGGGCCCGGAGTTGCCGATGCATGTCGTGCAGCCGTACCCGACAAGGTCGAAGCCAAGCGCGTTCAAGTCTTCGCTAAGGCCGCTCTCGTTCAGGTAATCGGTCACGACCTGGCTGCCCGGCGCGAGGCTGGTCTTGACCCAAGGCTTGGCGGTCAGTCCCTTCTCACGCGCCTTGCGGGCGAGAAGGCCGGCGGCGACCAGCACTGACGGGTTCGACGTGTTTGTGCAGCTGGTGATTGCGGCAATGGCGACGTCACCATTGCCGAAGTCGAAGTTCTCGCCCTCGACCGGCACGCGCGGCGCCTGACCCTTCTGATAGGTTTCCTCGAGCTCCTGATTGAATTTCTCGTCGAGCTCTCTGAGCAGCACCCGGTCCTGCGGGCGCTTCGGCCCGGCGAGCGACGGCTCGATCGTGCTCATGTCCAGCTCGAGCGTGTCGGTGAACAGCGGCTCGGGTGAGCTCGCATCGCGCCAGAGCCCTTGTGCCTGCGCATAAGCGCGGACCAGCGCGATCTGATCATCCTCGCGACCGGTGAGCTTGAGATAATCGATCGTGCGCTCGTCGACCGGGAAGAAGCCGCAGGTCGCGCCATATTCGGGGGCCATGTTAGCAATCGTCGCGCGGTCCGCGAGCGGCAAATTGTCGAGGCCGGGCCCATAGAATTCGACGAAGCGACCGACGACGCCCTTCTGGCGCAGCATCTGCGTGACGGTGAGCACGAGGTCGGTCGCCGTTATCCCCTCGTTGAGTTCGCCCGACAGGCGGAAACCGACAACTTCGGGGATGAGCATGCTAACCGGCTGACCGAGCATGGCCGCCTCGGCCTCGATCCCGCCGACGCCCCAGCCGAGCACGCCGAGACCGTTGACCATCGTCGTATGGCTGTCGGTGCCGACCAGCGTATCCGGGTAAGCCACCGTTGCGCCATTTTGGTCGGGGGCGGTCCAGACAACCTGCGCGATATGCTCGAGGTTCACCTGATGGCAGATACCCGTTCCCGGCGGCACAACCTTGAAATTGTCGAATGCCTGGCTGCCCCACTTGAGGAACTCGTAGCGCTCGGAATTGCGCTGATATTCGAACTCGACGTTCTTCTCGAACGCGCGCGGGTTGCCGAACTCGTCGACCATGACGCTGTGGTCGATCACGAGGTGGACCGGCACCAGCGGATTGATCTTCTGCGGGTCGCCGCCGAGCTGTTTCATCGCGTCGCGCATTGCGGCAAGATCCACGACCGCGGGCACGCCGGTGAAGTCCTGCATCAGCACGCGCGCCGGGCGGTACTGGATCTCGCGGTTGATATGCCGCTCCTTGAGCCAATCGGCCATCGCCTGAAGATCGTCGCGGGTGACGGTCGTCCCGTCCTCGAAGCGGAGCAAATTCTCGAGCAGCACCTTCATCGAGAAGGGCAGACGCGAGACATCGCCGAGCGTCTCGGCGGCCTTCACGAGCGAATAATAAGAGTAAGTCTTGCCCTGAACTTCGAGGGTCGAGCGGGTGCCGAGGCTGTCCTGGCCGGTGGGGATCATCGCTGTCTTTCTGGGGCTACGTTCTAGATGGGAGCCGCGGCGCGCTTAGCAATCCGGACCCCAGGCGGCAAATCGCTCCGGTAAAGGAATTCTTGCGCCAGGATGAACGAACGATGCGCCGGACCGCGCCACCGGCCCTCGCAATCGGTGTTAATCGCACCATAACTCTGGTGAAACAAAGAAGCAGGGGCGAAGGCGTGACACGCGACACCGAATATTTCCGCCGGCGTGCGGCCGAAGCGCGCGCCGCTGCCTGCTCGAAGGACGAGCCGGAGCGCGTAGAGATCGCGGGCGAGCTTGCGCTGGCTTATGCCGCCCTTGCGCGCCGCCGCGCAGCCGCGATGGCGGCGGCCGAGGAGCGCGCCGCAATTCCTTTGGAGCAACTGGCCTAGCCTTAGATCCAGCCCCGCCGCTTGAAATAGAGGTAGGGGCCGACCGCGCTCGCGAACATGATCGTCAGTGCCATCGGATAGCCGAAGGGCCAGCTGAGCTCGGGGAAATGGTGGAAATTCATACCGTAGATCCCAGCGATCAGCGTCGGCGGCAGGAACACGACCGCGGCCCAGCTGAACAATTTCATCGCGGCATTCTGTTCGATGCTAATGAGCCCCAGCGTGGCGTCGAGCAGGAATGTCAGGCTGTCGATCAGATAGCTCGCGTGCTCGCTCAGCGACGTAACGTCGGTGGCCAGGCTGGCGACGTGATGCCGCATTTCTTGCTCGCCTTCGGCATTGACCCTGACCGATCCGCCAAGGAAGCTCAGCATCCGCATCGTCGTCACCGCCGAATAGCGAATTTTCGTGAGCAGGGTCTGCACTCGGCCGATCCGGCTGAGAAGTCCCGTCAGTCTCTTGACCGGAATTCGGCGCTCCTGCTGACTGTTCAGGAAGATTTCCTGGCTCAGCTCCTCCATCGTCGCGCTCACTCGCTCGATCTCGTCGGCGAGGCGGTCGATGATCGCATCGAGCAGGCGGATCAGCGCGGTGGGTCCGTCGCGGACCAGCTCTGAATCGCGCCTCGCGTGATTCTCGAAAGTGCGGAGCGGCTTTGGCGTCGCGTAGCGGATCGTGACCAGCCGAGTGCCAGCGAGAACGAAGCCGATAGGTGTCGTCGTCGGGTGGTGCTCGTCAACGCCGCGCAGCACGCTGACCGTCATGTAGAGCGCGCCATTCTTCTCATAGAGGCGGCTCGACGGCTCGATCTCCGCCATTTCGTCCTGGGTCGGCACGTCGACCTTGATGCAGCGCTCGACGAGCCTCTCTTCCTCGTTCGTGGGCTCCTCGAGGTCGATCCAGGCCGCATTCTCAGGAATGCTCTGGGTCTTGGCATCGATCAGACTTCCGTCGCAGCCGGGGCCGTAGGTACGCAGCATGGCAGCTGTCTCGTCCCAACGGCTGATCTTTGCAAGGCGAGCAACTCTGCTAAGCCTGCATCCAATGTCGCGCCGCACCTGGCTCCTCGCCCTCTTCATTCTCGCGGCGGCGGCAGCGGTCGAGCTTGCCTTCGGAAGACACCCAATTTGCACCTGTGGCACGATCGATTTGTGGGTCGGCACGCGCGACAGCCCGAAGACCAGCCAGATGCTCGCCGACTGGTACAGCCTCAGCCATATTGTGCACGGACTGCTCTTCTACGCGCTGCTGTGGCTGACCGTTCGCCGCTGGCGGGTCCAATGGCGCTTCATCACCGCAATGCTGATCGAAGCCGGCTGGGAGGTGATCGAGAACACGCCGATCATCATCGACCGCTACCGGGCGACGACGGCCGCGCTTGGCTATTCCGGCGACAGCGTTCTCAATTCGATGTCCGACATCCTGATGATGGCGCTGGGGTTCCTCGCCGCGCGCAAGCTTCCGGTCTGGGTCTCGGTCGCGCTGCTGATCACGCTCGAAATCATTCCGCTGTTCGTGATCCGGGACAATCTTGCGCTGAACATCTGGGCACTGCTTGCGCCGAACGCGGCGGTGCAGGCATGGCAGGCTGGCGGCTAGGGCACCAAAGCTTGAGCAGAACATTCATAACAGGTGCCGAAACGGGGAGACACGTCTTGAAAGCTGCAACCTTGTGCGTCGCCATAGTGGCGGCGGCAATTCCTTCAGGCGCGTGCGCCGGGGAGCTGTTCGGCGGTCTCTATGTCCACGACGTGAAGACCCCGCTCGACGAGTCAGGCATCGAGAGTGGCGTCGACGTTCAGCTCGGCTATCGCGGTGGTACTATCGGGCATCTGTGGCATGGAGCGCTCCAGCCCTATGTGTTCGCCGCGGTTAATACCGACGGCAATACGAATTACGGTTCCGTCGGAATTTCAGCGAAATATCAGCTCGGCCATAATTGGTTTTTCCGTCCGGGTATCGGAATCGCAATTCACACAGGTTCGGCTGGCAAATATTTCCGTACCGACAAGATCGCCTTCGGCAGCCGGGTCCTGTTTGAACCTGAAATCGCCATCGGCACCAGGCTCAACAACCGCCTCAGCGTCGAGGCGACCTGGATCCACCTGAGCCACGGCCAGCTCGCGGCAAAGGAAAATCCCGGAATCGACAATTTCGGCGTTCGGCTAAATCTGGCGCTTTAGCGGCCGATCATCGTCTCCGGCTTCACCACTCGGTCAAACGTTTCTTCGTCGACCAGCCCGAGCTCCAGCCCCGCTTCCTTGAGCGTCTGCCCCTTCTTGTGCGCATGCTTGGCGATGGCTGCGGCATTGTCGTAGCCAATCTCCGGCGCGAGCGCGGTCACCAGCATCAGCGACCGGTTCATCAGCTCGGCGATGCGCTTCTCGTCGGGCTCGGTGCCGTCGAGCATACGCTCGGTGAAGCTCTCCATGCCCGTCGAAAGGAGGTTGATCGAGCGGATCACGTTCGCCCCAATCATCGGCTTGAAGACGTTCAGCTCCAAATGTCCCTGCATCCCGCCGATAGTGACAGCAATGTGATTGCCGGCAACCTGAGCGGCGACCATGGTCAGCATCTCGGCTTGGGTCGGGTTCACCTTTCCCGGCATGATCGAGCTGCCCGGTTCGTTCTCGGGCAGTTTCAATTCGCCTAGCCCGCAGCGCGGACCGGAGCCGAGCAGGCGGACGTCGTTGGCGATTTTGGTGAGCGAAGTGGCGATCACGTTAAGAATACCTGACAGCTCAACCATCGTGTCGTGCGCCGCAAGCTCCGCAAATTTGTTTGGCGCCGAGGTGAAAGGCAGTTGGGTGAGCTTCGCCACCTCCTTCGCAAAATCTTCGGCGAAGCCCTTTGGAGCGTTGAGCCCGGTGCCAACGGCCGTCCCGCCCTGCGCTAGCCGTAGAACACGCGGAAACACGCCCTCGACCCGCGCAATGCAGTCCTCAATCTGCGCTGCGTAGCCAGAAAACTCCTGCCCGAGCGTCAGCGGGGTCGCGTCCTGGAGATGGGTTCGCCCGATCTTGACGATCGAATCCCAGCGCTTTGCCTGGTCGGCCAGACGCTCGTGCATCGTCCCGAGTGCCGGAAGCAGCTTCATATGGACCGCCCGAGCCGCCGCGATGTGCATCGCGGTCGGGAAGCTGTCGTTGGACGACTGGCTCTTGTTGACGTGATCGTTGGGGTGGACCGGCTCCTTGCCGCCGCGGATGCCGGTTATAATTTCGTTGGCCCGTCCCGCGATCACCTCATTGGCGTTCATGTTCGACTGCGTGCCCGATCCCGTCTGCCAGATTACCAGCGGGAACTGGCTGTCGAGATCGCCGCGCGCGACTTCGCCTGCCGCCTGCTGGATCACTTCGGCGATCTTGGGATCGAGCCCGCCAATCCGCGCATTCACCCGTGCCGCCGCTTGCTTGATGAAGCCGAGCGCGTGGACGATCTCAAGCGGCATTTGCTCCTTGGGACCGAAGGGGAAATTGCCGATCGAGCGCTCGGTCTGAGCGCCCCAATAAGCGTCGGCTGGGACCTCGATCGGTCCGAAGCTGTCGGTTTCAGTGCGGGTATTGGGCATGCAAGTCCTCGTAATCGTCATTCCCGCGAAAGCGGGAATCCACTTTTTCTTTGGTCCGGCGCTTTAAGGCAGGTGGACCCCGGATCAAGTCCAGGGTGACGAGCTTAGGCTCTCGTTACTTCTTCCTTGTAAAGTCCACGCTGACGACGTTCGAGCCATCGTCCTTCTTGGGCTCTTCCGCAGTTAAGTCGGGGTCGTTCTCGGCCACGTCATGCTCCTCGCGCGGCTCTTCGTCCGCATCGGCGTGGAAGGTCAGTGCGAACTCGACGGCCGGGTCGTGGAATTGGGTCACCGCAGCGAAGGGCACGTGGAGCGTCGACGGGACTCCGCCGAACGACAGGCCCACAGTGAAATTGTCCTCTTCGACCTTCAGATCCCAGTAGCGGTGCTGGATAACGATCGTCATCTCATCGGGGAAGCGCTCGAGCAGATGCTTAGGGATCGAAACCCCCGGCATGCGCGTCTTGAAGGTGATGTAGAAATGATGGTCGCCGGGCAGCCCGCCTGACGCTTCGACCTCGCCCAGTACGCGGCCGACGACCGCACGTAGAGCGTCCTGCACGATCTCGTCGTACGGGATCAGGCTCTCGGGGGTCTCGTCGCTCATCCCTTTGTGGTAGCGGGCGGGCGAGCCCGGTCAAGCGGAGTCGTCCTAATGCCGATCAATCCGACGGAACCCTATGATCAAAATAACCTTTTCGCCCAGATCCTTCGCGGCGAGATCCCGTCGAAGAAGGTGTATGAGGACGAGCATGCGCTCGCTTTCCACGACATCAACCCGCTTGCCCCGACGCACATCCTGGTGATCCCCAAGGGGCCGTACGTCTCCTGGGACGACTTTTCAGCGAAAGCGCCGGATGTGGAAATCGCCGGTTTTATTCGCGCAGTCGGCAAGATCGCTCGCGACGAGGGGCTGGTGGAAAGCGGCTATCGGCTGCTCGCAAATGTTGGATTGAACTCGGGCCAGGAAGTCCCGCACCTACACGTGCACATCTTCGGCGGATGCCCGCTTGGACCGATGCTGGCACGTTAGCGCAAACATGCTCAGCTGCTTGTCGAAGGGGGATTGCCCTCTTGCGGACAGCCGTTAGGGTCTGGCGACGAAATGATTTCATAGGGGAATAGGATGGCAACCGCAGCACCGCGAGAGGGCCTGTTGCTTGGCCGGGTGAAACCGCTCGACGCGATCCTAGCGACGGCCGAGAAGAAGGGCCTGCACCGTTCGCTCGGCGCGTTCCAGCTGACTTTGCTCGGCATTGGCGCGGTGATCGGCACCGGGATTTTCGTGCTCACCGCCGAAGCCGCTCAGAAGGCCGGCCCGGCGATGATGATCAGCTTCGTCATCGCCGGCTTTGTCTGCGCGGTCGCTGCGCTATGCTATTCCGAGCTCGCCTCGATGGTTCCGGTCGCGGGCTCCGCCTACACCTACACTTATGCCGTCATGGGCGAGCTCTTCGCCTGGATGGTCGGGTGGGCGCTGATCCTCGAATATGCCATTGGCGCAAGCGCTGTCGCCGTTGGCTGGTCCGGTTATTTCGTTGGTCTGATGAAGAGTTGGGGGGTCATCATTCCCCCGGCCCTCGCGGCGGGTCCGTTCGGCGGCGGGGTTTTCAACCTTCCCGCTGCAGTCATTGCCGGTCTGGTCACTATTCTCCTCATTATCGGCACCAAGGAAAGCGCCCGCTTCAACGCGGTCCTCGTTCTGGTGAAGGTCACTGCTCTCACAGTCTTCGTCGTCCTCACCTGGCCAGTGATGAACGGAGCGCATTTCACGCCGTTCATTCCCAACGGCTGGGGCACCTACGGCGTGGTCGGTGCCGCAGCCTCGATCTTCTTCGCTTATGTCGGTTTCGACGCCGTTTCGACGGCGGCCGAGGAGACCAAGAACCCACAGCGCAACGTTCCGATCGGACTTATCGGTTCGTTGCTGTTCTGCACGGTCTTCTACTTGCTGGTCGCAGGCGGCGCGATCGGAGCGATGGGCGCACAGCCAGTGCGCGATGCGCTTGGCCATCCTTTTCCGCCCGGCAGCATCGAGCTGACCAATCAGTGCACCTCGATTGTCGCGAGCGGCGTCACCCAACCTCTGGTGTGCTCGCGTGAGGCCCTCGCGCATGTCCTTCGCACCGTTGGTTACCAGCGGATCGGCGATCTCATGGGCATCGCCGCATTCATCGCTTTGCCTTCGGTCGTGCTGATGATGATGTTCGGCCAGACCCGGATCTTTTTCGTTATGGCCCGTGACGGCCTGCTTCCGGACAAGCTTGCTTCGGTCCATCCGCGCTTCCGCACGCCGCACGTGGTCACTGCGGTGACGGGCGTCGGCGTGATGCTCGCGGCCGCCTTCCTGCCAGTGGGTAAGCTCGCGGATTATTCCAATTCGGGCACTTTGTTCGCATTCATGATGGTGGCGATCTCGGTGCTCGTGCTGCGCCGCACCGATCCAGGACGCAAGCGTCCCTTCCGGACCCCAGCGATTGGGGTCGTCGCTCCGGCCGCCATCATCGGCTGCATCGCGCTATATGTGATGCTTCCGCCGATCGCGATCGCAGTGCTCCCTGTGTGGGGCGCCGTCGGCTTGCTGCTCTATTTCAGCTATTCGCGCCGCCGCAGCCATGTCGGCCGCGGGATTTTCGACGTGCCGGAATTGGCGCCCGAGGCACCTGGAATTGCGGTTGCGCCTATGCCCGGCGCGCCGGTGCCGCCGCAGGATCGCGACTAGGCTAGGAGTTCTCCCGCGAGCGTCCTGAGGTCCGCCTCAGGCCGCGCGCCATAATGCTGGATCACTTCGGCAGCGCAGATCGCGCCGAGCCTTAGCGATTGCTCGAGGCTCTTGCCGCGCGCGGTGCCGAACAGAAATCCGGCTGCGAATAGGTCGCCGGCGCCGGTCGTGTCGACCAGCTGATCGATCGGCTCGGCCTGAACGTCGGCCCGTTCGCCATTGCGAGCGGCGAGCGCACCGTCCTCGCTGCGGGTAACGACGAGGGTTTCGACCTTTGGTACAATCGCCGCAACCGCGCTCTCTAGATGCGACACTCCGGCGAGCGCCTCGATCTCCGCCTGATTTGCAAAGAGGATATCGATTCGGCGCTGGTCGAGTAGCTCGTTGAAGCCGTCGCGGTGGCGGTCGACGCAGAACATGTCGGAGAGTGTGAAAGCGACCTTGCGCCCAGCCTCCCGCGCGACTTCGATCGCCCGGACCATCGCGTATCGCGGGGTTTCCGGGTCCCACAGATAGCCCTCAAGATAGAGGATTGCGGATTGGCGAATCTGCGGCTCGTCAAGCGCTTCCCTTGGCAGATACTGGGCGGCGCCAAGAAAGGTGTTCATGGTGCGATGCCCGTCCGGCGTCACCAGGATCATCGATCGTGCCGTCGGCTGGCCGACGTCAGCAGCTGGGGTGATGAACTCGACGCCCGCCGCGGTCAGATCGTGGCGGTAGAATTCGCCGAGTTGGTCCGGTGCAATCTGGCCGATGAATCCCGCGCGCCCGCCGAGCGCAGCAACGCCCGCCGCAGTATTGCCCGCCGAGCCCCCGCTCACCTGATGCGCAGTGCCCATATGCGAATAGAGCCGCTCTGCCTCCTCGGCGTCGATCAGGCGCATCGAGCCTTTAACCAGCCCCTCCTGGGTCAGGAACTCGTCGCCCGCGTTGGCGATCACGTCGACGATGGCATTGCCGATGCACAGGACATCGAGGCGCGGCTCAGGCATCAAATACTCCGAAGCGATTGGAAAGCGCGCCGCCTAGCGGCCTGTTCAGTGTGTCGCAACATTGCCTCGGCGACAATCGCCGGGCATCGTTCGAATATGCGTCGCTATCCCACCCTTACGCTCACCCTATCGCTCGCCGCCTGTATGCGAGCTCCCCAGCAGCCGCCCGTCGCCCAGCCTGCTCCCGTTGTACAGGCACCGAGCGTGCGCAGCGAAATCATGGGTCTCACTGCGAACGAACTCGTCGGCCATTTTGGAACGCCCGCGCTGCAAATCCGCGAGGGCACGAGTCTCAAGCTCCAATTCCGTGGCCGCAATTGCGTGCTCGACGCCTATCTCTACCCGCAAAGCGGAGGCACGCTCCGGGTAACGCACATCGACGCGCGCAGGCCAAACGGTGCGGACACCGATCAGGCGGCCTGCATCGCAGCGCTCGAAAATCCAAGCTGAGCAAGCGCCCATTCGGCGGCCTCGGCGATCACCGGATCAGGGTCGTCGAGGTGCGGCCTGATCGCTGAGGCAAGTGAAGCATCGCCGCTGTTGCCCGCCGCGATCAGGCAGTTGCGGATCATGCGCTTCACACCAATCCGCTTGACCGGCGATCCAGCGAACATCTCGCGGAAAGCCGCATCGTTGAGCGCGAGCAAGTCTGTCAGCCGCGGCGCGGCAAGCTCCGCACGCGGCAAAAAAGCGCGATTTGCGGCGGCTGCGTCGGCGAACCGGTTCCACGGGCAAACCGCGAGGCAGTCGTCGCAGCCGTAGATGCGATTGCCCATTGCCGTCCGGAACTCCGTCGGGATCGCGCCATCATGCTCGATCGTGAGATAAGAAATGCAGCGACGCGCATCGATCCGGTGCGGACCAAGAAAGGCCTGAGTGGGGCAGGCTTCAAGGCATCGCGTGCATGATCCGCAATGTTGGCCATGATCGCCCGGCGTATCCGGCTCCAGCTCGAGGCTCGTCAGGATCACGCCGAGGAAGAGCCAGCTGCCATGCTCGCGGGAAACGAGATTGGTGTGCTTGCCCTGCCAGCCGATTCCAGACGCTTGAGCGAGCGGCTTTTCCATCACCGGCGCAGTGTCGACGAACACTTTGAGCTCCGACGGCACTTGCCCGACCATGAAGCGCGCAAGCGCTTTCAGCGCCTTCTTGACCGTTTTGTGATAGTCGCCGCCCTGCGCGTAGGCCGAGATGCGTGCAAGCTCCGGATGCGCTGCCAGAGCAAGCGGATCCGACGCCGGTGCATAGCTCATGCCCAATATGATCGCCGATTTGGCCTCAGGCCACAGCGCCAGCGGCGACAAGCGATGATGGGCGCGCGCTTCCATCCAGCCCATCGTCCCGTGATGCCCCGCCTCCAGCCAGCGCCTGAGCTCCAGCCCAGCAGCATCCGCTGCATTGGCGCGCGTGAAGCCGCAGGCCGCGAAGCCCAGCCGCTTCGCTTGCCTCCTTATTGCTTCTTCAAGGCTTTCGTTGGTAGCCACGCGAGGCGTCTACACCGGCGATTGCAGTTTTCGTAGGAATTTCAGTGCTTCGACAGGTTTCGCACTCCGACCCGCTCGCCGTCGAAGCCGTCGACCTCGTCAAGGATTTCGGCGACACCCGAGCGGTCGATGGGGTCAGTCTCTGCGTGCCCACCGGCTCGATCTATGGGCTGCTCGGCCCGAACGGCGCCGGCAAGACCACGACCCTTCGAATGCTGCTCGGCATCATCGATCCGTCGAGCGGCACTCGCGTCGTCCTGGGCCGCGACCATCCGCTCGATGCGGCGCAGGAGATCGGCTATCTGCCTGAGGAGCGCGGCCTTTATCCGGCGATGCACGCGCGCGAGGCAATCGCTTTCATGGGTGCGCTGCGCGGGTTGCCGATGAGCGAAGGCCGCCGCCGCGCTGACGTCTTGCTCGCCGAACATGACCTTGGCGATTGGGGCAAGAAGTCAATCCGCAGCCTGTCCAAGGGCATGGCGCAGATCGTCCAGCTGCTCGGCACCATCATCCACAAACCGCGGCTGATCGTCCTTGACGAGCCCTTTGCCGGCCTCGACGCAATCAATCAGGCGCGGCTCGAGGAGCTTATCCGGCGCGAAGTCCGCACTGGTGTCACGATCATCTTCTCGACGCACGTGATCGCCCATGCCGAGCGCCTCTGCGAGCAGGTCGCGATCATCGCCAAGGGCAAGGTCGCCTTCAACGGCCGCGTCGATGAGGCCCGCGCGCGACTGAGGCCCATCGTCCGCCTGCGCACTCGCCAAAGCGACGGCCCATGGCGCACTGCAATTCCCGCCGCCGCCCGCCGCGAAGGGGATGAATATGTATTCGAGCTCCCCGAAGGCGGCCCCGAGCCGTTGCTCAAGGTGCTGATCGACGGCGGCGCTGGGATCGAGACGCTGGCGATCGAGCGGCCCGGTTTGCACGACGCGTTCGTGGCAATAGCCGGCAATGCCGCCGCCGCTGCAATGGGGGAGGAGAAGCCGCAATGATGCGCTTCCTCCGCTGCGCCTTCGTGATCGCCCGCCGCGATTTCTCGGCCACGGTGCTTTCGAAGACCTTCATCTTTTTCCTGCTGGGACCACTGTTTCCGCTGCTCTTCGGCGGGGTGTTCGGGAGCATCGGAGCCCGGGTCGCGCAGCAAACCGACCGACCGGTCGTTGCAGTCATTGCACCACAAGACGAGTTCCAACGGCTGGCCGCCGCACGCGCGCAACTGGCCGAGGCAATCGGCGGCGATGCACTGGTCAGCCTCGTTGGCTATTCACCCGAGCCTGATCTTGCAGCGCAGCAGAAACGGCTGCTCGCGAGCCGCTCTCCGCCGATTCGGGCAGTGCTGAGTGGCGGTCTCGAAAATCCCAAGCTCGCAGGAGCGCTTGGAGGAGACCCGGGAGCGGTTGGGCAGCTAAAGATGCTGATCGCGAACGCGCGGTCAGGCAGTGCAGCCCGGGCGCCAGATCTCCCAATGACCGCAATCGCCGTCTCCTCGGGCTCTCTCGCGAAAGATCGCGCCAGCACCGCACAGATCGCGCAGGTGGCCCTGTTCCTCCTCACCTTGATGCTTTCGACCATGGTGCTGTCGCAGCTGATCGAGGAAAAATCGAACAAGGTGATCGAAATCATCGCCGCTGCGATGCCGATCGACGCCATGTTTGTCGGCAAGCTGTTCGCGATGCTGTCAGCGTCGATCCTCGGTCTGGTCGTGTGGATCACATCGGGCGCCTTGCTCATCCAGCTGGTCAAACATGGCGGAGTCGCGACGCTGCCGACGCCGGCCGTTGGATGGCCCGCCTTCCTCGCGCTCGGTGTCATCTATTTCGGCATGAACTACCTGCTGTTCGGCGCGGCCTTCCTGATGATCGGCGCCCAAGCGTCGACAGCGCGCGAAGTTCAGACCCTGTCAATGCCAGTCACCTTCGCCCAGGTGCTGATCTTCGGCTTTGCCGCCGCAGCGATCGGCGATTCCAATTCGACGAAAGGCCTGGCCGCCGCAATCTTCCCGCTGTCCTCGCCAATGACCATGCTTGCACGCGGCGCCGAACAGCCCGAGCTGTGGCCGCATCTCGGCGCCATCCTCTGGCAGGCGCTTTGGGTCGGACTGATCCTCCGCGCCGGGGCGCAGCTGTTCCGCAAGACCGTGCTGAAGTCAGGACCGCGCCTTCCGTGGTGGCGCTTCGGTCGGGCCTAGGCGAGCGCCTCGCGCGCCATCTCCCTCAGCTTGTCCATGAGCGCCATGTACGGGAATGGACCGTGGCTGATCCGCGCTGCGCCCACCGCAGCGACGTCCGCGTTGGACGGACAGCCGGGGAAGGTCATGAAATTCACCGGCAGCGGCGAGTGCGTGCACATGCGCTCGAGCAGCTTCAGATTGCCCAGCATTGGCACGAAGAACCCGCTTGCTCCGGCGTCAGCATAGGCCCGCGCTCGCTCGATCGCGGCGTCGACCAACGCCTCGTCATGCGTGTCCGTGGCCGCCTTCAGGAAAATGTCTGTTCGCGCGTTGATGAAGAAGTCGGATCCGACCGCCTCCCGCACTGCCGCAATGCGCGCGGCCTGGTCCGCGATCGAATAAAGCTCGTCCGTGCCGACGATCTGGTCCTCGAGGTTGCAGCCGATGGCGCCGGTTTCAACCAGGCGCGCAACGTTCCTCCCGGCTGCCACTGGCTCAACTGCATAGCCGCCTTCGAAATCGACCGTCACCGGCAAGTCCACAGCTTCCACGACCCGCGCTGCATTGGCGATCGCGAAATCCATCGGGACCTTCTGCCCGTCCCCGAATCCGTTCGCCATCGCAACAGAAGCGCTGCCGGTAGCGATCGCCTTCGGACCTGATTTGGCGACTGCGGCCGCGCTGCCGGCGTCCCAGACGTTAAACAGCACCAGCGGGTCACCGGCGACGTGGAGTTTGGCGAAATCTTCGAACTTGCTCATGACTGCTGCTGTCTCCTGTGGAGCAAGTCACTTGGCGCAGCAGTCGGTGTTGGGCTTCCAAAATCTTGCGCCCAACACCCAAGCTCAGCTTATCGCCCCTTGCGCCATCTCGGTCAGCTTCGCCATCAGCGCCCGGTGCGGAAAGGGACCATGGCTGATCCGAGCCACTCCGGCGTCCGCCCAGATCTTCTTGTCCGGAGCACCGGGGAAGGCGATCACGTTCAGCGGCAACGGAACTTCTCGCACGACGCGCTCTATCTGCTTCGGGTCTGCCAGACGCGGCACGAAGAATCCGCTCGCGCCCGCGTCGGCGAAGGCCTTGCCGCGCTCCACCACCTGATCGACCAGCGCATCGTCATAGGTCTGGGTCTTCAGAAACAGGTCCGTTCTAGCATTGATGTAAAAGTCGCCGCCGACTGCCACGCGGATGGCAGAGATGCGCTTCACCTGCGCGTCCAGCGGGTGGACGCCCTCGCCGCCGATCACTTGGTCCTCGAAATTGCAGCCGACGGCACCGGTTTCCTTGAGCCGAGCGACATTCGCGCCGCCCTCGGCCGGATCGACAGAATAAGCGCCTTCGAAATCGACCGTCAGCGGCAGATCGACGGCATCAACGATCCGCTTCGCATTGGCGAATGCGAAATCGAGCGGCACCTGCTGCCCGTCCGGCCAGCCGTTAGCGTCGGCAACCGGGTGGCTGCCGGTCGCCAGCGCCTTCGCGCCCGCGGCGACGACGGCAAGCGCGCTGCCGACGTCCCAGATGTTGTAAAGGATCACGGGATCGCCGGGCACATGAAGCGCGGCGAAGGTCTCATATTTGCTCGCCATGGTGGCCCGCCTACGCCTGCGCTCGGCTTCACGCAAATGCTCGGACGCTGTCATAAAACGGCAACAATGTTGTCACAGGCGCTACGCCGAACTGCGGCTAGGGCGACCCACGGGGACCATCGGAATTTACCCGGGAGAAAGACCTGTGAACAGGACATTATTTGCGCTGCCGCTCGCGGCGCTTCTTGCTGCTTGCAATAACAATGCCGCAAACCAAGGCGCGAACGGCTCGGGTACGCAGGTCACCGGTGCCGGCTCCACCTTCGTCTACCCAGTGCTCTCAGCCTGGGCGTCCGACTATCAAAAGCAGGGCGGAGCCTCGATCAACTATCAGTCGATCGGCTCGGGCGGCGGAATCTCGCAGGTGAAGGCCGGTACGGTCGACTTCGGAGCGACCGACCAGCCGCTTGCGTCGGACGAGCTCGCCAAAAGCAATCTCGCGCAATTCCCGATCGTCATCGGCGGGATCGTCGCGGTGGTGAACATTCCCGGCCTCGAAGCCGGCAAGCTTAAGCTGACCGGTCCGCTGCTCGCCGACATTTACGCAGGCAAGGTCAAGACTTGGAATGATCCGGTCATCACCAAGCTCAACCCGGGCGTGACCCTGCCGGGCGCCAACATCGCGGTCGTGCACCGCTCCGACGGCTCGGGCACCACCTTCAACTTCACCCATTATCTCGCCCAGGTCAGCCCGACCTGGAAAAGCGGCGCAGGAGAAGGGAAGACCGTCAACTGGCCGACCGGCGTTGGCGGCAAGGGCAACGAAGGCGTCGCCGGCTACGTCAAACAGATCCCAAATTCGATCGGCTATGTCGAATATGCCTACGTCATCCAGAACAAAATGACCTACGCCCAGCTGCAGAATTCGGTCGGCACGTTCGTCAGTCCCAGCGCCGACAGCTTCTCCGCCGCGGCCGAAAGCGCCGACTGGAAGAACGCCAAGGATTTCAACCTGGTGATGACCAACGCGCCGGGCGCAACTGCTTACCCGATAACTGCGACGACCTTCATCCTGATGCCCAAGCAACCCAAGGATAAGGCCAAGTCGGACGCTGCGCTTGCTTTCTTCAAATATGCGCTCGCAAAGGGCCAGGATCAGGCCAAGAAGCTCGACTATGTCCCGCTTCCAACCGCCTTGGCCCAGCAGATCGAGAGCTACATCGGCGCCAACGTGAAGTGAACGCGACCGCCGCCGATACCGCCGAACTCGTTCCTCCGACCCGTAAAAGCGGCGTCGGCGCGGACCGTGCGTTCGGGCTGATCACGGCGGCTGCCGCCTGGCTCGTCCTGCTGCTGCTGGGCGGCGTCGCAGTATCAATGGCGTGGGGTGGTCGGCTCGCCTTCCAGACGTTCGGCTGGCATTTCGTTACCGGGAAGGATTGGGACGTCGGCGCTGAAAAGTTCGGTGCTTTCGTCCCGATCTATGGAACGCTTGTCACATCGGCGATCGCGCTGATCATCGCGGTTCCGGTGAGCATCGGCATCGCCCTGTTCCTAACCGACATCGCGCCGCGCTGGACCCGCGGCCCAATCGCCATCGCAATCGAGCTGCTCGCCGCAATCCCAAGCATCATCTACGGTATGTGGGGCCTGTTCATCTTCGCGCCCTTCATGGCCGCGCATGTCGAACCGTGGCTCAACGATCATCTTGGCAGCAAGGCAGTGATTGGTCCGCTGTTCAGCGGTCCGCCGATCGGTATCGGAATGCTGACGGCGGGGATCGTGCTCGGGATCATGGTGATCCCGTTCGTTTCATCGGTCGCCCGGGAGGTGTTCAGCGCAGTCCCAGCGCCGCTCAAGGAATCGGCGGTGGCGCTGGGCTCCACGCGCTGGGAGATCCTCAGCCGGGTGACGCTCCCCTACACTCGCTCTGCAGTCATTGGCGCGGTTTTCCTTGGGCTCGGCCGCGCGCTCGGTGAGACCATGGCGGTGACCTTTGTCCTCGGCAATGCGCACGACCTCTCCCTGTCGTTGCTGATGCCGAGCAATTCGATCGCCGCTGCAATCGCCAATGAATTCACCGAAGCCGACACCGAGCTTTACCGCTCGTCGCTGATCGCGCTCGGCTTCCTGTTGTTCGTGGTGACCTTTATCGTGCTGACCATCGCCAAGCTCATGCTCTTGCGCCTCAATCGTCAGCTGGGAAGGACGCACTGAGATGGCGATTCCCGCACGCAGACGTGTCGCGGATATTGCGGCCTTCGCCTTTGCCACTGCGGCCACGGTGTTCGGGCTGGTCTGGCTGGCCTGGATCTTGTGGACGACGCTTCTCCAGGGCGCGGCGGCGCTGACGCCTTCGCTATTCTCGCAAATGACTCCGCCCCCCGGTGCAAGCGGCGGTCTGCTCAATGCCTTTTACGGCAGCGCCGTGATGATCCTGCTTGGCGTAATCATCGGTACTCCGATCGGCGTTGCCGCCGGCACCTATCTTGCGGAGCACGGCCGCTACACGCGTCTCGCTGCGATCGTCAGCTTCGTGAACGACATTCTGCTGAGCGCGCCATCGATCGTTATCGGCCTCTTCGTTTACGAGATGGTCGTCCGCACCGCAGGCCATTTCTCCGGCTATGCCGGCGCGCTCGCGCTTGCGATGATCCTCCTCCCGATCGTCGTCCGCACCACGGAGGAGTCGCTCCGGCTGATCCCTGACCAGATGCGCGAGGCGGGCTTTGCACTTGGCCTGCCGCGTTGGCGCGTCACGCGCCAGATCCTTTACAAAGCGGCGCGAAGCGCCATCCTCACTGGCATTCTGCTCGGCGTTGCTCGCATCGCCGGCGAGACCGCGCCTCTATTATTCACCGCGCTCAACAACCAGTTCTGGAGCTCTAGCCTCAACGGCCCGCTGGCCAACATACCGGTGGTGATTTTCCAATATGCGATGAGCCCTTATGACGAGTGGCACACGCTCGCATGGGCCGGCGCCTTCGTGCTCACCGCCTTCGTGCTCATCCTCAACATTCTCGTGCGGCTGCTCGCGCGCAGAGGGAAAAACTAATGAATGAGACCGCAACGGCGCTGCGGATCACGCCCGCCTATACCGGCACGGTGGAAAGCCGCGGCGCCGTCGACCTTCGCGACCTCAGCTTCTTTTACGGCAAGGCGCATGCTCTGAGGCACGTCAACATGAGCGTGCCAGCGAACGCCGTCACTGCGATCATCGGCCCCTCGGGCTGTGGCAAGTCCACGCTGCTTCGCACCGTAAACCGCATCTTCGAACTCTATCCGGACCAATATGCGACGGGCGAGATCGTGATCGACGGCCGCAACGTCCTCGATCGCCGCTATCCCCTGTCGGATCTGCGCCGGCTGGTCGGGATGGTGTTCCAGAAACCGACGCCGTTTCCCTCGTCGATCCGCAGCAACGTTGCCTTCGCGCTGTCTTATTATGAGCGCCTGTCCAAGTCCGAGATTAACGACCGGATCGAGGACGCGCTTCGTCAAGCGGCGCTTTGGGACGAGGTCAAGGACAAGCTCAATCACAGCGCGCTCTCGCTTTCGGGCGGACAGCAGCAGCGTCTGTGCATTGCGCGGACCATTGCCGTTCGCCCGGAAATCCTGTTGCTGGACGAAGCGACTTCGGCACTCGATCCCATCTCGACCGCCAAGATCGAGGAGCTGATCCACGAGCTTCGTGAGCGGTTCACGATCGTGATCGTTACCCACAATATGCAGCAGGCGGCGCGGATATCGCAGCGCACGGCGTTTTTTCATCTCGGTGAGCTTATCGAGTTCGGCAGCACGAGCGAGATCTTTACGAACCCGCGCGAACAGCAGACCCGCGACTATATTACTGGCCGCTACGGCTGATCGGAGTAGCAAGATGCAGCAGGCAAGCGGACATACACTCAAGGCTTTCGATGAGGACATCGAACGCCTCCGCGCGCTCATCAGTCAGATGGGTGGGCTCGCCGAACATTCGATCGAGGAGGCGATGCGCTGCCTCATGCAGCGTGACCTCGACGGCGCCGCGCACGTGGTCGAGGAAGACAAGAAGCTCGACCGCTTGGAGATCGAGACCGAGCGGCGTGCCGTGCAGTTAATCGCACTTCGAGCGCCGATGGCGAGCGATCTTCGTGACGTCGTTGCGGCGCTCAAGATTTCGGGCGTCGTCGAGCGCATCGGCGACTATGCCAAGAACATCGCCAAGCGCGTTCCGCTGCTCGAAAACGTGGGCAAGATCGAACCGCTCGCGCTGCTTCCGGAAATGGCGCGGATCGCGACCGAGATGGTGCACAACGTGCTCGACGCTTTCGTCGAGCGCGATGCTGAAGCGGCCGTCGCTGTGTGCGAGCGCGATAATGCGGTCGACGACTTTTACGATTCAATCTTCCGCACTCTGCTTACGCACATGATGGAGAACCCGCACAATATCGGTCAGTCCGCGCATCTCCTGTTCGTCGCCAAGAATCTGGAGCGGATCGGCGATCACGCAACCAACATCGCTGAGATGGTCTATTACGCAGCGACTGGCGAACACATGGCCGATCGGCCAGGCAAATCCCCGAGGTAATGCATGTCAAACACGCATCTTCTCCTGGTTGAAGACGACCGCGCGCTTGCGGACCTCGTCACCTTCCATTTCGAGCGCGCTGGCTACGACGTAACCCGTACCGGCGACGGCGAGGAAGCATTGATCCTCGTCGACGAGATGAAGCCCGACGTCATCCTGCTCGACTGGATGATCGAAGGGATCAGCGGCATCGAGGTCTGCCGCCGTCTTCGCCGCCGGGCCACGACGGCCAACGTACCGATCATGATGTTGACTGCGCGCGGCGAGGAGAGTGACCGGATCCGCGGCTTCGAGACCGGCGCCGATGATTATGTCACCAAGCCCTTCAGCCCGCGCGAGCTGGTTGCCCGCGTCGGCGCGGTGCTCCGGCGCGTTCGCCCGGCGCTCGCCGGCGAACAGCTCGGCTACGCGGATATCGAGATGGACATCAGCAGCCATCGCGTGCGCCGCGGCGGCGAACCGATCGCCCTCGGGCCGACCGAGTTCCGGCTCCTCAGGCATTTCCTCGAGCACCC
>Ga0207674_10003197_pt1 | contig 20170 bp, 13 predicted proteins | sample KBSCornC72_FD_184303 | JGI IMG/M metagenome (GOLD analysis project Ga0207674, IMG submission 184303) | Corn rhizosphere microbial communities from Kellogg Biological Station, Michigan, USA - KBS Corn C7-2 (SPAdes) (version 2) | ecosystem: Host-associated > Plants > Roots > Rhizosphere > Soil ...
AGTTAAAATCGCGCTCACTATGATCATCGACGGCCTCATCCATCCGACAATTCCTAAAGCAATACTCCCTCGTATCAAAAGATCCAACAATGCATAGTGAGTTAAATATATCGAGTACGACGCATCACCAATCAGCAACAAGAAAGCTGGTAGCATTCTCCGCTTACGTTGCTCCCAAAGAACAGCCCCCCAAACAATGAGCATTGACGCGAGTCCATAAGCAACAATGGAATGTTGCCGTCCAAAGTGAGATTGTAGAAAATTCTCAGCCAACCCGCAGATTAGAAAGAGCGCCAAACCGGGAACCGCCAACCATGGCCCAGCATAGGCTCGAACACTTCCCGCCAAATATGCGACAAGACATCCCATGGCGAATTCCAGGTTGTACGGAGAAAAAACGAAGCCACTCAGTGGCGGTAATTTCAACTCGCCGTCAGTAAGCAATTTCAAAAGGTAGACCACTGCTGTAGCGAGCAACCAGAGCATCAAGAGGGGACGAATTCGACGCCATGGCAGGCAGATTGCTAACCCGAATAGACCGTAAAAGAAGAGCTCGGAACTAAGACTCCAGGCTACCGTAACCAGGGGATTGTTAGCTTGAGGTAAAAGTAGAAATGATTTCAGCAGTACCAGCCAGTCACTAAGTTGATGTGGTAAACCAAAATAGATCGGCAAAAGCGCGATGGCTACAACCCAGTACACTGGATAAATCCGAATGAAGCGCTTTCGCAGGTACGGTCTCAAAGCCGGTGGATGGCCCAGGTCGCTACGATGAGCCCAACAGATAATGAAGCCACTCAGGACGAAAAAGAAATCAACCCCACTGTAGCCAAACAGAAACTTGCCACGCATCAGATCGTAATTGAGATAGGCCTTACTAATTACTGTCGCGTGAAATAGCAGCACCAGCAACGCCGCGAATCCACGGCACGACTGAAGGCTCGTGAATCTCCCGGCATTACTAAGGGCGGGGACTTGTGCAGAGTTGGTTTGGTTCAGCGAAATCCTCGTAGGTTTCGGTATTAATTCTGTGACCTGGACGGCGAAGAACTCGTTAAATTTGCTTTGATGCTATAGCAAACTCTCTTTACGGGTTTTCCAATGAGGTAAAACGGGACTTTCCAGGGATCAGTAACCGACCAGAGGCTTTGTAAATAACGTGAAAACTGAGAGAGTCGTTGAAGTACGTTGCCTTCACAATCTACTCGTAAACTATTGAACCAATGCCACACCACTGCCAGCATCTTGAGTGGGTCATTGGCTCCTAATCTGGTCCGGTAGCTCCAACGCTCGGTCCTAGTCGTTTTGGTCCCTTTTAACCCTGTCAAGACTTCGGGGGGCACATTGGCATCCAGCAACGTATTCAGGTAACTGAGTGTCTCCCTCATGGGCAATGTTAATTGACGCTTCTGCGCCTGGTGGACCAGCCTGGTCCAGTCAAGCTTCAGCTTCTGTGATCGAATAATCATCATTGCGTCAGCTATCCAACGCAAAGAGGAAGTGTCATTCCATTTCGCGCCGTGCACGCAGACATGCAACAACTGGTCGGCAGAATTTAATGACTCGGTCTGAGTCCCATTGAATTGCATTGGTATACTGGCTTGCCAAAATTCATCGTCATCCAAATCCTGCCGCGCTTCCCACATCAACCGCCAATGTAGGTCCACGTGTTGATTGAGGGGATCTACAAACTCCGTTGCCTGTTCAAACGGTACCAGTGCTTCAGGCGATGCATATCTCGGTTTCCACCCCAACATCCTTAATAATTGCATCGCTCGCTCAACTTGATTGTGGCGAACCATGAGGTCGATGTCTTTCATGGGCCGCAGACCGACGTCTTCATAGTAAAGAATTGCTAGAGCTGAACCCTTTAAGAGCATGTTTCGGATCTCGGCCTTATTGAATTCGTCGATTAGCCCTGCAATTCCACGCAAGCAAAACTGATTCTGGCTCCATGTATAAAAATATTCGTCCTTCAACTTCGTAATCAAAGGTTCTGGTGTCTCTAAATTCTTAAGATTTCGATAGAGTAAAGGTAGCAATCTGCGTGAGGCTTCATCAAAACACTCCGATTCAAAAATGGACTTCCACTGCCGCCACGCTGTCACCGCTTCATTGCCACTCAACAGACAAGCACGAAGGAGTAGTTCCTGATCTTTAGTGGGCCAAAAGCTTGATGACATAGGTCAGTTATACCGAGAACCAGACTCTGCTGCCAGTTTATGTTTCAGTACGTCGGGGCCAATCCCGGGCTGTAATGCAAAACTCATTTGCTTTCGTAGAGCCAAAACAGATATATCTGGCAGGCAATCTTAAACCAGACGACTCCTCCTTCGATGAAATAAGCCTTCCAGGTAAGCCGCAGGGGGAAATGACTTGGCTTTAGGCGATTAAAACTTGGACTTTGGGATGATATTTGTCCGCCTGATGAATGACAATGCACCAGCGCGCTAGTGGGATTAGCGTTTTTTTCCCGGCCTTCAATGATGCGAACATCATAGGTTCGATGGTAAAACAAGCGTCGGCCCTCTTGCCCACCCTTACCGATAACTACGAAGTAATTGTAATTAATGACGGCAGTACGGACTCAACTGAAGAGGTAGTGGCGGAAATCGCTCGCGCCATACCTTGCGTTCGCCTGGTTTCTCACCAGCAGAACCAGGGTTATGGAGCTGCACTGCGGAGCGGATTTCAACATGCGAGTAAGGAACTGGTCTTTTATACGGATGGTGATGGGCAATACGATGTGCGGGATTTATCGTCTTTGGTTCCACTAATGACTACGGATTGCGATGTGGTCAATGGTTACAAGCTCAATCGCGCCGATCCCTCCCACCGCGTGATTCTGGGCTCTGTGTACAATCGCCTGGCACGATTTCTCTTCCGACTGCCAACGCGAGATGTTGATTGCGATTTTAGACTGATAAGGCGTAGTGCGTTCGAGCGCATTAAACTTCGTTCATCCAGCGGAGTAATCTGCGTTGAAATGATCTATAAATTACACTCTGCGGGATGCGTGTTCGCAGAGACACCAGTCCACCATTACGAGCGTCCTTTTGGAAAGTCTCAATTCTTTACTTTACGACGCGTCGCTCGCACCCTTTTTGATCTGATAACCTTATGGATCGAGCTAGTTGTCTTGAAGCGGAACAGAAGTTCACAGTTATGAGAAGGTCTGGCGACTTTAGCGAATACAAAGGGCGTTCGGTTTTGATTACTGGCGGCCTCGGATTCATAGGCAGCAATCTAGCCCTGAGGTTGGCAGACATTAAAGATGTTGAGATTTCAATTGTTGACGCTTTAAGACCGGGTCAGGGCGGCAATCCATTCAACATAGTCAGGATTCAGGACCGCGTTAAGCTCCATCTAGCCGACATAAGCGACGACACTCTTTCAGAGCAACTGGTCAGTGGAGTTGATTACATTTTCAACCTCGCAGGAAGTGTTAGCCACATTGATTCGATGTTGGAACCGCAATCTGACCTGGCTTTGAATTGCACTTCACAGCTGAAATTCCTGGAAGCGTGTCGCAAATTTAATCCGCATGTGAAGATCGTTTTCAGCAGCACTCGCCAGGTTTACGGCAAACCAGTCTATTTGCCGGTTGATGAGGACCACCGGGTCGCTCCACCCGATATCAATGCCATTCATAAACTCACAGCCGAGAATTACCATCTGCTCTACTCCAAACTTTATGGTTTGCGCACTGTCTGCCTCCGATTGACTAATACCTACGGCCCCAGGCAGTTGGTGCATCACAATCGTCAGGGTTTCATTGGCTGGTTTATACGGCAGGCAATCGACGGCGACCCAATTGAATTGTTTGGTGGTGGCCGGCAACGCCGTGATCTGAATTACGTTGACGACGTTGTTGAAGCACTACTGCTCGCTGGTGCGAACGAAGCTGGCGAAGGTGAAATCTTCAATCTGGGCGCTGAGGACTCCGTTAGTCTTGCGGATGTTACCGACGAGCTTCTATCTTTGACATCCGCCGGTTCCGTTCGCCACATCCCCTTTCCACCAGAGCGACAGTTGATTGACATTGGCAACTTCCACTCGAGCTTCAGCAAGATCGAAAGAATGCTCGGGTGGCGCCCACACACGTCGCTGCGGGTCGGCTTAGCCCGGACGATTGAATTCTATAAACAGAACCGAGAGCATTACTGGACATCGCATGCTGATTCCGTTCCTCGACCTGAAAAGACAATTTCTTGAAATAGAAGCCGAGATCGCCGCTGCTACAAGAAGGGTCTTAAGCGGTGGTATTTATATTCTCGGTCCAGAAGTCGAATCCTTCGAAGAAGATTGGGCCCGGTTTTGTGGCGTCGCAGGTGCAGCCACGGTCGGAAATGGCACTGAAGCGCTTACCCTGGCACTCTTAGCATCGAGAGCAGTTCGTATAGGTGAAGGCGATGAAGTCATCACCTCAACGCTAACCTCGCCTTACACGGCTCTGGGCATCGTCAATGCCGGAGGCGTGCCGGTCTTCGTCGATATTAATCCTTTCACCTACACTCTGGATCCTGAAGCAGTCGAGAGGGCGATTACTCCTCGCACACGCGCCATCGTTCCAGTTCACATCTATGGTCTGATGGCTGACATGCCGGCCATATGCGAAATAGCTTCGCGTCGAGACCTCATCGTCATCGAGGATGCGGCCCAAGCGCATGGAGCGAGATCCCCAAAATACATCTCTGGTTCTGCAGCCGCTGCTTATAGTTTTTATCCGACGAAGAATCTCGGTGCCTATGGCGATGGCGGCGCTGTTACTTCAAATGACGAGTCTCTCATCAAGACAATCAAACTTTTGCGCCAGGGCGGACACGGTTCAGCACTGGACAGAAAAGAAGCCGGTCGTAATTCTCGCCTCGACGAGGTTCAGGCAGCCATATTACGGACTAAACTGGAGCACCTTAACGAATGGAATGATCGCCGTCGGCGATTGGCGCGGATGTATACACTCGCTCTACAAGAGTTGCCGCAGATTCAAGTTCCAACTGCTGAAGAATCAACATCTCATGCACATCATTTATATGTCATTCAACACGAGAAGCGTGACTCTCTGCGAAAGCACCTTGCTGATCAGGGAATTGAGACGATGATTCATTATCCTTTTCTGCTTCATCATCAACCTGTATTCAATCAAACCAGCCAACGTCCTCTGCCTGTTGCGGAACGCGTAGTAAATAAGATTCTGAGCCTGCCGCTCTATCCGCAACTGCAGGATAGTGAGATTGAAAAGGTAATTGAGTCAGTGCGCGGGTTTAACGGCTAGTGCCCTGCCCCTAAAATTTCGTTCGAAGAAACGAATCACCGCGAAGAGAAGAAATTGTTTGAACACTCAACCTTCTCATTCTCCTCAAGCTTCGGGAGAATGAGAAGAAGTTGGCTTTTGGCATACGCAGATCGCGGAAAGTCCAGTAGGAAATTTCATATTCGGTCTCGACAACCATTGAGCTTCTTTGACTAGCGAGGCGGTGAGAGGTCGATTCAACCAACCAAGTTGTGGAGAGAGCGGCTTCACGTCGGAGCCCTTGCCGGAGAGACCAATGCGTTTTAGAACCAGTCTCCTGAGCGCAGCTGCCGGAAGAAGAAACGTATTTGCATAAGTTGAACGCAGAGGTTTGAAGCCCGTTTGAGTCGTCAGATCAATCAGAGTCGGGAGGTCATAACGTCGCGTTGTGGCTAAAGCTCGATCATGATCGCTGCGCATCCATTCGTGAGCGGCCACTCTAAAGAATCCAATGCCACCAGGTTTGAGAACGCGGAAGGTCTCTCGCAAAGCTTCTTCAACCGAGCTGTCCGAAGTCAATTGGCCCAACACGTCGAAGCTGGTGACCAAATCAAAAAGAGAATCTTGAAAGGGCAACGCCGTAACCGAAGCGCGCGCCACCAACTGGTGATTACTAGTTCGACAAAAATCAACCGCCTCGTCGACAAGATCAACACCAAACCTCAGCCCCTCTTCTGCATACCGGCCTAACCATTTCAAGTTTCCGCCAGTGCCGCATCCGGCATCAAGTACACATTGGGCACGACCGTTAGGTAAGCAAAACGGATCCAGCAGAGCGGCCGTGATTTCTCTCATGCCAACAAACCACCAAAAGCTATCTTCTAGTGCATATAGGAAATCATAATCTTCAGTCTGCATCTCTTTTTAAGTCTACCGTCGACAGTAACAATACGACATTACATTTCCATGGGGTTCTCCATTCAACCTCTTCTGCCGGACCGCGCGCGTCCTCGCGGGCCAACTTTTTGAACACAAGCCAACTGAGCCCGCGAGGACGCGCGCGGTCCGGCAGAAGAGGTTGTGCAGTGTAGAGGAGGGCTTCAAATAACGGGTTCCATACCGTCAGATAAGTTTGTTATGCTTTTCTCATTAAGCGGTCAATCCGAAGTCAGATGCTTTTGACTGAAGTTAGTACGGTCCCTCTACTTAATTTGAAGCATAAATCAACATCCAACGTTCTTTTATCACTTTGTTTTGTCCCGCCCGTTTTAATTGCATTACTAATCTTCAGATATGGCGTCGACCTTATTGACTGGGATCAATGGGAGATTGCTCTCTTTTTTATTAAAGCCTCACGCGGTTCCCTCACGGCCGCAGACCTCTTTGCGCAACAAGCTGAATATCGACAATTCTTCCCCAATCTCATCTTTGTCGCACTTGGATGGCTTACACATTGGAATATCAAAGCCGAGATGTTCGTGAGTTTGTTGCTGGCATGTCTGATCGCCTTCAACCTATACAAGTTGAGCTTGATGACCTTTTACGGTAATCATTCAACCCGCGTTCTCTTAATGCTTATTACAACGCTGCTAGTGTTCACTCCTGCACAATTCGAAAGCTGGCTTCTGGGGGAGCAAATCATCTACTTCATGCCAGCCGTGTGCATTACGACCAGCTTGTGCGTGGCATACTCGAAGCTGAGTTCACCTGCCAAGCTCATAATTTGTCTATTGCTTGCAATAGTAAGCACTTTCTCTTCGGCCAATGGCCTTATTATCTGGATCGTGATTGCTCCAACCCTCTTTTTCAGATCCGCGTCGGGTTGGAAAGACTGGCGATTCGCGGTTTGGGTCCTCGGCCTATTGTTGAGTTCAGTAATCTATTTTAATGGCTTCCAAAAACCGGCCTACACGCCGAGTTTATCGACGGCTTTGTACCAACCACTTCGCGGACTGTTTTTCTTCTGTGCTTTTCTCGGCGCTCCCTTGATGACCAGCAACCGTTTCCTCCTGGTCGCAGCCGGCCTGGGAGCATTATTCGCAACTCTCTTCGTTTTGTCATTCCTATATGTGTGGAAGCGTATTGAGGATCGAAAACTCCAGCACCAATCAACAGGTTGGTTGATGCTGGGAGGCTATTCATTTATCACGGCAATCATGGTGAGCGTCGGACGAGTGGGATTCGGACTGGACCAGTCCCTCTCCTCCCGGTACATAACATTCTCAGTCTACTTACTTATTTCGCTGCTGTATTTGGTTCCACTGCTGGTTGACGATCTAATGAAGCGAAAAGGGCTCACCAGATCTAAATCTCGAAAGAGGCTGATCACAGTTGCCATCTCGGCTCTTATATTTTTACATCTGCTCAATTCGGCCGCCGCCATTCGTCAGATGGCTTGGATGAAAGTACGCCGGCTGGAATCAAAAGCATGCCTGCTGTTCATAAATGTCATGCCGAATGAATGCTTAAGCCATGGCTTCCCGGAACTGAGCGTCTTGAGATCAAGGATTAATGCGATTAACGAACTGGGCTTGCTTAGGCCGGCGCTAATCAAGAGCTATCAGATCGAAGACATTACCCAAACCCTGGGAAATGATGGTTCATATGGGAGACTCGAAGGGGTGACCTTAAATGAAGGCTCCTTCCTTGCCAGCGGTTGGGCCGGCCTTCCAAATCGCAAAGAAGCAGCTGACGCCGTCCTTTTAACTCTAGAGAACGACCAATCTCGACCGATAATTTTTGCCTACGCTAAAATGAACGTGGTTCAGCCTTCCTTCAAAAGATTCTTCGTTGACAATCCTACTGGCGATTGGCGCTGGCAGAAAACCATTTCAATCGATCGAGCTGGTGTCACGCTTCCGGTTAATGTCTCTGCGTGGGCTTTCGACGCGACCAGTGGCAAAGCTCACAAACTTTCTGGCACCTATACGATTGAGGCAAATCGTGAGACTCGTCGATTGACGGAGGCAGAAACTCCGTGACGAAGTTCGGTCGACTTTTCCATATCTCTCGAGCCAACTGGCTGAGATACACAAGTTTTTTTAGACCATTCTACCTAACGCTCATCAGTTGCGCGGTCGTTTCGGCCGCACAGTCATTCGTGCTACTTCCCATAGCTTTACTTGTTCGTCGGGCCTTTGATGACGCAATTCCGGCAAAGAATTTCGGACTGTTGGTGAGGATTGCAATAATCATCCTGCTTGCCAGCCTGGCGAGCGAAGCTCTCAATCTGATCATTAAATACCGCATTCTCGGTATCACCAAACTGATTACACAACGGCTTCGCGACGAGCTACTCGATAAATTCTACGTACTGCCACGTCAGTACTACGGTGAAGCAGAAACCGGTCGGCTACAAGCTAGTCTCGTTCAGGATACAGAGCGTCTTGATGTTGCAAGCAGTGCATTTTTATCTCTATTTTTGCCAGCCGTTTTCGCTGCTATTGTTCTTTTAGGTGTTTTAGCGTTTCTAAACTCATTTCTATTTTTGGTGGTGTTGGCGGTAGTGCCGGCGCTGTTTTTGCTAAACCGAGCAATGAGTATCTCGTTAAAGAAGTACGTCAAAGAATTCCATAAGTCGTTTGAGAACTTCAGCAAAGGAGTCTTGTTCCTGGTCCAAACGATTGAGCTGATAAAGGTTCAATCGGCAGAACGTTTTGAAAAAAGTAGACAGCAAGCAAATATAGAAGAGTTGCATAAGCGAAGTTCATCCATGGTTCGGAGACAGCACCTCTATACTGGTGCGCAAAACATCATCATCGTAATGGCTGGAATTGTTGTGTTGATTGTCGGCGGCTGGGCCATCAACGTGGGACGGATGACTGTTGGCGAACTCCTTTCATTTTACGTAGCTTTAGCACTGCTCAGTAATCAGCTGAGAACAATTTCGGCGGCGATGCCGCAATTAATTGTTGGACGCGAATCCTTAGATACGCTGCTGGGCTATTTAAATCTTGGGGAAACGACTGAATACCGAGGGTCAAGAAAAATTAAGTTCAGCGGTCAGATCGCACTGGCCCATGTGACATTCGGCTATGACAAGGACCCTATCCTCCAAAATGTTAGTTTGCGAATTAAACCTGATGGTCTTACGGCGATTAAGGGTGTAACTGGAGCCGGCAAGACGACAATCGTCAACTTGATACTGGGTTTTTACCGACCGCAGAAGGGCCAATTGTTTGCGGACGACCATCCATTCGACGAGCTTGATTTGGCAGACTTGCGTTCCGGCATCGGAGTAGTTCCTCAGGATCCGGTTATCTTCTTCGGCACTGTCGCGGAGAACATCACTTATGGATCTCCTGACGCAACACGCGCGGAAATGATAAGGGTTGCGAACCTTGCGCTAGCCCACGATTTCGTTGTGGGCCTTCCGAATGGCTACGATACAGTCGTTGGTGAAAAGGGAATGCTACTGTCGGGCGGTCAACGTCAAAGGATTGCGATTGCTCGCGCACTTTTACGGCGACCTTCGTTACTGATCCTCGATGAGCCGACGAATCATCTTGATCCGGAGACCATTAGTAAACTTTTGGAGAACCTGGACAGTGATAAGGACAGCCGAGCGACCTTGATAATCAGCCATCAAGAGACTGTCATCGGCGCCGCACAACAGATATATTCGTTAGATGCCGGCCATCTGGTCCCCGTGAGGCAATCCGTTCTGAATGATCTCGCCGTCGAACCGTCATAGTGATCCCCTGGAGTGCGCCGGCCCGACGGCGCTTTTCAAACCTCTCGATTAGTGGAGTCTCACATATAACAATTCGCCGCCGGGCCGCACTCCAAAGTTTTCCGGCGTTGAATCTGGTTTTAGAGTTTGACAGAACAGAACAGCAGGTCCGCAAAGACTGTTGGGATCGATGAAACAAATTGTTACCTCAGTTATGAAGTTGGAGAGATGAAGGTGCGGCCGGCCAGGGCCTCACTTACGGCAAAGCTTAGGTCAGACGAGATTCGCCGCTTGAATACATAACCGGCAGCGCCCACTCGAAGCGCCGCCTGAATGAAGTCCTGATCCTCATAGATCGTGAGAAAGACTACTTTGGCAGTTGAGCCGCGCGCCTTCAACTGAATTGCCGCGGCGATTCCATTCATGATCGGCATCGCAATGTCGAGTAGACACACATCCGGCTTTAAAGTTGAAGCTGCTTTCAACAAATCGTGGCCATTTTCGACGGTGCTGAGGATTTCGAATTCGTGCTCAAGTAGATTTACAACAATGTTGCGAATCTCCTTATGATCGTCAGCCAACAGAATACGAGCGCGAGTCACGACCTTCTCCTTCCCACAGTTGCGTCGCTGGGGCCTATCAACCTTCCGGGACGAGCTAGGAATTCCCAATGTTTGGGAAAAACTACCGGATCCTAAAATATTTGAGAGCAAGGAGTACTCGCAAAAGTGACAGGGTGTATTTGTGGTATGTGCTGAGACCTTAGACTGACGCGGCATTCATGGCGGTTCCACCGCCGTGCGAGCTCTTCCACGCGTATTCGATCAGCTCGGCGCTGCTCCGTATATGAAGGCGCTCCATCATGATGTACTTGTGGTAGGCGACCGTTCGCGCAGAAACTTTAAGGATAAAGGCAGCTTCTTTCATCGAACGCCCTTCTGCCAATAATTGTAAAACCTCTTTCTGACGCAAAGTTAGATGTGGAGAGCTCTTACGGCGCATAAAACTGTGGACCACAGAGCCAACCATCCCTTCAGTCATCAGCGGAGTCACGTAAGGGCTTCCGCGCATAACCAAACGGACTGCGTGGACTAGCTCCGAAGCCGCGGAGTTCTTCAACAGGTAGGCCGATGCTCCCAACCGAAAAGCCTCGGCAGCGACATCGGGATCCCGATCCTGTGTTAAATAAACCAGCTTGACCGATGGCATCAGCTGCTTCAGGCGTTCTCCAGCGCTAAGTCCATTCATGGTCGGCATTCTAATGTCCAGAACTATCACATGTGGATCCAGCGACGGCGCCTCATTAACGAGCTCGAGGCCATTGGCAAAGATGCCTACGACTTCAAACTCGGGCTCAATCAAACTCTTAAGAGCCTCAAGTAATAAAGTGTGATCATCCGCGAGTACAACACGTGTTCGTTTCATGGCTCCTCCATCGGCCGGTCAAGATCTGACGGTTATTAGTAATTGCCTGCGGTCGGGTGTCACAACTCTCTTTTCCTGGCGGTAACAATTCATTGAAATCGGCCTGCTGAACTTCGGGTTCCAGCGGCACCGACACTTGAACGCGAGTGCCCCGTAGAGGCTTTGAGTGGATTTGCATCCAGCCGTCAACCAGACGTAATCGCTCGCGCATGCTGATAAAACCGAGGCCCTTTCTGGTCAGCTCGGACTCTGGATCGAACCCGCACCCATTGTCGGACACTGTCAGGTGAATTTGATTGTTGGTCTCTTCCAATAGAACACTTACAACTTGCGCTCCACTATGCGTAATACAGTTGCGTAACGCTTCCTGGGCAATCCTAAAAACGCACAAGGTCACATCCGGGGAGATACATGCGGGCACTCTCGCCTCACGGAATTCGATTTGAACTTTACCGCTCTCCTTGAGCTCGTTGCACAAACTCTTTACTGCTGGTCCCAACCCCAAATGATCTAACTTTGAGGGATGAAGCTTGTATGAGAGGCGCTGAACATCGTTTGAAATTTCGTAAGCAAGCCCTTGCAGAGTCTGGAAACGCTGAGAAATATCAACCGACTTCTGATAATCCTGCCGGAGTTGCTCTAACTGAATCGAGAGCACTGCTATTCTTTGGTTGACATCATCATGAAGCTCTCGTGCGACGCGACTGCGTTCTTCTTCCTGAGCTGAGATCAGCCGACCACCAAGTTCACGCAAGGATTCTTTCGCCATCTTTTGGTCAGTGATGTCAATCATCAAGCCCCGCTTCCAACGAGCTTCGTCATCAATAACCGCCGTCAGATATCGGAACCAGACGATGTGCTGATCCTTTGCCACCATGCGAAACTCGATGTCAGAAGCCTGCGAATGGTTTTGCCGAATACCAATTACTCGTTCGCGGTCATCGGGATGTACGTGTGAGTCGAGAAAATTAGCCTGGCACCATTGTTCAGGTTCATACCCAACCAACTTCGCCGCCTCGTCACTCACGTGTGTGAATTGGAAGGTTTCTAAGTCGGCTTCCCAGACAATTACTCCGGCGGACCCGAGAAGATTGTTTAGTTGTTGATCACCGTTGCTGGTAAGGGTCTCGAGGGCCGGGGCCAAGTGTGAAATTTTTCCGGCTGAACTCACCGATTGCGGCCACCTTCTCAGGCTTCGATCCAGGAAAGGTTGATTCACTGGCACAAGAACCTCTAGTTCTGTTGACGACTTCGTTTTACGCATGAGTTTTTATCTCTTTATTGTTTGCGGCTGACTCTCTCGACATATGACCAGGGCTCTGAAATCGCTGCTCCGAATGCTCAGCATAGTTATTGCGCCCCGCAAGATCGCAAAGTCATTCGAACGCAGATAGTTGTTAAGATCGGAGTCTGTTTCCCACTCCGCCATTAACAGGGAGGAGTTTTCGTCCAAAGCATCTACATAGTGCCGAAACATAACGCAGCCATGGGCCCGATTGATCTGACTTATCAATGCGTCGATCGTTTGAAAGAGCTCGGTTCGTTTGTCAGGCTGTACCGAAATGGTTGTTGTTGTGACAATCACGATCAACTCCAGCGAGGCACACGTATCCTGGTGCAGGCATGACTCACCCCGCGCTTGGCCCACTTACATATGAGTCGATTTCCCTCTTTTTAGAACAGACAACCGAGTAATAGATTACTGTTGATTACTAGAGCAATCCGTGTGCACAAAGGCGGGAAGTCTGGCGAGAACGCTATAACCTAAGCTTTTCTGATATTTAGGATCTAGACCAAATCAAACGTTGGTGGTGGGGCATCACATTATATTGCGGAACCCACGCTATTTGGTGGGCCAGGCATCAGGCAACGGTGATAAGCCGCCGCTGTATACCGAGTTTCGCCATGCGGGCACGGAGTGTGCTGGGTTTCAGTCCAAGAAGATAGGCCGCACCAGACGTGCCTTCGATTCTCCAGCCAGTCTGTTCAAGGACACTAATTATGTGTTCCTTCTCGACGTCGTCTAGACTCTTAACCAGCGACGCACGGTCATCCTCTAGTGTCTGTTCAAAACGATCCACTATTCGAAAGACGCTCCCCTGGCTATGGATAACTGACCGCTCTATTAGATTAGCCAACTCCCGGACATTACCGGGCCAGGTGTGAGCTTGCAGACTCTGCATCGTTCCAGCTGGTAGAGATGTCAAAGTTTTGCCGAATTTTTTAGCAGATATTTTGACGAAGTGTTCTACCAACCGCGGTATGTCTTCCTTTCGCTGTCTCAGCGGCGGAGCAGTGATGGGGAAGACATTCAAACGGTACCAGAGATCCTCTCGGAAGGTTCCCCTATCAACCTCTTGTTTCAAATGGCGATTTGTCGCTGCAATTATCCGGACGTCTATCTTGATTGTTTTCGTACCACCCACTCTCTCAAACTCGCCTTCCTGGATCACTCTGAGCAGCTTAACCTGCAACTCCAACGGAAGCTCACCAATTTCATCCAGGAAAATCGTGCCGGCATTGGCTAATTCAAAGCGACCTAGTTTACGAGCTCCAGCGCCGGTGAAAGCGCCCTTTTCGTGTCCGAACAACTCGCTTTCAATCAGGCTAGCCGACAAAGCGGCGCAATTTACTTTGATTAGTGGCCGATCTTTACGGTCGCTCGCTCCATGAATCGCTCGGGCTATCAACTCCTTCCCGGTGCCCGTCTCACCCATGATCAGAACCGTAAGGTCGGTAGATGCGACCTGAGAGATCTTAAAGTGTACGTGTTTTATGGCGTCACTCTGTCCCACGATTTCGCCGAAAGCCTGGTCTAGTTGCAGTTCTGATTGCAGATAAACATTCTCTGCCTCCAGTTGATTTTTCAACTGACTGAGTTCCTCATGAGCTTTGGTTAACTCCACTTCGGATTCTTTGCGCTCTGTTATGTCAATACACGAGCCGATATAGCCCAGGAATTCTCCCTGAGATGAAAAGCGTGGCGTACCGTTAGCAAAGATCCAGCGATATTCACCATCCGCACGCCGCAGTCGATACTCAATTTCAAATCGGTTCCGAGTGTCAAAGTGTGTCGTGTAGGTATCGAGGCAACGGATGTAGTCATCGGGATGAATTCCCTCTGTCCAACCGTTGGCGAGTTCCTGCGCCAAAGTACGGCCCGTAAAATCCAGAAACTGCTTGTTAACATACGTACTGAGTTTGTCAGTCCCTGAGATCCAGATCATAACTGGTGCATTGTCAGCCATGTCCCTGAATCTAGTTTCACTCTGACGCAAAACCTCCTCCGCCTGCTTGCGTTCTGAGATGTCACGGGCAATGCTGGACGCGCCGATGACTTTCCCACGCTCATCTCTGAGTGCCGACATCGCAAGAGACACATCAATCTGCCGGCCGGTCTTTGTCATGCCTGTCGTTTCGAAATGATCAAAGCCCTCACCGTCCTTCATCCGGTTGATAATGGCTGCGCTTTCCTTTTCCTTGTCCGGCCCAGCGAGCTTCGAAACGTCCTCGCCAATTATCTCCTCGGCCATGTAGCCGTACATCATTTCGGCACCCGCATTCCAGCTAAGGACCTTTCCGTCCAGAGATGTGCTTAGAATGGCGTCGTCTGAATACTCGACGATGGCGGCCAAACGTCGACTAGCCTCAGTTGCAAGTCGTCGCCGTCGCCTCTCAATGAGGAGGAATGTAATTAACACGAATTGCAAGGCAACCAGTGTGACGATACCGACGATACGCCATTTATATAGCTGCCAGAAGGTGAACTCGCGGAAGTTTACGATGCTGCCTGTAGGAAGACTCTTTTCGCTTATATTCCAGCGCTGCAGCTCCCGCCAGTCGAACATATATTGTTTGGGAGCAATTTCAATTGGGATACTTTGCGGTGGCTCGCCTTTGAGGATTCGTTGTACGACTTCCGCCAGATTTTTCGCGCCAGCATCCGGTGAATACACATAACCACCCACAGATCCACGGCCAACGGCCCCAAACGACATACAGTCGATCGGCACCGAGCTTGTTCGCGCCACTGAATCAAGTATCTCGGCTGTTTCCAGTACCCTACCGTTTCCATCAAACGCCTGTTGCCAGACATAAAGAATAATCGATCGTTCTGGAAGAGATTTCGTCCGAGCGACTAGATCACTTGGCGCAAGGTCTGTAAGAAAGTTGATCTTTAATCTGCCGTCATAGTCCTTGAGCTCATCCCTGGCTGCTTTTTCAAATTGCCCATCATGCTCCAACGTTCCGCTAACAATAAAAACCTGTTCGGTGTTCGGATGCAGGCTTAACGCCAAGTCAATCGATTTTCGGTAGTTCCCAAAAACAACCAGCCCAGTGAGATCGTTTGCAGCAAGGTCTTCAGGCTTGGGAACACTTTGTGTGTAAAAGACAATCGGGACTTTTGGAAACAGGTCATTACGATACTTGAGGAGAAAATCAAGTGGAGCCTCTAACTGCGCAACCACTACGTCAATTTGTCGCGTCGCATATTTTTGCTTCAGATAATCATGTAGCGCGTTAGATTGTTGTTCTCCAGGAAATTTGTCTGATTGGAGAAATTCAGGATAGTACTCGATAGGCTCTTTGGCTCCGGCCTGGAGCGCGACTTTAAAAGTCTCTTCCCACCGGCTGGTGGATGAGAACGCCCGATCATACCAATATAGAACGAGCACTCTCCTGGGCCGTGGTGCGCTCTGTCCAAACGTAACTACGGAACACACACAGAATAGGAGGATGGCGAATATTAATAAGTTCCTGGTTGAGAAACGAGATCTACAAGCGGAAGTACAATGAAGCGACGCTCCACGGAACCGACTGGACGGCAACCGCAGGTTTGACGACCCTGTGAAGACACGGGCCCCATACATAAGAGTGGGGGCGAAAGGGGAAACCATCGTAGCACCCTTTGCTCAACATCAGGCTCCTCAAGTCTTAAAGTGTTGTAACCAGAAACACTCAAGTCTACGAGGGAGAGGAGTCTTGGTAAATAAGGTACAAACTGTTGAAGCCAGATTAACCTTAGTGAACGGCACGCTACTACAGCTTCTGACCCCAGGCACAGTTGGAAATGGTTGGTAGAAATAGCTATTGGACCCGATTCAATAACAAAATCGGCTGCATTAGCTGCAAGGAAAACAATACCAAGATATGCACTCACCAAGTTAAGTGCATGCAACCATGAATGGAAAGCAGGCGATCGTCATGAGCGTTGAGGAACCGACTCTGTGATCAACAATGAAAAAGGGGACACTCGTATCGAGCCTCAAGTCTTGAACCGCATCCTGCTATACCCGAATGGCAAGATGATGCCACCGTCCCTGAGCAAAAGATACCCGTAATTTTTCCGTTAGTCGTCGATTCAGGCTGGCTTCTCAATCCCCTAATTCCAAGTATTGGGGCGCAATGCAGATCGATAACAGGTAAAGCGCCTGACCGGCTCTTCACTCGCAAACAATCTGCACCGCGCCCATGGAAGACACCTTTGCTTTGGATTGCCCCTTTAACCCTCAGCGTCGGCGCCCGCCTCCCCTAAAACCTCCACCTCCTCTTGAAAAACCTCCACCTCGATAGCTGCCCGCGCTGCCGCCAGATCGATTGTATGAACCTCGATCGCGAGTACGTTGCGCCCCTTCTGCTCGGGTGGCCCGGTCTCGTTCGAGACTACGGTATGTCGAATTATCGAGCTGTCGTGGAGAGGCGGAAGCTCCAGCTCTTTCGCCTATTGAACTGTTCTGGCGATTCGAGAGATCTCTGTTTTGCCGATCCTTGATTCTTCCGCTTTCGTTCATCATGCTGTCCCGCACTTGCTGGTTGGGTGAAGCCGAATTCCAATTACCGTTCTCCCATTTGCTCCAATTACCGTTCTGATCGCGCCGGTAAACGTTGCCGTCTCTACCTGCATAAACGTTGTCACCACGCGCGCCGACAAACCCGCTGCCACCCTCTCCGCGCCGGGTGATCATTCCTCCCTGATCGCCACGAGTTACGCGAGTTGTGTTGCCGGTATTGCGATTGGTAAACCGTTTGGTGCTGGCCCAGTCATCACCACGCTGCACCTGGGTCGAACCCCAACTACCGTAGACTCCTGACCCCTGTCGTGTCTGCGCATATGTTCCTGTCCGTGGGTTGTAAGCCTGAGCCGCTCCTCGAGCTCCGTATGGACCATAAGCGAATGCTCCACGTGCGTAGGTCCCGGTGGTGGGGTTATACCGGGCACCAAATCCGACACCGCCGTATGGACCATAGATGCGACCGGCCGTCCCATAAACTCCGGTGTAAGGGTTGTACCAGGAGCCGTATCCATATGTTCTCCAATATGGGTAGTAGATCGGGTAATAACCTCCGTAGTAGTAATAGGGAGGGTAGTACCATCCCGTTCCCCAAACGGCGCAACCCCAACCAATCATCATCCCGGTGTAGCCGGCAACTGCTGCATAAGTAACCCAATCGTCCTCGTTGTTATCATCCTGTTCGATTGTGACGTAAGTCACGCTATGAGCCGGAGAGTTGGCTGGAATCTTGTAAATCTCGTCGGGTATGGAACTCGCCACGGTCCAGGGACCTTTTGGTGTATTCGCCATGAACCAGACACCCTGGAAGCACATATAGTAAAGATCCCCAACCTTAATGATGTCCTTATCCGTGTTCACTGCTCGTTGGAGTTGTGTGCCGTCGATTACCTGATACTCCGGCTCGCCCTGGTAGATGACGTCAGGGGCTTTTGTCTCCTTCTTGTTCACCCGAGCGATCTGTGGCACCTGCGCCAACAGGACGGCTTCCGCCGCCTGTTGGGTGCCGGGCACCGAAGCCAGTACCCGGGAGCGCGGATGCTCCAGGGAGATCAGTTTGAAATCTTCTGGCAGAGCGGGAGTGGCGAAAGTCCAGTGTCCATTTAGATTAGGTGCTCGAAACCATCTTCCAGACACCAGATAATAGATAGGGCCTGCTTTTCCCATGCGGAAGAGATCGCTTTCACTGTTACTTATCCAAAGCAGGCCCGTGCCGGGAACAGGAACATACTTTGGCTCACCATCAAGCAGAATGAGTTCTGCGGGTTCGGTACTGAAATAGACCGTCGGTGCATGCTTCACGGGCGTGCCTGGCAAGTTGGCTTTGACGTCCTTCCAATTCTCATCATCCGTCAACTTATTAAAACTGTCTGGGAGCTTAGTTGCTTGCGACCATGGCCCCTTCAAGTCAGTAGCTCTGAGCCAGGAAGTGTCGTTACGGAGGTAGTAAAGACCAGTCGGCTGATGTTGGAAGACATCCCAATTTGTGTTTACGGCGAACTTTAATTCGTTGTCTTTAATCGGACTCCAGATGGGTTCTCCATCAAAACTCAGGAGTATTGCCGGCGTTCTGCTGAGAAATACTTTTGGCGGATCACTCTTAAGATTGTCGACGTTCTTCGGAATGATTTGGCTCTTGTCAACTTGGACCAACACGCGGTCAAGCGCAATGATACGGTCCTGGTCGGGGATGTTCTTTTCGATCTCACTCACAATCTCACGTGTCTGATCTTTGGAGAGCGTTTGAAAGTTGGCCTCGATAATCTTTATCGGTGAAAATTTTACGAGTCGCTTTTCCAGAGAGACTGCTGTATCGGCCTCGAGCTTGACGGTGCCTAATGCGGGTTTTTGGGCTCCTTTCGAGAGGTAGGAAATAGCTGCGAAAGCAACGATATGTTTCTGATTTTCCCAGCTGGCAATCTGCGGTTGATGGAGCACGATTTGTGCTTCACTTGCTGTGCTGTAACCGCGTGGCCAGCCCCTCTCTTCCAGCTGCTCTGCTTGCGTGACGCCCTGACCTAACGGTGGTAGCACTGACTTTGGATTCGCCACAGGTGACGAGGAGATCACCAATGACAAACCAACCAGCAGATTGATGAAGTTGGAAACCATAGCTCGTTTCATTGCTCCTTTTCCTCCCTGGAGACTCAAAGCGAGGCGATTAGCGCACCGAAGCGCGCAGCTTAAGTAATTCCATTTTATGCCGTGAGGCGTTGGGCGCGCGCCTGTCACTTTTGACAGGGATGAAGGAAGAAAGAGTCGGGAAATCAAAAACGTAGGCAGATCGGCAATGCGAGACCGGTCAGTACCGAATCGCGGTAGCGTCGGGTGAGTCTCGAGGATCAAGCAGTTGTCAGAATTTTGAGACTCACCCGACGCTACCGCGATTCGGTACTGATGACCGGTCTCGCAACTTGATCGTTTGGTTCGGCCTAAGCCGCGCTGTGTTCTCCGTGACTCCCTTGTGGTAAAGGAAATTGCCACTATGGCACCACAGGAGGCCTGGAGAACACAGAGGTGGCGCAGAGAAATCCAAATAAGGAGACCGCTCAGCGAAGGCTAACTCTTCACCGTGTTGGCTATTCCCTTATTCTGTAAAATTCTGATCTCAACGCGCCGATTTTTCGCGCGACCGGCGGCGGTCTTATTATCAGCAACTGGTTTCGATTCACCGAAGCCGAACGGTTGGACCAGGCGTCGCAGATCCAAACCATGCACGCCGACCAGGTACTGAATCACGGCTTTCGATCGTCGCTCGCTGAGGGCGCGATTTTTCGCTGTATTCCCGGTCTTGTCTGCAAAACCAACTACTTCAACGAGCCATCCATTTGCGTTGCCCTTGGCCTTTTCTTCCTTGGCCCAGGCTGCAGCTTCGTCGATTGTTTGACGTCCCGCTTTGTTAATGACTGAGCTATTAACTGCGAAGAGCACAGGGATTGTTTTGATGGTGTCGTAATCATCGAGACCGTTGATTCGGTTATTCGCCAGAGCCGCAGCCTTAAACGCATCGTCAGCCTGTTTTTGTGCTGCTTCGGCTTTAGCTCTTGC
>Ga0207674_10003198_pt1 | contig 20166 bp, 15 predicted proteins | sample KBSCornC72_FD_184303 | JGI IMG/M metagenome (GOLD analysis project Ga0207674, IMG submission 184303) | Corn rhizosphere microbial communities from Kellogg Biological Station, Michigan, USA - KBS Corn C7-2 (SPAdes) (version 2) | ecosystem: Host-associated > Plants > Roots > Rhizosphere > Soil ...
AGCATCTGCTCGATCTCGGTCATCGCCAGATCGCAGCGCTCGCCGGCAGCGAAGGGTGGTACGCGACCGAGGAGCGGCTGATCGGGTTCCGCGCGGCGATGGCGCGCGCGGGCATCCTCCCCGACCCCGAGCTGATCAGGTACTCCGACTGGCAGATCCGCGGCGGCGAGACCGCGGCCGATGAGCTGCTGTCGCACCCCGATCCACCCACGGCGATCTTCGGGTTCAACGACAACGTCGCGATCGGCGCGCTGAACGCGGCGCGGCGGCGCGGGCTGCGCGTCCCCGAGGATCTCTCGATCGTCGGCTTCGACGACACGTTCCAGTCGCGGATCGTGTGGCCGCAGCTCACGACCGTGCGGCAGCCGCTGCAGGAGCTCGGCCGCACCGGCGTCAGCCTGTTGATGCGACTCCTCGAGGGACAACGCGTCGAGGCACTGCGCATGGAGCTGTCGACGACGCTCGTGGTGCGCGGATCGACCGCGCCGCCGCGCAATGCGGCCCCGTAGCGTCGCGCTCGTCGCACTGGTCCTCGCGTGCGCGGGCGCGCTCGTCGTGGCCGCCCGCTCGACGGCGCGCGTCGACACGTTCGTCGTGCGCCGGCTCGTCTCCGATCTGCCCGGACATGCGGCACACGTCGATCCGCAACTCGTCAACCCGTGGGGGCTCGCGGCGACGCCGACGGGCGAATGGTGGACGGGCAACGAGGCGCGCGAGTCGAGCACGCTGTACTCGGGCACCGGTCGCAAGACGGTGCTCGACGTGCACGTCGACGGAGGGCCGACCGCCGTCGTGTTCAACAGCGGCCGCGGCTTCGTCGAGCGCGGAGGCGGACGCAGCGATCCCGCACGGTTCGTCTACGCGTGCGAGGACGGCACGTTGCGCGCCTGGACGCCGACGGTGCCGACCGGCTGGTCGACGCGCGCCGTGCCGGTGTTCAGCGGCGCGCCGGCGGCGATCTTCCGCGGTCTCGCGCTCCTCGGCTCGCGGCTCTACGCCGCGGACTTCCACAACGGCACAGTGGTCGTCGTCGACTCGCGTTGGCGCCGCGTGCAGCTCGGCCGCGGCGCGTTCAGCGATCCGGCGATTCCCGAGTGGTACGCGCCGTTCGGGATCAAGGCGATCGGCGGCCGTGTCTTCGTGACGTACGCGTGGAAGGCTCCGGTGAACGGCAACGACGCACCGAGCGGCGGCTACGTCGACGAGTACACGCCGTCCGGCCGCCTCGTCGCGCGCTTGCCTCGCGCGCAGTTGAACGAGCCGTGGGGACTGGTTCGCGCGCCGAAGAGCTTCGGCCGTTTCGGTGGCGACGTGCTGGTCGGCAACTTCGGGGACGGCCGGATCGGCGCCTACCGCAAGTCGGGCGGACGCTGGACGTTCGACGGCTACCTGCGCGGGAGCAGCCACAGGCCGATCGCGGTCAACGGCCTCTGGTCGATCGCGTTCGGGAACGACGGCCTCGCCGGCTCGTCGCGCACGTTGTTCTTCACCGCCGGCCCGCACACGTGGGTCGGCGCGACCGAGCAGTCGGTGCACGGCCTGCTCGGTGCGATCGACCCGGCCTGAGCGGCCGCCTCGAGCGAGACCTTTCGAAATCTGGGCCACCCGATTAATGTCGAGCCCAGTGGAATCGGCGAGCTCGACGTCGCGGGTCGTGATCGCGGATGACAACGACGGTGTCCGCGTCCTCCTGCGGACTCTGATCGAGATCGACGGCCGGCTGCGGCTCGTCGGCGAGGCGACGGACGGCCGTCAGGCGCTCGAGCTCGTGGAGGCGGAGCAACCCGACATCCTGCTGCTCGACCTGAGCATGCCGGGACTCGACGGACTGCAGGTCTTGTCCGAGCTGCGGCGGCGCCAGCCGACTCCCAGGGTCCTCGTCTACTCCGGGTTCAGCGGCCCGGACATTCGCGAGGCCGCGCTGCGCGCCGGCGCCGACGACTTCCTCTTGAAAGGTGTGGAGCCGAGCGAGATCGTCGACCGGCTCGCCCGGCTCGTCTCATGACCCACTCGCTCTCACGCCTCCCGTTTCTCGGCCTGCTGGTTGTCGGCTTCGTGCTGTTCGTGTTTCACACGCCCCGCGAGTGGCCGTATTTCATCGCAGCAGCCGGCATCTCGGCAGTCGCGTGCGGCGCCCTCGCTTACGTGAAGTGGTTCGAGGTGAACAGCTTCGCCGCCGTTCTCCCGCCTCTGGCCGTCGTCCTCTCGATCGCCCTCTTGCGCGAGGGCCAGGGCGGAGGCCTCTCCGGATTCGGCGCGCTTTTCCTCTTGCCCGTCCTGTGGGTCGCGTTCTACGGAACGCGACCGGCGCTCGGAGTCGTGCTGGTCGCCGTACTGACGGCGTTCTGGCTCCCGATCGTGCTCGAGGGTGCACCTCACTATCCGTCCAGCCAGTGGCGCAGCGGCGGCCTGCTCGTCCTGATCGTCGGGATGTCGGGGCTTGCGATCCAACAGCTGCTCATCGAGCTTGCGCGGGAAGAGGATCGGCGTGCGGTCGCGGAGCTGCAGCTACGCAAGATCAGCGCCTACGAGCTGCACGACGACGTCGTGCAGAACCTCACCGTCGCGCAGCTCGCAATCGCGCTCGGCGACGGCGACCGGGCGCGCAGCGCCATCGCGAAGGCCCTCGAGGTCGGCCAGCAAATCGTCGAGAACCTCCTCGCAGCGGAGGCGCCGAAGGCAGGCCGGTACGTCACGCGCCGCTCGGAGAGCGAAGACACCGGAGCGCCACCGAGCTGAGGCGGCAACCGCCCGCAGGCGCGCGACCACAGAGGTTCACCGAAGGACGAGGGTTACAGAGGTTCACCGAAGGACGAGGGTTAGAGTGAAGAGAACCTCAACCCGCCGGGAACCGGGATGGTTGAGCCGAGAAGCCCCCGTAGCTCAGTGGATAGAGCAGCGGTTTCCTAAACCGCGTGCACAAGTTCGATTCTTGTCGGGGGCATCCGCCCGTTACGCGCTCTCGGCGACGAGCGACTCGATGCTGACGGCGTACACCTTGACCGGCTCGCGCTTCCCTTTCAGCGGCAGGTCTCCCTGCGCCTCGACGGCGACGCCGCCGCCCAGGCCGCCGCGCGTGTTCTCGTTGATCAGGATCGGGCGACCCAACTCCTTCGTCTGGGCCTCGAGCCGCGCTGCGACGTTGACCGTGTCGCCGACGCACGTGTAGGTCGCGCGATGCTGCGTGCCGGTGTAGCCCGCGACGACCGGGCCCGACGCGATGCCGATGCCGATCTGGATCTCCACCTTGCCCCGCGCCGCCTGATCCACGTTGAAGAGCCGGATCAGCTCGACCATCTGGCAGGCTGCGAGGACTGCGCGCAGCCGGTGGTCCTCTCGCGGCACAGGCGCGCCGAAGATCGCCATCAGACCGTCGCCGACGATCTGGTTGACGACCCCACCTTCCCCGCCGATCGCGTCCATCATCAGCGTGTAGTAGTCGTTCAGCAGCTCGATCGTCTCGTCAGGCTCACGTGCCTCCGCGATCGACGTGAACGACCGGATATCGCAGAACATCGCCGTCGCGTCGACGTGTTTGCCCCCGAGGGCGAAGCCCGAGGCCATCAAGTCCTCGGCGACTTCCTTCGTGGCGAACTTGCTGATGAGCTCGCGCTGCTGGTCGCGCAGGCGCTTCTTCTCGATGCTTGCATTGACTCGGGCGTTGAGCAGGATCGGGTTGATCGGCTTCGTCAGGTAGTCCTCGGCCCCCATCTCGATGCATTTCACGACGCTGTCGAGCTCGTCGAGCGCGGAGGTCATGACGACGGGGATGTCGCGGAGGCGCGTGTCGCTCTGCAACTCCTCGAGGACGCGGTACCCGTCGAGCTCGGGCATGAGGACGTCGAGCAGCAGCACATCGAAGGGACGCTCACGAAGCAACTCGAGCGCCTGCCGTCCATCCTCGGCAAAAACGACCGCGTGCCCTTCCTGTTCGAGGCTGCGGCCGAGGAGGAGTCGATTCATCCGGTTGTCGTCGGCGACGAGAACCGTGCCCGGCGCGATGAGAGCGCTCACGTCGGCGCTTTCGCGCGCACCGCCTCGAGCGCCCGCTCGAGTGAGGCTTGCTCCTCCTCGATCCGCGCGAGGAGAACTGGCGCCTCCTCGAGGTGACCGTCCTTTGCCTGCTGCTCGAGGATCCGACAGACCTCGGCGAAGTCCGTTGCCCCGAGCGTGGCGCCGTTCGACTTCAGTGTGTGCGCCGCGCGCCGAACCTCCACGGCGTCTCCCGCCTCGAGTGAGTGCCGAAGCGTCGCGAGGAGCGTCGGCACATCCGCGAGGAACGTATCGATCACCTCGGCAACGAAGTCGTCACCCCCTACCTCGCGCAAACTCTCAACCGCGGCACCGTCGATCTGACGATCGGCAATCTTCGGAGTCGTCGCGTCACCGACCGGCGTTCGCACGCGCCTCAGCGCCTCCGCAAGCACATCGGGACGGATCGGCTTCGCCACGTAGTCGTCCATGCCCGCCGCGAAGCAAGCCTCCCGGTCCTCGGGCAGCGCATTCGCCGTCATCGCGATGATGCGGGGGCGTGTGTCGGGCCACCGCTCGCAGATATGCCGTGACGCATCGAGACCGTCGAGCTCCGGCATCTGCACGTCCATCAACACGACGTCGTACGGACCACGCTCCAGCGCTTCGATCGCCTCCAACCCGTTCGACGCCACATCCGCTGTGTAGCCGAGGCGCTCGAGCAGACGCAGGGCAACCTTCTGATTCACGAGGTTGTCTTCCGCGAGCAGAATCCGCAACGACGAGCCCGCCGCCCCGGGCCGCTCCGGCTCGGTCGCCGGGTCGGCACCATCCTCGTCTGCAAGCAACCGGACGAGCGCGTTGTAGAGCTGCGACGCGCGGACCGGCTTTGCTAGCTGCGCGTCGAACTCGGTGCCCGCTTCCTGCGGCACCCGACCGAGTGAGGTCAGAAGAAGCAGCGGCAGCTCGGGCCGCGATCGCCGACGCCGGATCTCGTGCGCAAGCTCGACCCCGTCCATCAGCGGCATCATCATGTCGAGCACCCCGACGTCGAACCGCTCACCGGCGTCGAGAAGCGCGAGCGCCTCGGCGCCGGTCTCGACTGCGATGGGCTCCATCTGCCATGCGCGTGCATGCCTCGTGACGATCTCGCGGTTCGTCGCGTTGTCGTCGACGACGAGGACGCGCTTCGCGAGAAGGAGCGGGAGCGTGTCCTCGGCCGTCGACCGCGTAGGCGACTCCGCCGGCTCGGCCGGAAGCGAGATGTGGAACGTCGATCCTTTGCCCTCCTCGCTCTCCACCCGGATCGTCCCGCCCATCAGTTCGACGAGGCGCTTCGAGATCGCGAGACCGAGCCCCGTACCTCCGTAGCGGCGCGTGGTCGATGCGTCGACCTGACTGAACGACGTGAACAGACGGCCCATCCGGTCCTCCGGAATCCCGATCCCAGTGTCGCGAACCGCGAACCCGAGCTGAACGCGTCCACGGGCGGCCGACTTGGCCTCCACGAGCACAACCACCTCGCCCTCCTCCGTGAACTTGACCGCGTTCGACAGGAGGTTGAGCAGCACCTGCCGCAAACGAGCTGAGTCGCCGAGGATCCCATCAGGCGCGTCCTCGTCGATCAAGCACCCGAGTTCGACTCCCTTCTCCCAAGCGCGCGGAGCGACGATCTCCAGTGCGCGCTCGACACACTCCCGCAGATTGAACGGCTGGCGCTCGAGCTCGAGCTTCCCCGCCTCGATCTTCGAGTAGTCGAGGATGTCGTCGATCACATGCAGCAGGGCGTCTCCGCTCGAGTGGACGACCTCGGCGAACTCGCGCTGCTCAGCCGTGAGCTCGGTGCCGAGCAAGAGGTCCGTCATGCCGATCACGGCGTTCATCGGCGTCCTGATCTCGTGGCTCATCGTCGCGAGGAAGGCACTCTTCGCCTGCGTCGCCGCCTCCGCCTCCTGACGCGCACGCTGGAGCTCGGTCACGTCGTGGTAGATACCGAGGAAGCCGACGTGCGCGCCGTCCGCCGTGAGCTGCACGAGCTTCAGCTCGACGTCGATCGGCGTCCCGTCCTTCCGCCTCCGCGTCGTGATTCGTTGCGCGCGACCGACGCGCATGGCTTCTTCCGTGACCTCGCGCCCCTCGCCTCGGTCGGCATCGCCGAAGACGAGCTCGTCGATCGAGCGGCCCACCGCCTCTTTCTCCGAATAGCCGAAGAGCTCCGCAGCCGCTGGGTTCCAGTCGCTCACACGCTCGTCGACATCCATCACCACCACCGCGGCGGGGCTGATCGCGACAAGCGACTCCAAGTACTGGCGTTGGCGTTCCACCTCCGCAAAAAGCCGTGCGTTTTGGATCCCGACGCCGACGTTGGCCGCGATCGTGGCGAGCAGGCGGACGTCTCCTTCTCCGAACCGACCTTCCTCCTCGACGCTCTGCACGCTGATCACGCCGATCGCCTTCTCTCCGACGAGGATCGGGACGCCGAGGTACGAGAGGGAAGGCGTTCCGACCATCGTGTGCCAGTCGCGCTGCTCCTTCCGGTTGAGCAGGAGCGGCTCGCGCGACTCGAGGATCCGGGAGGTGAGGCCTTCGCCGAACTCCAAGGCGGCGGGTGCCGTTCGGTCGCCCATCTCGTAGTGGTAGGCGAAGTCGATCCGTCCCGCGCCTTCGTCGCGCAGCGCCACATAGGCGATGTCGGCGTCGAACGTTTCGCGGACCTGTTCGCCGACCAGCTCGATCAGCGGGCCGAGATCGAGCTGCGAGGCGAGTGCCTGCCCGACACTGTTGACGGTCGCCAGCTCGGCCACGCGCTGTCGGGTCTCGTGCACGAGACGAGCGTTGTCGAGCGCCACCGCCAGGCCGCCGGCGAGCGTCGTCAGCAGCCGCTGGTCTGCCTCGGTGAATGCGTGTGTTCGGTCCGCGTTCTGGAGCGAGATCACGCCGGTCGCGCGACCGCCCACGACGAGCGGAACGAAGAGCGCCGAACGAATCGGTTCGCCGCTCAGCACGAAGGGGTTGCCGTAGCGCTCGGCCACCTCGGGCGTGGTCTCGTCGATCATCAGGGGCTCCCGCGTCTCCATCACGTGCTTCCGGAAGCCGATCAGCGGGATCGGGCTCTCCTGCAGCCGCTCCCCTCGCTCGATCACGTACGGGAACGTGACCATCTCGCTCATCTCGTCGTAGACGGAGATGCTGACGACCTGCGCGTCGAAAACGTCGAGCAGCCGGTCGCCGACGAGGTCGTAGATCGCCTGCGGGTCGAGCTCCCCGGCGATCGCCGCCTGGACGCTGTTGATCAGCGCGAGCTCCGCGTTGCGCTGCCGGGTCTCCTGAACGAGGCGAGCGTTCTCGAGCGCAGCGCTGATACTGCCGCCGAGCGTGACGAGCAGCCGCTGGTCGGAGTCGGTGAACGCGTGCTCGCGATCGACGTTCTGCAGCGAGATGACGCCCGACGGCCGCCCGGCCGTGACGAGCGGGACGAAGAGCACCGACTTCGGGGCTTCGCCGGCGATCGCCGTCGGGTTGCCGTACCGCTCGGCAGCCTCAGCGACGTCCTCGTTCACGAGCAGCGGCTCGCCTGTCTGCAGCACGTGCTTCCGGAACCCGAGCACCGGCATGGGATCGATCTCGAAGCGCTCGCCGCGCTCGACCAGGAACGGGAAGCTGAGGAGCCCGGACGCCTCGTCGTAGGTCGAGATGCTGACGGCCTGTGCGTCATAGACCTCCTCGATCTTCTCGCCGACGACCTCGTAGATCGCCCGCGGGTCGAGCTCTGCTGCGACGGCCGCCTGGACGCTGTTGATCAGCGCCAGTTCGGTATTACGCCGCCGCGTCTCGTGGACGAGCCGCGCGTTCTCGAGCGCAACACTCAAGCTGCCGGCGAGCGTGGTCAGCAGGCGGACGTCGTTCTCGGAGAACGCGTTCGTCCGGTCGAGGTTCTGGAGCGAGATGCGGCCGCGGATCTCGTCTCCCGAGATCAGCGGTGCGACGAGCACGGACAATGCAGGCTCCCCCTGAGCGACGGGGAACTCCTCGCCTTCCTCTCGCTCGGCGGCGGGGACGTCGTTCAGCAGGACCGGGGCCTTCGTCTCAAACAGTTGCCGGTTCATGGGCGAGCGCGAGATGGGCATCGGCTCGTCGGGGAAGCGCACCCCGCGCTCGATCGTGTACGGGAAATGGGCCAGGCCTGCCGCCAGGTCGAAGATGCCGATGTCGACGACCTGGGCGTCGAAGATCTCCTGGATCTTGTCGCCGACGACGTCGTAGATCGCCTGCATCTCCAGCTCGCCGGCGAGCGCCGCCTGCACGCTGTTGATCAGTGCAAGTTCGGCGTTGCGCTGCCGCGTCTCGTGCACCAGGCGGGCATTTTCAAGTGCGACGCTGAGGCTGCGCGCAAGCGTGTCGAGCAGCTGTCGATCGGACTCGCTGAACGCATGCTCCCGATCGATGTTCTGGAGGGAGATCACCCCCGTTGCCCTGCCTTCGGCGACGAGCGGCACATACAGGACCGACTTCGGCATCTCGCCCGCAAGCACCGGGTTGCCGTAGCGCTCTGCCGCCCCGATGAGGTTCTCGTCGATCAGCAGTGACTCCCGCGTCTCGATCACGTGCTTTCGGAACCCCATCAGCGGGATCGGCTCGTCCGGGAAGCGGACGCCGCGCTCGATCGTATACGGGAACGAGATGAGCGCCGAAGCGGGGTCGTACATGCCGATGTCGACAACTTGGGCGTCGAAGACCTCCTGAATCTTGTCGCCGACGACGTCGTAGATCGCCTGCAGCTCGAGCTCGCCCGCAAGTGCCTCCTGGACGCTGTTGATCAGCGCAAGCTCCGCGTTGCGCTGCCGCGTCTCCTCGATCGCACGCGCGCGTGACAACGCAGCGCCGATGTGCTGGCCGACGAACGTCAAGAGCTCCTTGTCCTCGTCCGTGTACTCGACGTCGCGCGTGTAGGACTGAACGGCGGCGACGCCTGTCACGCGCCCGTCTGCCTTCAGTGGGACTCCGAGCCACGTCTGTTCTTCCGTCGCGAAGCCCGTGAGCACGATCTCGCCCTGCTCGATCAGTTGGACCGTGCGCTCGTGCGTCAGCAGGTGAGGCTCACCGGTGCGGAGCACATACGCGGTCGTCCCCTTCGCCTCACCCTCGCCGAACGCATCCCACCGACCGGGGTCCGGGATGTCCAAGTCGATCTCGTCGACGTAGTAGGGGAAGCTGATCAGCTGTCTCTCGTCGTCATAGAGCGCGATGAAGAAGTTGTTCGCGTACATGAGCCCACCCACGACGGCGTGCACCTCGCGGTAGAACTCCTGCATATCCCGGGCCGAGCTCGCGAGCTCGGCGATCCGGTAGAGCGCCGCTTGAACCCGCTCGGCGCGCCCCTCGCCGGCAGAGGTCGTCACGTCCGTGCGTTCCCGGGCCGCAGCACGGATCCCAGTATCGTTCGCAACCAGGGCGCCGTCCAGCAAGCCGGTAGTGGACTGGAGTGCGACGGCGACGGCGTTGTCTACACCCCGTCTACCGGGAGCAACCGTTCGCAGCTGTACGCGAGGGAGCTCCTCTGCATTCGACGCACTTCACGACCCGGCGTGCCGGGATCGACGGACAGAGACATACAGCCGTCACTGGTCCGGAAGCGGCTGGACGGGACAGCAGCCACCTCTGCGGTCGTCAGCGAGGCGAGGTGACGGCCTCGAGCGTGGCGACGACCTCCGCCATCCACCCGGCCGCCGGAGGCCACGTTCGCCAGAGGCCGGCCGAGCCGTGTGTGTGCCCGAGGAAACGGTGGATCGTCGTCGGCACGCCCGCTTCGTAGAGGCGGCGCGCATAGGCTTCGCCGCTGTCGCGGAGCGGGTCGAACTCTGCGGTCAACACCTGGGCGGGCGGGAGCCCTCGCAGGTCCGGGGCGCAGAGCGGAGACGCATACGCGTCACGTCTCGCTCGCTCGTCCGGCAGGTAGGCAGCTTCGAAGGACTCGATCACTTCCGCGTCGAGGCCGTAGCCGCGTCCGAACTCGTCCAGTGACCGGTGAGCCTTGCTGTCCGCGCTCATGTCGACGACCGGTACCTCCAGTAGTTGAAACGCAAGCGGCGGATGCTGTCGGTCGCGTGCCATCAGGGTCACGGCCGCGGCGAGGTTGCCGCCGGCCGACTCGCCGCCGACGACGATCCGAGACTCGTCGATGCCGAGCAACGATGCGTGCGCGACGACCCAGCACAGCGCGGCGTAGCAGTCCTCTGCCGCGATCGGGTACGGGAACTCCGGGGCCAGGCGATAGTCGACGGTGGTGACGGTGCAGCCGGCCTCGGCGCAGATGTGCGCGCACTTGGCGACCGTGAAGAGGTCGTCGATCGAGCCGAGCGTGAAGCCGCCGCCGTGGATGTGGAAGTACGCGCCGCGCGTGCCCGGCGTCGGCGGCCGATAGACGTGGAGACGCACGGCTCCGCCTGAAACGGTCACCTCGTGCTCCTCGACGTGCAACGTCGCAGTGAGTTCCTCGACGGCGGGGAACCGCTGCGCGACTGCGGCCTGTATCAACGGTCTCTGCTCGATGTAGTCGAGGCCGTCGAGCGTTGCTCCCAGCTCGGCGTCTTGCCGAAGCTGCTCGGCGATCTCGGGTGCGAGCCGGCTCATCCGATCGTCGACGGCGCAACCGTCATGGTCTCGATCGCGCCGTTCGGGTAGAAGCGAACCGGCAGCGGGTCGGTGAGCTCGCCCACGAAGTGATCGCCGGCTCCTCGGAACGCGAGGAAGCGCCACTCTCCCAGAGCGTCGGGGATCAAGCGGCCCGCGTACAGCGGGCCGAGCTCGGGGTCGGCGATCGGATCGGTCGTCGGAACGAACGGACCGGCGAGCGTCGCGGCATGGAAGAGAAACGTGCCTGTGGCTCCTTCCCGGCCGATGCGGGCGGTGCGCGCTGCCGAATGGTCCTCTGCGAGGCACGAGAACAAGATCCGCCGTCCTCCATCGTCGGTGATCAGCTGCGGGCACTCGACCTGCGCGAACTCGCCCGGATCGGTGAGCGGCGGCAGCACGTCCCAGGTCACGAGGTCGTGTGACCTCGCGTGTGCGATCACGCCGGCGCCGTCGCGTTCCCCATCCCGGGAGCGTGCGGTGATGAGCGCTCGTATCGTCCCGTCGTCCTCGTCTTCGAACAGCCACGGATCGCGCCAGGACTGGTCACGCCAACGGTCGAGGTCGAGGAGCTCGTACCAGCGTCCGTCCGCCTCGAGGACCGGGTTGCCGGGGTGCTTCTCCCACCGCGCGAGATCGTCCGAGACGGCCAACCCGATGCGTTGGATCAGGCCGCGTTCGCTCCGGTTGGTGCCGGTGTACAGCATGTGCCAGCGTCCAGCGCGCTCGATCACGCTGCCGGTCCAGATCGCGAGGTCGTCCCAGCTTCCAGCTGGGCCCGGGCCGAGCGCGTCGGGCAGCACGTGCCAATGCTTCAAGTCGCGAGACGTCGCATGGCCGACGGAGGCGTTGTGGTGGCGGAGGTGGGGATCGCCGAGAGAGCGGGGGGCCTGCAGGTAGAACAGGTGGACGTCCTCGCCGCTGCGCGCGAACCAGAAGTCCCAGACCCACTTGTCGCGTATACGAAGGGCCATTCGTCGCGCTCAACCCTTGACGGAGCCCTGGAGCAGCGCGGCGACGAAGTGACGCTGGAAGATCAGGAAGACGATCAGCGTCGGAGTGAGGATCACCAACGAGCCTGCGGAGAGCAGAGGTATGTCCGCGCTCCATTGGCCCTGGAACGCTCCGAGCGCCCCGGCCATCGTGCGCTTCGTCGGATCGTCGACCAGGACGATGGTCAGGAGGAACTGATTCCAGGTCCAGACCGTCAGCAGGATTCCGAGTGACGTCAGCGCGGGTCGCGCGAGCGGCACGTGGATGCGCCAGAAGAGCTGCCAGGTCGTGGCGCCGTCGACGCGGGCTGCCTCCGAGATCTCCGCGGGAGTGTTGAGGAAGTGCGCGCGCATCCAGTAGACACCGAACGGCATGAACAGCCCGATCAGCGGCAGGATGATCGCCCAGCGGGTGTTGAGAAGGTTCAGGCTGCGGATCTCGTAGTAGATGGGCACGATCACGCCTTCGAAGGGGAGCGTGAGGCCCAGCAGGAAGACGATGAAGACCGCCTGGCCGCCGCGCACGCGGAGGTAGCCGAGCCCGAAGCCCGCCATCGTCGCGATCGCGCACGAGATCGGGACGACTCCCAGCACGATCAAGACGCTGGACTCGAAGATCGCGCCCATGTTGGCGACGTGGAAGGCCTCGACGAAGTTGTGCCAGTGAGGATGCGAGGGCCAGTCGAGGCCGCTCGGGTACGTCCCGGCGGGATGCAGGGCTGTCGTGAAGAGACTGGCGAACGGCACGAGTGTGATCCCGATCAGCACGAGCAGAAGAGCCGTGCCGGTCCAGCTCTGGCGCCGCGAGACGATCATTCGTCGTCACCTCGGCGCGCGAGCCATTGAATCGGCAAGACGCAGGCGAGGACGAGGAGCATCAGCACGACTGCGAGGGCCGACGCCAGCCCGACCTCGCGGTTGAAGAACGCGAGCTGATAGATCTCGAGGCCGGGGACCATCGTCTGCGTCCCGGGGCCGCCGCGCGTCGAGATGTAGACGATGTCGAACGCCGACAGCGCCGCGATCACGGTCACGGTGACGCAGACGCCGATCTCCTGACGCAACGCCGGCAGCGTGACCTTCTGGAACTCCTTGAACGGCCCGGCGCCGTCGATCTGCGCAGCTTCGTACAGCGCGGGATCGATCTTCGACATGCCGGCCGAGAGGAGGACCGTGCAAAGCCCGAGCAGGACCCACGCGCCGATCACGCCGACGGCCGGAAGCGCGGTGCTGAAGTCACCCAGCCACGCGCGTGTCACTCCGCCGAGACCGATCGCGGAGAGGAACTGGTTCGCGACGCCGTTCGTCGAGAGGATCCAGCTCCACGCGATTCCCGCGGCAACGAGCGGCACGACCTGCGGCAGGAACAACACGGCCCGGGCGACCGAGCCGATGCGTCGCGCGGCGATCCGGCGAATCACGGTCGCAACCACGAGGCCCAGCACCACGGGAACAGCGCTGAAGAAGAGCATCAGCTCGAAGGCGTGCCCGAGGACGCCGAGGAGCTGGTGGTCGGTGAAGACGGTCTTGAAGTTGTCGAGCCCGACCCACTTCGCAGGGAGGACGCCGTCCCATTGATAGAGCGAGTAGCGAATCGTCTGCACGATCGGCCACAGAACGAAGAGCGCGTATGCGGCCAACGCCGGGAGGACGAAGAGCCATCCGCTCAGGCGACCGCCGCGGACCCTCGCAAGGAGGGTCCGCGGCGGCACCAGTGCCCCCAGGTCGTGTGGAGGAGATCGAAGAGACGTCGAGACGTCATGAAGTTGCTTCGAACGCTCGAGCATCAACCCCCGTTGGCAACCTGCTTGACGTAGTCCGCCTGCACGCTCTTCAGCACGCCGTCCGGCGACTCCTGTCCGGCGAACAGCTTCTGCACTTCAGGCGTCCACGACTGGGCGTAGATCGCTCCGGTCGCGTTCGCGATGAAGTCCATCGCGCCGTTGTCCTTGGCGACGGTCTTGCCGGCGGCGAGGGTCTGGCCGATCAAGGCCGCGCCCTTGGGAACCGGAATCGCGAGCGCCGGCGGGCCGCCTGGGTTGGATCCGCCCACCGAGACGTTGAGCTTGCGCGCCGCGGGGTTCGTCGTGACCCAGTTGAAGAAGAAGGCCGCGCAATTGGCGTGCTTGGCCTTCGCGGCGATCCCGTAGGTCAGCGGCGCCGACATGCCTGTGTGCTTCTGCCCGGCCTTCAGCGTCGGCATCAGGAAGAAGCCCACCTTGCCGGGCAGCAGCTTCTGCAGGTTCCCGGACTCCCAGTCGCCGTCGAACATGAACACACCTTCGCCGTGCTCGAACTTGCTCATCATCGTCGGGTAGTCGGTTGCGTTCGCGTCGGAGTTGAAGTACCCCGCCTTGATCCACTGCTGAAGATGCTGGGTGGCGGCGAGGTTCGACGGCGTGTTGATGTTCGCGCCGGGCTTCTGGAAGATCCAATTGTTGATCGGCGTCGGCTGGCCGTAGATCGCCATCAGCTGCTGCAGCGGGAACAGGAGGCCGCCGGTTGCGCCGCCGTCGAACTGCACGATCGGCGTGAGGCCTGCGTTCTTCGCCTTGGCGAGGTCTGCGTCGAATTGCGCCAGCGTGGTCGGTGGCGAGGCGATGCCTGCTTTCGTCGCCAGCGTCTTGTTGTAGAAGACTCCGGTGAGGCTGTAGTTCAGCCCGTATGCCCACAGCGAGCCCGTCCCGCGCGGACGACCGGCGGGAGGCATCCGCACCTGCGACAACTGCGACGCCGGGAAAGCGCTCCAGTGGTACTGCTTGAAGTAACCGTCGAGGTTCTTCAGCAGGTGGTCCTTGACCAGCCCGCTCACCTGCGGCAGGCGCATGATGTCGGGCGGATTCGGACCGTTCAGGACGAGCGGAGCGTTTTGCGTGATCACGGCGAACGCGTCCTGGCGAATCTTCCAACTCACGGTGGGGTGCTGTTTGTGGAACAGGTTCATCAGATCGATCGGGTCTGGGAACCCGGTCTCGACGTACGCGTTCAGGGTGACCGGCTTCGTGCCGCACGCCTGCGCAAGCGTCGGCGCAGGCTTCGCCGCCCTCGACGCTCCGCTCGCCGACGTCGGGCCGAACGCTGCGGCGACGAGACTCGCCGCCACGACCACGACTCCGATGCAGACGCCGAGAACCGCTCGGAACTGCGCGCCGTCGCCCACCTCGTGCTTGCGGCGTTCATCCCTCCGCCTTGGCATTGCTCCTCCCTTCATACACGACGAGCGCAGAGCCAGAGACGCACTCTCGAGCCATCCCTGGAGGTCAGCTTGGCACGGTGCTCTTCGACCTCTTCACCTGCGGCTCTTGATCTGCTAAATCGCATTAGCGCGGGAAGCTAATCTAACTCACTTTCGAATGTCAAGCACGAAGCGACCCTCCTCCCGGGACACCGAGGCCCAGCATCGACGCGTCCGGCTGGCGGACGTCGCGAGGCGCGCCGGCGTCTCGCAGACCGCGGCGTCGTTCGTCCTGACGGGACGCCGCGAGGAGATGCGGATCTCTCTCGACGTCGAGGCGCGCGTGTTGGAAGCAGCGCGGGAGACCGGTTACAGGCCAAACATCATCTCCCGCAGCTTGCGCACCGGCACGACTCACACGATCGGGTTCATCTCCGACACCATCGCGACGACGCGGTTCGCAGGCGATCTGATCCGCGGCGCCCTCGAAGCCGCGCGCGACCTCGGGCACCTGTTGCTGATCGCCGAGACCGAAGGGGACGGTGCGCTCGAGCAACAGCTGCTCGAGACGATGGCCGACCGGCAGGTCGACGGGATCGTGCTCGCCTCGATGTACACGCGCAAACTCACGGTTCCGGCCGCACTTCGAAACGGTCGCGCCGTGTTGCTGAACGCGGTGCCCGCGCGTCCCGCGCCCCTCGTATCCGTGATCCCGGACGAGCTCGAAGCCGGAAGGACCGCAGCGAGAACGTTGCTCGAGGCCGGCTACACGAAAGGCATCTATCTGATCGGCGCAGGCCCGAGGCCGACGCAGCGTCCGAAGCCGACCGGCGCACTTGCCGCGCTCGAGCGGCTTCAGGGGATCAAGGAGACGCTCGCCGCGAACGCTGTCAGCCTGGGCGGAGCGGTCGTGTGCCAGGACTGGGAGCCCGAGGTCGGCTACGCCGCGGTCGAGCGACTGATCGCACGCGGCGCCGATGTCCAGGCGCTGATCTGCTTCAACGATCGTCTTGCAGTCGGAGCCTGCAACGCGCTCCACGACGCAAGCCTCGAGGTACCCGACGATGTCTCGGTCATCTCGTTCGACGACGATCCGATCGCATCGTGGGTGAAGCCGCAGCTCACGACGATCGCGTTGCCGCACTACGAGCTCGGCCGCCGTTCGATCGAGTTGCTCCTCGATCAGCCGAAGCCACGGTCATCGGGCTCGAGAGGCCGTCGGCCTGAAGTCGGCACCGTCGTCCGGGTGCCGATGCCCCTTCGAAGACGTTCGTCGGTGCGCGGCTTGTCGTCATAGAGCCGGAGCACCCGTCTACCGTCCGTAGTCGGGACGTCGCGGTACACCGCCCTCGGAAACCCGGCGAGTTGAATTGGCTCACGATCTACCGTATGTTTCGCGCGCTGGCCGCCTGGTCAGTCGAGGGTCGACAACAAGGGGAGGGGTACATTGCGTTCATTCACGCGGGTCGCCGCGGCATCTTCGGCTGTGGTGACGGCGGCACTCGTCGTCACCGGAGCCGGGATGGCCACTCGTGGATCTGACTTCGTCACGTGCAACGACGGGTCGTCCTATCCGATCACGGTCACACAACAGCCCAGCGACAACTCGGTCGGCTGGGGCGTCGGGACGATCTCCGGCGGAGATCACCTGATCCCGACGAGCTTTTCCGGCACGTTCCACGACGACACGCTCGACGTGACGCTCGATTCGTTCGCCCAGGCCAAGGGCAACGGGAACGGACAGCACAACCAGACGCAACTGACCTGCAGCACACCCTCGGAAACGGGGACGGTTGGAGACTTTCTCGGCGACGAGCCGTTGCCGCCGGACTGGGCCGACCTGGGCGTGCAGCTCACCGACCAGCTCACCGCCTCGTTCACCGTCACCGGAGTGCACCAGGGGTAACGAGGAGAGCCCGGGGTCGGGCTGTCCGCAGCGGAACCCGCGCGGGCAGCCCGACCACCGCAGCGAGGACTCAACCCGCGCCTTCGTCCGCCTCGAGTCCGTTCGCTGCCGAGGTCTGCGCATCTGGTTGCAAGGGTTCGCCGGACGGTTGCGGCGCAAGTCGGTACCGGAGGAACAGGTGGTCCTCGTGTCGCCGCACCGAGGCAAGACCGAGCGCCGCGGTCGCGTCCGGCAGTAGTTCGACGCCCGTTATCAAGGGGAGTCGCGACCGCACGGCGCGCCCGGCCAGAAGCGGCGAGATGGTGAGGAAGAGCTCATGGACGAGTCCGGACGCGAGCAACGAGGCGAACATCGTGGGACCGCCTTCCGACAGGATCATCGAAAGGCCACGCTCGTGCAGGCAGGCGAGCGCCCGCTGCGGGTCGACTTGATCTCCGTCGTTCACTCCGACGACCTCGCTGGCGGCCGGCACGCTTCCCTTCAAGGAAGCGGCGGCGCTGCGCGTCGTCAGAACGATCGCGCCCTGTTCGAGCGCCGGGTGTGCGGGATCGAACGACGCGCCCGCAGTGACGAAGGCAACAGTCGGCGGTTCGTGCCGTCCTCGTCGACGGCGTAGCTCGGCGAACGCCCCGGCTGCCGGTGGGTAAACGCGCTCGGGTTGCCAGGTTCCCGTTGGTGACGCGCGCATTGTCCCCGAGCCGACGAGGATCGCGTCCGCCGACGCGCGTAGCAGTCCCATCACGAAGCGATCGGCCTCGCTCTCCGCTGCGATCAGCGCGTTCGAGCGCGGCAGATCGGGAATCGCGACGACACCGTCGACCGTCTCGACGAAGTTGGCAAAGAGGGATGGCTCGTCGAGGTCGAGCCCACCGCCGTACAGCTCGCGCAGCTCCTCCGGCAGGTCGAGCTCGCGCCCGCCGGGGCGTCGCTGTTCGAAGAGGAGCTCGAGCGGTTTCAGCGGCGGCTCCCGACCTCGGCGATGAACTCCGCGCGAAGCTCGGACCGCTCGTCGTACAGGCCGCGCCAGAACGTTGTCACCGTGCGCGACCCCTCCTCGGCGACGCCGCGCATTTGCGTGCAGAGGTGCGACGCTTCGAGCCGGACGGCGACTCCGCGCGGCTGGACGAGCTCCTCGAGCAGGTCCGCGATCTGCTCACCCACCCGCTCCTGCACCGTGAAACGGCGCGCGTAGAGGCGGACCAGCCGCGTCAGCTTCGAGATCCCGATGATCTCCGGGCCGGCGACGTACCCGACGTGCGCGATGCCGTAGAACGGCAGCGCGTGGTGCTCGCACAACGCGTGGAAGGCAATCGGGCCTTCGATGATCTGGCTGTGCGAGCCGTCGCTGTTGGGCGGCCGCTCGCTCGGGAACGCGGTCCGCAGCTTGGGGTCGCCGTCGTAGCCCGCGGTCGCGTCTCGCAGAGCCTGCAGGAACCGCCGCGGCGTCTCGCGGGTGCCCGGGGTCGCGAGATCCATGCCGAGGGCGGTGAGGATTTCGCCGACGTAACTTTCGTACCGCCGCCAATCCTCCGGCGCGATCACCCTCGGCTCGGGGTCTTCGGGGCGTGAGACGAGCTCGACGAGACCGGTCACGCCGACTCCTCCATGACGCTCGGCACGCGGAGGGCGAGCTCGCGGCGCAGCGCGAGCAGCAGCACGAGCGCCAGCTCGGAGAGCGCGATCCAGGCAAATGCAGCGGGCCGACCGAGCGCGATGCAGGCGCCGAAGACGACGAGCTGCGTCGACATCCCGAGGTTCGCGAGTACGGACAGCGTGGCGCGGTCGTGGTAGGCGAGGCGCTCGCGCGGGCCTGCGTCACGCAGCCGGTGTGCGACGAAGCGCTCGACGAGGCGGTCCTGCGGTGCGTAGACGAGCAGGTAGAGCCCGCGCAGAAAGCCCGCGGCGGGCCCCGTCGTCTCCGGCATCGCGGTCACGTCCTCGCCGCGCTCGGCGCGGTAGAGCCGCTCACCGTTGTAGTTGACGCTCAGCACGACCGTCAGCGCGACGAAGCCTGCGGCGGCCAGCGCCGGTTTTCCCGTGGCGACAGCCACGCCGGCGAAGAGCGCCGCGTTGACGAGCAGATCGAGCTCCGAGTCGAGATAGCGCCCGAACACCGTGACGCGACCCGAGAGCCGCGCGAGCTGTCCGTCAGCGTTGTCGAGAACCGTCTTCGCCTGGACGAGGATCGCCGCGAGCAGCAACCTACCCTGTGCGAGTTGAACCGCCGCTGCGATCCCGGTCGCACCCGCAGTGGCGGCGACGAACGGCGGCGGCACGCGGAGGGGAAGCAGGACGAGCACGACGAGGTGCGCGAGCGGCCGGTAGACGTGCTCGCAGATGAGCTCGTGCGCGACCTTCGTCTTCCGGGAGCGTGCGAGCGCGCTAGACAAGAGCCGCCTCTTGGATCGGTTCGCCGGCGGCGATCAGCTCGCGACCGACGTCGACGTGGTCCCACACGTTCCAGTAGAGGAATCCCCGCGGCCGGCGCGACTCGTCGACGTACGCGACGATCCCCTTGCGATTCGGCTCCTCCCAGCTCTCGACGGTGTCGAGCCGCGAGTCGACCTCACCGACCGCCTCGTACCCCAGGTCGAACATGTCGGAGTAGAAGAACGGCAAGTGGGTGTACGGCGTGTTCGCGCCCGCCATGTTCGCGCCGACCGCCCGGCCGTGTGACTTCGCGTGGTCCTCGTGCTCGAGCCGGAAGCGGCGTCCGAGCGCTGCCACGGGAAAGCTCGCGACGTCGCCGGCGGCGAAGACGTCGTCGTGCCCGACCGCACGGCCCAGCTCGTCGACGACGATGCCGTCGTCGACCTCGAGCCCGACCGCCTTCGCCAGCTCGGACTCGGGCGTGATCCCGAGGCCGGCCACGACGACGTCCGCTTCGATCGTCTTGCCGCTGCCGGTCGTCACCCACGTGGCCCCGGCCGCTGCGACCGTCTCTTCTGCCAGCACGTCGACGCCGTGGCCCCGGTATTGCTCGGTCACGTAGGCGGACAAGCGCGCCGGCAGGACGCGTGATGCGACCCCGCGCTCGGGGAAGATCATCGTCACCCGGGAACCACTCGCGGCGAGGGAAGCCGCGAGCTCCGATCCGATGAAGCCTCCGCCGATCACGATGGCGCTTGCACCGTCGTGCATTCGCGCCCGCACCGCCCGGTAATCGTCGAGCGTTCGGAAATAGAACACGCCTTCGGTCCCGGGAATGGTGCGCGGGCGGCCCCCGGTGGCGAGCAGCAGCTTCTCCCCGCCGTATTGCTCGCCGACGTCGTCGGTCGCGAGGTGGCGGTCGAGGTCGAGCGAGACGATGCGACGGCCCAGCTGCAGTGCGGCGCCTGCCTGCTCGGTGCCGCGCCAGATCTTCGCCTCATCCGCTCCCGCCCACAGGCCCTTCGTGAGCGGCGGCCGCGCGTAGGGCGGATGCTGCTCGGCGCCGACCAGGAGGATCGATCCGTCCGCGTCGTGCTCGCGGATTCCCTTGACGGTCGCGT
>Ga0207674_10003199_pt1 | contig 20165 bp, 18 predicted proteins | sample KBSCornC72_FD_184303 | JGI IMG/M metagenome (GOLD analysis project Ga0207674, IMG submission 184303) | Corn rhizosphere microbial communities from Kellogg Biological Station, Michigan, USA - KBS Corn C7-2 (SPAdes) (version 2) | ecosystem: Host-associated > Plants > Roots > Rhizosphere > Soil ...
TGAGGCCCGACCAGGAAAACACGGTGATCGACTGCATGCGGGCCTACGGAGCCACAACAATCGGCGTGGTGGCCAATGTTGAGCCACCTCATCCCAACGGCCGCGACATTCTCGGATTTATCTCTTATGGGTATGCACAGGCTCTGCTTCGCCTTGGCCGCATTGAGGAGTACCTGCTGTTTCTTTACGCGCACCGGTACCACGATCACTCGCGCGGCAGTTGGACGGCGGGCGAGGTATCCGGGATTACCGGGGATGGCGCCCTTTTTTGTATTCCCGCCCAGCAGACGATTCCGCTTCTCGTACGGTGGATGCTGGTCTTCGAGGACCCCGACGAAGACACGTTGTACATTGGCCGCGCCCTTCCCCGTAAATGGCTCGAGTCGAAAAAGACGATCGGGATTGAGCAGGCTCCCACGCGCTGGGGCCGAGTAGATTTCAGGTTAAAGTCTCGCGGCGATCGGCAATTGGCCGCAACCATCGGTCTCGCCCAGCAAGGCGTATTGCCGAAAAAGCTTGAGGTCGCCTTTCGCTTGCCTTCGGAGCGAAAGCTGATAGGCCTCGCAGTAAATGGCCGCTCGATTGAACCCGCCGGCCGAATGATGGATACGGCGATATTTGAAACGCAAGGGCAGAGGGCATTCGAGGTGGTTGCAACTCTCGATTGACATTTGAGCAGGATCAGGAGGGAGAAGAAATGAAGCAGAGCGTAACGCGTAGAACATTCCTGGGCGGGGTAGCTGCGGTAAGTGCAGCCGGTTTCGTTCCGCCCAGGGTAGGGGCAGGGGTAAGTCCTCTCCAGACGACCGACACAGCAGAGGACACTGAGAACCGCACGCTGACTAATGTTGAAGTGGGTAAGGTCCAGTGGAAGGCCAAGCCGTTCTCAATGACCGAAATGAGCGCGGCTCGATGTGCTCGATTCAACAAGGATTTCCCATATCTCACGTACTATGGGAAGAAAATTGTGCAAGCGAGAACCCGCAGCGAGACCCCGCAGGCTGTTTATGGGATGCTCGGCCTCGGCCTGACACTATTCTGCCTTCGGGCACTGAAGCCGGGAAGAAAGTGGAAAGAGGGACCACTGAAGCTTTCGTTCTGGTCGCTCAACCTGGGATTGATCTTCATGGTCATTCTCAGCATGTTACCGGTTGGACTTCTGCAGGCATGGGCCTCGATTGAACACGGAACCTGGTATGCCAGATCCTCGGAGTTCATGCAGTCCAGTACCATGCAGTCGCTGCGTTGGAACCGAGTCCCCGGGGACATACTTTTCGCAATCGGCGCTGCACTATTCGCGTGGTTCGTGTTTGGTCTCTTGACCGGCCACTCGTTCGACAACAAGTCAGAGATCGGCCGAGACTCTCGAACCTCAGTCGAGCAAAAAGAGCATGATCTTGCCCTTGCGGGAGATTGAGTCATTTGTCGGACACCGCCCGGCGTCTTTGATTGGCTGAAACCACCGAAGACGCCGTAACGGCAAATAGGGGTTGACAATTCAACCCCGGCCACCAGTTTCACAAATTCTTCAAATATCGAAGGCTCGCTGTAACTTAAGTCGCCGCCTTTCCGAACAGCACTTCTTAATCTCGAAATGTAAGGCAGACGGAGTGGCCTCAGAATGCTATCTCGATGGCCTCCTGCCTCGAAACCACTCAACTTCTTCGATGCTGAATGGATCCTCACCGTGGATACAAATTGAGGAATCGCCAAGAACGGCGAATGCATCTAAATCCCCGGCAAATCGCCGTTTTTTGGCAAAACAATGCGCGGGCGACAATAAGGTGAGTAGGAGGAGCGATGACCGCAACTCAGGAACTCCATAATCTAGGACAAAGCTTGTGGCTCGACAATATTACGCGTGACTCGCCGGACAATCGGACACTTAAGCGCTATATCGATGAGTTTTCCATCACTGCGCTTACATCGAATCCAACCATCTTTAAGCACGCCATCTCAAAGAGCAAATTCCTACGACGCGGAAATTGGCCGCCTGCGATCATCAGGACTTTCAGGCGAGGAGCTTTTCTTTGAGCTGGCCCTGCAAGACCTGACTCGCGCCGCCGAGGACCCAAGGGCGTCGGACGTTCTTTATATCGGAGCGCTTGCTGCGCCAAACACGACCGACACGATTCCCTAGAAAACTCTCCTGGCTTTCGCCGACCACGGCAAGCTGACCGATACTCTACCTCGCGATGGAGGAGACTGTGAAACCGTTCTGGACAATTTTCGGCAGGCGGGACTCAATCTCGAACAATTGGCGGCCAATCTCCAATCGCAGGCGCCAAGTCCTTTGATGAATCCTGGCAAAAGCTGCTCGAGGCCATAGAGAGCAAAGGCAGGGTCTTACAAGGCGCCAACTAGAAGTTGTTCTAGATACGGGCCTATGCGATTTCCGATGCATCGAAGTACACAGATGGAACGACATGCGCGGTGAGGCGTGGAATATGAACGACCTTGAAAAGCCTGACTTGAAAAGTGGAGTTTACCTTGCCAGCATCCCAGACGGCGGAAAACTGTTGGGAGTGGTGGATGATGATGAGGTGTTACTGATCCGACGCGGAGAGCGTTTCTTCGCAGTAGGTGCGTACTGTACGCACTATCACGGACCGCTCGCAGAGGGACTCGAAGTCAATGACGAAGTGCGATGTCCCTGGCATCACGCATGTTTTAGTCTGAGCACAGGCGAGGCGTTGCGGGCTCCAGCACTAGATCCAATCCAGTGCTGGCGCGTTGAGCAAGTCGGAGAGAAGGTTTTCGTAAGGGAAAAAGCCGCACCTGCGACTCACCGGCAGGTATCGACGACAGTGCAACCATCGTCAATCGTCATTATCGGCGGAGGTGCTGCAGGGCTGGCGGCTGCAGACATGCTTCGTCGAGAAGGATACAGTGGTCCATTGACGATGATCAGCGCCGACAGCGCTCCCCCTTGCGACCGTCCCAATCTTTCGAAGGATTTTCTGGCGGGAACCGCGCCCGAAGAGTGGATTCCGCTGAGACCGCCAGAGTGGTATTCAGAGCGGAATATCGCCCTTGTCCTGAATTCACGCGCTACGTCACTGGATACCAAACAAAAGAAGGTCACCACCGAGGATGGCAAGAGATACGAATACGGAGCACTGTTACTTGCCACCGGCGCAGATCCGGTAGAACTCTCGCTGGAAGGCGCCGCCCCTTCGCAAATCTTATATCTGCGTTCATTCGCGGATAGTAAGGCGATTGTGGCGAAAACGAAGTCCGCTAAGCAAACAGTTGTGGTCGGCGCCAGCTTCATTAGCCTTGAGGTGGCAGCCTCGCTGCGCGCGAGAGGCATCGTCGTGCATGTCGTTGCGCCGGACCGTGTGCCAATGGCGAAAATACTCGGATGCGAAGTCGGCACGTTTGTTCGTGGCCTTCACGAGTCGCACGGAGTGGTCTTCCATCTTGGCGAGACCGTGAGGCATGTTGACGGGGACAAAGTGACACTATCCGGCGGGCAAACGATTGAAGCTGATTTCATTGTTCTCGGTGTAGGCGTTCGGCCATCGATTAGCCTGGCTGAACAAGCTGGCTTGAAGATGGACCGCGGGATTTCCGTGGATGAATATCTGGAAACCAGTGCACCAGGAGTCTTCGCAGCAGGGGATGCAGCACGCTGGCCCGATCCTTTCACCGGTGAGCCAATTCGTGTAGAGCACTGGGTTGTGGCAGAGCGTCAAGGACAAACCGCTGCGAAGAATATGCTGGGCCTGCATGAGCGGTTCGAAAAGGTACCATTCTTTTGGAGCCAGCATTACGACGTGGCGATCAACTATGTGGGACACGCGGAGAAGTGGGACACGATCAACATCGATGGAGACATTGAAAAGAAGGATTGTTCGGTCAGATACATGCGAGATGGACGCGTCTTGGCAGTGGTGACTATTTCTCGCGATCTTGAAAGCCTGGTGGCCGAGTCGGAAATGGAAAGGCTCATCAAGGGGTAGTGGCAGAACCGTTTCAGGTTACTGCTACTCCAGCAAGCCGCTTCCGCGCGAAAGCTACGGGTCACGGGCAGTCGGAGTAAGTCTTGGTTGTCGCTAACAGGCCATTGCACTTCTTTGACCAATTTTCTAACGTTTTTCGTTTTGAATCACATCACTTCCGTTCCGGGCAGTTTACGCTTCTTCCGATCCACTCAGCCCCGATCCGCGCCTCAAAGATCGGTCAGCGTCGGCACAAGGAGCGTACGAAAAAGGTCGTTGACTTCCTTGGCGGGAAGCGGGCTTCTAGTATCCACCCACCAATTCAACACAAGGATGAAGGTCGAGGCCACGTATCGGCCGAGAAGTTCTGGTGGAATCCGACCAGCCGCCTTCCGCCGGCCTTGAAGACTCTTCCTGATGTCTTCGGCAATCAGTTTGACAAGCACCTTTTGAAGCTGTCCATGAAGGATGGCTCGCCCCCTCGGCCCCAACCTGAGCTGACCTGCTCGTCGGTGCCGATCGTGATGTTCGAAGATCGGCAAACTGAACCAAAGAATTCTTTCGTTCCGACCGCCGTCGGTCTTCGGATGTGTTGCCGGGACGGAGCCAAGAATGTCGTAGATACTGCTGGCCAGTAGCTCGTCTTTATCGCGGAAATACGTATAAAAGGCGGATCGTCCAACGTTGGCGCGATCAAGAATCTCCTTTACTGCGATGGAGTCGTAGTCTCTTTCGCGAATCAGTGAGTGGAGGGCGTCGCGCAGAAACTTTTGCGTCCTTGCCACCCGACGATCTGGAACCTTGGATACCTGCACGGTCACTTTTCTCCTCCGCGCGCAGTGCTAAACGGACAAAAAGCCTAGGTTGTCCGCTATCGCACATTTCCGCAGACCCTGTTCTTCCCCATACCACCGCTCAAGTTTAGGCTTGATTTCGCACAGTTGTCCGTATTCATACGATTGTGCGAAAACTATCGGGCTAGTTGACCAAGGCCAACGGTCGCAGAGGAGAGTAAATTGATGAATACGGCGGAAGCAAAACAGACACTCGGCACCTCCGGCCTCGTTCTTCACAAGGCCGCGCTATATGACTTCACACTCTGGCTGCTGTCTCTCGGTCGAGAAAGTGCCTTTCGAGAAAAAGTCCTTCACCTCGCACGCTTGTCTTGCGGCGAGCAAGTCCTAGATGTGGGCTGCGGAACTGGCACCCTTGCGATCGCGGCCAAGCGCCATGTCGGATCCACAGGCACGGTGTATGGGATTGACGCCTCGCCGGAGATGCTCGCAAGGGCCGGTAAGAAGGCGACCAGGGCCGAGGTCGAGATTATCCTCAAGAACGCTTTCGTCGAGGCGCTGCCATTTTCCGACGGACAATTCGACGTCGTACTGAGCACGGTGATGCTACACCATTTGCCTGGCAAGCTACGCCGCCAGTGTGCCGCTGAAATTCGAAGAGTGCTGAAGCCCGGGGGCCGAGTGCTGGCCGTCGATTTCGGAAACACCCCTTCTCAGAAGAGAGGCATCGTCGCTCATTTTCACCGTCACGGTCACATCAGCCTCGCAGAAATCATCACCATCTTCAGCGAAGCAGGCCTGAGCATTGTCGAGAGCGGTGCTGTGGAAATCGGCGACCTGCAATTTGTCCTCGCGAAGGCCCCATGCTGCGAGTGACTCCAGTCCGTTCCGCCAGTGGATGGAAATCATGACAGGGCGCAAGCGCGCGCTTACTCGCCGGTGGTTGTTGCTGGCGCTGGCAGTTGTGCTTATCTCCAGCCACGCACTGGTCTTGCGCGATGCATTGGAGCACAAGAGCCTCGCCGCGTCTGTGCTGGCAGGCGTAATGTTTCTGATTCTGTTGACTCATCTCGGATTGCTCGGCCGTTTGTACGAACTGTTGCGGCGCCGATCTCGATCGTGAACATTGCGGCGGGTGCGAGAACGAGCGCATATATTCCGTTTGTGCGATAGCAAGTTGCAGCCGTGTCGGAGTCGAACGCAGCAGCCGAAGGCCCGAATTAACTCACCCTTGTCACTTGCGTCACCTGCACGACGGTTTGCACAGGCGGAACCTCGTCGAGCGGGAAGCCAAGTCGCTTCCACTCGTCGTATCCGCCACGCAGTGGACGAACGCGTTCGATCCCGAGTTTGTGCAGGGTCATCGCCGTTTTGGCAGCGGTAGCTTCGCTTGGGCAGGTGCAGAAGAGGACGACGTCGCGGTCGCGTGGAATTTCGAGGTGACGCGCTGCCAGGGCATCCGGCGAAAAGTGCATTGCCCTCGGGAGGGTGAAGGGTTCGGCGAGGAGTTCGAGGGGATGGCGGAGGTCGACGATGTAGACGAGTTCGCCGGCGTCGAGCTGGGCCATGAGTTCCTGAGGCTCGAGGCGGGACTGGACGAGCTTGCGCAGTACCATTCGGCGGCGGTAAAGACGCCAGATGAACCATCCGGCGATGGCAAGGAATAGAAGAGCGCCCGAGAAGCGTCCGGCCCAGTCGAGGAGGCTGGGATTGCGCTTGAGGGCGTCGCCAAAGAGGCGGCCGGCGCCGAGCAGCGCAGTGAGCCAGAGGATCGCACCGATGCCGTCGAAGAGGAGGAAGGTGGGGAGGCTCATGCCGTTCTGGCCGGCGACGGGGGCGGCGAGGGTGGCAAGGCCGGGGACGAACTTTGCGAAGAGGAGCATCAGGCTGCGACGGCGGGAGAAGGAGTCCTGGGTGCGGCGGACGCAGATGGTGGGCTCCATGGAAAGCTTGCAGAGGATGCGCAGGACATGGTGGCCATAGCGGCGGCCGATGAGGAACCAAGTGGTATCGGCAACCATGCAGGCTGCAAGACCGGCGGCGAGGGCGGCGGCGAAGCTGATCTGATGTTCAGCGGACAAACCACCGGCGGTGAGGAGCACCGGTGTTGCGGGAAGGGGGATCCCGAACTGCTCGACCAGAACCCATCCGAAGAGCAACAAATAGCCGTAAGTGAGAAAAATGTGTTCGGGTAGCGCCATCGCCGGTTCCAGTGTGCGGGGATCAGGTTGCCGGAGGGTCGAAAGGAGAACTTTCCAGCGAGATCAGTTTATCCGATGTGGCAGAACTGGATTGGTTGCGGGATTCTGAGGCTGGCGGTCAGTTGGTTTGGCGCTAAGGTGGGTAATCGGAGGGAACGGGTCCGCGGCGCGTGACTCGAGTTGCCCGGGGCCAATCCTGGTTCGAATTTACGAAACGTAGTCGTTAAGCTGGATCTATCTGTTCCGCTGGTTCACGGTGCGCTGGTCTGAGGTCCGCTGGGGCAGGGACTGGCGATTTCCGCGAGCGTCCCATATCAACAGCATTCCAAGTATGCCGGCGAAAACGATGCCAAGTATTCCAGTTCCGGATAAATCGCTTGCAACCAACGAGTAAAGATGGAGAAACATAAGCGCTCCGAATTTTGCATGTTACAGACCGCGATTGGTCATTGGTGACAGTGTGCAACGAGCGGTGTTCGGCTTGAAGCGCATAGCGCAGGACATGCAAACCAAGGTCATGGTACTGGCCAGGTCGAACACGGATAGGTAAGGGCTGCAGATTGAAGGATCTGCGGGGAGAATGACCGCAGTGTTTGCCGTGGAGCCTCCAGCTTCAACTTTTCAGCAGCGGATGTTAACGGTGGACTTCTATAATCCGCGCATGCGCAACTCCCATCGATCGATCAATCGCGACAGGAACTTGGGGAGAACTGATCTTGGTGAACTCATCGCCAGTATGGCTTTACAGAAATTCGAATGGGCAGCTTACAGGCTACCCCTCGCCCCGGAGCGTGCCGTTCTTGAACCTCTGCTCAAGCACGGTTTCCTGCACGGCAGCATAACGAGCGCGAGCAGGGACGAGGATTCGGTCATGCTCGCTTTCTGTTTTGAGAACGCGCTCAAGAGGGAGGATTTCCTGTTTGCGATCTCGGTGGCCGGCGTTGAGCTGGATCATTTCGTTCCGTCCACGGAGGAGATCAGGCGGTCAGCGCCAGTTGGGCGAGTACTCGATATGGATCCGGAGATGATGATTTCGATCGGCAGAGATCGAGCCGTACAGCGGCTTGCAGCGAAGAAGAAGCTGGAAAAAGCGAGGTATGCAAGTGGAGTGCCTGAGGCTACGCGGGCGGGTGTGAGTCCGCAATAGCTCCTCGGCTTAACGGGTTCGTGGTTTCGGTGGATGAGTTTTCAAGCTTCGGCAAAAAGCAGACAGATTTAGAGAGGTGCTCGCAAACACAAAAGCCGCCCGAGGGCGGCTTTTCTAGTCGCTTGTGATCGATATCCGAAAATTATCGGGCGAGAGTGGCGCCAGTCGTCTGCAGCCCGGCGCTTGCCTGGACGCCCTTGTCGGCGAAGTAGTTGCGGTCCCAAAGATTGCGGTAGAAGGCGCCGGTCAGTTCCGCAGCGCGGGGGCCGAAGGTGGGGCGGCCGCCTCGAAGGAAGAAGACGGTGACCATATTGCCCATCGGCGTAGCAGAGTAGGAGACGAACCAGCCGAAGCGGGTTCCTTTGTCGGAGCAAGTGCCGGTTTTGCCGAAGACGGGGAGTTCCTGGAAGTTGGCGCGGAGGCGGCGGGCTGTGCCGTACTGAACGGCTCCGGCCATGCCATTCTGCAAGTTGGGAACGTCGGCGGCGATGTCGAGGGTGCGCTTCACCTTGGGCTGGAAAGCGAGGACTTCTTCAGGCGATGTTGGGTGCTGGAGATAGTAGAGGGTTCCGCCGTTGGCGATGGCGGAGACAAATGCGCCGAGCTGCAGCGGAGTCATGGAGACGCCCTGACCGAAGCTGCACATGCGGGCTACGCCGCCTTCAGACTGCGGGATGGGCTGGCTGGGGTAGACACCGAGCTGCTCGCCTTGAATGTTCCAGCCGGCAAGTTCGCCGAGACCGAACTGCGTGGCGTAGTGATGTACCCGCTCAAAGCCAAGTTCGCGGCCGAGTTCTTCGAAATAGAGGTTATTGCTCTTGGCGAGAGCGTCGGTCATGTTCATGCGGAAACCGGCGAGATGAACCGGCGTGTCGCGCGTGACGAGGCCTTCGTGCAATGCTGCCACAGCCACTGAGAGCTTGATGGTTGAGCAGGGCTCAGCGCCGGGCGAGAGGGCCAGGTTCTGATTGACCATGGCGAGGATGCGGCCGTTGGATGGATCGATGACGACCGCGGTACCGTTCATCCCGTCGAGGGCATCGATGGCGGCCTGGCGAACGATGGGGTCTTCACCGGCGGTGATGTCGGCGCCGAAGATGTCGCCTTTGGCGAACGAGCTGGCTGTGAAGCGCTCGTAGAAGCGGTGACGGCGATGACGAGTGAGGGTTGCGTGATGGAAGGCCGGCGTCGCGGCCCGGGGGGTGCGGCGCGCTGAGGTACTGGTGCGCACTGCCGCATGCCGCAGATGGCGTCGCATGGTGTGGTGCTGTACATCGAGAGCAACAGCCGAGTCGACGCTCAAACTCAGGGTGGTTGCTGCTAAACCCAAGGCAAAAACGCAAGACAATCTCATTCCCGACAAGTTCCCCTCAACAATGGATTGCGTGCCATGCGTCTGCCGTTGGGGCAGCGCATATATTTCAGAATGTTCAACTTACTTATGCCACACGCGTTGGCTGCAGACTGTGAGCAAAGTCACACACTGAAAAGAATGTTGACTGCCCACATCGACCGGGGAAAATGCAACATCTTCTTCTATTAACTGTTGAAAAACGAGAGCTTGTAATGAACTATACAGCTCCCGGTTTTGAAGACAAGCCCCTGTTTGTGGCGGGTCGAGTTAGAACTTCATCCTGCGCATAAATGTGGGGACGTCGAGGTCGCGCTCTTCTTCTCCCGAAGAAGTAGCTAAAGGGTTTACGGGATGTTGCGGGAGGGGCTCTTCGGTAATGGATGGTGTCCGGACGCTATTACCAAAGTCTGAGGCATAGTCCCTGGGAAGTGGTGTAAAGGACGGCTCCTCCGCGATTTCTGAGCGGCTCGAACGGGTCGCTGCGCCGACAAGCTCTGGCTCGGGCTCGTTGTCATCGGCGTCTTCTTCGCTCATGAAGCGCGGAGCGGGCGGCTTGGCAGGAACAGCAGGAACTTTCTCTCGCATCCAGCTGTCTGCGGGCATAACGGGAACGGAGAGGATCGGCATCTGTTCGACATTCAACATACGGGCCCGACGCTCGGGCATCTGGTCGCGAAAACCGGTGGCGATGACCGTGATCTTTACTTCGTCGCCCATCCGTTCGTCGAGAACGGCGCCGAAGATGATGTTGGCGTCTTCATGGGCAGAACTCTGGATGAGGGTCGAGGCTTCATTGACTTCGGAGAGCTTGAGATTGCTGGAGCCCGTGATATTGATGAGGATGCCGCGAGCGCCGTCGATTGCGCCTGCATCGAGGAGGGGCGATGCCATTGCGGCCTGGGCGGCCTCGATGGCGCGGTTCGATCCTGAACGAACGGCGGTTCCCATGACTGCGTGGCCCATGCCGGCCATCGTTGTCTTCACGTCGGCGAAGTCCCGGTTGATGATGCCGGGAATGGTGATGATGTCGGAGATGCCCTGAACGCCCTGCCGCAGCACGTCATCGGCAATCCGGAAACTTTCGAAGAAGCCGGCGTCCTTGGCGACAGCGAGGAGTTTCTCGTTGGGGATGACGATCATGGTGTCGACGGACTCGATGAGTTCCTTGAGACCGCGCTCCGCCTGCTGCAGACGCCGCTTGCCTTCGAATGCGAAAGGGCGAGTGATGACGGCAACGGTAAGGATGCCCATTTCGCTGGCCAGGGATGCGATGACGGGAGCAGCACCGGTTCCGGTGCCTCCGCCAAGACCAGCGGTGACGAAGACCATGTCCGCGCCTTCGAGGGCCTCGATGATCTTTTCAGAATCTTCGAGGGCTGCACGACGGCCGACGTCGGGATTCGCGCCCGCTCCGAGACCAGCGGTGAGGCGCACACCGAGCTGCAGCTTCACGGGAGCGAGAGAAAGCTTGAGGGCCTGGACGTCGGTGTTGGCGGTGATGAATTCGACTCCTTCCAGCCCCATCTGGATCATTCGATTCACGGCGTTACCGCCGCCGCCGCCCACACCGATGACCTTGATCTTCGCGCCACGGGGATCTTCTTCGTGAAACTGGATGCGCATCTCTGCGGACTCGATCTGCTCTTGATCCATGGCGTCAGGTGCCTCCCCATCAGTGATTGACATGATCTTTTGCCCCTAGAAACTTGCTGCGAAGATGGCGCGCAGTTTTGCGCGCAGGCTGTTGTTTTCTGCCGCACGGGAAACACGAGTGCGATGTGCATACAGTAGCATTCCGATGGCAGTGGAAAAGCTGGGAGTAACTAGCTCGCCTGGCATATTTGATAGCCGCACTGGATTTCCGGTGCGCGCGGGAACTCGAAGCTGGCTCTCGGCGACGTCGAGCAAGCCGGGCAGCATGGCGCCACCCCCTGTAACGACGCAGCCTGCGCCAAGCGCCTCAAGAACGCCGCCACTGCGGAGGCTCTCTTTTACAAAATACAAAAGCTCCCGTGCACGCGGTTCCAGGATTTCCGCGAGTGTGCGCAATGCGAGACGTTGAGGCTCGGGATTGTTGATCTCGATTTCGGCTTCGACGGGAACGGCGGTGACGACAGCGTGGCCGTACTGCCGCTTCAGCTCCTCAGCCTGGGCTGTAGGCATCTGCAGACCGACGGCCAGGTCATTGGTGAAGTGATTGCCACCGACCGGCACCGATGCGGTGTGCGCGACTGCTCCTTCAAAGAAGACGACGAGATCGCTGGAGTGTGCGCCGATGTCCAGGAGGCAGACGCCCAGTTCGCGCTCGTCTGCGGAGAGGGTTGACTCTGCAGCGGCGATGGATTCGAGGACAGCTTCTGAGACTTCAAGGCCCGCGCGATTGGCGCAGGTGACGATACTCTGGAGGGCGCTGCCGGAGCAGGTGGCGATGTGCAAGTCGACTTCGAGGCGCGCGCCGACCATGCCGACGGGATCGAAGATGCCGGGCTGGTCGTCGAGGATGAACTGGCGCGGCAGGAGGTGGAGGATTTCGCGATCGGGGGGACGCTCGACGGCGCGAGCACGCTCAACAGCAGCGCGAACGTCTTCACGCGTAATCTCGCGCATGCGGCTGCCGAGATCGAGTCCACCATTTGTGTTGAGGCCGCGGATGTGGGGACCGCCGATACCGACGACGATCTGATCGATATTGGCGCGCGCCGCCCACTCGGCTTGCTCGTTAGCAGCTTTGACGGCTTTGGCTGCAGGAGCGAGATCGGAGATGAGGCCTTTGCGCATGCCGGCGGACTCGACAAGGCCGTGGCCGCGATAGCGAAGTGCTCCCTCATTCACGTCGGCGGCGAGCACGCGCGTCCACGCACTCCCTACGTCAAGCACCACGATCAGGTTGTCCTGCGTCTCGTTCATCTCTCCCGATCAACCTGTTGTGGCGGTGCGGTGGGGTTTCGTGATCGTCTTTTTCGTGGTGTGCTTCGCTTGCTTCTTCTGAGCGACTTTGCTCTTTGCGCTTTTTGATTTCGCCGCTTTGACTGAGGTCCTAGCGGAAGGATGTGCTGTCACGACAGGCTTCTTTGGCTGAATATGTCTGGGCAGAACCTTCTCCACCGCCCGGGGCGACTCGGATCTAAGCTCAGTCCTGGCAGGGCTTGGCTTGGGCGACTCGACGGCAGCAGACGGCTCCTGCAATTGGCTCATCTGCGCCTTGGCTGGGTGCGCGCCATCGGTCATCTGGAGGACGACCTGCTGGTCGTAGCGGAGATCGACTTCGGCGAGCTTTGGATATTGCTGACGCCACTCGGCGATGTGTGCCTTGTAGCGCTGGAAGCGATCGAGGAAGTGGTCCTCGCCAAAGTGCGCCAGGATGTCAGTTCCCTGCTCCGGCATCAGCACGCGAGCATCCTCCGGATCCCGCAGATCGATCTCCGAAACCTGGTCTGACAAATGGCGACCATTCGAATCGAGTTCGCTGACGAGGCGCTGGTAGACCTCCATGCGCGCCCGGCGGCCGGTGATCGGGTCGTGACTTTCGATACCGGTGACGACCGGGAACGAGTAGTGATGCTGCGACATCATGGAGGGCGGCTCGGCGAGCAGCACTCCGTTTGCATCGATGAGTTCGACTTGTGAGCCTTGGCGTACGAAGGCGATGGGCTTGCGCTCGACGACGGTGATGCGGATCTGGTCGGGCAGGAGGCGCATGACGGTCGCGTGCTCGATCCAGGGAATCTGCTCCAACTGCTTGCGGCGCTCTTTAAGGGGAACGAAGAAGATGTTGCGGCCGATGTCCTCGCCGAAGACCGGAAGCATGTCGGAGCGGCTGACCTGGGCGAGACCGGCCGCCTGGATGTTGGTGGTTCCGGCGATGCGGAAACGCGCGTCGTGCTCGAGGAAGTTCGTCAGCGCATAAGCGCAAACGGTGATGACGGAGAAAACAGCGACAGCGGCAGAGGCGAGAAGGATGCGGCCGAATCTTGTGACGGGACGCCACCAGGGGCGTTTGACCTCTTCCCCGAACCGGCGCGGCCGGGCTCGGACAGGACCCGTATCGTCGTCATCGTTGTCCATGTCGACTGGCATCCCGGGCAATCCGCGTTTGGTGATAGGGACACCTGCCTGGGCGCGCCGGAAGCGCGGTTCCGCGGGCACCTCGTCCTCCCACACCATGGGCCGGGTTTTATTTTCGCGTTGTGCCACGCCGTAAGCCGAAGATCGGGAGAGTCGCCAAGGTCAACTATAGAACGCGCAAGAGTAGCTTTTTTCCGCACAGAGAGGAAGGGGAACCCGTACCGTTACGGCCTTGTTAAGCGGCTTAGAATAACCTACGAAGATGAGCCGCATGCACCAGTTCTTCGCTTTTACTCTGCTGTTGGCAAGCGCTCATTCTGCGTCGAGCCAGGCGACGCCTTACACCTACATCCGGGCTGGCGAATCGGCGAACGTCGCAGTCCGATCCCGCCCGGGATTCGCGCTGATGGGAGGGGGCACGGATCTGGATGAGGCCTTTCAGTTTCTTTGCGATCGGGCAGACGGCGGAGACATGGTGGTGCTACGCGCTCGGGGCGACGACGAGTACAACGCCTACCTGCGCGGGATCTGTCATCTCAATTCGGTTGCCACACTGATCGTTCCGAATCGCGAGGCGGCGGCGGATCCGTTCGTTGCTGAGACGATCAGCCGTGCGGCGGCGATTTTCATCGCGGGTGGGGACCAGGCAAATTACATCAACTTCTGGATGAACACTCCGGTGCAGAGCGCGCTGAACGAAGCGATCAGGCGGGGAGTACCAATCGGGGGCACCAGCGCCGGGCTTGCCGTGATGGGCGAGTATGCGTATTCGGCACAAGGGGATAAGGCGGATGATCCAAACCTGGATGCCAAGACTGCGCTCGCGGATCCGTTTGGGTCCCGGGTTAGCGTGACGAGGGGATTTCTGGAGATTCCGATTCTCAAGGGGATCATCACGGATACGCATTTTGCGCGGCGGGACCGGATGGGACGGTTGCTGGTTTTTATGGCGCGATTGAATGAGGCCGGGAAAGCCGATTCGACGAGCTCCCAGCGCGTGCGTGGGATTGGTGTTCAGGAACGCGCGGCGGTGCTGCTGGAGCCGGAGGGCAAAGCGCATGTGGTTGGGTATGGCCCTGCCTACTTTATCGAGGGGGATCGCGCGACGGGAGTGCTGCAAAAGGGCAAGCCGTTGACGTATGGCCCTTTCGTCGTGCAAAAGGTGGCGCCGGGGGCGGAGTTCTACATCAAGTCGTGGGCCGGGGATGCGATCAGTTACAGGCTGACAGCGGATGGCGGGAAGATTCGATCGACGCAGACGGCGAATGAGGTTTATTGAGGGGCGGATCTCCGGGGCTGAAGCCCACGGTTTCATTGAGGGGGTGTCCCCGGTCCCTCTCTTCTCGGGACCGGGGTGCCGTTAGCAAAACAGTCTGCAGAACTTGTTCTCAGGACCAATGCAGGGTTTGGACGGAGTCGGAGGGCAGGTCGAGGTTGAGGGATTGGCCGGACAGGAGCAGTTGAACCTGACGCTCGGGGCCTTTGTTTGCGATGACGACTACGTAGCTGCCATCGGGATTGTGGAAGCCAGTGTGCGAAATTGCAGAGCCTGAGGCGGTGTCACCAAGAGCATTGGTGGCAAAGACGCGAGCACCGCGCTTGATGTGCTGCGAGTAGTGGGCGAAGGCCCAGTACTGGCCGCTGCGGATGATCTTGTGGGAAGCGTTGTCGATGGTGATGACGCCGCCGCATGGGAACGGACCGATGTTGGGCTTGCCTTTTTCATCAAGCGCAACGTTCCATGCGGTGATGGAGCGCGCCCAGTTGTTGAGGATGCTGTTGAACTGCTCTGCCCAGTTTGTGAAGTCGGTTTGATAGTTGGGCTGGGTGATGTCGGGACCGCCTTCGGTCCAGTAGGCGTTCTTGTTGGGGAAGGCATCGTGCACGCGGGTCATGGCGGATGCTCCGCCGACGTAGCCGTGCCAGGCGACTCCGTCTACCGCGTCGTAGACGGCTGGATCGCTGAGCTCGTCGATGGCGCGGCCCCAGAGGCTGTAGTTGTGGTCGAGGATCCAGATCTTCGCGTTGAGGCCGGCTTTCTGGATTGCAGGCGAAAGGAATTTTGCGGCGAATTCCATCTCCTGCTCCTGGGCCCAGAGACATGCGGGCATGCGGCCTTCCTGCTCGGCGTCGGTTTCGTTCTGAACCGTAACGGCGTTGACCTCGACGCCTTCGGCCTTGTAGCCCTCGAGGAATTTGACGAAGTAGCGCGCGTAGGGATCGAAGCTTTGCTTGCGCATTGCGCCGCCGAGCATGGAGTTGTTGGGCTTCATCCAGCCGGGCGGGCTCCACGGAGATGAGAAGAGGAAGAGTTCGGGATTCGCTTTCCGCGCTTCGCGGAGCATGGGGAGGTAGTACTGCTTGTCGTGATCGAGAGAGAACTTTTTGAGCTCGGGATCGGGCTCGGGGCTCTCGTCGTAGCTGTAGAGTTTGGTGGCGTAGTCACTGGCTCCGATGCAGGTGCGGCAGACGTTGAGGTTCAGTGCGTCGGACGCAAAGAGGTCGTGCATGACAGGAGCGCGTTCTGCATCGCTCAGGCGGCTGAGGACGTAGGCGGAGGCTTCAGTAATGGCGGCGCCGAAGCCGAGGATTTCCTGCCGCGGTGTTGCGGTGTCGAGTTGGATGGCATCGGCGGCTACCTCGGTGGGCTTCTTCCATGCAATAGGCGCGAGGGGAGCGTGACGCTTGTCGCGGAAGCTGGCCCAGACCTTGACTTCGCCGTGGCCTTGGAATGCGTGGGCCACTTGTGTGTTGCGTGAGAGGGCCAGTGCTGCGGCGGAGGCTGAGGCGGACTTCAGAAAATCCCTTCGCGATCTTGCTTTCATTTCGTGCTCCGGATTGCGGACGATGATCAATCGGCGAAATGATAGCAGGGGTGGAGGGCGAGGTAAACCGTTTGAGTTCAGCTGTGGATTAGTTCGGGGAAGTTTGACGGGGGTGCGGCTAGTTCTTCAATTCGAGTTCGGCGAGGATCTGCGGGCCTAGCTGGCTGACGCTGCCGGCGCCGAGGGTCATGATGATGTCGCCTTCGCGAGCGGCGGTGGTTGCGGCTGCGATGGCAGATTGGAAGTCGGGGACGAATTCGGCGTGAGGCGCGGTGATTTTCGAGGTGAGGAGTTCGGCCGTTATCCCGGGCAACGGTTCTTCGCTGGCGGCGTAGATGGGCAACACGAAAACTCTGTTCGCGTCGCCGAATGCAGCGCCGAATTCGTCGAGGAGGTCACGGGTTCGCGTATAGCGGTGGGGCTGGAAGATTACGTGGATGCGGCGCTGGCAGTATTCACGGGCGGCGGCGAGGGTGGCACGAATTTCGGTGGGGTGGTGGCCGTAGTCGTCGACGACAGTGATGCCGTGAGCTTTGCCGCGAATCTGAAAGCGGCGATCGACTCCGCGGAAGCTGGAGATGCCTGCGGCGATCTGATCGGACCTAACTTCAAGCTGGTGCGCGATGGCTACGGCGGCGGTTGCGTTGAGCGCGTTGTGGCGGCCGGGGACGTGAAGCTCGAAGGGGCCGAGAAGGCCGGTGGGCGCGTGGACGTTGAAGCAGGAGAAGCAGCCGGAGCCCGGCTTGATCGTTTCTGGATCGAGAAATTCGAGGCGATATTCGGCTTCGGGATCGATGCCGTAGCGAAAGACGCGACGATGCGCGCGGGGCAGGATTGCGGCGAGCGCGGGATTGTCGGCACAAGCGGTGACGGCGCCGTAGAAGGGCACTTTGTCCATGAAGGCGAGGTAGGCGTTCTCGACGTCGGCCATGTCGCGGTAGGTGTCCATGTGCTCGCGATCGAGATTGGTGACGACGGCGAGGATGGGCGGGAGCTTGAGGAAGGAGCGATCGCTCTCGTCGGCTTCGGCGACGAGGTATTGCGTGGTGCCGAGTTTGGCGTTGGAGCCGAGGGCATCGACGCGGCCACCGACGACGACGGTGGGATCGAGGCCGCCGGCAGCGAGGACGGTGGCGACCATGGATGTTGTGGTGGTCTTGCCGTGCATGCCGGCGATGGCGATGCCGTATTTGAGGCGCATGAGCTCGGCGAGCATCTCGGCGCGCTGAATGACGGGAATCTTGTGTACGCGGGCTTCGACGACTTCAGGGTTGGCGGGAGAGACGGCAGAGCTGGTTACGACGACAGTGGAGCCGGCGACGTTTTCGGCTTTGTGACCCTCGTAGATGGTTGCGCCAAGCTGGGCGAGACGGTCGGTGACGGGTCCGCGGCGCATGTCGGAGCCTGAGACTTTGAAGCCCATATTAAGGAGGATTTCGGCAATGCCGCTCATGCCGATTCCGCCGATGCCGATGAAGTGCGCGTGCTGTGAGGTTACGAACATGGAAGACGAAAGTTCAGGTTAGCACCTAGGAGGGGATCCCGTTCGAGAGCTGTTCCAAAGACTCCGTGAAGATCGAGCAGAAGCATCCCTCAGCGGCTAAAGCCCTCCATTTTTGGGTTGCATTGTTCGGCACGACTGAAGTCGCGCCCTGACGCATCGCTACAGAAAAGCAGATCCTTCGCTTACCACCCCCAGACTCTGCCCCAAAGACCACAAGTCGCTCTTCGGGGACCCCATGAAGAAAACGTCTGGGGCCCCGTGCGCTCCAGGATGACAGATCCTGTTTGATTATGCTCAGAGCCCGGCGCGGGTCTCTTCGGCCATGTAGTCGACTACGGCTTTGAGGTCGCCTTTGGTTTCTTCGAAGACTTTGAGCTGGCGGTCGGCGCCAGTGCCGGTCTTCATGATCTTGCGGATACCTTCGATCGCTTCCCTGCTGCCGAGCTCATCGACGACGGGATCGATCATGGCGAGATACTCCTCGATGAGTTCGCGCTCGGGGACCTCCTGTTGTTTTCCGAAGTCGATGAGGCTGCCGTCGAGCCCGTAGCGGACAGCGCGGAATTTGTTTTCCATGAGCAAGGGGCGCGCGTAGTGGCGGAAGTCCTGGTTTTTCTCGTGCAGCCTGCACAGATAGGCAGCGGTGGCCTGGATGAGCGCGGCGATGGCGATCGTCTCCTCTGCACGGAGGGGGATGTCGCACGCTCGCACCTCGACTGTGTTGAAGAAGGGATGGGGGCGGATATCCCACCAGATCTTTTTGGCGTTGTCGATGCAGTTGGTGCGAACCAGCAGGCTGACGTAGTTCTCAAATTCGGAGTAGCTGGCGAAGGCGTCGGGAATACCGGTGCGCGGGAAGTTCTCGAAGACCTTGGCGCGATAGCCCTTGTAGCCGGTATTGAGCCCGAGCCAGAAGGGAGAGTTGGTAGCCAGAGCCATGATGTGGGGGAGGAAGTAGCGCATGGCGTTCATCACGCGGATCGCTTCTTCGCGGTCTTCCACGCCGACGTGTACATGCAGACCGAAGATGAGGTTGGCGCGCGCGACGAGCTGGAGATCTTTGACGACCTGGTGGTAGCGCGGATCTGGATAGATCTCCTGTGTGCGCCAGTCGGCAAAGGGATGCGTGGCTCCGGCGACGAGCTCGAGATTGTGCTCGCGGGCGAGCTTGATCATTTCGCGGCGGAGTTCGTAGACGTCTTCGCGGGCTTCGTCGATGTTGCGGCAGATGCGCGTGCCCACCTCAACGACTGAAGTGTGCATCTCGGCCTTGACCCGCTCCTGGAGGCGCATCTTGCCTTGCGCGAGCATCTCGGTCTGGATGTGGGAGCGCAGGTCGCGGGTGATGGGATCGATGGTCTGGTATTCCTCTTCAATGCCCAGGGAGAAGGATGGCCGCATGCAATGACCTCGGTGAAGCTTGGGCACATTGTAGACGAGTGCTCGTTGGGGACGGCTAAACAGGCTTACAATCCCTCGCGTGAGAGAACGGGGGTTCCACGTGTTCGCGGATCGGTACGAGGCAGGGCGGGTTGTCGGCAAGATGGTAGCTGAGCTAACGGACATCGCGAATGGCGTTGTGCTCGGGCTAGTCCGCGGAGGAGTGCCCGTTGCGTTTGAAGTGGCGAGGGCCTGTGGGCTGCCGCTGGACATCCTGGTGGTGCGGAAGCTGGGAGTTCCATGGCAGGAGGAGCTGGCGATGGGGGCCATCGCAAGCGGCGGAGCGATTGTTCTGAACGAGGATGTGCTGCGATCATGCAAAATTTCTGAAGCGCAGCTTGAGAAGGTGACTCAGCGCGAGCGAGAAGAGCTGAATCGGCGCGAAGAGCTCTATCGCGAAGGGCAAGCGGGGGTGCAGATTGCAGGACGGGCGGTGATCCTGGTGGACGATGGGCTGGCGACCGGGGCGAGCATGCGGGTGGCGATCAGGACAGTCAAAGACCAGGCGCGGCGGGTGATCGTGGCGGTGCCGGTGGGGGCGAAGAGCACGTGCGAGGAGTTGAGAGCCCTTGCGGACGAGGTGGTTTGCGCGCTAATTCCAGAGCCGCTGGACGCGGTGAGCCAGTTCTATCGCGAGTTCGACGCTACTTCGGATGAGGAGGTGCGGGAGTTGCTCAGACGAGGTGCAGGAAGCAGGGGTTGATTCGAACTGAACACTCGACCCGGCGCTGTTGCAAGAATGCCTTTGAGCGCGGCAATTCCTATGGCATGGGAAATGTACACGTCACGACTGTGCCCTGCCCCTTCCGGGATTCGATCTCAAGCGTCCCTCCGATGATTTTTGCCCGGTTCTCCATGGTGTATCGCCCGAATCCGTCCACCACCTGGTCT
>Ga0207674_10003200_pt1 | contig 20160 bp, 20 predicted proteins | sample KBSCornC72_FD_184303 | JGI IMG/M metagenome (GOLD analysis project Ga0207674, IMG submission 184303) | Corn rhizosphere microbial communities from Kellogg Biological Station, Michigan, USA - KBS Corn C7-2 (SPAdes) (version 2) | ecosystem: Host-associated > Plants > Roots > Rhizosphere > Soil ...
TCCCGAATGCCTTCTTCCGGGTGGAGCTTGACAACGGGCACAAGGTCCTGGCCCACATCAGCGGGAAGATGCGGATGCACTACATCCGGATCCTGCCCGACGACCGGGTGGTCGTGGAGCTGAGCCCCTACGACCTGTCCCGCGGGCGGATCGTCTACCGCTACAAGTAACTGACGAACGGGGGTCCGTCCACCCGTCATCCGCACCCTCGCGTGCCGCCACGCGGCAGGCTGGGGCGTGGTTGCGAGCCACCACCGTGAAGGTAAGCCGTGAAGGTCAAGCCGAGCGTCAAGAAGATCTGCAACAAGTGCCGGGTCATCCGCCGGCACGGCCGGGTCATGGTGATCTGCACCGACCCGCGCCACAAGCAGCGCCAGGGCTGATCAACGGCCGACGCCGCACAGGTGCACCAAGGACGCCCTCCGGGCGTCGCGAGCACCACCGGACGCCTCCGGGCGTCGTACAACTGAAGCCCGTTCCAGCCACGGGCCGCGTCGCTTCCGGCGGCGTGCGCGTGGCCGACCCCCGGTCGGAGGCCGGGGCCCGGTTGATCGAGGAGATCAGGGCAACTCCGGGACGGAACGGGCGTAGACCTCCGCGCAGTACGACAGGAGCACGCCCTACCGATGGCACGTCTAGTCGGCGTTGATCTTCCCCGCGACAAGCGGATGGAGATCGCGCTCACCTACATCTTCGGAATCGGTCGGACCCGTTCGATCGAAACGCTCACCGCCACCGGCATCAACCCGGACAAGCGCGCCCGCGACCTCACCGACGAAGAGATCGTGGCGCTGCGCGACCACATCGAGGCCAACTACAAGGTCGAGGGTGACCTCAAGCGCGAGGTGGCCGCCGACATCCGGCGCAAGGTCGAGATCGGCTGCTACGCCGGCATCCGGCACCGCCGCGGCCTGCCCGTGCGCGGGCAGCGCACCCGCACGAACGCGCGCACCCGCAAGGGCCCGAAGCGCACGGTCGCCGGCAAGAAGAAGCCGGGCAAGAAGTAACTGCGCCCTTCGGGCGCACGGGCCCGTTCCGGGCCCGGAAGAGCCTGGACGGGCCGCTGCGCGGCCCGACCGATTTGCAAACACCCCGATCGCTGACGCGATCAGGGTGCCAGCCGCAAAAGAATTACAGGAGCGCATCCACTTATGCCACCGAAGGCTCGCACCGGTGCGGCGGCCGCGAAGAAGGTCCGCCGCAAGGAGCGCAAGAACGTCTCCCACGGGCAGGCGCACATTAAGAGCACGTTCAACAACACGATCGTTTCGATCACCGACCCGACCGGCGCCGTGATCTCGTGGGCCTCCGCCGGCCAGGTGGGCTTCAAGGGCTCGCGCAAGTCGACCCCGTTCGCCGCGCAGCTCGCGGCCGAGGCCGCCGCACGCCGGGCCATGGAGCACGGCATGCGCAAGGTCGACGTGTTCGTCAAGGGTCCCGGCTCCGGCCGCGAGACCGCGATCCGCTCCCTCACGGCCGTCGGCCTCGAGGTCGGGCAGATCTCCGACGTCACGCCGCAGCCGCACAACGGCTGCCGTCCGCCCAAGCGCCGCCGGGTCTAAGGGGAACACGAGAAATGGCACGTTACACGGGCGCCGACTGCCGTCGCTGCCGGCGCGAGAAGATGAAGCTGTTCCTCAAGGGCAGCAAGTGCGACGGGCCGAAGTGCCCGTTCGAGTCCCGGCCCTTCCCGCCCGGCCAGCACGGCCGCGGCCGGCCGAAGGAGACCGAGTACCTCCTGCAGCTCCGGGAGAAGCAGAAGGCCCGCCGGGTCTACGGCATCCTGGAGAAGCAGTTCCGCGGTTACTACGAGGAGGCCGTGCACAAGCCGGGCAAGACCGGTGAGGTGCTGCTGCAGATCCTCGAGTCCCGCCTGGACAACGTGGTCTACCGGGCCGGCTACGCGCCGTCCCGCGACGCCGCCCGCCAGCTGGTGCGGCACGGCCACTTCACCGTCAACGGCCGCAAGGTCGACATCCCGTCGTTCCGCGTCCGCGAGCACGACGTGATCCAGGTGCGCGAGAAGAGCCGCGACCTGACCCCGTTCCTGATCGCCCAGGGCCTGGCCGGCAGCCGTGTCGTGCCGGCGTGGCTGGAGGCGATCCCGAGCCAGCTGAAGATCCTGGTCCACTCGCTGCCGGCGCGGCAGTCGATCGACACCCAGGTCCAGGAGCAGCTGATCGTCGAGCTCTACTCCAAGTAATTGGCCGGGCGTCATATAGCGGGCGCCCTAACCCAAGGAGAACCGTAAGTGCTCATCTCCCAGCGGCCGACTCTCACCGAAGAGTCGTTGTCGGAAACCCGGTCCCGCTTCACCATCGAGCCGCTCGAGCCCGGCTTCGGCTACACGCTCGGCAACTCGCTGCGCCGCACGCTGCTGTCGTCCATCCCGGGCGCGGCCGTCACCAGCATCAAGATCGACGGTGTCCTGCACGAGTTCACCACCATCCCGGGCGTCAAGGAAGACGTCGTCGAGCTGGTCATGAACATCAAGGAGCTCACCGTCAGCTCCGAGCACGACGAGCCGGTCTCGCTCTACCTGCGCAAGCAGGGCCCGGGCGACGTCACGGCGGGCGACATCCAGCCGCCGGCCGGCGCCACCGTGCACAACCCCGACCTGAAGCTCGCCACGCTGAACGGCAAGGGCCGCCTCGACATGGAGCTCACCGTCGAGCGGGGCCGTGGCTACGTGACGGCGGCGCAGAACAAGCAGTCCGGCCAGGAGATCGGTCGGATCCCGATCGACTCGATCTACTCGCCGGTGCTGAAGGTCACCTACCGGGTCGAGGCGACGCGTGTCGAGCAGCGCACCGACTTCGACCGGTTGATCATCGACGTGGAGACCAAGCCGTCGATCACGCCGCGCACCGCACTGGCGTCGGCGGGGTCCACCCTGGTCGAGCTGTTCGGCCTGTGCCGCGAGCTCGACGAGACCGCCGAGGGCATCGACATCGGCCCGTCGCCGCAGGACGCGCAGCTCGCTGCCGACCTGGCGCTGCCGATCGAGGAGCTGGACCTCACCGTCCGCTCGTACAACTGCCTCAAGCGCGAGGGCATCAACTCGGTCGGTGAGCTCATCAGCCGCACCGAGGCCGACCTGCTCGATATAAGGAATTTCGGGCAGAAGTCGATCGACGAGGTCAAGATGAAGCTCGCCGGCATGGGCCTCGGTCTGAAGGACTCCGCGCCGACGTTCGACCCGGCGCACGTGGTGGACTCCTTCGCCGACGTCGACTACGACGCCGACGACTACCGCGAGACCGAGCAGCTGTAACTGCCACGCCGGCGCCGGTTCGGAGACCGGCGCCGGCTTTTGAGTTCGGAAAGCCATAGGAGCCGAAGAGATGCCCACGCCCACCAAGGGTCCCCGCCTCGGCGGCAGCCCCGCGCATGAGCGGTTGATGCTGGCCAACCTGGCCACCTCGCTGTTCAGGCACGGGCGGATCCAGACCACCGAGACCAAGGCCAAGCGGCTGCGTCCGCTGGCCGAGCGGCTGATCACGAAGGCCAAGCGGGGCGATCTCGCGGCCCGGCGCCTGGTGCTCACCACCGTGCGCGACAAGGACGTGGTGTACGCCCTGTTCAGCGACATCGCGCCGCGCTACGCCAACCGCCCGGGCGGGTACACCCGCATCGTCAAGACCGGGCCGCGCAAGGGTGACGCCGCGCCGATGGCGATCATCGAGCTGGTCGAGGAGCTGGCCGAGGCCGCGCCGGCCAAGGCCGCCAAGCCGGCCAAGCGCGCTCAGCGCAAGGCCGCGAAGGCCGACGCCGTGGCCGCCCTCGCGCCCGACGACGAGGACGAGGTCCTCGTGCCGGCCGCGCAGACCGACGACGACGTCGACGACGACGCGGTGGCCGCGGCCGACGTGGCCGACGACGACTCGGACGAGGACGACGAGGACGACGAGGACGACAAGAAGGACTGACGCGGTCCAGGTCCGCGGGCCCGGCACCCTCATCGGGGCGCCGGGCCCGCGACATTTCCGCCGACGGGGTGAGCATCGTGGTCCGGCTTCGATTGGACGTCGCCTACGACGGGACGCAGTTCTCCGGCTGGGCGCCGCAGCCCGGGCGGCGCACCGTCGCCGGTGTGCTGCTCGGCGAGCTGCAACGGCTGTTCGGCGACGTCGACGGGCTGACCGTGGCCGGCCGCACCGACGCGGGCGTGCACGCGACCGGGCAGGTGTGCCACGTCGACGTCGCCGCCGCGGCATGGGAGCGGCTGGCCGATTCGCTATTGCGCCGGCTGGCGGGGCTGCTGCCGCCGGACGTCCGGGTCCCGGCCGTCACCGTCGCGCCGGACGGGTTCGACGCCCGGTTCTCCGCCCTCTGGCGGCGCTACGAGTACCGGGTGGCCGACGCGCCGTACGGCGTCGACCCGCTGCGCCGGCACGACACGCTGGCCTGGCCCCGCCCGCTCGCGCTGGACGCGCTCAACGCGGCGGCAGCCGGGCTGGTGGGCGAGCACGACTTCGCGGCGTACTGCCGGCGCAAGGAGCACGGCACCACACTGCGCTCGGTGCAGCGGCTGGACTGGCGCCGCGGCCCGGACGCGATCCTCGTCGCGACGGTCCAGGCCGACGCGTTCTGCCAGTCGATGGTGCGCAGCCTCGTCGGGGCGATGCTGGCCGCCGGCGACGGGCGCCGCCCACCGCAGTGGCCCGGCACCCTGCTGGAGCGGCGGGAACGGGCGAGCGAGGTGACGGTGGTGGCGCCGCACGGGCTGACCCTGGTGGCGGTCGGCTACCCCGTGACGGGGCTGGCGGAGCGGGCCGAGGCGACCCGCCGCCTGCGCGCCTGACCGGCTAGCTGGTCGATGGGGACGGCGCCGCGGGGGAGCCGCTGGGGCCGCTGGCCTTGGGTACCGTGCGGGCGCCGATGACGCCGTCGCGCAGGTGTGTGGTGAGGATGTCGGCCTGGATCTGCGTGTACGCCTTGTCGCCCTGCTCGAAGCCCTGCCCGTCGGCGCGGGCGATCACGCAGTAGGCCAGGTAGTGGCCGCGGGCGTGCCAGCCGAGAATCATCGGCGCGCGGACCAGCACCTCGGTGCCGGCCCCGGCGAGCAGACCGGTGAACCGGCCCTTCTGGGCGGCGACCGTCGCATTGATGTTCTCGTGCGTCTTGAGCGCGCTCGCCTCGTCGGTGAGGTTGAAGATGCCGGCCGTGATCAGGTACGTGCCGTCGGCAGACTTCAGCGTGCCCCGGACCACCTGGTTGCAGCCGTTGTCGACGAGCAGCTTGGCGAGGTCGTCGGTGGCCGCCTTGGTGCAGTCGGCGACCGCCTCCTTCTTGAGCAACTGGTAGGTCGCCCCGTTGGCGCCGCTGACCGCGTCGGCCGGGAACACCTCGGCCTCGGTGAGCGGGTCGGGGTCGACCTGGCGCGACGAGATGTCCCGCGGCGGTGCGGGCGCGTTGGACGCGTTCGCGTTGGAACCGTTGCCGCCCTTGGATCCGGTGATCTCGTCCTGGAAAACGAAGTACGTGCTCAGCCCGCAGACGGCCAGCAGCACGACCACGCCGACGGACGCGAGCGCGACCATCCACGTCGACGTGCGACGCGGCGCCGGGCGCACCGGGTCGATGCGGACCGGGCGCAGGCTGCCGGTGGTGTTCGACCCGATGCGCGGGATCGTCCCGCTGGTGCTGGAGCCGATCCGCGGGATGCTGCCGGTGTTCGACGTGATCCGGGGGATGCTGCCGCTCGATGTCGTGGTCATGCGCGGCAGGCCGCCGGTGGTGTCCGGCCGGACCGTGCGCATGCCGTCGCCGGGTGGCGGCTGGTCGCCGCCCTCGGACTCGTCGGGCCGGCGCGGCCGCCCGGGCGGCGCCTCCAGCTGCCGCTGCGGCGCGCCGAACGCGGCCTCGTTGTACGGGACGCCGCCGGCGCGGGGCACCTCGCCGTACGGCGGGACGTCACCGTAGGAGGTCCCGTCGCCATAGGGCGGCGCGTCGCCGTAGGAAGGCCCATCGGGGTACGGCGGGGCGTCGTACGGCGGCCGCTCTCCGTAGGGCGGCGCGTCCTGGTACGTCGGCGCGCCGGCGTAGGCGGTCGGCTCGTCGTACGAGGGGTCGGCCCCGTACCGCGACTCGCCCTCGTACGGGCGGCCCGGCACGTAGGTGGGCTCGGCCATCGGATAGCGCGCGCTGCGGCCTTGCGGGTCGGTGTAGCCCGGCGTCTCCGGGTAGTCCAGCGGCGGTTCCGCGCCCCGCCGGGGCGGCGCCGAGAAGGCGGCGGGCTGGGCGAACCGCGGGTCGGCCGCGGGTTCCGCGTCGGCCGAGTGCCGGCTGCTGATCACCGGGTTCCCGCCCGTTGTGGTCATGGGCTCGTCGTCGTCGCGGTAGCGCCGGCGCCGACCGCCGACGGTCGCCGGGGAACCCGGCGGAGACGTGATGGGGGCCGAACTGATGGGCGCCGAGCTGACGGGCGCCGGCGTCACGGGAGCCACCGACGACGCGCCCAGGCCGGCCCGCGGCTCGGGCGCCCGGCGGCGGCCGCCGTACGTGCTGCGGGCCGCGCCCGTGCGCTCGCGCGGCTCCATGTACTTGAGGATCGGCTCCTCCTGCGGCGCCGACGCCGGCACGCTCGACGGCGACAGGTCCCAGCGCCGGAAGATCGGCTCCTCGTCGGGGTGCGGCGCGGGGCCGGGTGGGGGCCGGCGGGGCACGACGCCGTTGCCGTTGGTGGCTCCGCTCACCGGCGCCGTGGACGCGCTGGACGCGCTGGACGCGGTGGACGCGGTGGTCTCCGCGGCCGGCGGGGCCTGCGCCGGGACCGCCGGCTGCGGGCTCGCGGGCGCGGTGAAGCCGGTGGGAGCGGCGAACATCGACGTCGGCGGCGGCGGAGCCGCACCCACCGGCTCGCTGTAGCGGGAGCCGAACGAGGACGTCGGCGGCGGTGGCGGGGGATCGGGGACGTAGCCGCGCGGACCGAACGACGACGTCGTCGGTGGCGGCGTGGGATCGTACGCGCCACGGGCCGGCAACGACGTACCGGAGGGCTCGGGCTCGTAGTCCCCGCGCGCGGCGGGGAACGACGTCGGTGGCTCGGGCTCGTACGCAGCCCGGGCGGCCGGGAACGATGACGTGGGCGGCTCGGGCTCGTATCCGCCGCGCGCGGGGAACGATGACGTGGGTGGCTCGGGCTCGTATCCGCCGCGCGCGGGGAACGACGAGGTGGGCTCCGGATCGACGTAGCCGCGCGTTCCGTATGACCCGTTCGTGCCGTATGCCGGCTCTGCCGGTGGCGAGGGCTCGACGGGTGCGCCGTACCCGCCGGGCCGGAACGAGCCGTTCGGGCCGAACGAGCCGGTGGTCTCGCTGTAGTCCTCCGGCGGAGCGGCCGGAGAGACGGGCGACGAGCGCCGCGAGCGGGGAGCGAAGAGGTCGTCCTCGGAGTCTTCTGATGACGGACGGTAACCGGCGAGCCAGTCCTCGGCTTCCGGTTCGGGCGCCGGTTCGGTTCGTCGGCGTCGCCTCGGTCCGAAGCCGGAAGTCATGACGGTAGGTTAGCCGACTCCGCAACGGGGTACAGCGCACAGATGTCCGCCTTCCGGGCAGAATGCGGTGAGTGACCGCCGATCACTATTTCAGCGCTGAACCCGCGTCTCCGGCACAGAGCCGACAGATCCACATCAATGTCGCGGGACGGCGACTGCGGTTCGAGTCGTCGTCCGGCGTGTTCTCGGCCGACCGACTCGACCCGGGCACCGCGATCCTGCTCCGCAAGGCGCCGCTGCCCGGCCCCGACACCACCGGTGACCTGCTCGATCTCGGCTGCGGGTACGGGCCGATCGCCGTCGCGCTGGCGCTGTCCGCACCGCGCGCGACGGTGCACGCCGTCGACGTCAACCGCCGCGCGCTCGACCTCACCCGGGCGAACGCCGCGTCGGCCGGCGCCGGCAACGTCGTGGTCGCGGAGCCGGGGGACATTCCCGACGGCGTGCGCTTCGCCCAGATCTGGTCCAATCCCCCGATCCGGGTCGGTAAGGCGGAACTGCACGAGCTGCTGACCACCTGGCTGCCCCGGCTGGCCCAGGGCGGCGCCGCGTGGCTCGTGGTGAGCCGCAACCTCGGCGCCGACTCGCTGCAGCAGTGGCTTACCGCACAGGGCTGGCCGGTCACCAGGCACGCCAGCGGAAATGGCTACCGGATCCTGCGGGTCGACGCGCAGACTTCCTGAACCATGGGGTACGTCGACGTCGCCGGGCTCGGCCACACGCTGCCCGACGGCCGGGAACTGTTCGCCGACGTGTCCTTCCGGGTCGGCGAGGGCGCGAAGGTCGCGCTGGTCGGCCCGAACGGCGCCGGCAAGACCACGCTGCTGCGCATGGTCGCCGGCGACCTGCCCGTGCAGCGGGGCACGATCGCCCGATCGGGTGGGCTCGGCGTCATGCGGCAGTTCATCGGGACACTCGGGACCACCACGTCGCCGACGGATGACGATCGCACGGAGGCGGCCCACCCCCGTCAACTTGACGCTTTTGCTCTTTCTCTCGCGGCGCCGGCGGTACGCGATGCCGGCGCCGCCCTCGCGGCGGCCGAGTTGGCGCTGCACGCGGCCGAAAGGCGCGGCAAATACAGCAGCGCCGCGGGCCGCGCGCAACTCGCCTACGCCGACGCGCTGGCGGCCTGGGGCGAGGCCGGCGGCTACGAGGCCGAGGTGCTGTTCGACACGGTGAGCGTCGCGGTGCTGGGCAAGCCGTGGGACGAGACCCGGGAGCGGCAGGTAGGCACGCTGTCGGGCGGCCAGCAGAAGCGGTTCGCGCTGGAACTGCTGCTGCGCGGCACCGACGAGGTGCTGCTGCTCGACGAGCCGGACAACTTCCTCGACGTGCCGGGCAAGCGGTGGCTCGAACGGCGGCTGGCGGAGTCCGGCAAGAGCGTGCTGTACGTCTCGCACGACAGGGAACTGCTGGCCCAGACCGCCGACCGGGTAGTGGCCGTGGAGGGCGGCTCGGCGTGGGTGCACCCGGGCGGGTTCGCGTCCTGGCACGACGCGCGGCACGCCCGGCACGAGCGGCTGGAGGAGAACCGGCGGCGCTGGGACGAGGAGCACGAGAAGCTGCGCCAGCTCATGCTCATGTACAAGCAGAAGGCCGCCTACAACGACGCGATGGCCTCCCGGTACCAGGCCGCGGTGACCAGGCTGAAGAAGTTCGAGGAGGGCGGGCCGCCGCCGCTGCCGCCGAAGGACCAGGACATCCGGATGCGGCTCACCGGCGGGCGCACCGGCAAGCGGGCGCTGGTGTGCTCCCGCCTTGAACTGGTCGACCTCACGTTTCCGTTCGACCTCGAGGTGTGGTTCGGCGACCGGGTCGCGGTGCTGGGCGCCAACGGCACGGGCAAGTCGCACTTCCTGCGGCTGCTGGCCCGCGGCGGCACCGATCCCGACTCCGAGCACGCTCCGGTCGACGGGCGGCTGCTGGCCGCCGTCGCGCACGACGGCACGGCGCGGCTGGGAGCCAGGGTGCGGCCCGGGCACTTCTCGCAGACGCACGACCGGCCGGACCTCGCCGGTCGGACGCTGGTCGAGATCCTGTGGCGGGGCGACGAGCACCGGACGGGTCTACCCCGCGAGGGCGCCATGCCGGCCTTGTCCCGGTATGAGCTGGCCGGGCAGGGTGACCAGCGGTTCGAGACACTCTCCGGCGGCCAGCAGGCCCGGTTCCTGGTGCTGCTGCTCGAGCTGTCCGGGGCCACCATGCTGCTGCTCGACGAGCCGACCGACAACCTCGACCTCGCCAGCGCCGAGGCCCTCGAGGAGGGTCTGCAGGCATTCACCGGAACGGTCATCGCCGTAACGCACGATCGCTGGTTCGCCCGTTCGTTCGATCGATACGTGCTTTTCGGCGGGGATGGTGAGGTTTCCGAGACGGCTGAGCCCGTCTGGGACTAGCGTCGCGCGCTGTGACACCTCCTGTCGTTTTGACGATCGGCGGGTCGGATTCCAGCGGTGGCTCGGGCGTGCAGGCCGACCTGAAGACGTTCGCTGCGCTCGGCGCGTTCGGCACGTGCGCGCTGACCGCGGTGACGGCGAAGAACACCCGCCAGGCCGCCGACGTCTACGCGATGACGCCCGCGATGATCGCCTCGCAGCTCAACGCGGTGCTCGACGACATGCCGGTCGCCGCCGTCAAGACCGGCATGTTCCCGGACGCCGACTCGATCGGCGCCGTGGTGGGCCGGGCCAAGTCCGCCGGCCTGCCGAACCTCGTGGTCGACCCGGTGCTGCTCAACGAGGGGTTGAAGTCGCGCAAGCAGGTGGCCAACGCGCTGGAGCGGCTGCTGCCGTTCGCGCTGGTGGCCACCCCGAACCGGGACGAGGCGTCGGCGCTGCTCGGCTGGCAGGTCGCCACGCCGGCCGACATGGCGCTGGCCGCGCGGCAGCTCGTCGCCGGCGGGCCGCAGTACGTGGTGGTCACCGGCGGCGACCTGGTCACCGGCACCGAGGCGCTGGACGCGGTGTGGGCCGCCGGCAAGGAGCGGTTCATGAGCGCGCCCCGGATATCCGGCCGCAACTCGGTGGGCAGCGGGGCGGTGTTCTCCGCGGCGATCGCGGCGCGCCTGGCACACGGCGACGAGGTCGTGGACGCGTTGGCGTACGCGAAGGGCCTGGTCGGGCGGGCGATCCAGGACGCGGCCGAGTGGCGCATGGGCTCCGGGCCGGGCCCGATAGACGTCTGCGGCTGGTCCACTCCGGTGGTGTGAGGCCGCCGGCTTCCGTTCCGCGATCTTGGAGGTTTGCTGTCGCTGGGGCGACAGGAAACGTCCAAGATCGCCGAAATCAGTCGAGGGCCAGCCGGTAGCCGCGCTTGACCACCGTCTGGACGTATCTCGTGCCGCCCAGTGCGGCGCGCAGTCTCGCCACCGCCATTTCTACGGCGTGCTCGTCGGCGCCGCGGGGCAGCACGCGCAGCAGCGCCGCGCGGGAGAGGACCTTGCCGCGCGCCTCGGCGAGCGCCCGCAGTATTGCCATCGGGCCCGGCGCGAGCGGCTTGAGCAGGCCGTTCACCACGGCGGCGTGGCCGCGCAGGGTCACCGCCGTGCCGGCCACCTCCAGGGTGGGCGCGCGCCTGGGCAGCTCTGCGGCCAGTTCGCGGACCAGTTCGCCGAGCCGCGGCCGGCGCGGCGTCACCACGGGCACGCCGCGCGCCACCAGCGGCCGGGCGGCGTGCTCGCCGACGCACGCGGCGGTCACCCCGCCGGTCTTCCCGTCGCGCAGCCGCGCCACCACTTCGACGCCACCGGCGTCGAGCAGCGAGTGCACGGCGGGCGCGCTGGTGAACGTGACGGCGTCGACGAGCCGGCCGCCGATCAGGTCGACGAGCCGGCGCAGCGGCGCCGGATCGGTGGGTGGGCCCCACCGGAAGACCGGAATCTCCAGAACATCGGCGCCCGCCGTGCGCAAGGCCGCGCAGAAGTCGGGCTGCGGTTCCCCGGTCAGCTGGACGGCGACGCGCTGACCGGCCACGCCGCGCGTCGTCAGGTAGTCGTGGACGGCGTCGGCGCTGTCCACGAGCCGGTCCTCGACCAGGCCGGCGCCGCGTACCGCCGCCCGGGTCTGCGAACCACGCGCCACCAGGTGGGCGGTGGTGAGCCGGCCGCGCAGCGCGTCGGCCAGACCGAAGCCCTCGGCCGCCTCCAGCCAGCCGCGCAGCCCGATCGCGGTGGTCGCGACGACGATGTCCAGCGGCCCGTCGACACAGGCCACCGTCGCGGTGCGCAGGTCGGCGTCGTCGGGATGCGGCACGGCCCGCAGCGCCGGCGTCACGACGACACGGGCACCCCGGACCTCCAGCAGACCGGCGAGTTCGTCATGCCGGCGGTCGGTGGTGACCGCCACGGTGAAGCCCGCGAGCGGTTCCCCGTCGGCCAGCGCAGGCATGGAACGAGGCTGCCGGCGCGGGATTTCGCGGCCGCGACCCGAATGTTTCCGGCCTGCTAAGAGCGGCTCACAGCGCCAGCCGATGCGGGGCCGACCCGGTTTTGACCCTGATGCCCCCGGCCGGGTATCGTTGACGGCTGTTGTGTGAAGTCGACGAGCGTGCCCGCGCGGTACGCTGGGACTTTGCCGCGGTTTTTCGCGGCCTGCGCCGCTCCCAAATCGACAGACAAGGTAAGCCTGTGCGTACGTACAGCCCGAAGCCGGGTGAGATCGAGCGTCGGTGGCACGTCATCGACGCGTCCGACGTCGTGCTCGGCCGGTTGGCCAGCCACGCCGCCAACCTCCTGCGTGGCAAGCACAAGCCGACGTTCGCGCCGCACGTCGACACCGGTGACTTCGTCATCGTCGTCAATGCCGGCAAGGTGGCGTTGACCGGCAACAAGCGGCAGACCAAGGTCGCGTACCGCCACTCCGGCTACCCCGGCGGCCTGAAGAAGATCGGGTACGAGGAGCTGCTGTCGAAGCGTCCGGAGCGGGCCATCGAGAAGGCCGTCAAGGGGATGCTGCCGCACAACCGGCTCTCCAACCGCATCATCAAGAAGCTCAAGGTCTACGCCGGCCCGGAGCACCCGCACCAGGCGCAGCAGCCGCAGCCTTTCGAGATCAAGCAGATCGCGCAGTGAGCGCACCCGAAGGAAGCCCAGTGACCGAAGGATTCGCCCCGAGCCCGGCCGCGTTCGCGCCGGCCGCGGAGACGCCTCAGCCCGCAGCCGCCCCGACCGCCGGCACCACCGCCGTCGCCACCCGGCCGCGGCGCGCCGGTGGCCTCATCCAGACCGTGGGTCGCCGCAAGGAGGCGATCGTGCGGGTCCGGCTCATGCCGGGCACCGGGAAGTTCGCGCTCAACGGCCGCGAGCTGGAGAACTACTTCCCGAGCAAGGTGCACCAGCAGCTGGTGCGCGAGCCGCTCGTGCTCGCCGAGCGCACCGAGAGCGTCGACGTGTTCGCCAACCTGCGCGGCGGCGGCACCACCGGGCAGGCCGGCGCCCTGCGCCTGGCGATCGCCCGGGCGCTCGTCGAGCTGGACGCCGAGCACCGGCCCACGCTGAAGAAGGCCGGCTTCCTCACGCGTGACGCCCGCGCCACCGAGCGCAAGAAGTACGGCCTGAAGAAGGCCCGCAAGGCTCCGCAGTACTCGAAGCGGTAAGTCCGCCCTCAAACGGCCGGCACCCCCTTACGCTGGGGCCGGCCGTTTGCTGTCTTCCTGGTTTCCCCGTTCTGGTTTCCCCGTTCCTGGTTCACCGCGATCTTGGACTCCGGTCGGTGCCGGGGCACCGACAGGAGTCCAAGATCGGCAAAATGTGGCATGTCGCCCACCCGCATGTCGCGCTCCTCACGCCATCACTGGAGGTCTTGCGCATGGGTCGTCTCTTCGGCACCGACGGGGTGCGCGGTCGCGCCAACGCCGACCTCACCCCCGAGATCGCGCTCGCCGTGGCGGCCGCCGCAGCCCGCGTGCTGGCCGAACATGACAGGTCGCACCCGCCCGTCGCGGTGGTCGGCCGCGACCCGCGGGCCAGCGGCGAGATGCTGGAGGCGGCCGTCATCGCCGGCCTCACCAGCGCCGGGGCGACAGTCGACAGGGTCGGTGTGCTGCCGACGCCGGGCGTGGCGTTCCTCGTCGGGGAGCTTCAAGCCGATCTCGGGGTGATGCTGTCGGCGTCGCACAACCCGATGCCCGACAACGGGATCAAGCTGTTCGCCGCGGGCGGGCACAAGCTGCCCGACGAGATCGAGGACGAGATCGAGGCGACGCTCGCGGTCAAGTGGACGCGGCCGGTCGGCGCCCGGATCGGGAGGGTGCTCGACCGCTTCGACGGCGTCGAGCGCTACATCGACCACCTGGTCAAGGTGACGCCGCACCGGCTGGACGGGCTGACCGTCGTCGTCGACTGCTCGAACGGTGCGGCGTCGGTAGCCGCACCCGAGGCGTATCAGCGGCTCGGCGCGACTGTGGTGCCGTTCGCGGCCGAACCCGACGGGCTGAACATCAACGACGACTGCGGCTCGTCGCATCTCGACGGGCTGCGGGCGGCGGTCCTGGAGCACGGTGCCGACCTGGGCATCGCTCACGACGGCGACGCCGACCGGTGCCTTGCCGTCACGGCGGCCGGCGAGCCCGTCGACGGCGATCAGATCATGGCGATTCTTGCGCTGGCGATGCGCGACGCCGGCACGCTGACCGGCGACACCCTCGTCGCGACGGTGATGAGCAACCTGGGGCTGCGGCTGGCCATGGCCGAGCACGGGATCCGGATGATCGAGACCAAGGTCGGCGACCGGTACGTGCTGGAGGAACTGCGGCGCAGCGGCCTCGCCCTCGGCGGCGAGCAGAGCGGCCACGTGGTGCTGCCCGCGTACGCGACCACCGGCGACGGCCTGCTGACCGCGTTGCAGCTGATGGCGCGGATGGCCGCCACCGGGCGGCCGTTGGCCGACCTGGCCGGCGTGATGAACCGGCTGCCGCAGGTGCTCATCAACGTCCCCGTCACCGACCGGGTGGCCGGCGCGTCGGCGCCCGAGGTGCAGGACGCGGTCAAGGCCGTCGAGGCCGAACTGGGCGGGACCGGGCGGGTGCTGCTGCGGCCGTCCGGCACGGAGGCGCTGGTGCGGGTCATGGTCGAGGCGGCGACGCACGACGCCGCGCAGCACGCCGCCGAGCGGATAGCCGCGGTGGTCCGCACGGTGTGACCCCTTCGCGATCTTGGAAATCCGGGGCTCCATCCGCGAGCGGAGCGAGCGAATCATCGGCACAGGCGAGCCCCGGATTTCCAAGATCCGCCGATAGAGTGGCGGACCATGCGGACCGTTGTGGTGACCGGGGCGTCCCGGGGAATCGGCAAGGCGAGCGCGTCGGCGTTCGCGGCGCAGGGGTGCAACGTCGTGCTGACGTCCCGGCGGCAGGACGCGCTCGACGAGGTGGCCGCCGAGATCACAGCCGCCCATCCGTCGGTGGGCGTGCTGGCGGTCGCCGCGCACGCGGCCGAGGCCGACCAGGCGCAGGCCTGCGTGGACGCGACGATCGCCCGGTTCGGGCGCATCGACGTGCTTGTGAACAACGCCGGCACGAACCCGTACTTCGGCCCGCTGGTGGACATCGACGAGGTACGCGCCGCGAAGACGGTGCGGCTCAACCAGTACGGGCCGGTGATGTGGTCGCGGCTGGTCTGGAAGGCGTCGATGTCCGAGCACGGCGGCTCGATCGTCAACGTGGCGTCGGTCGGCGGGCTGCTGACCGAGCCGGGCATCGGGTACTACAACGCGACCAAGGCCGCCCTGATCCACCTCACCCGGCAGATGGCGGCCGAACTCGCGCCCGGGGTACGGGTGAACGCGGTGGCGCCGGGCGTCGTGCGGACGCACCTGGCGAAGGCGCTGTGGGAGAACTTCGAGGCCCAGATCAGCGAGGCGTTGCCGCTGAAGCGAATCGGCGAGCCCGACGACATCGCCGAGGTGATCGTCTTCCTCGCATCGGACGCCGCCCGGTGGATGACCGGCCAGACCCTGGTGGTCGACGGCGGCGCCCAGGTGAAGTACGGCCTGTCCTGAGGCTTGGCGATCTTGGACTCCGGTCGGTGCCCTGGCACCGACCGGAGTCCAAGATCGCGGCGCTCAACAAGATCGACCTGTTTTAGCCGTCGCCGCGTTGCTGCATGTGGGCGAGGAGGAGGCGGGTCAGCTCCTCCGGGACGCGCAACGGGAGCATGTGGTCGGCGCGGGGCAGTGTCTCGCAGCGGGCGCCGGGGATGCCTTCCGTCAGGATCCGGCCGATGTCGGTGATCGGCTCGACGTCGCTGTCGCCGAGCACCACGAGCGTCGGCGCGCCGATCTCGCCGAGTCGGCCGATCGCCGAGGGCTCCTCGATCTCCAACTCGTCACGCATGAACTGCTCGGCCTGGTCAAGGATGATCTTCGCCGCGGCGTCGCATTCGCCCTTGCCACCGCCACCGGCACCGGCACCGGCACCGGCACCGGCACCGGCACCGGCACTGGCACCGGCACCGAACGACAGCGGCGCCCACAGCCGGGCGATCTCCAGCGCAAGCCCGTGCGTGTCGCCCGCCTCGGCGGCTGCCATCCGCCCGGCGAAGCCGGGTAGCCGCGGCCACTCGTAGCCGGTGAGCCCCGGCGCGACGAGCGTCAGCGACCGGACCCGGCCCGGGTGCGCGAGCGCGGTGTCGACGCCGGTGGCCGCGCCCTGGCTCAGCCCGACGAAGTGTGCGGCGTCGACGCCGGCCGCGTCGAGGACGGCGAGCGCGTCGGCGACGAGCGAGTGCGGCTCGGTGGCGGGGACGGATCGGCCGTACCCGCGCATGTCGTAGCGGACGACGTCGTAGCCGGCGGCGGCCAGCGGGGCCACCACCCGGTCCCACACCCGCCGGTCGGCCACCCCGGCGTGCAGGAGGAGAACGGCGTCGGCACCGGGCGGGCCGGTGCGCTCGGCGTGGATCCGGCCGCCGTCGACAACAAGTTCGGTAAGCGTCTCTGTGCGCACGGCGACACCGTACGCCGCAGCGGCCCCGGGCGGCGCCTCGATACCAGAAATGAGCAAACGGCGTGCGTGAATACCGCTGTTTCAATCAAGCGAGGTGCTTGGTCGGCGTGCTACGGTGCTGCTCATGTGTGGGATTGTGGGGTACGCCGGCTGCCGTCCGGCGCTGAACATCGTGGTCGACGGGCTGCGCCGGCTCGAGTACCGCGGGTACGACTCGGCCGGCGTCGCCATCCTCGACGGGGGCGGCGCGCTACTCGCCGAGAAGCGCGCGGGCAAGCTCGCCAATCTCGAGAAGGCGCTGGCCGAGACCGGCGTCGGGGCCACCCTGACGCAGGGCATGACGGGTATCGGACACACCCGGTGGGCCACCCACGGCGCCCCGAACGACCGCAACGCGCACCCGCACCGCTCGGCCGACGGCCGGGTCGCCGTGATCCACAACGGGATCCTGGAGAACTTCGCCCGGCTGCGGGCCGAGCTGGAGGCGGCCGGCGTCGAGTTCGCCAGCGAGACCGACACCGAGTGCGCCGCCCACCTGATCGCCGCCGAGCTCGCGACGCTCGACGGGGATGTCACCGACCCGGCCGAGCGGCTCGCCACCGCGATGCGCCGCGTCTGCCAGCGGCTCGAGGGCGCGTTCACACTGCTGGCCGTCGACAGCCAGGCGCCCGGCGCCGTGGTGGGCGCCCGCCGTAACTCCCCGCTCGTCGTGGGCTGCGGCACCGGCGAGAACTATCTCGCCAGCGACGTCAGCGCGTTCATCGAGCACACCCGCGACGCCATCGAGCTCGGCCAGGACCAGGTCGTACTGATCACCCCCGACGGGGTCACGATCACCGACTTCGACGGCACGCCCGTGGAGGGCACCCACTTCCACATCGACTGGGACGCCAGCGCCGCTGAGAAGGGCGGCTACGACTACTTCATGGCCAAGGAGATCGACGAGCAGCCGCGTGCCGTCGCCGACACCCTCCTCGGCCGGCACACCGAGACCGGCGAGCTGACCCTCGACGAGGTGCGCCTCACCGATCAGGATCTCCGCGACGTCGACAAGATCTTCATCGTGGCCTGCGGCACCGCGTACCACGCGGGCATGGTGGCCAAGTACGCCATCGAGCACTGGACGCGCATCCCGTGCGAGGTGGAACTGGCCAGCGAGTTCCGCTACCGCGACCCGGTGCTCGACCGCTCGACGCTGGTGGTGGCGATCTCGCAGTCCGGCGAGACCATGGACACGCTGATGGCGGTGCGGCACGCCAAGGACCAGAAGGCCCGCGTGCTCGCGATCTGCAACACCAACGGATCCACGATCCCGCGCGAGTCCGACGCCGTCCTCTACACGCACTGCGGCCCGGAGATCGCCGTCGCGTCGACGAAGGCGTTCCTGACCCAGCTCGTCGCGTGCTACCTCGTTGGGCTGCACCTCGCGCAGGTGCGCGGCGTCATGTACGCCGACGAGGTGGGCGCGGTGCTCGCCCAGCTCGCGGAGATGCCGGCGAAGATCCAGACCGTGCTGGACGGCATGGAGGCGGTGCGCGAACTGGCCCGCGACCTCGCCGACGCCAAGAGCGTGCTGTTCATCGGCCGCCACGTCGGCTATCCGGTGGCGCTGGAGGGCGCGCTCAAGCTCAAGGAGCTCGCCTACATGCACGCCGAGGGCTTCGCGGCCGGCGAGCTGAAGCACGGGCCGATCGCGCTGATCGACCAGGGGACTCCGGTGGTGTGCGTGGTCCCGTCGGCCCGCGGGCGGAGCGTGCTGAACGACAAGATCGTGTCGAACATCCAGGAGGTGCGCGCCCGCGGTGCCCGCACGATCGTGATCGCCGAGGAGGGTGACGACGCCGTCGCGCCGTACGCCGATCACCTGATCTACGTGCCGCGCACGCCGACGCTGCTCGCCCCGCTGGTGACCACCGTTCCACTGCAGGTGATGGCCGGCGAGATCGCCAGTGCCCGCGGGCACGACGTCGACCAGCCGCGCAACCTGGCCAAGTCGGTGACCGTCGAGTGACCGCTCAGCGCACAGCGCCATAGTCGCCCCGCGCGATCGCGCCGATGGCGGCCAGCGCCGCGTTGCCCTCGTCGAAGTACGCGTTGTGCGCGCCGATCGGGTGACGCCAACTGCCGTCGTCGCTCGTGAACGTGCGGCCGCCGAACGCGGCGTGGCCGGGGTTGGTGCCGTGCCACCGGTCCTCGGTCACGTCGCGGTCCGGCCACTCGGGCACGCGGTCGGCCAGCGCCGCCGCGTTGATGACGTCCCACCGCGCGGTGCTGGCCCAGACGTGGCCGACCGGCAGGCCGAGGTCGCTCGCGCGGTCGGCGCCCACTCCCGGACTGCCGACGAACACCACGTCGTCGACGGGTAGGCCGTACTCGCGCGCGGCCGTGCCCACGACGAGCGAGCCGTAGCTGTGTCCGACCACCGTGTGGTGAGCCGGGAGGCCGGCGGCCGTCGCCCGCAGACCCTCCTGGAACCGGTCGAGGTCGTCGGCGCCGTTCTCGGCCGCCGTCGTGCCGGCGGCCGAGAGCCACTCGGGAGCGTCGTACCCGAGCCACAGCACCGAGGAGACGCCCGGGCCGGCCGCCGCGCGGATCCGGTCGGTGCGCGCGAGCAGGCCGCGCAGGTCGTCCAGGTCGGCTCCGGCGCCGGGCACGTTGGTCACGACGTGCCGGGCCCGGTCCGGGTCGCCGATCGCGACGATGGCCTTGCCGTCGCCGGACGGGTCGAACCCGATCAGGTACGCCCGCGCCGGTTCGGCGCGCTCCAGGCGGGCGACGAGCGCCGCGAGAACCGTGTGCCGCGGGCCCGGCGGCGTGCGGGCGAGCGTCTCGTCGAGGATCCGTCGGTTGGCGGCGTCGCGGACCGCGACGGGGACGCCGTCGAGGGAGCCGAGGCCGCGCGGGTCGCTCGCCAGGACGACCTGCTGCGCAGCCGGCGACAGACCCTCCCACCAGCGCCGGACCGCCGCGGGCTCGGAACCGGGCGATGGAAGCACGGGCGCCGCTGGGAGTGCCTCGCTCAGTCCGGCGTCGACCGCGAAAGCCGACGTGCCGGCCGCCAGCCGGGCCGCGGCCCGCTCGTCGGCCGCGGTCGCCTCGGCGAGGGCGGCCCGCACGGCCGGCGCCTCGAACGCTGTGGCCGACCCCTGCGTCGACGGTGGGGCGCCCAGTTCCGCCCGGACCGCGGCTATCCCGGTGGCCAGTTCGCAGAGTGTCTGGTCGGCACCGAAGGCGGGTCCGCGCAGGGCCCGCAGCGCCACCGCGAGCGCGGCCAACGCCGCCAGCGCGGCCGTCGCCGCCGGACCGCGCCAGTCGGCGGCGAGCCGGGCCCGCAGGGCTTCGACGGCGTCGGCCCGCGCGACGAGCGCGGCCGCGAGCGCCCGCCAGCCGCCCGCCGCGTCGCGCCACGCGGCCGGGCGCGCCTCGACGAGCTGCGCCACGCTCACCACGCTCATGCAATCGCCTCGCTCCGCTCGGCGATGCATTCGCGCGGCGCTCTGCTGCTGATTCGCTCGCTCTGCTCGCTCATACGGCCCGCCCGGAGACGGGGAAGCGCTCCGCGGCTGCCTCGTCGGAGCGCTCGTAGGCGAGCGCCGCCGCCCGCAGCGCCTCGGCGAGGGTGCGGCACCGCCCGGCGAGTGCGGCCAGGGCGGCATCGGCGGATGCGACCGCGTCGTCGTTCGCCGCCGTGGCGGCCCAACCGGCGTTGGCGAACTGG
>Ga0207674_10003201_pt1 | contig 20160 bp, 11 predicted proteins | sample KBSCornC72_FD_184303 | JGI IMG/M metagenome (GOLD analysis project Ga0207674, IMG submission 184303) | Corn rhizosphere microbial communities from Kellogg Biological Station, Michigan, USA - KBS Corn C7-2 (SPAdes) (version 2) | ecosystem: Host-associated > Plants > Roots > Rhizosphere > Soil ...
GAGGAGCGCACTGAACTACCCGGCACCCTGATCGAGGATGTTCGCAGCCTGCGCTCCCTGTTTCACGAGACAATGGTGACGCTCGAACGCGCGATCGGTACCGAGGGGCAGGCCCCCGCCCCCATCCCGGCCGCCGCGCCGCCGCGTCCGCGTATCGTAGCCCCCCCGCAGCGCCCAATCTTCGGCCGTCGCGCATCCTGACCCACTGGTCCACACCGGATATTTTGACGCTTCGCTCGACAGGGCTGCAAACCACCGAACCCTTGCGCCTTTTTACTTGGCCAGCGCCATCAAAGCTGGTAGCCGCCTGTCGACGCATCCGTAGCTCAGCTGGATAGAGTACTGCCCTCCGAAGGCAGGGGTCACAGGTTCGAATCCTGTCGGGTGCACCACTTGTTGAACTCCCACCTGTTGGGGCTGAAAAAGCCTGACAGGTGCAAAGGTCAAGGGTGTTCTAAATCCGCCTTCGCGGAGGTATTCCAGACGATCCTTGAAGATCAGGGAAATAGCCATTCGCCTGAGCTTCAATTCCTCTGAAAGCCATGATTTACAAGGGCTTGAATGGGAACGCCATCGCGGTTCCAACCACATCGTCAAAGCCCCGAGGCTTGTCGCAACCCGCTAAATTCTCTGTGCGTTCGACCTTGCGATACTCAGCCTCGTTGACGCATCTCTCACAGGCAATCAGCGTCTCGCTTTCGGTCCCGACAACGTGATCCAGGAGCTTGCGGCTTCCCCTACTTTACCTGCGGATTCGTCGAGATGCAGTGAACATCATGAGCGAAGAATGGGTTATAAGCACTTCATATTGAAGCACTTGTACATGCCATAATATCCTCATGCGAGGTAGCGATGGTGGGCCCGGCAGGACTTGAACCCGCAACCTATCCGTTATGAGCGGACAGCTCTAACCAGTTGAGCTACAGGCCCCGACCATCCCGGCGCCGATGCGCCATGACCGCCGTCGGTTACAGGAGGGTCATGCCTCTTGGCAAGAGGGTTCGCGCCGCGCCCCGACATGGACGGCGGCGAGCAACTCGGGCAGGGCCATCGGCATGACCCCGCGCCGCGCCAGATGGCCGAGCACCACATCCCACCAGCGATAGAAGGCCGCCAGATCGCCCTCGTTGCGCACGTAAAAGCCGTGCCCCGGCTCCAGGGTGGGCGAGTGGAAAGAGAAGCTCAGAACCGGCACATCCTCCTCGATCAGCGCGTCGATCGCGGCGATGCAATGCCGGGCGGTGACATCCTCGGGCGTCAGTGGAATGCGGGCGAAGAGGCCGCCACGCGACAGGGCGCCGCCCAGCTTGCCGGAGCGGCGAGCGAGTCGATGCAGCCCCTCCCCCATCCCGCGCAGATGGCCGGTGTAGGCCGTCGACAGCGGCAACTCGACCAGCGCCCGCCCCGGACCCAGCCGATAGGGCCGCAGCGGGAGGCCGGAGAAATCCGGCCCCTCCTGCGCAGAATAGTCGAAACGACTGCGCACGGAGCAATCGAGCAGGAAACCGGCCTGCAAGAGCGTTCCCGCCGTCCCCGGGCCGACCCCATAACGGCCCGCGCGATAGGCAAGCGGGCGACGACCCAGCCGCTCCTCCATATAGGCGCATTGCGCGAACAGCTTGTCCCGCTCCAGCGCGGGCGGCAGATTGCCCGCGAAACTGTTGCGTGTGCACACTTCTTCCACGTGCGGCGGCGTGACCCATGGGTGAAGATGCGCGCCCACATCGGCGCTGCCCTCGGCAAGCCACTGGTTCAACAGGCCGACCGCGGCGTCACTCTGCAAAATGGGGTAATCGACGAGGTAAACGGGGTTCATGCCCGCCGCAGCGAAATAGGCCTGGCCCTCTGCCAGCCCCCGCGTCGCGGTCACCTGCGTCGCGGCGCGATCGAACGGCGCGAGCCAGTCGAACTCTTCCTCCGTATCCACGAACAGCATGAAACGGCGGCCGAGCGCGGGATCCCAGCTGACGAACTGGTCGTCGCCGGGGGGATGGAGCAGGCTGTCCGGGTCGGTCATCGGTCCGGCATAGCGCGGCTGCCTTGCGATTTGGTTGCGCTAGGAGGTAACGCCCCGTTCGCGCGCGCTGGCCGCCAGCGGCAGGGTCAACAGGAAGCGGTCGGGAAGGACGCGCAGGGCGCCGCGATTGGCCTGCGCCAGTCGCCGCACCAGCCGCAGCGCGAACCCAACGCCCAGCACCGGCCCGTCCATGTTCATCGTGACAGGCTCGAAGCCGGAATCGAACAACTGCCCGTCGGATAGTCCCGCCATTGCCGCAGGTCGGTCGATCTCGACGATCAGCGCCTCGCCTTCGCGCAGGCAGCGGGCGGCCAGCGTCTCCGTCTCCACGCAACTGGCGAGCGCCCGCACCAGATGGACGATGATCCGTTCGATGATGGTGGGGGCGACAGCGACGGGCGGCAGGACAGGCATGTCGGAAAGATGGATACGCGGCCGCCCTTGCGCATCCGGCCCGATCCGCCCGATCGCGTCGCCGAGCAGCGCGGCGAGGTCCGCTCCATGCAGCGGCACGGGCGCGGTCTGGCGATCGGCGCGGTTGGCGAAATCCAGATCGTCGAGAATCTCGACCAGCTTGCGCACGTCCGTCACGATGTCGCCCGCCATTGTCCGGTAAGGGTCGCTGACCGGCCCCAGCAACTGGCTCTCGATCAGTTCGGCAAAGCCCATGACGCCAGTGAGCGGCGAACGCAGTTCATGGATCAGTTCGCGCAGCGGCGTCGCATTGGCGGAGGATGCCCCGGCAGTTCCAAGAGGGGCGGCTGTGAAGGGAGCGATCGCATGGTCGCCAGCCCGGTTCGCCGTGGCGCGATACCCCGTAAAGCGACCCGTGCGCTGGTCGAACTGAGGATCTCCATCGACGAGCCACGTGCCCGCCAGCGGCCCCTCGCCGATGGTCAGCCGTCCATCCCGAAACGCGCCACGCCGCCGGAATGCGCCCAGTATCTGTCCATCCGGGCCTAGGCTGCGGTCAAGCGACGGCGAGGCGAAACGGACGCCGACGAGCATCGCACGCGGTGCGCCGACCACCGAGCGAATCACACCATCCGCATCGGTCGCGAAGACGACGCGGAGGATTGGCTCAGCGAGAGCGGGGGCCGGGGTTTCGGCCTCTGAAACGGCGTCAGCGGATTCATCCTCGTCGGAAAAGGATTCCGCGACCGGGGTCGGACGGTTGCCGCGCTCGCTCGTGTAGCGTTCGATACGGTCGACGATGCGCAGAATCTGGCTCGGTTCGACCATCGACGGCGGCGACACTATCTCGACGCTCGCCAACCGGGGCGGCGAGGACGGCCGGTCTTCCGCATTCTCCATACCCACGTCGCCGCTGAAATCATCGAGCGCCAGGTCGAACAGCCCAAAGCTATCCAGCGCCCGCCGCGCCGCTTCGCCCAGGTCTTCGCGGCGGCGCAGCACGCTACGCGCCAGTGGTCCCGCCTCGGCGATCAGGGTGGCCCATTCCGCGTCGGACAGACGTGCCCGGCGCATGACAGCCACCTGCACGCGCGCCTCCTCGCCAAGCAGCAAGCGGACCAGCCGCGGCGAAGTCAGCCGCCCCCCCAGTTCAGCGATCGCGGCCAGCTTTTGCTCGGTCTCCACCTTGCCGCGCATGCCTTGCAGCGTCACCGCGAGGCGGTCCAATTGCGTATTATCGGCACCCGGCACGTCGAATTGTGCGAACAGGTCCACGCATTGCCGCCAGAGTATAGCGCGCGACCGCGCCGTCTCGACGCGCCCAGACAAGGCCGTGGTTATAAGATCGTTGAAACGCAACGCGGTCTGCCCGGGTCAGAGATGCAAAATGTTACGGTCCTGTCTAGCATCACGGCATCGGGGGAACAGCCGCAAATTTCGGGACGTAGCATAGTGGGACATTTGCATTGCAGCATAATATCCTTATAGTTTTCGTCGATTAAATGGCAGGAAATTACAGAATTATGAGTCACCTGCTGGATGCGATCGACCTGCAGATTTTGGATGCGTTGCAGACAGACGGGCGCATGACCAACGTCGATCTCGCGCGCCACGTCGGCCTCACCGCGCCGCCCTGCCTACGCCGGGTCAAGGCGCTGGAGGATCGCGGAATCATCCAGGCCTATCACGCGGCGCTCGATCCGGCGGCGTTGGGCTACACCATCACCGTGTTCGCGATGGTATCGCTGCGCAGCCAGGCCGAAGCGGATCTGTTGGCGTTCGAGGAGCATGTCGCGGGCCTGCCGGAAGTGCGCGAATGCCATATGCTCAACGGCGAGATCGACTTTATCCTGAAGGTCGTGGCGCGCGACCTTCAGAGTTTCCAGCAGTTCCTGACCTCGCAACTGACACCCGCGCCCAATGTGGCCAGCGTCAAGACGTCGCTGACAATACGCACGTCAAAAGCGCTGGTCGGCGTCCCCGTTTAACGCATCGTTATCCCGATTTAACGCAGCTTGATCTAGCGCTTGATCCGGTCATTCCGGGTTGCGCAGGATTTTGCGGTCTATCCAGATGGTCCAGAATCCCGCAGTCGGCGCCCAGTCCGCCTCGGTGACGCTGGCCAGCATCGCCTTGCCGCCCGGCAGGTCGCCCGACCGCGCCAGGGCGATGCCGAGCCGCGTCTTGGCGCGTCCCGCATCGATCCCGCCCTTGGCCAGCGCGGCGCGATACAAGTCCACCGCGACGGGAAAGGACGCCGCAGCGAATTGCGCGTCCGCCGCCGCCAATATCGCGACGCCGCTGCCGGTCTTCGCCTTGGCCGTCAATGTGGGGATTTCGGCCAATGCCTTGGCCGCTTTGGGCTTGAGCGCGGTCAATTCCTTTGCGACCAGAGCGTCCTTGGGGTCGAGGTCGCCCGCCTTCACCCCTGTATCAAGCGCCGCCTTGCCTTCCGCCGCCGTTCCCTTTTGCACGGCGACGGCGGAATAAGCGAGCCAGTCACGTTCGCTCGCCATCGCGTCGGTCGCCGCCATCAGGCGGTACAGGTCGAGGCTCTGGTCCGGGCCGACGCTCGCGCCGGTAATGTAATTGACGATACCGCTGCGCCAGTTCGGCGCGGTGGGGTAGGTAGCCAGCTTGGCCTGCGTCCAGCGCGCAACCATGTCGAACCGTTTCGCCTTGTACGCGAGCGCAATGGCGCGGTCGTACCAACTCGCCTCCGCCGCGCCCTTCCCCTCTTTGGCACGTAGCGCAAAGGCTTCGTCCAGAGCCTTGATCCCGCCCGCCGCATCGCCCCGCTGGAACCGGGAATCGGCCAGCGCGACCTGGCTGGTCACGGACGCAAAGCCCTGCCCGTTCGCATAGTCGATCTGCGCGACGGCGTCCTTGCGATCACCCAATAGGGCCGAGAGGATACCCGCCATCGCGCGCAGCCGTCCGATATCGGCAGGCGGCGCTTCGCCGGAGTCCAATATGGTGTTGAGCGCGGCCCGCTGCGAACGCATGTCGCCTCGCCCCGCGGCGGCCTGAAGGAGCACCTGGCCCGCCGCATATTTCTCCAGCGGCTGGTCCGCCGCGCCGACAAGCGCCTGCGCGCGCTGTTGCGCACCGTTGAGATCGCCCTGCACGAGACTGGCCTTTGCCCCCTCCAGGCCCGCCCGGAAACTGTCGTCCATCACATAGGACACCCCCGGTGCGGCGGCGGAAAAAGCAGGCGCGGCAAAGCCGGCCATGGCGAGTATCGCCACGGCGCAGCCCTTCGAGACCGGCCGCCTGGGGCCATGTAATCGCATTCGCATCCTCTCGATCAGTCTTTCTTCAGGCGCCCTTGGCGGCCAGCCACATCGACCAGAAATCGGCGATATCCTTGCGCGAACCCGGCGTCGTTACCGTCGCAAAGGCGGCCTTGGCGCCGGCCATGTCGCCTGCCTTGACGAGGGTGATGCCGAGACGGGTGTTGATCTCGTTCGCATCCACGCCGCCCTTTTGCAGCGCGAGACGATAGAGAGTCGCGGCCTTGGCATAGTCGCCATAGCCCAAATAGGCACTGGCGGTCGACGCGGCGATCTTGCCGGTCGGGGCCTTCGCCGCGCTGGCCTCGGAGGCGCTCAGGCTGGCCTTGTCGGCGGCGATGCCATTGCTTGCGATCGAATAGACGTCCGCCAACTGGGTGGGCTGGAGATGACCTGCGGCGCGGCCCTTGTCGATGATCCCCTTGGCCTCGCCAAACAAACCCACCTTCAGTGTGGAATCGGCATATTCCTGATAGCTATAGGCATCCTTGAGGGCGCCCGTCTGTGCCATCAGGCGCAACAGATCAAGATTCTCGTCGCGGGTCATCGCCTTGTGCCCGTCCTGATAGGTCCGCAGCGCAATGCGCCAGTTTTCCGGGTTCGGGTCGGACTTCAGCGCCTGTGCCGACCAATAGGCGGCGTCCGGCGAACTCGCGAGCGCCGACATGCGGAAACCGCGCGAATACCAGCTGGCATCAACCGGCTGTCCGCTTGCGGCCTGCTTCTCGATCCCCTGCTTCAGATAGCCGAGACCCTGGTTGGCGAGTTGCTTGCCCGTTGGATTGAGCTGGTTGCCCGCGACATTGTCATAGGCTTTCGCGAAATAGGCTTCCGCTATGTAAACTTGGGCGCCCGGGTCGGTATAGCCTGCCGCCACGGCGTCGTTCAGATATTTGATCGCGCTGTCGATTTCCTTGTTCTGCAACGCGAACTGGCCTACGAAGAAATTGAATTTGCCGGTGTCGGCAGGCGCGGTCTTGCCGCTGGCGAGCATCGCTTCGAGCGCCGCGCGCTGCAACTTCTGATCCTTGGTCGCGAGGCCGACGTTGAGCTTCAACGCACCGACAAGATATTTGTCGTCGGGGGTCGTCGCGACACCCTCCGCTTCGGCGATCTTGGCCTGCGCGGCGGCCATGTCGTTCGCCTTGATCGCCTTGTCCGCTTCTGCATAAACCTTGGCGAAGGCGGGCGACGGCTTCAGCTGGGGCGCCGCGGCGGCTGCCTCCTTCTTGGCCGCGGTCGCCGGGGCAGCCAGCATCGCGGCGCTCCCGAGCGAAACCGTAAAGCCGAGGGCAAGGGCGGGCATCAGGCGCATCAGGCATCTCCATAAATTTGCGTCACGTCTTGCCCGTTTCGGGCGCGCCGCATCACGGACGGCCTAGAGAAGACCGGGTGAACGGCGTTTGAACGCGGCTATAGAGAGGCTGTTCCCGATTGTCATGGGGGACTTGCGCCGGACGGTAACTAAAGCGGCCGAAAGGCGCTTTTGGCTGGCATTGCAGACGGGGTGGTTCTAGTGGTTTTCGGATCGAAATAATCCATCAAGTTCCAAGAAGAGTAGAGCCTTGACCAGCGACACCGCTGCCCTCGCCGACCCGTCGGACATCAGCCCCATCAACATCGTAGACGAGATGAAGACGAGTTATCTCGACTACGCCATGTCCGTCATCGTATCCCGCGCGCTGCCCGATGTGCGTGATGGCCTGAAGCCCGTGCACCGCCGCATCCTGTTCGGTGCGCATGAGATGAATTTCACCTGGAACAGGCCCTATCGCAAGTCGGCGCGCATCGTCGGCGACGTGATGGGTAAATATCACCCGCACGGCGACAGTTCCATTTACGACGCATTGGCCCGCATGACCCAGGACTGGTCGATGCGCGTGCCGCTGATGGACGGCCAGGGCAATTTCGGTTCGATGGACCCGGATGCGCCGGCCGCGATGCGCTATACCGAAGCGCGGCTCGCCAAGATCACCTCGGTCGGCCTGCTCGACGACATCGACAAGGACACCGTCAACTTCTCGCCCAACTATGACGGCAGCGAGAGCGAGCCGCAGGTGTTGCCGGCGCGCTTTCCCAACCTGCTCGTCAACGGCGCCGGCGGCATCGCGGTCGGCATGGCGACCAATATCCCGCCGCACAATCTCGGCGAGGTGCTGCGGGCGTGCAAGGCCTATATGGATAATGGCGGCATCACCGTCGAGGAACTGATGGAGATCGTGCCGGCGCCCGATTTCCCGACCGGCGCGCTGATCCTTGGCCAGTCCGGCGCACGCAGCGCCTATCACACCGGGCGCGGTTCGATCATCATGCGCTCGCGGCACATCGTCGAGAAAGGCAAGGGTGACCGGGAGTCCATCGTCCTCACCGAAATCCCCTATCAGGTCGGCAAGGCCGGGCTGGTCGAGAAGATCGCCGACGCCGCCAAGGAAAAGCGGATCGAGGGCATTGCCGACATACGCGACGAGTCCAACCGCAACGGCGTACGCATCGTCATCGAGCTGAAGCGCGACGCGACGCCCGACGTGGTGCTGAACCAGCTTTGGCGTCACACGCCCGCCCAGTCGAGCTTCCCGGCCAACATGCTGGCGATCCGCAGCGGCCGCCCCGAAACGCTGAACCTGCGCGACATTATCGAGGCGTTCGTCCGCTTCCGCGAAGAAGTCATCACCCGGCGCACCAAGTTCGAACTGGCCAAGGCGCGGGACCGCGCGCACATCTTGCTCGGCCTGGTGGTGGCGGTCACCAATCTCGACGAGGTGGTGCGGATCATCCGCGGATCGTCCAGCCCGGCCGAAGCGCGCGAAAAACTGATGGCGCGCGAATGGGCCACGACCGAGATCGAGGGCTATGTGCGCCTGATCGAAGCCGATGAGGCCAGCATCGCTGGCGGCATCTACAAGCTGACCGAGGTTCAGGTGCGCGCCATCCTCGACCTGCGCCTGCACCGTCTCACCGCGCTGGGCCGTGACGAGATCGGTGGCGAACTGGAAGGGCTGGCGACCGCCATCACCGGCTATCTGGAGATACTCGGCAGCCGTGCCCGCCTGTTCGAGGTGATGCGCGAGGAATTCGACGCGATCGAGAGCGAGTTCGCCACCCCGCGCAAATCCACGATCGCTCCCGCCGCCGACGGCATCGAGGACGAGGATCTGATCGAGCGCGAGGACATGGTCGTCACCGTGACCATGGAAGGCTATATCAAGCGCACCACGCTCGACAGTTTCCGGGCGCAGAACCGGGGCGGCAAGGGCCGCGCCGGCATGGCGACCAAGGACGCCGACGTGGTGACGGAGATGTTCGTCACCTCCACCCACAACCCGGTCCTGTTCTTCTCCACGCACGGCAAGGTCTACCGCCTCAAGGTCTGGCGCTTGCCTGAGGGCGGCCCCGCGACGCGCGGGCGGCCGATGGTCAACATCCTGCCGCTGGCCGACGGCGAGACGATCCAGACCGTGCTGGCCCTGCCGCAGGACGAGGCGGAGTGGAAGGACCTGCACGTCATGTTCGCGACCGCCAAGGGCTCTGTCCGGCGCAACAGCATGGACAGTTTCGCCAACATACCCTCCAACGGCAAGATCGCCATGAAGTTCGAGGGCGAGGACGCCGACGACAAGCTGATCGGCGTGGCGCTGCTCAGCGAGGACGACGATGTGCTGCTCGCCACCCGCAAGGGCCGGGCGATCCGCTTCCGGGCCGACGACGTGCGCGAGTTTCAGAGCCGCGCCTCGACCGGCGTGCGCGGCATGAGCCTGAAGGAGGGAGACGCGGTGATCTCGCTGTCCATCCTGCACCGCGTCGGCACCACGCAGGAGGAACGCGAGGATTATCTGCGTGTCGCCCCGTGGAAGGCCGAGCGCGAGGGCGATGACGGCTCCCGCCCCGCTCGTTTCGAGGAGATGGCGGAACGCGAGCAATTCATCCTGACGGTCTGCGCCAACGGCTATGGCAAGCTGTCCTCGGCCTATGAATATCGCCGCACCAACCGGGGCGGCCAGGGCATCACCAACATCGACAATATCGCACGCAACGGCCCGGTCCTCGCCTCCTTCCCTGCCCGGCGCGAGGATCAGCTGATGCTGGTCACCGATCAGGCGAAGCTGATCCGCATGGGTCTCGATTCGCTGCGCGTCATCGGGCGCGGATCGGCGGGCGTGCGCCTGTTCGACGTGGCCAATGACGAGCATGTGGTGAGCGCCGCGAAGATCGAGGAAAGCGGCGACGAAGCTACGGACGAGGGCGAGGCCCCCACGGAAGCCTGATCGCCGACCGTCCCGAACGGACGAGCGCCAGCAAAAAGCCGGGCGGAAGCATGTTCCGCCCGGCTTTTGTATTTAGAGCATGATGACGTTAAAATGAACCGTTCGTCCTGAGTAGCCATTGAGCTTGTCGAAATGGCGTATCGAAGGATCATGCTTAGAGCCGGATGCTTCGATACGGGCCTTCGACAAGCTCAGTCCCTACTCAGCACGAACGGATTTGTGCAACTTAGGTCATCCCATTACCAACCCGCGCCACGCACTCAATTCGGCAAATCGGTGCGCCCCATAAGGTGTAGGTCGACCGAGCGCGCGCACTGGCGACCCTCGCGGATCGCCCAGACGACGAGGCTCTGCCCGCGCCGCATGTCGCCGCAGGAAAATATGCCTTCCTGGCTGGTCGCATAGTCTGATGTGTTGGCGGCGACATTGCCGCGCGCATCGAGCGCGACGCTTGCCTGCTCGATGAGGCCGGTAGGGTTCGGGCCGACAAAACCCATCGCGAGCAGCACAAGGTCCGCCTTCAGCGTGAATTCGCTGCCAGCGACTTCCTGCATCTTGCCGCCGACCCATTCGACCCGCGCGCATTCGAGACCGGTCAGCTGACCGTTGACGCTCACGGCCCGCTTGGTGATGACAGCCCAGTCGCGCTCGCATCCTTCCTCATGGCTTGACGAACTGCGCAACTTGAGCGGCCAGTGCGGCCAGGTCGACGCCTTGTTTTCCTTGACCGGCGGCTTGGGCATGATCTCCAGGGGTAACCGAAGCGGCACCCTGCCGATTGGAGGTTCCCACGCAGTCCGAACCGGTGTCGCCGCCGCCGATGACCACGACATGCTTGCCCGTCGCCATGATTGACCCGCGTGGCGCAGCCCGCAATTCGTCGTCGTCCGCGTTGCGCTTGTTCTGCTGCGTCAGGAACTCCATCGCGAAGCGCACGCCGTTCAACTCATAGCCCGGAATGTCGAGGGGGCGCGGCTTTTCCGCGCCGCCGGACAGAACCACCGCATCGAAATTCTCACGCAATGAGTCGATCGACACCTGTACGCCGACCTCGGTGCTCGTCTTGAAGGTCACGCCCTCGGCTTCCATCTGCACCAGCCGGCGGTTGATGAGATGCTTCTCCAGCTTGAAGTCGGGGATGCCGTAGCGGAGCAGGCCGCCCATCCGGTCGTTCTTCTCGAACAGGGTCACGCTGTGTCCGGCGCGGGCAAGCTGCTGCGCGCAGGCCATGCCGGCGGGGCCGGACCCAACGACCGCGACCGACTTGCCCGTCTTCACGCGCGGCGGCTGCGGCGCGATCCAGCCTTCCTCCCACCCCTTGTCGACAATCGCGCATTCGATCGACTTGATCGTGACCGGCGTGTCCTCGATGTTCAGGGTGCAGCTTGCCTCGCATGGGGCGGGGCAAATGCGGCCGGTGAATTCCGGGAAATTGTTTGTGGAATGCAGCACTTCCAGCGCATTCCTCCAGTCATCCTCAAACACCAGATGGTTCCAGTCCGGGATGATATTGTTCACCGGACAGCCATTGTGGCAAAAGGGAATGCCGCAGTTCATGCAGCGCGCAGCCTGATCCTTCAGCGCGCTGTCGGACAACGGTACGGTGAACTCGTTCCAGTTCTTCAGCCGCTCCTCACGCGGGAGATAGGTGCGGTCCTTGCGGTCGATCTCAAGGAAGCCGGTCGTCTTGCCCACTCAGTCTACTCCGATCATTCAGCCGCGATGGTCGCGGTGGCGAGGCGCTCGGCCTCCAGCTGTTCCAGGGCACGGCGATAGTCGCGCGGCATGATCTTCACGAATTTCGCGCAAGATCCTGCCCAGTCGTCCAGCAGCGCGCGGGCGCGCGGGCTGCCACTGTGGAGATGATGCCGCTCCAGCAGGACGCGCAGCCGCTCGCCGTCATGGCGCAGCATGTCACCCATGCCATAGTCGGTGACGCCGCTGGCGCGCTGCGCGGGACGGCCCGCGCCCTCTTCTTCATCCCGATCCGCGCTGATCGGCTCCACGTCGACCATGGCGAGATTGCAGCGATCGCGGAAGCGGCCGTCCTCGTCATAGACATAGGCGACGCCGCCGGACATGCCCGCCGCGAAGTTGCGGCCAGTCACGCCTAGCACCGCGACGACGCCGCCGGTCATATATTCGCAGCCATGATCGCCCGTGCCCTCGACCACCGCGACCGCACCCGAATTGCGCACGGCAAAGCGCTCGCCCGCGACGCCCTGGAAATAGGCCTCGCCCGCGATCGCGCCATAGAGGACGGTGTTGCCGACGATGATGTTGGCGAGCGGATCGCGCGCCACGTCCGCCGGCGGTCGCACGATGACTCGGCCACCCGACAATCCCTTGCCCACATAGTCATTGGCGTCGCCGGTCAGCTCCAGCGTGACGCCATGGGCGAGGAACGCGCCGAAGCTCTGCCCCGCGACGCCGGTCAGGCGCACGGCTATGCTGTTGTCGGGCAGGCCGGCATGGCCGTAGCGCTTCGCCACCTCACCGGAGAGCATCGCGCCCACGGTGCGATTGATGTTGACGACCCGGCGTTCGATCTGGACCGGCTCGCCCCGCTCGAGAGCGGGTTGCGCGGCGGCGATCAGGCTATTGTCGAGCGCATGCTCCAGCCCATGGTCCTGCGATCCGGTATGGAACAGGCTGTTGCCGAACGCCGGTGTCGCCTGATGCAGGATTTTCGACAGATCGACACCATGCGCTTTCCAGTGCGTGACCGCCTTGCGCATGTCGAGCTTGTCGACCCGCCCGATCATCTCGTCCAGCGTGCGGAAACCCATCTCCGCCATGATCTGGCGAAGCTCCTCCGCGACGAAGAAGAAATAGTTGATGACATGTTCGGGCTGGCCGGTGAACCGCTTGCGCAGCACCGGGTCCTGCGTCGCCACGCCGACCGGACAGGTGTTGAGATGGCATTTGCGCATCATGATGCACCCCGCCGCGATCAGCGGCGCGGTTGCAAAGCCGAACTCGTCCGCGCCCAGCAAGGCACCGATCGCCACGTCACGCCCGGTGCGCAGACCGCCGTCGACCTGCACGGCGATACGCGACCGCAGGCCGTTGAGCAGCAAGGTCTGCTGCGTCTCCGCCAGGCCGATCTCCCATGGGCTGCCCGCGTGGGTGAGCGAGGTCAGCGGGGACGCACCCGTGCCACCCTCGTAACCGGAAATGGTCACATGGTCCGCGCGCGCCTTCGACACGCCCGCCGCGACGGTGCCGACGCCGACCTCCGACACCAGCTTCACGGAGATGCGCGCGCGGGTGTTGACGTTCTTGAGGTCGTGGATCAGCTGCGCCAGATCTTCGATCGAATAGATGTCATGATGCGGCGGCGGCGAGATCAGGCCGACACCGGGCGTCGCATGCCGCGTCTTGCCGATGATCTTGTCGACCTTGTCGCCGGGCAGCTGCCCCCCCTCGCCGGGCTTTGCGCCCTGCGCCATCTTGATCTGGATGTCGTCGGCGTTGACCAGATATTCGGCGGTGACGCCGAAGCGGCCCGACGCGACCTGCTTGATGGCCGAACGCATGCTGTCGCCATTGGCCATCGGCGTGAAGCGGCTCGGGTCTTCCCCGCCCTCGCCCGTGTTCGACTTACCGCCGATCCGGTTCATCGCGACGGCCAGCGTCGTATGCGCTTCCCAGCTGATCGAGCCATAGCTCATCGCGCCGGTGGCGAAGCGCCTGACGATATCCACCGCCGGCTCGACCTCGCCGATGTCCAGCGGTTCGTCCGCCTTCTTCAATTCCATCAGGCCGCGAATGGTCAGCATCCGCTCATTCTGCTCGTTGATCGAGGCCGCGAAGGCGTCGTAGCGGTCCTTGCTGTTGCCGCGCACCGCATGTTGCAGGTCGGCGATGCTCGTCGGCGTCCAGGCATGGTCCTCGCCGCGCACGCGATAGGCATAGGCGCCGCCCACATCCAGCATGGTGCGGTAGATGGGATTGTCGCCATAGGCCGCCGCATGACGGCGCACGGTTTCCTCGGCCACTTCGGCCAGGCCGATGCCCTCGATGGTGGTGGCGGTGCCGGTGAAATATTTGTCCACGAACGCGCTCGACAGGCCGATCGCGTCGAATATCTGCGCGCCGCAATAGCTCTGGTAGGTCGAAATGCCCATTTTGGACATGACCTTCAATATGCCCTTGCCGATCGCCTTGGTGAAATGCTTCTGCACCTCATATTGGCTGAGCGGCAGGCCCTGCTTGACGCGGATCTGCTCCAGCGTCTCGAAGGCGAGATAGGGGTTCACCGCTTCCGCGCCATAGCCGGCGAGCGCGCAGAAATGATGCACCTCGCGCGCCTCGCCCGTCTCCACGACGAGGCCGGTCTGCATGCGCAGACCCTGGCGGACGAGATGATGGTGCACGGCCGCCGTCGCCAGCAGCGCGGGCATGGCGATACGGTAGGCGCCCTGCGAACGGTCCGACAGGATCAGGATATTCTTGTCGGCCAGAACCGCCTCGGTCGCGGCCCAGCACATCTCCTTGATCGCCTGCTGAAGCCCGGCCGCACCCGCCACCGCATCCCAGGTGATGTCGATCGTCGCGGTCCGGAACGCACCGTCCAGCGATGCCTCTGCCGACCGGATCTTGGCGAGGTCCGCGTTGGTCAGGATCGGCTGATCCACCTCCAGCCGGCGATGCGTGCCCGCCTGCCGACCCAGAAGGTTGGGGCGCGGGCCGATCATCGACACCAGGGACATGACCAGTTCCTCGCGGATCGGGTCGATCGGCGGATTGGTCACCTGCGCGAAATTCTGCTTGAAATAATCGTACAGCAGCCGCGAACGGCCCGACAGGACGGCGATCGGCGTGTCGGTGCCCATCGACCCGATGGGGTCTTCGCCACTGCGCGCCATCGGCTCCAGGAATTTGACGATATCTTCCTGGGTATAGCCGAACGCCTGCTGACGATGCAGCAAGGAGCCGGGATCGTTGGGCAGATGGTGGCTGTCCTGCGTCTCGACGACTTCGAGATCCTGCAGCTTATACTGGGTCTTGTCGAGCCACTCGGCATAGGGTTTGGCGGAGGCAAGGCTGGCCTTGATCTCCTCATCCTCGATGATGCGGCCCTCTTCCATGTCGATGAGCAGCATCTTGCCGGGCTGGAGCCGCCATTTGCGGACGATATTCTCCTCCGGGATAGGCAGCACGCCCGATTCCGACGCCATGACGACAAAGCCGTCGGCGGTCACGAGGAAACGCGCGGGGCGCAGGCCGTTACGGTCGAGCGTTGCGCCGATCTGGCGGCCATCGGTGAAGGCGACTGCGGCGGGGCCGTCCCATGGTTCCATCAGCGCGGCGTGATATTCGTAGAAGGCCTTGCGCGCCGGGTTCATCAGCGGATTGCCCGCCCATGCTTCCGGCACCAGCATCATCATCGCATGGACGAGGCTGTACCCACCCGCGACCAGCAGTTCGAGCGCATTGTCGAGACAGGCGGTGTCCGACTGGCCGTGCGGGATGATCGGCCACATCTTGTCGAGATCGGCGCCCAACAGCTCCGATTCCATCGCGCGGCGGCGCGCGTTCATCCAGTTCACATTGCCGCGAACCGTGTTGATCTCGCCATTATGCGCGATGTAACGATAGGGGTGCGCCAGCTTCCAGCTGGGGAAGGTGTTGGTCGAGAAACGCTGGTGGACGAGCGCCAGCGCCGACGTGCATAGCGGATCGTTGAGATCGGTGTAGAAACTGCCGACCTGCCCCGCGAGCAGCAGGCCCTTGTAGACCAGCGTCCGCGTCGAGCAGGACGGCATGTAGAAATCGTCGAGGCCGGGCAGGTGCTGTTTCTGCGCGATGTCCTTTAGCGGGTTCTGCGTCTGCTTGCGGATGACCAGCAGCTTGCGCTCGAATGCGTCCTGATCCGCGCAATCCTCGCCACGGCCGATGATCGCCTGACGGATCACCGGCATCTCGTCGAGCACGGTCTGGCCGAGACCATCGGTGTTCATCGGCACGTCGCGCCAGCCGAGCAGCGCCTGGCCTTCCTTGGCGATCAGCTTCTCGAAATGCGCGACGGCGAAATCGCGCGAGGCGGCGTCGCGCGGCAGGAAGCACATGGCGACGCCATAATGGCCCGGTTGCGGCAACGCCACGTCGGCGCGCGCGGCCCAGTCGCGCAGCAAGGCGTCGGGAATCTGGATCAGAATGCCGGCGCCATCGCCCAACAGCGGGTCGGCGCCCACCGCGCCACGATGGTCGATATTGACCAGAATCTGGAGGCCGCGCTGAACGACTGCGTTGGACTTTTCCCCACGGATATTGGCGATGAAACCGACGCCGCAGGCATCATGCTCATTGCGGCTATCATATAAACCCTGGTTCGGCGGATAGGTCATCCCGCGTTTCATCCTCAATATCGACCTGTCCCGGTCGGATTCTCGTTAGAGTGGGCGCTATACATATTCGCGGGCGCGAAGGAAGACTCGATTGCGGCCAGCGGAGATCGCATCCGTTGAACGTCGCCTGAACCTCCCCGCCCGGGCCCGGTCGGTCTTCATAGACCGAATGAGGAATATCCGCAAATTCGGGGGCGGAGGCTCGTTTCCGGTGACGCGCCGGCGGCTCAGTCGGTACGCCGCTGGAGAAGGAATGTCGCTTCCTCGCCGCGCGACTGCACGGCGCAGGGAACAGCGCTCAACACGACCGGTGTCGTCGCCATGCTGCCCGTTTGCAAACTCGTGGCGAGCGTGAACGGTTGCCGCTCGCTGAGCAGCGTCTCGATCGCGTCGCCTACCACCGTGCGCTCCGATGTGTGGAACAGCGAGGCGATGCGCATGCCTACGATGCGCGCGGGATCGGTCTGGACCAGCGCGGCCAGCGCGGGCGATGCGGTGCGGATGATCCCGCGCGGGTTGATCGTGCCGCGCGCCAGGCCGGGCAGCGCGTCCATCAACTCCTCATAGGCGCTGGCGATTGCGTGCCGGTGGCGCACCTGGGTCTGGGCGCTGATGTCCGCCGCGAAGATGACCAGTCCTTCCCCGAAACGCTCGACCCGCACACGGAAGGCGCGCAGCGGCGGCACCGTCGTGTCGAGGTCGAGCGTCTCGTTGACCCCGGTATCGCGCACGCGCTCGGCCGCCCGCAGGAGGACATGATAGCCCGGATCGACGAAAACCCGGTCCAGCGGCATGCCGCGCACGTCGTCCTCGGTGAGCAGAAGCGCATGGCGCGCCGCCATGTTCATGCGCAGGACGGCGAACAGAGCGTCGGTCATGATGACCTGCGTGTCGATCGTATCCAGCACCATCGACAGCGCCAGCCGGTCCTGCGCCCCCTCCGTCCCGCCGCTGCCCGCATCGGCAAGCCGCATGAACTGGTCCGTCGCGATCAGCGACCAGGCCGGTCGGCCATGGTTCAGGATATGGATCGGCTCGCTGCCCGCCGTGCGCGCATAGGCGCCGAAATTGCGAACGAACGCCGTAGCACTGACAATCTTGCCCGACAACTTTTCCGGGATCATCATGGACCTCCTGTTTACCGTAATTTGCGCAGAAAGACTTGCACAAATTCTGTGGTTCGCGGGGGAGTGTTGGCGCGATAATGGATCAACGGACCTGACCGTCCCAAACTGCCGAACGCCGTTGGCCGCGCGTAACAACCATAGGCCACGAAGCGCGGCGGCTAGCCGGCACATCCATATCGGATGAATTTCTTCCGCATTATGCGTAGCCGTTTGCCGACCCCACCGCGCCGTCGCCCGCGATCAGGCGAACCGGGCGATTACGTCCAGAAACGCGCGGCCATAGGCTTCCCGTTTGCGCATGCCGACGCCGCTGACATGAGCCAGGTCCGCGTCCGTGCGCGGCATCAGCCGCGCCATGTCCCGCAGCGTGCTGTCGTGAAAGATCACATAGGGCGGAACCCCCGCTTCCTTCGCCAGATCGCGGCGGCAGGCGCGCAGCGCCTCGAACAGGGGATCGTCGACCGGATTGGCGTCGGCGCCCCCACCACCCCGCTTCGACCGACGGACCTTCACCGGCGGCAGGATCAGCGATACCGGTTCCTCCCCGCGCAGGAACGGTCGCGCCGCCGGGCCAAGCATCAATCCGCCATGGTCGTTCGTCTCCAGCGCGTCGCGGACCATCAGCGCGCGGGCGACCGGCTTGATGAGCGCGGCTTCCGCATCCGTCACGATGCCGAAGACCGACAGGCTGTCATGCCCGCGCTGCGCGATCTTGTCGTTCGACCTGCCGGTCAGTACCGCCTCGATATGGCCCAGGCCGAAGCTCTGCCCGGTGCGGAAAACGGCGGAGAGCAGTTTTTGGGCGGTAACCGTCGCGTCCACGGTCGCGGGCGGGGACAGGCAGTTGTCGCAATTGCCGCAGGTCGCCGACGGATCCTCCCCGAAATGGCGCAGCAGCACGGCCCGGCGGCATCCGCCCGTCTCGACCAGCGCGCCCAGCGCGCCGATGCGCGCGCGCTCACCCTGCTGACGGCCCTGTTCCACCTCCGCTATGCGGGTCCAGGCGCGGGCGAAATCCTCCGCGCCCCACAGCAGGGTCGCCGTCGCCGGTTCGCCGTCCCGGCCTGCGCGCCCACTTTCCTGATAATAGCTCTCGATCGACTTGGGCAGGCCGGCATGGACGACGAAGCGCACGTCCGGCTTGTCGATGCCCATGCCAAAGGCGACGGTCGCGACCATCACCATTTCCTCGCTGGCGAGGAAGGCGGACTGGTTGGCGGCGCGCACCTCGGCGGGCAGGCCGGCATGGTAGGGCAGCACCGGCCGCCCGTTCCGGCCCAGCGTCTCCGCCAGCTTTTCCGTCGCCGCGCGGGTGGTCGCATAGACGATGCCGGCGCCCGCATTGGCCGCCAGCACATCGCCCAATTGCTGGGTCAGCCCGTCGCGCGGTTGAATGGCATAGCGGATATTGGGCCGGTCGAAGCCGGAGATGACGAGGCCGTCCTCCGGAATGCCAAGTTGCACGAGAATGTCCGCCCGCGTGTGCGCATCGGCCGTCGCGGTCAGCGCCAGCCGGGGCACGTCCCCGAACGCGTCGAGCAAGGGCCGGAGCAGGCGATAGTCCGGCCGGAAATCATGGCCCCACTCGGACACGCAATGCGCTTCGTCGATGGCGAAGAGACATATCCGCGCCTGGCTGAGCAGTTGGCGGAACCCCTCCCCGCTCGCCCGCTCCGGCGCGACATAGAGGAGGTCGAGGTCGCCCGCGCGCAGCCGGTCCTGTGTCTCGCGCCAGTCGGAATCGGCGGAGGTCAGGCTGGCCGCGCGGATGCCCAGCGCCTTTGCCGAGCGCAACTGGTCGTGCATCAGCGCGATCAGCGGCGAGACGACGACGCAGCATCCGTCCATCGCGACCGCCGGCAGCTGATAGCAGAGCGACTTACCCGCCCCCGTCGGCATGATCGCGAGCGTGCCCCGTCCCGCCAGCACCCGCTCGACCACGCCCTGCTGCACACCGCGAAACTGCTCGAAGCCGAAGATGTCTTGGAGAAGGCGCAAGGGGACCGGCGGGGAAGTGACGTGCATCCGGCAGGCTATAGGGGCGCGGACCTGATGGGGGAAGCCCAGGCGCTATTCCCCGCATTCACGGTTAGTGATGCGTTAGGCGGCGGTGCAGTAAGGGGTCATCATGCCGCCGCTTAACGTCTTGACGCTTTCCACCCTGTTCCCGACGGACGCCCAGCCCAACTTCGGCATCTTTGTCGAGCGTCAGACGCGGGCGCTGGCCGCACGGGATGGCGTAACGGTGACCGTCATCGCGCCGGTCGGCCTGCCGCCCTTTCCGCTGGACCGGCTGTCGCATTATGCCGCGCGCCGCGACCTTCCCCCGATGCAGGAGCGCAACGGCCTGACGGTGTACAGGCCGCGCTTTACGGTTCTGCCGGGCACCGGTGGACGCTGGGCCGCGCCGCTGCTCGCGAGAGCGATCGCACCGCTCGTCCGCCGGCTCCATGCCGAAACCCCCTTCGATGTCCTCGACGCGAGCTTCTTCTTTCCGGACGGAGCAGCGGCGGCGCGGCTTTCGGCGATGCTGGGCATTCCCTTTTCGGTGAAGGCGCGCGGCGCGGACATTCATTATTGGGGTACGCAGTCCGCCACGCGAAACGCCGTGCTACAGGCGGGACGGATGGCGGCGGGGATGCTGGCCGTATCAGCCGCGATGCGCGCGTCGATGATCGCGCTGGGGATGCCGGG
>Ga0207674_10003203_pt1 | contig 20154 bp, 19 predicted proteins | sample KBSCornC72_FD_184303 | JGI IMG/M metagenome (GOLD analysis project Ga0207674, IMG submission 184303) | Corn rhizosphere microbial communities from Kellogg Biological Station, Michigan, USA - KBS Corn C7-2 (SPAdes) (version 2) | ecosystem: Host-associated > Plants > Roots > Rhizosphere > Soil ...
TGCCGGTTCTTCAGGGAGATAACCCTTGCGCGACAGCACCTTGCCGGACTGCCGACAACCGGATCGGAGCTGCCTGTTGTCGCGATCTCCAGGTCGAGGTCATGTGCGAGCGGGAGGACGTGGAGCTGGAGGCACTCGTTCGTTCACGTCGCTCCCCCTATCTTTGTAAGGTCACCAGGGAGGGGGATCACTCTCTGGAGGTCGAAATCATCTCGGCCTGCGGGTATCTCGAGGCCGGCACCCGGAATTGCTCGCTTCACGGCCGCATCAGGGAGGATGGCCGTCCAGCCAAACCCGACCTGTGCAGCGACTGGCCCCCAAAGGGAAAGGGGTTGCATCCGGGATGTGTTTTCGGGGCCTCCTCGGGCCGGAAAAGAAAGAAAAAGATGTAGCAGCAGAAACAGTCAAGTGTGTGGGTCAAGCGGAGTTCCGCGTCAATGATGGAGCCGCGGGACTTCCGGAGAAAAGCCGATGGCGGATGAACTGGAGGAACTCTACCGTACCACATACCCCACCGTCGTACGATTTCTGTACCGACGGGTCTGGGACGCGGATAGAGCACAGGATCTGGCCCAGGAGGTCTTCATGCGGCTCATGGCCCACCGGCCGGAGAAGCCGCGGGCCTGGTTGTTTGCTGTGGCGGCAAACCTGGCGCGGGATGAAGCTCGCGCCGCGGTGCGGCGCAAGCGGCACCTGACGCTGTTGAAGGACGACCCGGTAACCCTCCCGTCGATTCAGCCCTCGGCGGAAGAGACGGTCGAGCAGGACGAACGGCGTTCAAAGGTGGAAGCGGCGTTGGGAGCTCTCACCAAGCGGGACCGGGAGGTGCTGCTGCTATGGGACGCAGGTATGAGTTATCCCGAAATCGCCCAGCAAACTGGCCTTGCTTTGGGGGCCGTGGGCACCACGTTGGCCCGCGCCCGGAAGCGGTTGGTCGATGCATATGATCGAATGGAGCAGCAGAGCCGTGCGGCACATTCCTGACGAAGAATTGCATGCCTATCTCGACCAGGCCCTGAGCCGTTCTCAGTGCGTGGAGATCGAGAGCCACCTCGCCGAATGTCCCCGCTGTAGCGCGCTGCGGGATGACACGGCGGCGCTCAGGGACCGCACTACCGCTCTGCTCGCCCGCCTAGGTCCCGGACCGATTGTGCCGCCAAGCTTCGCCATATTGAGCGACCGCTACGAAGCGGAACGCCGGTGGCGCCGTCAGTGGACGGTGCGGGCCGGTTGGGCTGCCAGCCTGATCGTGGCGGCCGGCCTCGGCTGGAGCGTAAATCAGCGGGTCCATTCCCAAGTGGTCCGACTCGACACGGAAGCGCCGATCGCCGTCCCGCCGGTCGCGATTCGCCCACTCCCATCCGACGCCCGTCCCAGCACCCTTCCTGCCGTCCATACCATCAAGCCCCAGCCGACCCGTCCCAGGCAAGCCGTGGCACTCCGCGAGCCGACTTCGGCCCGTCTGCCGGTGGCAGCGTTCCAGGTCGCCGACGAATCGGCCGAGGTGATGGTGGCGTCCTACGCGCCGGCTCCGGAAGGAACCGACCAGGCGTCTCAGGAAGTGTTTTCGGTGGAGAGCCAGCCAGCGGTGAGCGGGAGCAACCTGCAGGGCTTCTGGCGCAACGTCGGCGTAGATGGGCTGGAGCCGTCTACTCCCGGCCAGCTCGCTCGCGTCCCCGGGTTGCCGGTGATCCAGGTGCAGGTGCAGCCCGGCGAGGCCGGTGCCGAAGTCACCGCGGTTGATCAGCAGTTGGAAGACGGTCAGCTCATCCGGACTATCGAGGGTCCGGCTGCCAAAGTCTCCTCGCTGATTGCCAACCAGGAGGCGGAGGACGCATCAAGCCGCCAACCGGACGCTGCGAACCGCCATCAACCGGACAAGATGACCCTGACTTTGCGCCAGGGAGACCGGATGCTCGCCGTGACTGGACCCTCGAAGGTGCTCGGGAACCTGATGATTTCGCGCGGGGGCGTGCGGAGGCGATACTAGAAGCGTGAACGGCGAACAGTGAACGGTGAACGGCCGTTCCCAGACGATTGAGCCCTCCTGCGGCGCTACGCCGAGGAGGGCTCTGATTTTTCATAGCGGTTGCGTTCACCGTTCACCGCTTACCTCTGCTTGTGCCTCCGATCGATCACATCCGCGGGCACATAATCGCCCGACGCCTCTTCATGTTCGAACTCGCCGGTGATTTCCTGATGTGAATGTCCGCGTTCCCGATCGAGCGTGATTTCGGCGAGTCGCGGGGAGACTATCGGGAAAGTGCGAGCGAAGATCCCGTAGCAGAGCAGGAACAGTCCCAAGAATGTGGCGGTCGAGGCGAGTTCCGGCATGCCGAACACCGGACCCGGCTCTCGAGTCACTGAGGGCATCACGTCGAGATAGCGCTCGAGCCAGAGCGACACCAGGCTGATCGAGGTGAAGAGCGCGAAGGTAAATGGCACCTTCTTGGGCAGCACACCCAGCAGGCCGAAGAAGGGAATGACGAACATGCCGAGGAACACGGTGCTGCCGATCGGCCGCCAAGGACCCCACAGCCTGGCAAACAGGAATCCGGTTTCCTCGGGAAGGTTGCCGTACCAGATCACCAGAAACTGAGCCCACATGAGGTAAGCCCAGAAAACGGTGAAGCCGAAGCAGAGCTTGCCCAGGTCGTGCCGCTGCTTCGGAGAGACGAAAGCGGCGATTCCCACCTCGTTGCGTCCGTAGAGCATCAGGAGCGCGAGAAGGGTATGGGCTCCCAGGAACGCGCCCATGAAGAACCAGCCGCCGAACAGGTTGGAGAACCAATGGGGCTGCAGGCCCATGACCATGTCGAACGCCACCAGGGTAAAGACGATGGCATAGACCACCACATACGCCGGAGCGAGGGTGTAGATGGTGTGATCGTTCCGCGCCCTGGCCTCGGGCGAGTCGTCATAGCCCGCGGTCCAGCGATCGTACATGGTCCGGCGCCGGCCGGTGAGCAGGGCCTTGGTCTCGAACATGTCGGGGATCAGGTCGGCCCGGATCAGCCGGTAGCCCAGGTAGTAGAGCAGGCACAGGCCGATGAAGAGCCGCCAGAACATGAAGCTGTGCGATAGCCAGAGCTCTTTCGCGTGCCCCAGCCCCTCCATCGCCGGGAAGATGTGGCTGTAACCGACGGTGAAGATCAGCAGGAATCCAATCAGCGATACAGGGAAGAACAGGAAGGCGGCGGCCTCGGAGAACCGGATCATCAGGCCTGACCACTTGGCCTTGGTCACCTTCTGCACCGCGACGAAGGCCATGCTGCCGCCGGTTAGGCTGGTGAAGAAGACCCAGTTCACGTGAAAGAGGTGCCAGGCTCGATCGGCCTGAGCACCGGTAAGGGAGATGGCGAGCAGGATCAGACCGACCGCGCTCAACACCGCGCCGAGGCCGACGAACAGACTGTAGCGTGCCGAGAGAGCCCGGATCGCGAGGGTTTCCCGTACGGCTGTGCTGGTCATTATTGGGCCCCTCCCGACGCGGGAGCCGGCCCGGATCCCTGGAGCTGGCGGACGAAGTTCACGATCTGCCACCGATTTTCGCCGCGGACCTTGTCGCCGTAGAGCGGCATGACCCCTCGTCCGTAGCGGATGATGCTGTAGATGTAGCCGTCGGTGTATGCCTTGGCTCGATCGGTGAGCAGTGACAGCGCACCCATCTTGACCCCTACCAGTCCATCGCCCGCGCCGATCGGTCCGTGGCAGACGCTGCAAAAGGTGTGGTAGAGCGTATCGCCCACGGCAGTAGCCGGCTGGCCCGCGAGTGGATTCACCACTTTGTCCGCTACGGCCTGATCGAAACCGTAGGACAGCTGCAGCGGATCTCCTATCTGCCAACTCTCCTCCCCTCCACTAACCGGCACGGTGCCTGGGACGGTATTCCGCGGGATGTCGCCACGCTGATAGGGAGAGATCGAGCGCTGGAAGATCATCGCGTCGAACCAGGGCACCAGGTGCAGGGCATCATCCGGCGAGGGTACGTCGTTGTAGTAGAAGTCGCACGACGCCCCGAGGCCCACCAGCAGGACCAGTGCGGAAGCACGCAGAGTCTTACGCCGCATTGCGCACCTCCACCGCACCCGCGTCCCGGACGATCCGCTCGATCTCCGAGCCGGTATCGCCGCCGGCTGGCACGAAGATGCCGATCCGGTCGTCCGAGAAGGAAGGATCATAAGCCAGGCCGGTAGTCCGCTTGGCGAGACTGAGGACCACGAGGCCCACGACCGTGCTCAGCGCCCCGATCAGGACCATCAGCTCGAACATGAATACCACGTAGGGCGGGATGGTCGCGATCGGCTTGCCGCCCACCAAGAGAGGCCAGTCGAGCGACATCCAGAAGGTCATGCCGACACCAGCGAGACAACCGGTCACACCGCCGACCAGGGTAAAAAGGCGTACCGGACTGTTGGTCACGCCGAGGGCTTCCTCCAGTTCATGGTTCGGCGCCGCGGAATAGACCGTGAAGTTCCGCTTGCCCTGAGCCCGTAGCGACCTGATGGCGTCACAAGCCGCGTCGATGTGCTCGAAGATTGCCAGGACGCCGGGCACGGGTTTGGCCATCAGTGGCCTCCCTTTCTCAACCGCGGCATCGGAATCATCTCCTTCAGCTCCTGAATTGCCACGACCGGGAAGGTCCGGGCAAAGAGGATGAACCACATGCTGAACCAGCCGAAGGAGCCGAGCAGGATGCCCCAGTCGGCCCAAGTCGGGGTCATCTGGCCCCAGGCATACGGGTCATAGTCGTTGCTGAGACTCGAGACGATGATGACGTACCGCTCGAACCACATTCCGATATTGACGAAGATCGAGATGACGAAGAGCGCCGTCAGGTTGGTGCGGATTTTCCGGAACCAGAAGAGCTGGGACACGAACGCGTTGCAGATGATCATGGTCCAGCCGGCCCACCACATCGGGCCGAAGGCACGGCGCCAGAAGGTCTCCTGCTCGAACGGGTTGCCGCTGTACCAGGCGATGAAGTACTCCATCGCATAGGCGTAGAACAGGATCGAACCGGTCAGCAGGGTCAGCTTCGCCAGATTATCGAAGTGGTACTCCGTGATCATGTGCTCGATCTTGAGCGCCTTGCGGAGCGGGATCAGGATCGTCAGCACCATGCCAACGCCGGAGTAGATGGCCCCGGCGACGAAGTAGGGAGCGAAGATGGTCCCGTGCCATCCCGGGATGATGCTCATCGCGAAATCCCAGGACACCACCGAGTGCACCGACAGCACCAGCGGAGTCGCCAGCGCTGCCAGGTAGAGGTAGGCACGGGTATAGTGCCGCCACTGGTTGTCGGTGCCTTTCCATCCCAGCGAGAAAAACGAATACACCTTGTGGCGCCATCCCCGCATCTTGTCGCGCGCCGCGGCGATGTCCGGCACCAGCCCCACGCACAGGAACGTGGTGGAGACTGTGAGGTAGGTGGAGATCGCGAAGACGTCCCAGATCAGAGGCGACTTGAAATTGGGCCAGAGGAACCGGGCATTCGGATACGGAAGCAGCCAGTAGAAGAACCACTGCCGGCCGATGTGGATGATCGGGAAAAGACCCGCCGTCATCACCGCGAACACCGTCATTGCCTCGGTGGCACGGTAGACCGCGGTGCGCCATGGGGAGCGGAACAGGAACAGGATGGCCGAGATCAGCGTTCCAGCGTGGCCGATACCGATCCAGAACACGAAGGTGGTGATGTAGACCGCCCACATGACCGGTGGTGCGTAGCCCGCCAGCCCCAGCCCATCCTTGAGCAGCATCGTGAAGGTGCCGATGCCCACCAGGAAACAGAGCACCGCCACACCGAGCGCAATGAAATAACCCCGGTCCGCGGTCCCCAGCGTGTTGACGACGTCGCGGGTGACCTCAGCATGGGTCTGGTTGGAATGGTGCGGGTCGTGCGCTATGACGGCCATCGCTCAGGCCTCCGTCCGGTGGAGAACCTTGGCCAAATACGTAATCGCCGGCCGCACGTTGATCTCTTCAAAGACATGGTAGCCGCGGTGGTTGGTCTTGAGCGCCATCACCTTGCTGCCGGGATCCTTCATGTTGCCGAAGACGATGGCGTCCGAGGGACAGGCCTGGGCGCAGGCGGTGTTGACATCGCCCTCCTTGAGCTCCCTGCCCTCCAGGCGCGCCGTAGTCTGGGCGTCCCGGATCCGATGGACGCACATCGTGCACTTCTCCATCACGCCGCGGGCCCGGACCGTCACGTCGGGATTGAGCTGCAGGTTGAGCGGTTCGGGGAACGCCTTCTTCGCGTAGGCGAACCAGTTGAAGTACCGGACCTTGTACGGACAGTTGTTGGAGCAGTATCGGGTGCCCACGCAGCGGTTGTAGATCTGACCGTTCAGACCGTCCGGCGTGTGGTACGCGGCGTAAACCGGGCAGACCGGCTCGCAAGGCGCCGCGTCGCAGTGCTGACAAAGCATAGGAATGACCCGCGACTCCAGCGGATCGCCGGTATCACCCCCGCCCTCCCAGAACCGCTCGATGCGGATCCAGGTCATTTCGCGCCCCCGCCGGACTTCATCCTCGCCCACATGGGGGATGTTGTTCTCCGCGTAGCACGCGGTGACGCAGGCCGAGCATCCGGTGCACTTGGCGAGATCGATCGCCATGCCCCACATGGGCTGTTCGGCGGCGTAAGCTCCGTGCTTCCGTTTCTCCAGCTGACTCTCCCGGAACCCGTGGATCGCTTCGACCTCGCGCTCGGTATTGATCTCGTGCTCCTCGTGGCCCTGTTCCTCGAGCGCGAGGGCGGGAGTGAGGCCCTTCTTGGCTTGCTCCAGCGTCATCGCGTCTGCGATGCCGCGACCCAGCTGGCGGGTAGTGCCTTCGGTCTTCGCCAGCTTCTTGTACTGCCCGGTCTTGGTCAGGGTGACACGAGTCGCGAGGTACGGCAGGAATCCGTTCCCGTCCTTGGCATCGAGCAGGTCCAACGCGTTGACCCCACGGTCCTTGGCGTAGTCGCCGAACGCGGTATGTCCCAGTCCGAGCGGAACCGCGACGACGTCCGGGTGAAGTCCGGGATAGATGTAGGCCGGAGCCTCGATGTTTCCGTGGGGAGAGGTGAGCCGGAGGATTTCCCCTTCCCGCACATCGAGGCGCTTGGCCAGCTCGGGGTGAATCTCAACCCACGAGTGCCAGGTGATCTTGGTGACTGGGTCGGACAGTTCAAGCAGCCAGGGACGGTTGGCGAAGCGACCGTCGCCCAGAACCGAGGCGTAGGGCGCGAACCAGTAACTGTCTCCCCCCTCGCTGCCGTCGAAAGACGCCGGGGTCGAACCGATCTGACCGGCGCTGGCTGCGAGGCGGACGGCTGTCACCGGCGCTTCGGTGTACACACCGCCGCGCTGCAACGCGGCGCGCCAGAAGCTCTCGGTATCGGTCGCACCCTGAGCGCGGGCCACAGTCTGCCACTGGGTCTTGAGATACGCCTCCCAAGACGGAGCGTTGAAGCGGCTGAAGGCGCCACCGGCCTTCTGCGCCATCTTGAGCAGGAGATCGCCGGTCGCCATGCCGTTGAAGACCGGCTGCATTACCGGCTGCATCAGGCCGATTACGCCGCGGCGCGGCCGAAGATCGTCCCACCGCTCGAGGGCGTGCAATCCGGGCAACAGCAGGTCGCACAACGCGGCGGTCTCATCCAGGTAGAGCGAGGTCGAGACCTTGAAGGGAACCTTCTTGAATTTCGCAGCGAAGCCGCCCTTGGCCGGCAGCGAATAGACCGGGTTGGCCTCATGGACAAGCACCAGCGAGACCCGCCCGCCATCCATGTCGGAGCCGAGGGCTTCGACGGCGCCGTAGCCTTCACCACCGTCGAGGTCGGAGCCGAAGTTGACCGTGGTTCCGACGTTCCCGGCGATGTAATTGAGCAGGTTGACCGCGGCGCAAAGATCAACGGCACCGCGATGCTGGTTGCCGATCCCGCCCGCTACGGCAAGGCTGGGCCTGGCGGAGGCGAACTCGCGGGCTACTCGGCGAATCACCTCGGCGCCGACGCCGCTCGATTCCTGCGCCTTCTCCGGGGTGAACGCCGCGAGCGCGCCGCGAAGCGCGTTGGCATCGGCCGGATTGCCGCTCCGCTCGCTCAGCAGCACGTTTGCCATCGCGAGCACGATCGCGGTGTCTGCGCCGGGCTTCGTGGGGTGCCATTCGTCGGCGTTCATCCCGGTGAGCGACATGCGCGGAGCGAAGGCGACATGCTTCGCCATGTTCCCATTGTCGTAGCCATGGGACTTGGCGAATCCGCGCTGGTTCTCGAGTGGGGAGAGCCAGTTTTCCAGGAAGTCGGCACCGAAGGAGACGATGTACTTCGCGGCCGCGAAATCGTGGGCCGGCAGCTCGTTGGTGCCGAAGGTGCGGAGATTGGCCGCGCGTAGCGCCTCGTGAGCGAAGGGCTCGTAACGAACTACTCTGCCGCCTGCGGCGGCTGTCCACTCGGCCAGGAAATCGGAGAAGGTGCCGCGGCCAGCGCCTGAGATCACCGCGACCTTGCCTGCGGCCCCGCTCAGTTTCCCGGCGAGTGAGGCAATCGCTTCATCCCATGTCACATCCTTGAAGCTGCCATCCGGCTGACGGGTCTTGGGCCCGGTCAGCCGTCCCGGGTTGTAGAGTCCCTGAAGCGCTGATTCGCCGTGGGAACACATCTTCCCCGCATTTACCGGATGCTGGGGATTCCCTTCCAGCTTGATCGCCCGGCCTTCGCGAGTCTTTACGTGCAACCCGCACCCCGCCGAACATTCGGTGCAGGTACTGGCGTAGTAGGTGGGAATGCCCGGGACCTGGTCCTCGGATTGAACCAGGTAGGGAACCAGCTTCTCAATCCGCTCGGTCGAACAGCCGGAAACCGCCATCGCCCCAGCGCCCGTTGCCCCGAGAACGGTGAGGAAGCGACGGCGATCCATGCCTTCGTTGGGTGTTTGGTCGGACATTCAAACTCCGCGTGAAACTGCAGCTCTTAGCTGTTAGCCATTAGCGATTAGCTCGGAGGCATTCAGCTCACAGCTAACACCTAATAGCTGACGTCTGACGGCTAACGGCCGACGGCTTCAGTGATGACACGCCGTACAATCCCGATTGACCTTCCGTTCCACATGGCAGGTGACGCAGAAGCCCATGTTCGTCACGTTGTTCACCTTGAAGACCTGCGGCATTCGCTGGACGTCGCCATGACAGGTGCTGCAGGCGTTGGGTCCCATCGCCTGAATGTGCCGACTGTGCGGGAAGTGGACGTGCCTCGCCAGCGCATGAATGCGGGCCCACTCCAGATGCGGTTTGGCGGGATCGCTCTTATCGGCCCAGAACTGGCGCAACTTCTTGATTTCCGTCTTGCCCCCGCTGTCGCTCCCCGAGATGACCATGTGGCAGCCCATGCAGGTCTGGAGGCTCGGGATGCCCGGCTCATTCGAGACGCTCACGCTGTAGTGGCAGTACTGGCACTGGATCTTGTACTGGCCGGCGTGGATGTCGTGGCGGAAGAAGATGGGTTGGCGGGGACCGTAAAGGGCTGAGGTGTCGCCGGCAGAAATGACCGTTGCGGTCACGGAGTCGGGAGCAGATTTCCCCTGCTGAGCACCCCCGGGTCGTTGCAACAGGGCCGCCGCGCCCAGGGCGAGAAAAACCGACCCAGCTCCGAGAATGGCCAGCTTGCGCATGATCGCTCAGGAACGGGGAGAGGAGTCACCCGCCGACCGGTTCCAAGTCCAAGTCAGCGGAGCCAGAAGTTTGTGAATTATTTCACGAATTTTCAAGGGCCGGCTTGGGGGCCAAGTATAGCTCCTCCAGCCCCTTCAACAACCAGCACTTTGGTGCTAGCCGGTCAGCGTTCTCCGCGCCAGCACAGCGGCGGGCGTCTCGGCCGTGAGCCACGCCAGCTTGCGCCGGGCAAAGCCAACGAAAACCTCAGCTGCCTTCTGATCGGTAATCTCGATACTGCACCAGCGAAGCGGGCCGGTGCGGTGACCGCTCTGAATCGCGTCGCCGATCGCGGAGGGAAGCCGGGAGATCGCGAGGGCCTTCCGCTCTTCACCATCACTGAGGGTAAAGGTTCCCCCTACTCCGTTCTGCATGACGTGAAGCCAGCAAAGCTTCCGGCTTCCGGCCGCATATTCCCAGGCCCAACGCCAACTCGGGCCCATGAACTTGACCGATTCGGAGACGCCCGGAAGCGCCAGGAGACCCTCCCTTACCTTGCGAAAACGCGCGCCGATCGGACCGGGGAGGTCCCGGTATGGGGCGGAGGGCTTGGGTTCTTGGCGGGATTCGGGATAGAGATTGGCGGCCCAGTACGCGGCGGATCGGCCCACGTGGTTTCTCTCCCGGTTGGCTGAGGTGAATCTTCGGCGAGAAACCTAATCGGGGACCGGTGGGTGATCCAAGGGCGGCACCTGCACACCGCTTCGTTCGAGAAAACGGACTACCTCGATTCCCATCGCCCGGATCAGGGCCGCCTCCCGGCCGTCCAGGTCCGCCCGGTAGATGATTTCGCGGAAGGACCGCATCACATGCTCGGCCTGGCGGGTCTTGAAGAAATCGATGCCCCAGAGGGCCCGCTCCCAGTCGGCGAAGAGCCGCTCGAGCAATCCGGACTCCGGGGCGCCAACCTGCTTGCGGGGGGGCTTTAAGGGTTGGCGTTCGCCACCCGCCGCCAAGCGGATCTCGTAGCACATGATGGCCACGGCCTGGGCCAGGTTGAGCGAGCGATAGGCCGGATTGGTGGGGATGGTGACCAAGGCGTGACAGCTGTCCAGCTCGTCGTTGGTGAGCCCCTTGTCCTCGCGGCCGGCCACGATCGCGACGGTGCCGCGATCCGCGCGGGTCATCAGCTCGGCGGCTGCGGCACCGGGGCGAATTACGGTGCGCTTGGCGGCGCGCTCCCGTGCGGTAAGAGCGACGACGTAGACACAGTCTTCTATCGCTTCCTGCAGCGTGTTGTGGATGCTGATGCTGTCCACGTAATCGGCCGTGCTATGCGCGATCCCCTCGATGCGGTACGGGTCGAAGATCGCGGGAGCAACGAGCCGCACCTGGCTCATGGCGAAGTTCTTCGCCACGCGGACCGCGCTGCCGATATTCACCACGTCCTGAGGCTCGACCAGCACCAGCACCGGCGCCTGCAGGCTCACGCCGTGTCACTCCCCTAGAAACGAGGTGTCGAGCCGCTTCGCCTTGAGCGCCGCGGCAAATCCGGTCTTGTCGGCCGACTTGGCATACGCGTCTTTCGGATCCACCGCTTTCTTCTCCACCAACTCGATCAGCGCGTCATTCAGGGTCACCATTCCCGCCTTGCGATTGGTCTGCATGATAGAGGGAATCTGGAAGGTCTTCCCCTCGCGGATCAGGTTGGCGATGGCCGGAATCGAGAGTAGCACTTCCTTCGCGGCCACCCGCCCGCCCCCGATCTTGGGGCAGAGCACCTGGGCGATGACACCCTTGAGCGACTCGGAGAGCATCACCCGGATCTGCGACTGCCGGTCGGCCGGGAACTGGTCGATGATCCGATCTACCGTCGAAGCGGCGGTGGTAGTGTGCAGAGTTCCGAAAACCAGGTGTCCGGTTTCGGCCGTTTCGATCGCGATGGAGACAGTCTCCAAGTCGCGCATCTCGCCCACCATGATCACGTCGGGATCTTCCCGAAGAGCGGCACGCAGCGCCTGCTTGAAGGACTTGGTATGGAACCCGACTTGCCGCTGGGTCACGACGCACTTCTGCGGCGAATGGACGAACTCGATCGGGTCTTCAATGGTCAGGATGTGATCGGTCCGGGTACGGTTGATCAGATCCACCAGTGCCGCAAGCGTCGTCGACTTGCCGGAGCCAGTCGGGCCCGTGACCAGGACCAGCCCCTTCGGGAGATAGCAGAGTTTCTGAATCTCGGCCGAGATGCCGAGCTGCTCCACGGTCTGAATCTGGGAGGGAATGACCCGGAAGACGCCCATCGGGCCGCGGCGCTCTACCGCCGCGTTGGCGCGGAACCTCGCGGTGTTTGGAAGCTCATATGCCCAGTCGGCGTCACCACCCTCGCGGAATTCGGCGAGCTCTCTCGTGCCCATGATGCTGGTCAGCATCGCCTCCACTTCCTCAGCGCGGAGCTCCGGGCCCTCGTGACGCTCCAGTTCACCGTCGCGGCGGAAGATGGGGGGCTCACCAGTGCGCAGATGCAGATCGCTCGAACCAGTTTCTACAGTTCGGCGGAGCAGCCCTTCCATGCGAATCTTCGGCTCCGCTGCGGGAGCGGGTGCGGGCGCTGCCACGGCCGATCCGTTGGTTGGCGTCGTGTTGGAGGGCGCCGCCGTCCCGTTAGGCGGCCGGATTGTGGCGCTTCCCTTCGCCAGTTCGACGTCCACTTTCCCGCTCGGCGAGAGATAGGCGAACGCGGCACTCACCCCGTCGGTGACGTTGGGTTGAAGCTGACTCGGCGCAATTTCCTTGACCAGCATGGTCACCTGAGCCGCGGTCAGCGGTTCCTTGGTGACAGGACGAGTCGAGTCTCCCACGACGAGGGAGGCCGGCTTGCCGGGGTGGAGCGCGAGGCTTCTGGCGCCGTGTTCATGCATGGCTTGGATGAACTTGTCGAGACGGGGCACTGAAACCTCAGCTCAGGGGACGGGCGGCGCGGACATGGCTTCGGTTCAGACAAACCGTGGTCTCGCCGACGACAAGACTGAAAAAACGTTCGGGCGCGTTCAGGTAATCGGAAGCTCGGCTCCGGTTGGGTGGGAGCTCGGTCGCGGCGAACCCGCGATACTCGTCCCCGCCGCTCATAATGACCTCGAGCCCGATGTGAAGAGCGGCGGATTCCCGCTCCGGGTCGTGACTCCTCGGACCCTGATAGGCGAGAGCCGCGACCTGGGCCTTAGCCAGAAAGACAACCTCGCCACTGGGCAACGAGAGGGGAAAAAAAATCTCCTCTCGGTTGAGCAGTTCGAGCGGGGTCTCTGGCGACTCGTGGAGCGCGGTGCGGGGCTGCAGGTGGAGGTCTCCATCGGTGGACATCCCCTCAACCATCACAACCCGAACTTGCAGTCTTTCCGTTGCGGCCCACTGGGTAGATGCCACTGTCTCCTCCTAGCCTCGAATCTCGGCGCCCGCGTCCTGCTCTTGCAGGCGGATCGCTTCCATATAGTCAGCCCCCTCGCCCAGACGGGCTCGGGCTTCGTTCACCAGCTCGGACGCGCGGTGCAGCAGCGGAGACTGGATGCCCTGCTCCTCCAGGAACCGGCAGGCGATGTCTACGTCCTTGGCCAAGAGTGCGAGGCGAAACGTCACCGGCCATGCTCCAGTCATTACGCGGTCGGGAACCAGCACCTCGCTCACGAAACTGCGCCCGCTAGATGCATTGAGGACATCGAGTGCCTTCCTGGCCTGAACGCCACCCTTAACCAGCCCCACCATTCCCTCACCGAATGCCAGGATGCCGACCGCAAGGAGCGCATTGTTGATCGCCTTCATCGCGTGACCCGTCCCCACCGGTCCCATGTGTTCAATGCGCTTGGCAAAGTGGCCCAGAATCGGCATGGCCCGCTCGAACGTGACATCGCTGCCTCCGACCATCACCGTCAGAGTCCCCGCCTCGGCGCCGTTGGTACCACCGCTCACCGGGGCATCGGCGAAGTCCACCCCCTGAGCCTTCAGTTGGGCCGCGATTCGCACCGAAACAGCGGGCTCGCCAGAGGTACAGTCAAGAAATAGTGCGCCTGTTCTGATTCCAGACAGTATCCCCTCGGGGCCTTCGAGGATCTGTTGCACCTCGCCCGAGTTTGGCAGACAGGTGAGAATGACTTCGGCATTCTCGGCCGCCTTCTGCGGGGTTTGTGCCACGCGTCCTCCATGGGTCTGGGCAAATTCGACCGCTCGGCTCGCGGTGCGATTCCACACCGTAAGCTCATGGCTGCGCGCCAAATGAGCAGCCATGGGACGACCGATGGCACCCAGACCGAGGAAGGAGATTCGCATAAGTGGGCTAAAGGCTAAGTGCGGGGGACCCAGCATGGTAGCCGGGTGAAGGGCCGAGGCTAGATTTCCGGGTCCGAAGAACGGAATTCACCCGCTATTCGCCTGGAGGAAAAGTGAGGTCGTCAATCTTGAGCGGCGGGACGGTGCTTGGGCTGCTGGCGTTTGCCCTGGCCTGTGCCCCGAAGCAGCAAACGGCAAAGAAAGCAGAAAACAAGGAGTCCGCGGATTCCAACACCCGGACTCTGGCCGTGATAGGGGGCCCCGGTTCCCATATCGAGGGAATTGCCGAGTATGGCGGGAAACTCTATGTGGCGGACTGGAAGGACGCGGCGGTCTATCGCATTGATCCGGCGAATCCGGCGCCGACCCGGGTCGCCGTGCTTCCTGTACCTGGAGTCGGCATACTGGGCGTCGCGGCCGACGACGCGGGGAATCTCTATTTCGCTGTACCCGATTCAGGCCTTGTGTTGAAGGTTGCCGCAGACCGGGTCGGCGCGTCGGACTTCAGCGCGGCCGCTGACGTTACGAAGTTCGCCACCGGCGCAAAGGGAGCCAACGGTCTCGCCTTCGATCATTCAGGACATCTCTGGATTGGCGGAGGAGACAGTCACGCCCTCTACCATGTCGGACCGAAGGGTGGAAAGGTGCAGGTCTTTGCGAAGGATTACTCCCCGATGAACCCCGACACCACTGTAGGCGTCCGGCCCTACACCGTGAACGGTGTGGCAGTGGACTCCAAGGGGCTCGTCTACACAGTGAACACCGGAACCGGCCAGGTGAGCCGTCTTGAGGTCAAGCCAGACTACCAGCCAGGCAAGATCGAGAGCTTCGTGAAGGATGACCGGCTGATGGGCGCCGACGGCGTGATCGTGGACGGGCAGGACAACCTCTGGATCGCCTGCAACCTCCGGAACGCACTGGTGAAAGTGACCCAGGCGGGAGAAATCAGCGAAATCGCGGTCAACGGACCGGGAGGCCCGATGCACTTCCCGGCGGAGCTCAAGGCGGCAGGTAAAGCGATCTATCTGGCGAACCTCAACATGCCCTGGGGGGCAAACGCCGGAACAACCGACTCGAGCGCGAGCATCGTGGAAGTGAGGCTTCCGTAAGAAGTCGAAGCATGGAGACCTGATGGCTGCACGAACGCTGCATTTGGATCTGGACGCCTTCTTCGTCGAGGTATGCCGGCAGCGTCACCCTGAATTGCGGAACGTCGAGTTCCTCGTGGTCGGAGGACGTCGAGAAGAACGGGGAGTCGTGCAGTCAGCCTCCTACGCAGCGCGGAAGTTTGGAGTTCGGGCGGGAATGCCGATCGCGGAAGCCGCGCGGCGCTGTCCTCAAGCCACCTTCTTCCGCGGTTCCTTCCGGCACTACCGCGACGCGTCGCGGGCGGTGCTCGCCGTTCTGCGCAGATACTCGCCCACGGTGGTAATGGCCTCGCTCGATGAGGCATATCTCGATTTCACCGGGACCGAGCGGATGTTCCCCGTTTCGCTGCTGCCGGAGGCAGAGCGGATCCGGGATGCGGTTAAGCAGGAGACGGGACTCGACAGCAGCATCGGAATCGGCACCAACCGGATGATCGCGAAGCTGGCCTCGGATCAGGCCAAACCGAGAGGGCTAATGGAGATTCGGGCGGGCTGGGAAGAAGGATTCCTGGCAGGACTCCCGCTTCGCGCGCTGCCAGGTGTAGGACCCAAGACAGCAGAGCGCTGGGCCGGCCTGGGTCTCACCGAGGTCCGCCAGATCCAGGAAATGGAGCTGGAGACCCTGCAGCGGATTCTGGGAGACGGCGCCCGGGAGCTCAAACACCGAGCGCACGGACATGGCTCCTCTCGCCTCAGCGCCGATCGGCTCCCCCGCTCGGTGAGCAGGGAGACGACGCTGTCGCGCGATGCCACCGACAAGGGCCGGCTCGATGCGCTGCTGGCGCTTTTCGTGAGCCGGGTAGCGGGTCAGCTTCGGGAAGAAGGGCTCGTCGCGCGCACGGTGGTCCTCAAGTTGCGACACGGCGATTTCTACACCGTCACCCGCCGGCATACGCTGGACGAACCGACCTCTCTGGACCAGGAGATTCTGGTTGCGGCCCGGGCCTTGTTCGATCGCGCGTTTCAGGACGTGATACGAAGGAAGAAGGGCGTCCGGCTGATCGGTGTCGCGGCGACCAATATCGTAGAATCGGCGACCGAGGATCTCTTTGAGCCGGTCGAGCGTACAAGATTGCGGGAACTCACCACCGCGATAGATCAGGTGAGGAAGAAGTTCGGGTTTGACGCGGTAGCGACGGCGGAAACGCTGCCGCTCAGGAGACAGGAACGGGAATGAGATGGATTCTGGCGGCCCTGGTGCTGGTGGCCACGACAACTACAGGGGCGCAGGCACAGCTAGCGCTGACCCCGCAGGAGATTTTGCAGGCCTGTCAGGCTGGGGATTACCCGGAATGCGTCCACTATGCGGATTTGCTCGCGGGCGGTCGCGGAGTGACCCAATCGAACGACGAGGCGGTGCGAATTCTGACCGGGACCTGTGACAAGGGCTATGCTCCTGCCTGCACTCAGCTGGGGATCTGGAACGAAGCCGGCGTTCAGATGAACCCCAACCGGGAACGGGCCAACTCGTATTTTCGCCGGGGTTGTGAGATGGGCTCGGCCGAGGGATGTGCCAGACTCGGCACCTCCTACGAGCAAGGGACGGGGGTAATCCAGAACTCGACCAATGCGGTTTCCTATTATCGCCAGGCCTGCGGACTCGGCCGCCAGTCATCCTGCGTGAAGCTGGGTACGCTCTATGAGAATGGCCAGGGAGTGAGTCAGGATCGCGGTCGAGCGGCGGCGCTCTACCTCCAGGCTTGTCAGGAGCTCGACGCCAACGGCTGTGTGTTGCTGGGGAACATGTACGAGAACGGGCGGGGAGTAGATCACGATCCGGATCGCGCGGCCGCGCTGTATCGCCGCGCCTGCGAAATCGGAAACGTCAATGCCTGCCGGGTCCCGTTGCCGGGAGATCGCAGCACCTTCGAGAACCCCTGAGGCAGGCTAGCGGAAGTCTTTGTCCTCGAAACGGAGTCCCACGGTCCCCGAAGTCCGGTCCGCCTCGGGACCCAGGTTCTGGAAGGTGGCGCGGGTCCCGGCGGGGGTGTAAGCCTGCACGGTGCTATTGAGGAAGAGGGGCCAGTATCCGACGTGAGCCCGGGTGGTGCCAGGAGGTATCGAGCAATTGCAGTCGGCCGCGCCCGACAACCCTGCGTTGATCGTCACACCGAGAGCACCCGAAGTCATGTTGGTCACGAGCGGCGCGAACACCGGCATCGCTCCGGCGCCCGCATCGACCAACCGATTGAGCCGGCCGCGCGGCCGCGCCTCCGTGATGATCCCCTGTACATCCACGCCCATCGGCTCCCCCGACGCAGACTGAGGACGCACCAGAAACCACTGGGCAGCCAGAGGTCGCCCGCGGCGAATTCTGACCGAAGAGACCTCACCGGGCGCAATCTTGTAGGTCGCGCCATCTACCACGAGGTTGATCGGCTCGATCAACTGGTTCTCGACCGCGAGGAGCGGCCGTCCGCGCCCAATTACCAGGAGCCCCGCAACGCCAAGCAGTAGTACGAGGAGCAGGAGCGCTGGCCACCGCCGGCCACTCCGAGCTGCGGGAGGCTTGCTGACCGCGGTGGGGGTTCCTGCCGCCGGCCGTTCGTGGCTGGTGAGTAGTACGGTTGAGTCCTGATTCTGAATCTTCTTGGCAACTCGTTCGGCACTGACGGTGCCCTGTGGTCCAGTGTTCCGTCCGCTATGGAGCGCTTCGGTCATGTCCTTGGCGGACTGGAAACGGTCGGCTGGACGCTTGGCCATTGCCCGCACGATCACGTTGGACAGCCACATCGGGATCCGGGCGTTCTTGGTCGTGGCGATCGGCACCGGCTCGCTCAGGTGCTTGCCGACGATTTCCTGGGACGATTCTCCTTCGTAGGGCGGCGTGCCGGTGACCATCTGGAAGAGCACCGCGCCCATGGCATAGAGATCGGACCGGGCGTCCACATCGCCCTGCCCCAGCGCCTGTTCCGGGCTCATGTATTGCGGCGTCCCCACGACGAAACCGGTCTGGGTGAAGTGCGCCACCTCGCCGTCCACCCGCTTGGCGATCCCGAAGTCCACCAGCAGCGGACGGCCGCTCGAGGCCTCGATCATCACGTTGTCGGGCTTGATATCCCGGTGAACCAGGCCGCTCTCGTGAGCGTGAGAGAGGGCATCGAGCAATGGCCGGGTCAGGGCAAGAGCGCGATCAGAATCCAGCGCCCCGCGGGTTCGCAACAACTCGGCGAGGGACTGCCCCTCGACGAAGGGCATCGCGTAATACACCAGCCCCTCTCCATCTCCCACGAAGTGAATCGCCAGAACGTTCGCGTGATTGAGCCGAGCAATCGCACGCGCCTCGTGCTTGAAACGGTCCAGCATGCCGGCGGACCATGCGATGTCGGGCTTGAGTACCTTGACCGCAAGCCGCCGCTGGAGGTCCTTATCCCAGACTTCGTACACCTCTGCGAAACCACCCTGCCCCAGCAGTCGACGGACTTCGTACTTCTGACCCAGCGCCCGGGCGAGGCGTTCCTTTACCGGCACGTCGGTCGCGAATGACGTCGCCGCTGCAACCGCTCCTGGATGCTCCTTGCCACAGCCGGGACAGAAGTTGGCCGTCGCAGGGATAGGAGTGCGACAGGTAGGACAAGGTATTTCAGGGGGCATGGATTGAATCTGGGGGTGGGCGCGGGTCGATGGTAGGGAGGCGGCCTCCGGCCTCCGTCGCGAGCCCTCGTCGCCTGTCGCCTGTCACCGGTCGCCAGTAATTTGAAGGACCTCAACGGTGAAACACGACATGACCGCAAGCCGCCCGCACCGGATCACCCTCCGATTCCTCGCCGAGCCGGTAGACGTGAACTTTGGCGGCAAGGTTCACGGGGGCGCCGTCATGAAATGGATCGACCAGGCAGGCTACAGCTGTGCCGTCGGGTGGACTGGGGACTACTGCGTGACCCAGTACGTCGGCGGCATCTACTTCCTGCGACCGATCCTTGTAGGTGAGTTGGTGGAAACCAGGGCGCAGGTCATCAGGACTGGCAACACGAGTCTGCACGTCGCGGTCGAGGTTTACGCCGGCGATCCCTTGGGGACCACCCTCCAGCGAGCCTCGCACTGCGTCATCGTCTTCGTGGCGCTGGATCACCAAGGCAGACCGAAGCAGGTCCCCAAGTGGTCACCCAGCTCGGCGGTGGATGTAGCGCTGGAACAGTACGCTGTGCGCCTTTTGGATTTCCGTAAACAGCTCGATCAGGAGATGGAAGCCCGTCTCAAGTGGCTGGACGAACAGCGCCCCGACAACCTCTCGCGAATCAATGCCTGAGTCGCGGCACGTGGGGGTGCTGGTCTTCGACGACGCTGAGGTGCTCGACGTGGCCGGGCCCTTTGAGGTTTTCTCGATTGCCGGCCGGCGGAGCGGCTTGCAGCCGTTCACGGTGTCGCTGATCGGAATCGGGAAGGGACCGGTGACGATGCGGAGCGGGTTCATGGTTGAGCCCAAGTACTCCATCCATACGGTTCCTCACATCGATGTGCTGCTGATCCCCGGTGGATTTGGCACCCGCCGCGAGCTCGACAACGACGCGCTCCTGGGATGGATCCGGGGCCGGGCTGCCGAGGCCGAACTGCTTCTCTCGGTATGCACTGGCTCGCTGCTGCTTGCCAAGGCTGGATTGCTGGACGGGCTGGCAGCCACGACGCATCACGGCGCCCTGAGCCTGTTACGAGATTTGGCCCCATTGACCCGGATTGATGGCCGCGAGCGTTTCATCGATAACGGCAAGGTGATCACTGCAGCAGGAGTATCGGCCGGAGTGGACATGTCGCTGCATGTGGTGGAGCGGCTCCTGGGCGAGGAGATGGCGGTCGAAGCCGCACACTATATGGAGTGGCACTGGGACCGGAATGCCGACGAGTTGAAGGATCAGGGAGTCTGATTTGATGTAAGACTTTGCCGCGCGGTGTTTTATCCCGATAATCCCCTAGGAAATGCTGCCCCCACTCCTCAAAGAACCGCACCCAAGGCAGGGTGCGGTTTTCTCTTGATGATCAACAATTGTGGAAATATACAGTGAAAAGTGCATAAGTGCACATGGAAATTTGCAGAAACTGCACATTC
>Ga0207674_10003204_pt1 | contig 20154 bp, 22 predicted proteins | sample KBSCornC72_FD_184303 | JGI IMG/M metagenome (GOLD analysis project Ga0207674, IMG submission 184303) | Corn rhizosphere microbial communities from Kellogg Biological Station, Michigan, USA - KBS Corn C7-2 (SPAdes) (version 2) | ecosystem: Host-associated > Plants > Roots > Rhizosphere > Soil ...
GCCTCCATCGAGGCGATCGAGGAGCGCGTCCGCCTCCTCAACGGCCGGCTCTCCATCGAGTCGCGTGAAGAGGGCGGCACGGCGATCCGCGTCGTCATGCCCGCCTACGTGGCGGCAGCGCAGGGGTAAGATCCGGCCCGCATGGCCGGCACGCACCTCCTGTTCGTCTCCCGCCCGACCGGTTACGAACTGGTCGAGCGGGAAGGTGACCCGCCCGCTCCCGGGACGAAGGTCGACCTGGAGGAGAACGGAGCGCGCTTCGAGGTCGTCAAGGTCGCTACCTCCCCGCTCCCCCAGGACGACCGGCCCTGCGCGTACTTACAACCCGCCTAACGCGTCCTCGGCGGCGATCTTCCCGAAGACGAGCGCCGAGGCGAGCGCGCTCGACCAGCCACCCGTCGAGATTCCGCCCGCGTCCGCACCGGCAACCCAGAGCCCATCGGCCGCGCGCCCGCGCGGATCGATGGCGATCCCGCCCAGCGTCGTCGTGATCCCCGCGACCACCTCGATGGCCGTTTCCCCTTCGCGGCTCTCGACCGGAGCCCCGGCGGCACGGGCAATGTCGATGATCTCGCCCACGGTGCGCTCGCGAACCGGCTCCGCAAGCGCGTCGTCGGGAACGATGTAGCGGGCGCGTGCTCCGGGCTGGCGCGCCGTCCACTGGACGACGTCGATCTCCGACCATGTGCGCGGCTCGTACACGTCGCCGGCGAGATTCTCGACACGCGCGTGCCTTGCATACACCTGGGCCAGCGGCACGAAATCCGTGGGCTTAATCTGGGGCGCCGCAGCGAGGTTGCGGCCGTAGAACTCGGCGAGGCCCACGCTCTCGGCCGCCCCTGCCGCGCGCGCGAGTCGAAGACCGTCGCCCGCGCTCCAGGGGTTCGCGCGCAACACAAGGCTCTGCGCCTCGGGCGTGATCTGCTCGCGGACGAGCTCCGCGTCGCCCTGAAAGCCGCCGGTCGCAAGGATGACCGGCACGCCGTCGGGGAGCTCGGTCAGCGGCCGGCCGAACCGCACGTCGCCAGCGCGGCGGGCCAGAACCTCGGTGAGCCCCGTCGGATCGAAGCGGACGCCCGACGTGAGCGGATTGCCAGTCTCCCGCGTGACGACTGGCGCGCCGAGCCCTTCGAGCCAGGCGAGCGCATCGTCGAGGCCTTCCCAGACCACACGCTGCAGCTCGGGGTCGCCGCCCCCGCACTCCTCCCGGAAGCGCTCGAAGTCCCGGTAGCGCCAGATGACGCCGCTGGAGAGGTACATCGACCCGCCCGGCCGGTCGCCCTTCTCGTGGACGACGACGCGGGCGCCGAGCTCGCGCGCACGGGTGGCCGCAGCCAGGCCGGCCATCCCGGCCCCCGCGACGACGAGGTCGGGCAGCGCGCTAGACGAGCGAGAAGGTCGGCTTGTGCTCGACGTACTCGAGCTTGATGCCGTCCGGGCCCCAGACGAACACGGCGTACGTGTTCGCCGCATCGACGATGTCGGCGATCTCGAGCCCGCGTTCCTCGGCCTCGCGGATGTGGTGGTCTGCCGAGTCCACGCGCAGTCCGAGGTGGTTGAGCAGCGGGCGCTCCGGCTCCTCGGTCTCGCCCTGCTCGAGCTCGACGTAGGCGTCGCCGGCCTTCAGCCGGCCGTCCTGGACGTCGAAGCCGAGCTCCGCGAGCTGCGCGAATGTCGTCGCGGGGTCTGCGACGCGGAACGCAACGTGGTCGAGGTCGTAGGCGACTCCGTCGTCGGTGGCCACGAGGGCAAACGGGACGCGCTGCGGGCCCTCGAACTCGACGCGGCCTTCCTCCGGCCTCTCGACCGCGAGGTCGGGCGGGAGCTCGGCGAGCGCCTCGTCAAGGTCGAACACTCGCAGGCCGATTCGCGAGAGCGGGCCGGGTACGCGCTCGGGCTCGGCGGCGAAGAGCGTCAGCTTGCCGCGGCGCGCATCGGCTCCCACGAGCGTGAACTTGTCGGTGCGGTCGATGACGTGCATGCCCAGCCGGTCAACGAGGAAGTCCGCGAGCTCGTCCCGGTCGCCGACCCAGAGGGCGATGTGGTCCAGCGTTTCGATCTTCATACCGCGCAAACTACCCACGATAATGGGTTGCAACGCGGGCAAAAGTGGGGAAATTCCCGGTGATGGGTCACGGGGGGTCAACGGGGAACGGAAACGGGACGACCCGAATCCTGCTCCTCGCCGCCCGCCAGCCTGATCTCTGCGGCCTGCTCGAGGAGGCGGGGTTCGCGGTCCACGCGCAGAGACGCCCGCCGAAGGACGGACTTCCGGACGTGGACCTCGCGGTCGTCTTCCGCGGTCGGCTCATCGGGCGCAACCAGGCCGCGACCTTGCACGAACGCGGGATCCCGGTCGTCGAGGTCCTGACCTCCGAGCCGACGACGGCGTCGACGGCGGGCTGGCTGCGCCTCTCGAACCGGATCTCGAAGCCGGACCTCGTACAGGTCGTGCGCGCGGTCGCCGACTGGGCGGAGGGCGACGGAGCTCCGCCCGCGGAATAGAATCGCCTCTCCATCCCGAGGAGGGCATCGATGCTCACATTCGGCGTCACGGTCCTGCCGGATCCGCCGCACACCCGCTTCGTCGAGCTCATGAAGCTCGCGGAGGACAACGGCTTCGAGTACGGCTGGACGTACGACTCCCACATCCTCTGGCAGGACGCGTATCCGCTGATGACGCTCCTCGCGATGAACACCGACCGCCTGAAGATGGGCCACTGCGTCACGAACCCGGGCACGCGCGAGCCGACGGTCACAGCGAGCTCCTACGCCACGCTCCACGACATCTCGAACGGACGCATGGTCATGGGGATCGGGCGCGGCGACTCGGCACGAAGAGTGATCGGCTACAAGCCCGTGAAGATGGCCGAGTTCGAGGCCGCGCTCACGATGATGAAGGAACTGATGAACGGGCGGCCCGTCGAGTGGAACGGGAAGGAGCTCGAGCTCACGTGGGCCCAGGGGCGGCCCGATATCCCGCTCTACGTCGCCGCGTACGGTCCGCGCGCGCTCGGCGTGGCCGGCCGCGTCGGCGACGGCGTGATCATCCAGCTGGCCGACCCGGTGATCATCCAGTGGATCATGGACCAGGCGCGTGCCGCAGCAGCAGAGGCCGGGCGCGACCCGGACGAGCTCCAGTGCCTCGTCTGCGCACCGAGCATCATCACCGACGACATGCAGGAGGCCCGCGAGGCCGTGCGCTGGTTCCCGGCGATGGTCTCGAACCACGTCATGGACCTGATCGAGCGCTACGGAGAGAACTCTGCGATTCCCAAAGACCTGACCGATTACGTCAAGGCGCGGAAGTTCTACGACTACAAGGACCACAGCCGCGAGGGCGCCGCGCACGGCGAGTTCGTCACGGACGAGATCTGCGACCGCTTCTCGGTGATCGGGAACGTCGAGCAGGTGACCGCAAAGCTCCAGGAGCTCGACTCGATCGGCGTCGACCACTACAACATCTACCTCATGACCCACGGGCAGGAGGACATCCTCCGCGCCTACGGCGGCGAGATCATCCCGCAGTTCAAGGGCGCAGCCGTTTAGGGGGCGTGGCGAACCGACGGGTGGCTCCGCCTACCTTGTGGCGCTCTCCCTCCCGGCTAGCGCCCTCCTACTCTCGGGGGTTCTCGCCTACAGGCTCTGGCGCGACCCGTATTCGCGCTAGGGTCACGGGATCGACTGGACCACATTCCACTACCTGAACGACTTCCTGCGCGGCCACGGGATCGTGGAGGAGGAAATCGGCGATTTCGTCGCGGTCTGGGCGGTGCCGGTCTTCGCCGCGGCGACGGTCGCTCTCTGGTTCCTCGACCGGCCCGGGCCCTGGTACCGGTGGAAGATCGCCGCGCTCGCCGGAATGACCGCAGCAGGCTTGGGTCTCGTGGTGAGCCAGGTGATCACGCAGTTTTGGGACCGGCCGCGCCCGTATGTCGCCCACCCGCACGAGACGATTCTCCTCGTGGCGCCCTCGAACGAGCCATCGTTTCCGAGCGACCACGCCGTCGCGGCCTTCGCCATCGCCTTCGCGGTCGCGTTCGTCGGGCGGCGCCTGGGCGCCGCTTTCCTCGCCGCCGCGACGCTCATCGCCCTCACCCGCGTGATCGCCGGGCTGCACTATCCCGGAGACGTGCTCGGCGGCGCGGCGATCGGCCTCGGCTCCGCGGCCGTCGTCTTCTGGGTCGCGGGCGACTTCCTCACACCGGTCGTGCGGTTCGCCAGCAAAGCCACGGACCCGCTCGTCGCGCCAGCCTGGCGTGTCCTCGACCGCGCGAAGGCCCGCAGGCGCAGCAGAGCGGCTTCCGGATGACCGGGATCCCGCCAGAGGCGCGGGCCCTCCTCGAATCCGACGCGCTCGCCCACCTCGTCACGCTGAACCAGGACGGGAGCCCGCAGGTGACGTGCATCTGGGTCGGCGTAGAGGGTGACGAGATCGTCGCCGGCCACCTCTTCCCGCAGCAGAAGCTCCGCAACATCGAGCGAGACCCACGCGTCGTCCTTTCCGTCGAGAGCAAGGAGTCGAACGACATGGGACTGCGGCACTACCTCGTCGTCCACGGCACCGCGCGGATCACCGAGGGCGGGGCGCCCGAGCTCTTGCAGGAGCTGGCCCAGACCTACCTTGGGCCCGGGACGACGTTCCCGCCCATGCCGGACCCGCCGCCCGGGCGCGTGACGCGCATCACCCCGGAGCGCTTCGGAGGTGTCGGTCCCTGGGCGTCAGCCTGATCGACCGGTAGAGGCGATAGGCCGTCGGCCGGAAGCCCTGGCGCGGCCAGAAGCGGGCAGCCAGGAGGTTCGCCGAGCGCCAGTCGGTGACGCACGTCACGTAACCCTGCTCGTGGGCCCACGCGAGCGCGGTCTCGGTGAGCACCGTGCCCACGCCGAGCCCGCGCGCCTCGGGAACGGTCGCCGCAATGCTCAGATTGACCGTCGAGTCGCTCTCGCGCTCGAGGGCGACGTGACCGAGCGGCTCGCCGTCCCGCTCGGCGAGAAAGTAGGCCACGCCCGGGTCGGCGAGATACTCGAGGTACGAGGCGCGGGCCTCGTCTTCGGGAGGCGCCGGGGCCCCGGCCCACGTGGGAGCTTCGGCCTGGTGGTCGAAGATCGTGAAGGCGAGGGCCATGGCGGCGTCGATGTCCTCGGGCCCCGCCCGCCGCACGGAGAAACCGTCCGGCTCGCCCGGCCTGCGCGCTCCGAGCTCCTGGGCGCCGTGCACCTGCTGCTGCGCGAAGGACAGGCTGTACCAGACGGCCAGCACGTCCTCGTCTGCGGGAACGACGACGTAGTGGTCGAGGTGGCCGGTCTCGACCCAGGCGGCCCCGGCGACCGAGTAGAGATCCCGGTAGAGGTCGGGCGACTCCGACGCCTCGACCCAGTGATCCTCGAGCGCCGACCAGGCGTGGCGACCGCGAACCTCGTCCTCCCGCAGCGCGGCAAGGACGCGCCCCGCCGGCTCGCCGTCGCGAAGCGCCTCCGCCCCTGTCTTCCCCTCGTCCTCCGCGGTGCGAAGCTCGAGACCCTGGGGCACCTACGCGGGAGGCACCGCCAGAACCGGGCAAGTCGCGATGTGCAGCAGCCGCTGCGTCACGCTCCCGAGGAGCAGCCCTGCAACGGGGCCTTGACCGCGCGTGCCCACGACGATCAGGTCGGCGTTGCTCGAAGCCGCGAGATCCGCGATTGCGTGCGCGGCACCGCCGTAGGGCGCCCCGGCCTGCTCGTACCTCGCGTTGATTCCAGCATCCGTCAGGTCTTTCGCCTGACCCTGGATCTTCGTCTCGATCTCGTCCTCGTCGATCAGCACCGGATATCCGGCCGACCGCCCGGTGGTGATCTCGCGGATGTGCGCAGCGACGAGCTCCGCCGATCCAGCCTCCGCCAGCTTCCGCGCGTAGTCCAACGCCCGGTCGGCGTGCTCCGATCCATCGCTTGCCCAAAGGATCACCTTGAACATTCGAACACCTCCCTCCCCCCTGGAACTACGCAATCTGACCAGATCGGCGGCCTCGGATCAACATGAGCGAACGGCGCTTCACCGGATGAGCCCTCGGTCTGTCCGGACGCTCAGGGCAAGCTGAGCCGATGGCCGCGGCGATTCGAGCAGAGCGCCTGACGAAGTTCTACGGGGATGCGCGCGGCATTCTCGAGCTGAACCTCGAGGTTGGAGATGGAGAGGTGTTCGGCTTTCTCGGCCCCAACGGCGCCGGCAAGACCACCACGATTCGCCTCCTCCTCGACCTGATCCGTCCGAGCTCCGGGCGGGCGGAGGTGCTGGGGCTCGACACGCGGCGCGACTCGGTCGCAATTCGCCGGCGAACCGGCTACCTCCCGGGTGACCTGCGCCTCTACGAACGGCTGACGGGACGCGAGCTCCTCGAGTACTTCGGTCACCTCCGCGGCCTGGACGGCCTCGGGGACGCGCCCACGCTCGCGGACCGGCTCGACGTCGAGATCGACCGTCCCGTGCAAGACCTCTCGCGCGGAAACCGTCAGAAGATCGGTCTCCTACAGGCCTTCATGCACCGGCCCGACCTCCTGATCCTCGACGAGCCGACGTCGGGCCTCGATCCCCTCATCCAGCAGGCCTTCCACGGCCTCGTCCGCGAGACATCCGCCGACGGTCGGACCGTCTTTCTCTCCTCCCACAACCTCGCCGAGGTGCAGCATGTCGCCGACCGCGTCGGACTGGTCAAGGAAGGAAAGCTCGTGCTCGTCGAGACCGTGGAGACGCTTCGCGCACGGGCGCTCACCCGGGTGGAGGCGACCTTCGACACCATGCCGCCGGCGGGCGCCTTCGCCGGGGTACCCGGAGTGGACGAGCTCGAGCGAAGGGGAAACCGGGTGATTCTCAGCCTCCAGGGCTCCGCGGACCCGCTCGTGAAGGCGCTTTCGCAATTCACGGTGCTGGCGCTCGACAGCCATGAGGCGGATCTCGAGGACGTCTTCCTCGGCCTCTACCGCGAAACCGGGCCCCGTGCTGACTAGCGTCTTCACGAAGACGGTTCGCGATCTGCGCCGCGGCCTCCTCTGGTGGAGCCTCGGCCTCGCCGGGCTCGTCACTATGCTCGTCGCCGTCTACCCGACGGTGCGGGACAACCCCGACCTCACTAAGCTCGTCGAGCAGTACCCGGAGGCCTTGAAGTCCTTCCTCAGCTTCGGCGGCGGCGTCGACTACACCTCGGGCGCGGGCTATCTCGGGAGCGAGCTCTTCTCGTTCATGATCCCGCTGCTCTTCCTCGTGGCCGCAATCGGTGCGGGGTCGCGGGCAATTGCGGGAGAAGAGGAGAAGGGCACCCTCGACCTCCTGCTCGCCAACCCGGTCTCCCGGAGGCGCGTCGTCCTCGAGAAGCTCGGAGCGCTCGTGCTCGAGCTGCTCGCCCTGGGCTTCGTCCTCTGGATCGGGCTCGTGATCGGGGGCCACGCGGCGACGATGAAGGTCTCGGCCGCACATCTCGGTGCGGGCGCCGCGGCGGCGGTCCTCCTCGGGTTGGCTTTCGGGACGATTGCGCTCCTCGTCGGAGCCGCCTCCGGGAAGCGGGGGCTCGCGGCAGGGCTGACCGCCGCGCTCGCGGTCGCAGCCTACGTCGTCAACTCGCTCGCGCCGCTCGTCTCGGGTCTTCGGCCGCTGCAAGAGCTATCTCCCGTCTACCACTACGTGGTCAGCGATCCGTTGCGGCGAGGGCTCGAGCTCGAGCACTGTGCCGTTCTCGCCGGCATCGCCCTCGTCGCAGCAGTGCTCGCGGTGGCGGCATTCGACCGCCGCGACATCTCCTCCTGATCCCTACTGGTAGCGGAGGGCTTCGGCCGGATAGACGCGGGAGGCCCGGAGCGCGGGCAGGAACGTCGTCGCGAGGGCGACGGCGTAGACCACGAGGAAGACGACTGCGAAGGTCCACCACGGGACGACGAACGCCATGCCCTCCCAGCTCGGCGTCTGCCGCGAGTCGCGGATGACGTTGTGGCCCACGAGCACGCCGAGCGCGGTCCCGATCACGATGGACGTGAGCGCGATGAAGGACGACTCGAGCAGGAAGCACGCCTGCACCATCTGCTTGCGGAAGCCGATCGCCCGCAGGACGCCGATCTGCTGGCGCCGCTCGACGACCGACCGCGCGCTGATGACGCCGAGGGCGGCAACGCCGACGATGAGACCGAGCCCCATGAAGCCCATGATCAGGCGGTTGAAGGTGAGGTTCCCGCCGATGACGTCGTCGAGCAGGCTCTGCAGCGAGTCGGCCTGCATGCCGTGGGAGAGGAAAGCCGACTCCAGCGCCTTCGCCTCGGACTCGGAGTCCACTCCCTCCCGCAGCGAGTAGAAGTACGTGGTCGGGATGACGCGGTCGCCGAACACCGGGGTGAGCGAGGACTGCGACGTCCAGAGGCCTGCCATGAGCTCGGGCGTCCTGTCGGAGAGGACGCCGATGACATGGACCGTGAGCGTCTTTCCCGTCTGCGGGTCCTCCACCTGCACGGGTATGGGGGCGAACGACTCGTCCTCGAGATAGAGGCCGGAGAGATGGAACGCGGGCATGGGCCCGAAGCCCCAGTTCGCGCGCCGCGGCACGACGAAAGCATCGACGACGGCGAGGTTCTTGCCGTCCCGTATCGCCTGCCAGACAGCGGCATCGGACTCGTATCCCTCGGCCCTCGTCGCGAGACTGTACGTCGTGTTCGTGAGGTAGGCGCTGTCGGCGCCGTGAACGACATAGGTCTCGGGCTTCGCCCCGGTCCCGACCTGGTTTGCGTCCACCGGCAAGTCGGAGACGCTCGCGACGACGCGGAAGTCGGCTGCATCCACACCCCGTGCGAAGCGGAGCGCATCCGACATGTCCGCCACCGGGCTGGCCGGCGAGGCGGTCGCGCGAACGTCGAAGCCGCCGCCGAAGACCTGGACGTTGTCCATCGCGCCGAGGAAGGAGCTCGTCGTGATGGAGCCGACGACGATCGTGAAGACGACGAGCGTGAACATGGCCAGCGTGACGCCCGTGCGGAAGACGCTGCGGAGCGGATAGGCGATCGACATGCGCAGGACCGGCGCAAGCGCGCGGATGCGCCCGAGCGTGGAGGCGACCGCGCCGAGAAGGACGTCGGCGTTGTAGACGATCGTCCAGGTCGCGCCGATCACGATCATGAGCCCGCCGAGCAGGAACATCGAGAAGTTGACCTTCAGCTCACCGAAGAGCCAGCGGTCGATCGGCAGCACGAACCAGGTGAGCAGCGCGAGCCCCGCGCAGGTGTGCACGGCGCGGTCAGGGAGGCCCAGCGCGTGCAGGATCGGCACGAAGCTCATGATGATGAGCGCCACGCCGAGCCCGAGCGCGACCGCGTCCTCGGCGCTGACTCCCGACACGGCCACGAGCCCGCCGAAGAGGAGGCCGACGATGCCGAGGATCCACCGCCGCCGGCGCCCCTTCTCCGCCGGCGGGTCGGGCAGGTCCCGAATCGCGCTGACGATGTTCATGCGGCTGACGCGCCAAGCGGAAAACGCCACGACGGCGAGGGTCACGAGGACCCCGATTGCATAGGAGACGACGAGGCTCGCCGGCTTGACGGAGTACGAGATCTCAAAGTCTCCGAAGGCCTGGCCGAACGCTGTCGCCATCACGAGCACCATCCCGTAGGCGACGGCCACGCCGAGGAGGACGCCGATCGCAGCCGCGAGGAGGTCGTAGGCCACGCCTTCGAACAGGAACGTCTGGACGAGGTGGCCGCGACGCGTCCCCACCGCACGTGCGATTCCCAGCTCGCCGCGCCGTTCGGCGGCGAGCATGACGAAGATGAGGAAGATCAGGAGGATCCCTGCGGCGATCGAGAACGATCCGAAGGTCGTGAACATGGACATGAACGCTCCGCCCGCCGTGTCGGCGGCCTCGAGCGCGTCCTCCTTCGTGTTGTCGGCCTCGAGCCCGAGCGGGGCAAGCGTCGGCTCCAGGCGGTCGATCACCGCTCCGCTGAGCTTGGCGCCGCTCTCCGCGCCGCCCGTGTTCGACACGAAGACAGCCTTCACCAGGCCGGGCTTGTCGAGCAGGCGCTGAGCCTCCGAGAGCGGCAGGAGCAGGCCGGAGCCGTCCGTTGCGCCGCCGTCGTAGTGCACGACCGCCTTCACCGTCGCGTTGATGAACTGCTGCCCGGCGAGGACGCGGAGGGTGTCCCCGGCCTTGGCGTCCAGCTCGTCGGCCGCGTCGGCATTGAGATACACCTCACCGGCCTTCAAAGCGGCCAGTGAAACAGTCTTCCCGTCGCTCGTGATGTCGCCAAACGCCCGCAGGCTCTCGGGATCGGCCGCGAAGAGCGTCGCGCGCGGCTCGTTCTGGCGCGTGGTCACATCCTGGACGGCGATCGTCTCGACGATCACGGGTGCGACGCCGTCGACGAGGCCCGAGCCCTGCGTCGCCGCGCGGATCTTGTTCGCGTAACTCTCGGGGAAGTAGCGGGTGCCCGTCGTTCCCTCGGTTCCGGCAGCGAGCGCCGTTGCGACACCCTGCGCCGCGACGACCTCGTCCGCCTGCCCGAGGGCGGAGATGGCGGAGCTGCGGACCGTCCGCCCCATCGTGTCGCCCGTGGCGAGCGCGGCGGCGATGATCGCGGTGCCGAGCATGGAGCCCACGACGATGAGCGCGCTCCGTCCCGGCCGCCGCCTGATGTTGCGGATCCCCATGCGGAAGAACACGCGGTTCCTGAGCGCAAGAAGACCGACGACTGCGAGGGCCGCGACGAGGAGCGCGAGGAGCACCACCGCGAGCTCGTCGACCGGTATGCCGAAGAGCTTGCTCAAAACGTCCTCCTCAGCCGACCGTGGCGGCCGGCGCCTCGGCGAGCACGACGTCGTAAGAGTCGCGGCCGGGCGGCGAGCGGTAGATCGTGGCAAACTTGGCCACCTGCTCGGCGTAGAAGCTGCGGGCCCCGGCGAGACCGGCTTCGGCATCCTCCGCCGTCGCCCAGAAGGTCACAACGAGTGCCTTGCCTTCGGGTGAGAGGAGAACGTACGAGCCCTCGAAGCCGGGTTGCTCGTGCAGGGCCGGGAGCACGGACTCCCGGAAGACCGCGACCGCGTCCTCGACGCTGGTTCGCACCGTGTCGATGTCCGCAGTTGTGACGCGGGCAATCATGATCAGACCACCTCCAGGTACTGCTCCTCGACGATTTCGCCGTCCACCATGCGCACGATGCGATCGGTCGCGCGCCCGACGGCGATGTCGTGCGTGACGATGAGAAACGTCAGCCCTCTCTCGCGGTTGAGCCGGCGCATGAGCTCGACGATCTCCTGGGCGTTCTCCGAGTCGAGGTCGCCGGTCGGCTCGTCGGCCCAGACGATCGCCGGGTCGTTGACGAGCGCCCGCGCGATCGTCACGCGCTGCCGCTGGCCGCCGGAAAGCTCATCGGGAAGATGGTCTCCCCGATTCCCGAGGCCGACGAGCTCGAGCGCCGTAAGCGCTCGCCGCCGTGCCTCTCCGGCGCCGACGCGCGAGACGAGGAGCGGAAGCTCGACGTTCTCCACCGCGGACAGGACCGGGATCAGGTTGTAGAACTGGAAGACGAAGCCCATCCGCCTCGCGCGATAGTCGGTGCGCTCGCGATCGGACATGTCCTTCAGGGAGACGCCTTCGATGACCACGTCTCCCGAGTCGATCGCGTCGAGACCGGACAGGCAGTTGAGGAGCGTCGTCTTGCCCGAGCCGCTCGGGCCCATGATCGCGACCATCTCGCCCTTCGGAACCGTGAAGGTCACCTCACGGAGGGCGTGCACCTCGAGCTTGCCGGTGTCGTAGGTCTTGTCGACGCCGCGCGCCTCGATGATCGGCGCCTCGAAGACGGGCGTGGTCGTCGGCGTCGGCGCTTGCTCAACTCGCACTGCCATGACTACTCCCTTCGTCTCCCAACAAGCTCGCACGGCTGTGCGAGGGCGGCATCAGCGAGTCCCATGAACACCTTTTCGGAGAACTACGGACTCGAGCGGCGGCTCGGTCGAGCAGGTCCGGCGTCAGACCGATCGGGTAAAACGCAGGGCATGAAGTGGAAGTTCTGGAAGGTGGAGGAACGCGCTGAGCCTGTCGTTCCCGAGGACGCGGCGCGGCCCGGGCCCGAGCCGGAGCTCGAGCCCGCGCCGGAGCCGGAGCCGGTCAGCCAGGGCACCGCTCCGCAGCTGGAGCCGGACCTCGCTCGGGGGCCGGAGCGGGAGCCCGAAACGGCTCCCACGGAGGTCGCGCTGACGATCGACGAAGCCAAGGAGGCGATCCGCGAGGCCGGCGGCGATGTGATCCAGGTCGGCTTCCTGGCAAGTGCCTACCGGCGCCACCACGATGAGGATCCGACGAGCGGCGAGACGGCCGCCTCACGCAAGAAGCTCCGCGAGCTCGTCGGGAAGCGGCTCAAGGACCGCGGCCTCCTCGCCGCGGACGGAACGGTCGAACTGCGCGACTAGCTGGGCCCGAGGCTTTCTGGGGCCCCCGCTCCCGAACCTCCTTCCTTCAGCTCGACGAAGATCACGTGCGTCGGGGTCCGGCCGATGTTCTCTCCCGCGTGCGTCTGCGCGTCCAGCCAGCGAACCTCGCCCGGTTCGAGATGGACGTCGCGCCCCTCGCCCGAGGCGGCCTCGAGGCGGCGGTCGAAGGCGGAGAGCGTGAACATGACGCTGTCCGGGTGGTCGTGCGGGCTCGTCCTCTGGCCGGGCTCGTCTTTGTACTCGAGCACGCGGACGCGCTCGTTTTCGAAGATCACGGCGTACTTGTCGGGGTCGGTCGCGGTGGGGTCGGCCAATGTCTCTCCTTTCCGGTCGCCCGAGTCTAAAGCGAGCCCGGCCGAGACAGGCGTGTTCGAAGCAGAGACCGGGCCGCGGCTCCCCGCGGCCCGGTCGTGCGGGACGACTACGAGGCCACGGCCCCTGCGGGAACCGCGTCCTTCGGGAGCTCGGCCTCGACAGGCTCGGCGCTCAGGACAACCTTGAGCGCGTTCGTCGTCGCGGCGTCCCCGAACACGTCGTAGGCCTCCATCGTGGCGTCCAGGTCGAACCGATGCGTCGCAAAGGGGATCGGATCGAGGCGTCCGGCCGCGATCAGGTCGAGCAGGCGCGGCGTCGTGAACGTGTCGACCAGACCCGTCGTGATCGTGACGTCGCGGATCCAGAGCGTCTCCAGATGGAGCGTCGCAGGGTGTCCGTGCACGCCGACGTTGGCCACGCGGCCACCAGGCCGCACGATCTCCGTGCAGAGCTCGAACGTCGCAGGCACGCCGACGGCCTCGATCGCCACGTCCGCTCCGAGCCCGCCCGTCCATTCCTTGACGCGCTCCAGGGCGTCCTCGACGCCGTTGTTCACCGCCTTGTCGGCGCCGAACTCGAGCGCCTTGTCGAGCCGAGCGTCAGCGAGGTCGACGGCGATGATGCGCGCCGGACTGAAGAGCTTCGCGGTCATGATCGCCGCGAGGCCGATCGGGCCCGCTCCGACGACTGCAACCGTATCGCCGGGGCCGACGCCGCCGTTCAGCACGCCGACCTCGTACGCGGTCGGGAGAATGTCGGCGAGGAACAGCACCTGCTCGTCGGTCAGCTCTGTCGGGATCTTGTGAACGGAGGTGTCGGCGAACGGCACGCGCGCGTACTCCGCCTGCAGGCCGTCGATCAGATGTCCGAAGATCCAGCCTCCGCCTCCGACGCAGAGCCCGTAGTGGCCTTCCTTGCAGAAGCGGCAGCGCCCACACGAGGTGATGCACGAGACGAGGACGCGGTCGTCCGGCGCGAGGGTGGTCACGGCCGACCCGGTCTCGACGACGGTGCCAACCGCCTCGTGACCGAGTACGGTGCCCGGCTTCACGGCCGGCACGTCTCCCTTGAGGATGTGGAGGTCGGTTCCGCAGATCGTCGAGCTGTCGATCCGGACGACGACATCCGTGGGATCCTGGATGCCGGCATCCGGAACGGTCTCCCACTGCCGTTCCCCGGGCCCGTGGAACACGAGCGCTTTCATGGCGTCTCCCTTCGTTGTTCGCAACGGATGCTGCTCCCGCTGACCGGCCGCCGCATCGGCGACGCCACCGATCTCGCTCTGCGGGAAAATCCGAAGCGGAGCTCGCGGCCGGCGGAGCCGGCTCGGCGGCGAGAAGCCCGTCAGACGTTCAGCCGCGACAACGCCGTCGCGACATCGAGCGTCGAGATGACGCCTTCGGGCTTGTCTGAGCTCGGATCCGCCACCACGAGATGCGCAACGCCGTGCTCACTCATGAGTTGGGCGGCTCTGCGCACGCTCTCTCCCGGGCTCACGGAGACCACTTCCGTCGCCGCCGTGTCGCCTGCGGTTCGTCCATGGAGGTTGCCCTCGGTGGCCGCGATCGCAACGAGATCGAGGTCGGAGATGAGCCCCCAAAGCTGCGTGTCGTCTTCGGTCACGTCTCCGACGCCGACGATGCAATGGACTCGGTGCTTAGCCATCAGGTCGGCAACGGTGCTCAACGGCGTCTCGAGCGGACAGCTGAGGACACCCGTGGTCATGACGTCGCTGACCAGCGAGTCTTCCAGTGAAAGGGCGGATGGAGACGATTTGGCGATCATCGCGATCCTCCTCGAAAGCGTCGTGAACGATTCACTTCGAGTCTCACCGAGACCGCGTCGACGAGCATCGGCATTCACCCCGATCACTTTTCGGAGAACTACCGAGACGTCTCGAAAATCGCCTGAAGCCGGCGTCGGGGTGTGGAAAAGCCGCGATCGAATTCCGGCGCCCCACCGATGAAGCAACCCGCAGCGGTGAGCAGAGTGTGTTCCACCATGTACGCACGGGCTGTCGAGGAAGCAGCGATCACGTTGCGCGACTTGCGGCGAGCGGAGTGGGAAGATCTCGCGCTCGGGCTCGTCGCGCTCGGTTCTGCAATCGCCGCCACGACGATCCTGCCCTCGCTCGCGATACCGCTCTTTCTCGGGGGCGTGGCCATCGGGGCGCGCGGCTTGAGAGCCCTCTGGCTCCGCTGGGATCTCGTCGAACGCCTGGCGGGAGAACGTGACGCCTACGTCATTTCGGAGGTCCGCGACCGCGCCCTGCGGGAGACCACGATGGGGAGACGACGGGCCTTTGCGGCTGTCATCCGCACCTGCCTCTGTGATCCCGAAAACGCCCGGCTTCGCTTTTTGGAAGCCGAGCTCGAGGACCTGGCGGCCGAGCTCGAAGACCCCGACCTGACCCTGCAGCCGAGCTCCGGCGTCGCGTGCTTTCATCTCCTCGGCGATCCTCTGGCTCGCCGGCTGCTCGATCCCGCGGTTTCGGATGAGGAGCTGCGCGCGCGCATCGCCGAAGTCCGGTCGGGCTTGACGCGCCGCCCGGACGCGGTGGCGGGCACGAGCGACTGAAGCTGAGCCGCCCGGCGGGCAACCTCGAGCGTCCACAGATCAGTACTACTCCGTGGGCAGACCCGCATTTTCACCGACGCTCCCGGCCCGGCGCAGGGCGACCCTTCCATCACAACGCGATCGGACTGGAGGCAACGATGCCAAGGCTCATGACCTCACTCCCGGTGGGCCTCGTCATGACCACGGAGTTCGTGACTGCCGAGCCCTCGGACACCCTTGGCGAGACCGCCGAGAAGATGAGGAATTCGGACTACGGATCGGCACTCGTCGTCGATGCTGGACACCTCGTCGGCATCCTCACCTCGCGCGACCTCGTGCGCGCGATCGCCGGCAGGACCCACTCGAGCGAGGCACGCGTACGCGACTGGATGACCTCGAGCCCTCGCGCAGCTCGCCCCGACACGGCCGCGGAGGAGGCAGCGCTGATCATGGTCGAACAGGGTTGTCATCACCTGCCGGTCGTCGACGAGAACGGGCGACCGGTAGGGCTCGTCGGCATGCGAGCGGTCGTGTCCGAGACATTCGAGTCGACTCCGGACTAGAAGGCCAGCAAGATCGGGCGTTCAGAGGGGGTCGGGCCGTCGCCTCCGCCTGATCGCCTTGCGTGCCTCCTCGGCTCCGAGGACGAGCGGTGGCCAGAGAAGCAGTAGGAGCCAGTGCCATGGCTCGAGACCGGCGGTGTGGAAGATCTTCTCGAGCCCTGGGGTGTAGGCCAGGAGGGCGACCATCGCCACTTCGACCGCGATGCCGACGAGAAGCAGACGGTTCGAGAAGAAGCCCACGGCGGCGAGCGACCGCCGATTCGTGCGCCAGCCGAGGGCGGCGCCGACCTGCGCCATCACGATCCCGGCCATCGTCATCGTCGTCGCCTGCCGGTAGAGCTCGCCGCTGTCCGCGAGCGGCTCCCACGGCCGCCAGCCCCCGAGCCAGTACGCGAAGAAGAAGCTTGCCATCGCCGCGAGGGCCTCGAGCGGGCCGATCCAGCCGAAGATGCGAGCGAGCACGCCTCGGTTGAGAAGACGCTCCGTCTGCGGCCGTGGCGGCCGTCCCATCGTCCCCGGCTCGGCGCGCTCGGTGCCGAGCGCGATCGCCGGCAGCATGTCGGTGCCGAGGTCGATGGCGAGCACCTGCATCACGACGAGCGGCAGTGGGACGGCGCCGCCCGTGATCCCCCAAACGAGAAACGGGACGAGCTCGCCGACGTTTGAGCAGAAGTGGTAGCCGGCGAAGCGCCGAATGTTGTCGTACACCGCGCGCCCCTCCTCGACGGCGGCGACGACTGAGGCGAAGTTGTCGTCGATCAGAATCAGATCGGCCGCCTCCTTGGCGACTTCAGTTCCGCTCCTGCCCATCGCGACACCTATGTCAGCGTGCTTCAGTGCGGGCGCGTCGTTGACGCCGTCCCCGGTCATGGCGACGACCTCGCCGCTGTCGCGAAGGAGTTGGGCGAGTCGGAGCTTCTGCTCGGGGTCGATTCGGGCGAAGATGATCTGGCCCTCGGAGAGCGTGCGGCGGAGCGAGCCGTCGTCGAGCTCGCCGAGCTCGGCACCAGTGATCACGTGCACCTTTCCCTCGACGAGGCCGATCCGACGCGCGATCGCCTCCGCGGTGCGGCCGCTGTCGCCTGTGACCATGATGATCCGGATGCCGGCGGCGCGGCAGCGGCGTATGGCGTCGTGGACAGCCGGACGGGGCGGATCGATCATGCCAACGAGGCCGAGCAACTCGAGGTCGCGCTCGACGGCGTCGGCGTCGTCGCCCGCGTCGGCAGGTAGGACGCGGCGCGCGAGCGCGAGCACGCGCAACGCGTCGCCTTCCATCGCGGCCGCGGCGGCCGAGGCTCGGGCGCACTCCTCGTCGCTGAGGGACGTGCGAGGCAGGACGACCTCGGCGGCGCCCTTGACGTAGGCGATGTGCTGGTCGCCGCCGAGATGCACCGTCGTCATCCGCTTGCGCTCCGAGCTGAACGGGAGCTCGAACAGCCGTGGCGCCCGCGCTGCCTCCTGCTCGTGGCGAAGCCCGCCCTTCTCGGCGAGCACGACGAGCGCGGCCTCGGTCGGGTCGCCGAGGACCGACCAGCCGCCCTCCCCGTGCACGAGCTTCGCGTCGGCGCAGAGGAGCCCGGCGCGAAAGAGTTCTGCGAGCGGCGCCGGGTCGACGACTCGGCCGTCGGCGCGGAAGCGTCCGAACGGCTCGTACCCGGCGCCTTCGACCGCTACCTCGCCGCTCGGGGTCCACACACGCTGAACGGTCATCTCGTTCTCGGTCAGCGTCCCCGTCTTATCGGTGCAAATGACCGTCGTCTCCCCCAGCGTTTCGACCGAGGAAAGGCGGCGCACGAGCGCGCTGCGCCCGGCCATTCGCTGGGTGGCGAGCGCGAGCGCCAGCGTCACCGTGGGCAGCAGGCCCTCGGGAACGAGCGCCACCATGACGCCGATCGCAAAGAGGAACCGGTCGCTCAGGCCCATGCCGATCAGCCCGGCGAGCAGGAAGAAGAGCACGCCGATCGACACCGCGAGCAGCGCCACCAGCCTCGTCACCCGATCGAGCTCGCGCTCGAGCGGGCTGCGGTCACGCCGGGTCTGCTGGGCGAGTTCGGCGATGCGGCCGAAGCGGGTCGCCATCCCCGTCGCCGTCACCCTCGCCTCCGCCGTCCCGGCCGTCACATACGTGCCGGCCAGGACATGCGTCTCCGGCGCCACCGGGTACGACTCGCCGGTGAGGGTGGACTCGTCGACGCGCAGATCGCTGGAAGAAACGAGGTCGGCGTCCGCGGCAATCCGGTCGCCGGGCGCGAGCAGCAGCACGTCGCCCGGAACCACGCTCTCGTTGGCGATCTCGACCGCGTCACCGTCTCGCCGGACGCGGACGCGGAGCGGCAGCATCCGGCGCAACGCCGCCACCGCCTGCTCGGCCCGGTACTCCTGGACGTACGAGAAGACCGCGTTGACCGCGATCACCGCCACGATCGCCGCGGTGAGCTGCGGCATCCCGGCGACCAGTGCGAGCAGGGCGCCCGCCCAGAGCAGGAGCGCGAACAGCTGGACGAAGTTGGCCAGGAACTGCCGGAGATGGGACGGCCCCGCCGCCTCGACGATCGCGTTCGGACCCGTCGTCGCCAGCCGGCGCACAGCCTCTTCGCTCGAAAGACCGCGGGCCTGCGGCTGCGAACGAAGAGGGCGGGCAACACTCATCGATTCGCCTTGTCCTTTCTCGACTTCTCCCCTTGCAGGTGCGCTGCGCCGAGTAGCAACATACCCTCGCCTCGAGGCGCTACCGGTCCGAACTGAACGCGAGGAATGGACGCGCGCCCAGCGCAGAGACGACAATGCAAGCGGCAGCCGCGTGATCGACGGCCGCTCCTCGGAGCCCCGATCGGCTACGCGCCGGCCCACATGTTCGTCTGGCTACCTCTGAAGATCGTGAAGCTTGAATTCGCTTTCACCTTCCCGCCGGCGAACCGGCTGATTGCGCGAGAAGGCACAGTCATCCTTGCCGCCCTGATCATGCGCATTCCGCTGCGGCGCGGGGTTCGCTTCAAGGGAGAGGCGATCAGGTATGCATGACCAGGCACTGCAAGGGGATGCGGCTCGGTCGAGGCCACCGCGCTCGGCAACGTCACGTGCGGGACGGGCCGGAAGGGACGTCCTCGTCTTCTCCGGCGCGCTGGTGATCATCGCTCTCCACGCAATCGTGGATTCGTTCATCGCGCCCGAGCCGGGGACGGGCGCGAGCGACCATCTCATGCGAGGCCTCGTCTCGCTCGCCGTGCTGGCCCTCGCGGTCGCCGTCTATCCTCGTCTTCCTGCGGGCGGGCGAGCTGGGCTCGCAGGCGTCTTCGGTGCACTTGCGCTCGAAGGCGCCATCCTCGCCATTGCCGATGCCCGTGCCGCTGGGGCTCGCGGCGAGGACTGGACCGGCTTTCTCCTGGTGCCGGTCGGAGTCGTCCTCCTCGTCCAGGCCGCACTGCTCCTCTGGCGGTCGCGAAAGCCGGGCCGCTTCAGGTGGCTTCGGCGCGCAGGCATTGCCCTCGCGACGATCGTCCTTCTCTACTGGACCGTCGTCCCGATCGGGATCGCGATCCTCGCAACGCACCGGCCGCGCGCACATGTCCAGCCGGCCGATCTCGGCCGGTCCTACGAGGAGGTGACGCTGCGAACGAGCGACGGCCTCGAGCTCGCGGCCTGGTACGTGCCCTCGCGCAACGGCGCGGCCGTGATCTCCTATCCGACCCGGCAGGGAAAGCTGGCGCAGGCGCGCATGCTCGTCCGTCACGGCTACGGTGTCCTTCTGCTCGACGCGCGCGGCTACGACGGAAGCGAGGGCGACCCGAACCTCTTCGGCTGGGACGATGCCAAGGACATCGACGCCGCCGTCGCCTGGTTGCAAAGCCGGCCGGACGTGAACGACGGTCGCATCGGAGGCATCGGTTTCTCCGTCGGTGGCGAGGCGATGATCGACGCGGCCGCTTCCAACACGGGACTGCGAGCCGTCGTCTCCGAAGGAGCCGGCGTGCGGTCGATTCGCGAGGACCTGCTTCGCGGACCGCGTGGCTGGTTCGCGCTCCCGGAGGCGGCTGTCCAGACGGGCGCACTCGCGGTGATGAGCGGCACGCCGCCCCCTCCGGCGCTCGACGACCTCGCCGCGCGGATCGCGCCCCGTCCGCTCTTCCTCATCTACGCCGGTCAGGGAGTTGGCGGCGAAGAGTTGAATCCTGACCACATCGCGCACGTGATCCTGAAGGAAAAAGGGAAGGACAATTCCCGCATCCCCCGCTGGATCAACATGCTTCAACCGGTGATTTCTGGAAGCTATAC
>Ga0207674_10003205_pt1 | contig 20153 bp, 13 predicted proteins | sample KBSCornC72_FD_184303 | JGI IMG/M metagenome (GOLD analysis project Ga0207674, IMG submission 184303) | Corn rhizosphere microbial communities from Kellogg Biological Station, Michigan, USA - KBS Corn C7-2 (SPAdes) (version 2) | ecosystem: Host-associated > Plants > Roots > Rhizosphere > Soil ...
GCACCCGGCCGCATCCGCCATTTGGCATCGGGATTGCGCCGCCAGGTTCCGCTTCCGGTGCAGGGCGCATCGATCAGGACCACATCAGCGGAAGCACGGAGATCGGCGAGCGGGTCCTCCGCTCCACGGGGATTGCGAACCTCGCAATTGTGGACGCCTGCGCGGGACAGCCGTTCATATATCGGCGCCAGTTGGCGCTTGTCGTGGTCGGTCGCGATCAGCCGGCCTCTGCCCTCCATCATTGCCGCCAGTGCCAGCGTTTTGCCGCCGGCGCCCGCGCAGAGGTCGATGACCTGCTCGCCAGGCCTGGCGGCGGAGAGCAGCGCGGCGAGCTGCGAGCCTTCATCCTGCACCTCGATCGCGCCCTTGATGAATGCCTCCTCGGCGTGAATGCCGGGATTGCGGGCATCGGCGCCAAGATCAATCCGCAAGCCCACCGGCGAGAACGGCGTCGGTCGCCCGCCGAGATGGGCCAGCGACAAAACCAGCTTTTCCCGCTTGGCCTTTAGCGTATTGACGCGCAGGTCGAGGGGAGCGCGGCTTGCCATGGCGGCGGCTTCGGCCACGCGGTCTTCGCCGAAGACCCGCTCCAGCGAGGAATCCAGCCATTCCGGATAATCGCCGGCAGTGGGCGCAGGCGCACCATCGAGCGAGCGCGAAGTCAGCGCCTGGCGCTCGCGATCGTTCAGGGGCTCTGGCGCAAAGCGGCTGCCATCGCACAGCGCCTCGATGGCCTCGAGCGAAAGTCCTCGTTCCAGCCTGAGCATGCCGAGCAGCCGCGCCCTGGGCGTATCGCTTTCCATCAGCCAGGCGCTTGAATTTCGCCGGCGCAACACGTCCCACAGCAGGCCCGAGATCGCGGCCCGATCGCCCGAGCCGGCAAATCGATGCGCTGTGCCCCATTCCTTCAACGCCTTGGCGGCGGGAATGCGCTGCGTGTCGATCGCCGCGATCAATTCGATGGCGGCGGAAAGGCGGGCTGCCGGTGTCATGTCGCGCTTTCGTTTGCCGATCGAGTGAATACAACCTGCCGATCAGAAAGCCAGCAGGATCCGAAGCGCGAAATAGATCCACATCGCGAGCAGGACCAGTGCGCCCGCAAGCCAGCTCGTCGAGCGGTGCAGGATATTGTTTGATGTCACGAACACCCCGGCATGAGCCAGGCGCGTGACCACGAACACCCAGGACAGCAGCACCATCACAAGGTCGGCGTGACGAAGCGGCAAAGCCACTGCGATCAGCGCATAAAACAACAGCGGCAATTGAAATTGGTTGTTGTAGCAATTGCCGATCTGGGTGACGCGGGTGGGCCAATTCGGCTGCCCGAGTACGATATCCTTGACCCGGGTTTCCCTGGAGAGAAGCGTCTGCCGGCGCGAATAGAAGGTGCCGAGCAACAATGCAAACGTCAACGCGACGAGGACAAACACCGGCAGAAGCACCATTTGAACCGACACGTTCATCCCCCTTCTTGATCACCGACCTTCGCGCGAGCTTTGGAAGATGCGCGCTAGTGTCCCGAATCCGAAGTTCGTCAGTTGGTGCCGCACACACCTAAGCGAACTTCGGATTCGAAAGGACACTAGTAATTATTGATACTAGTGTCGTTTTGGTTCAGAAATTCGCTCAAAGAACTCGCGGCGGCAATAGAGCGAATTTCTGAACCACGACACTAGCCCCCACCCGGATAGTTCGGCGCCTCGCGCGTGATCGTCACGTCATGCACATGACTTTCGCGCAGGCCGGCACCGGTGATGCGTACGAATTCGGCTTTGGCGTGGAACTCGGCGAGGTTTTTCGCCCCGACATAGCCCATCGCCGCACGCAAGCCGCCCGCAAGCTGGTGCATGACATTGGCGACCGGACCCTTGTAGGGCACCTGGCCTTCGATACCCTCGGGGACGAGCTTCAGCGTATCCTTGATGTCCTGCTGGAAGTAACGATCAGCCGAACCGCGCGCCATCGCACCCACTGAGCCCATGCCGCGATAGGCCTTGTAGGATCGTCCCTGCCACAAGAACACTTCGCCGGGTGTTTCGTCGGTGCCGGCAAGCAGCGAGCCGACCATGGCGACATCAGCGCCGGCGGCGAGCGCCTTGGCTAGATCGCCCGAGAATTTAATCCCGCCATCGGCAATCACCGGGACATTGGCCTTTTTCGCCGCTTCGACCGCATCCATGATCGCGGTTAGTTGCGGCACGCCCACGCCGGCCACGATCCGCGTGGTGCAGATCGATCCCGGCCCGATACCGACCTTGATCGCGTCTGCGCCGGCATCGATCAGGGCCTGCGTCCCACCGGTTGTCGCCACATTGCCGGCAATGACCTGGACCGCATTCGACAATCGCTTGATCCGGTTGACGGCCTCGAGCACCCGCGAGGAATGACCGTGGGCGGTATCAACCACGATCACGTCGACCCCAGCCGCGATCAGCCGTTCGGTACGCTCGAACCCGCCCTCGCCCACCGTGGTGGCGGCGGCCACGCGCAGCCGGCCCTGCGCATCCTTGCAGGCGAGCGGATGGGCGACAGCCTTTTCCATGTCCTTGACCGTAATCAGCCCGACGCAGCGATACTGATCATCCACCACCAGCAGCTTCTCGATGCGGTGCTGGTGCAGCATCCGCTTGGCTTCGTCCTCACTCACGCCCTGCCGCACCGTCACCAGGTTCTGGTGGGTCATCAGTTCGGAGACCTTCTGGCGCGGGTCGGTAGCAAAGCGCACGTCACGGTTGGTGAGAATGCCAACCAGCTTGCCCGGCACGCCGGGTGCTGCGCCGGTCACCACGGGAATGCCGGAGAAGCCATGCTCGCGCATCAGGGCCATCGCATCCGACAACATTGCATCCGGGCCGATGGTGAGCGGATTGACCACCATGCCGGACTCATACTTCTTGACCTGCCTAACCTGCGCCGCCTGCCCTTCTGGATCGAAATTGCGGTGGATCACGCCGATGCCGCCGGCTTGCGCCATGGCGATCGCCATCCGCGCTTCCGTGACCGTATCCATCGCCGAAGCAATGATGGGTATGTTGACAGGGATGGCGGCGGTAAGGCGGGACCGGATATCAGCTTCGGACGGAAGGATGTCGGACAGGCCCGGCTTCAGCAACACGTCGTCGAACGTGAACGCTTCGCGAATGCGGTCTATTCCCTGTAGCTGAGCCATCACCAACTCCATTCAGCGGCATCAAGCCGCGACACGACCATCAGGATGAGCGGCCTGTTCGGCGGGGTCTGGCCTCGCCGTCGAATCGACGCCCATCGGTTGGGTTGGCGGTGGTCGATAGCATGGCCGGGCCCTGAATCAAAGGGTTTGGCACCCACCGCACAGGCCAAACCAGCGCGAATTCAGCTTTTGCGGCTTTCCCGGCCCGATATCGGCCGGATGATCTGGACGGGTTTCAGCCCTTCCGGTTTCACATAGCTTCATGGAAATTGGGGTGCTAAGCCGCTATCCCCGCCTTGCCGCTCCTTTTCCAGAAATCAATGAACAAAGAACGCGTTATTCCGCTGGTAGTGGCCGCAGCCCTGTTCATGGAGAACATGGATTCGACCGTCATCGCCACGTCCTTGCCGGCGATTGCCGCTGACGTGGGGAGCAGCCCGCTGGCCCTGAAGCTCGCGATCACCTCCTACCTGCTGTCGCTTGCGGTGTTCATTCCGGCAAGCGGCTGGATGGCGGATCGCTTCGGCGCACGCACGATCTTCAGCACGGCGATCGCCCTTTTCATGGCCGGCTCGATCGGCTGCGCGATTTCCTCCACAATTGCTCACTTTGTGATCGCGCGAATTTTGCAGGGCATCGGAGGCGCCATGATGACGCCGGTCGGACGCCTGGTCCTGCTGCGCTCGATCGACAAGAGCGCGCTTGTAAACGCCATGGCCTGGATGACCACGCCAGCCATGATCGGGCCAGTTCTCGGGCCACCGCTTGGCGGTTTCATCTCAACCTACTTCACCTGGAGATGGATTTTTCTGATCAACATCCCGATCGGCGTCGTCGGAATTGTGATGGCTTTGCGCTTCATCGATCCGATCCGCAGTGAGCATCGCGAGCCTTTTGACCTGATCGGCCTGCTGCTGGCCGGCGTCGGCGTTGCTGGAATTGCCTTCGGCCTTTCGGTGGCGGGCCTCAACCTGTTGCCGTGGAACACGATCATCATACTGGTCGCTGTCGGTTCGGTGTCGATGGCGCTTTATTTCATTCATGCCAAAGGCATCGCGTCTCCAGTGCTGGACTTCTCGCTGCTGCGGCTGCCGACTTTCCGGGCCAGCTTTTACGGCGGGTTCCTGTATCGCATCGGTGTCGGAGCGCTGCCCTTCCTGCTGCCGCTGTTGATGCAGATCGGTTTTGGGCTTTCGCCGTTCCAATCCGGCCTCGTGACCTTTGGCTCTTCGGCCGGTGCCATGGGTATGAAGGCTTTGGCTGCGCGAATCATCCGGGCGTTCGGTTTTCGCGGCGTGATGATCATCAACGCGCTGATCAGCTCGGTTTTCCTGGCTGCGGCTGCGCTGTTCACGATTTCCACGCCGTTGCTCCTGATCGTCATCATTCTGGTTGTCGGCGGGTTCTTCCGCTCTTTGCAGTTCACCGCGATCAACACTGTGGGCTATGCCGAAGTCGAACCTCCCCAGATGAGCCGCGCCACGACGCTTTTCAGCGTCTCCCAGCAGCTTGCGATTTCGACCGGTGTTGCGATTGGGGCGTTTTCCGTTGAGTCGACGATGTGGGTTCGTCAGGCCAATGAGCTCGGGGCCTCCGACTTTGGCCCCGCCTTTCTGGTGATTACGGTGATTTCATTGATCTCGACGTACTTCTTCTATCAGATGCCTGGAGATGCCGGCGCCGAGATTTCCGGTCGTAGCGCGGTGGAAATCTCAAGCCGCAAGGGCGCGGAGAAAGCCGCGGCCAAGGTGGCGAGCGAAGCCACCGAAGACACCCGCGATCAGCGTCTCGGCTGAGCGCAAACGGGCTTGGATCAATGGCGCCCGCGAGGGTTTCGCTACGCCACCCCGGACAAGGCCTACCAAGAACTTCTCACACCTCGGCCGCAGGCGAGACGCCACGAAAACCCATCGCGAGCACGTAACGTTCAGATGAATCCTTACGGCTTGACGCAGGTTTGACGTGCTTGACGGAAGCGAAATCCCGCTTGAGCTGCGACATCAGTTCAGCATCCGCGCCGCTTTGAAACACCTTGGCGACAAACGTGCCGCCAGGCTGAAGAACCTCGGTGGCAAACGCCGCTGCCCCCTCAACAAGGCCGAGAATCCGCAACTGGTCAGTCTTGCGGTGGCCGGTGGTGTTCGCCGCCATGTCCGACATCACCACATCGGCGCGACCGCCGAGCATCGCCAGCAGCTTCTCAGGAGCGTCCATCGCCAGGAAGTCGAGTTGCGCGAACGTCACGCCAGGAATTTCCGGCATCGCCAGCAGATCGATCGCAATGACCTTTCCCTTGCCTTCTGCGGCGCCAACCCGCTTGGCGGCGATCTGGCTCCATCCGCCGGGAGCCGCGCCCAGATCCACCACGGTCGCGCCGCGCTTGAGGAAATGGTGCTTGTCGTCCATCTCGATCAATTTGTAAGCCGCCCGCGACCGCAAGCCGTCGCGTTTGGCCTGCGCGACATAGGGGTCGTTCAGTTGCCGCTCCAGCCAGAGCTTTGATGACAGCTTGAGACGGCCGCCACTCTTGACCGTCACGCGCATCCGCCCCGTGCTGTCCTTCGCCATCCCGGTGGATCCTAAAGCGGTACTTTCAACACGCCGTCCTCGCGCATCATTTCCACCAGCATGCCCTCCCGAAGCCCGCGATCAGCAACCCGCAGGCGCGGCAGCGGAAACGCAGCGCGAATAGCGTCGAGGATGGCACACCCCGCCAGCACCAGATCGGCCCGCTCGGCGCTGATGCACTGGTTATTGGCGCGCTCCTGATAACTCATGGCGAGCAGGCGCCTGATGGTCGCGGTCACGTCGGCGTCGTTCAGCCAGATCCCATCGATGCGACGTCGATCGTAACGCGCCAAATTGAGGTGAACGCCGGCCAAGGTGGTTACCGTGCCGGAGGTTCCGAGCAAATGCATATTGCTGAGATCGAGCGCGTGCTCGTCCGCGAAAGGCGTCACATAAACGGCCACCTCCGCAACCATGCGGGCATAGGATTCAGGGGTGACATCGCGCCCACCGAAACGCTCGGCCAGAGTGACGACACCGAGTGGAATCGACATCCAGGCCTTGATTTGCGGCGCCGGGCTTTCATTCGGCCGGCGTTCGATCCGGACCAGTTCGGTCGACCCGCCGCCGATATCAAACAGAATGGCACCGCCGGCGTGCGGATCAATCAAAGGGGAGCATCCGACCACCGCGAGCGCCGCCTCGGTCTCGCGGTTGATCACCTCAAGCCGAATGCCGGTTTCCTGCAAGACACGTTCCTGGAAGTGGTCGGCATTGACAGCCGCTCGGCAGGCTTCGGTGGCGATCAGGCGCGTGCGTTGCGCATTTCTCGCATTGATCTTGTCGCGGCAGATGCTGAGCGCGGCAATCGCACGCTCGATGGCGGCCTCGCTGATATAGCCCGTAGTTGATACGCCTTCCCCCAATCGGATGATCCGCGAAAACGAATCGATCACACGGAAGCTGTCCCCGACCGGACAAGCGACCAGAAGCCTGCAATTATTGGTGCCAAGATCGAGCGCGGCGTAAACGCCGGCCGGTGCGCCCACCCCAGCGGGTCGGGCAACGCTCACATGGCCAGAGGCGGCCGGCAACGCCTCGCGAGGCGGGCTTTGGCCGCCACCTGCGCGCAACGCAGAGCCCTCGCGCAGGCGTGTATCGTCGTTCATCTCAAGGACTTTCAGCGACCTTTCGCAGGTCACGGATTTCTGTTTTCGGGGGAAACTCTAACAGCACGGGTGGATGACGCAACAGCCCTGGTCATGGAACGGTTGCCTAATCGTGCGTTGTCGTGCCCCCGGGGCTGCTATATCTAGCTCCGGTGCGATGATTTCGAAGTTTTTACCCATTTCGCAACGATCCCGCTGGACGCAAACGCGGGTTTAGTGCGCGGCGCCGGGAAATGCGCCCAAATCGCCCTCTCAAGGATCAAGCAATGCAGGATTTCACGTCTCATTCCTCCCAGGACAACGCTATTGCACTGCAAAAATACGGCGTAGGACAGCCGGTCCGCCGCAAGGAGGACGACACCCTGGTGCGCGGCAAAGGCCGCTACACCGATGACGTCAGCGCTTCCGGGCAGGTCTATGCATGGATCGTCCGCAGCAGTCACGCCCACGGCACCATCAAAGGGATTGATACGTCTGCCGCGACGGCCATGCCGGGCGTGCTGGGCGTTTGGACCGGGGCCGATTTGGCTGCGGAAAACTACAATCCTTTCACCTGCGGCTTTCCTTTGAAAAGCCGTGACGGCTCGCCATTGCTGCAGACCAATCGGCAGGCGCTGGCCACCGACAAGGTTCGCTTCGTCGGCGATCCCGTCGCCTTCGTCGTCGCCGAAACCCTCGCCCAGGCCCGTGACGCCGCCGAGGCGGTCGCGCTCGATATCGAGCCGCTGCCGGCGGTGACCAGCGCGAAGGAAGCGGCCAAACCGGGAGCGCCTCAACTCTATGATCACATCCCCAACAACGTGGCGCTGGACTATCATTATGGCGATACGGCCGCAGTGGAGGCCGCCTTCGCGGGCGCTGCGCATGTGACCAAGCTTGACATGGAAAATACCCGCGTCGTGGTAGCGGCCATGGAGCCCCGTTCAGCGCTGGCTTCCTATGACAAGAAAGCCGACCGCTTCACCATCCAGGTTCCGACGCAGGGTGTGGCCGGCAACCGGACCAATCTGGCAAAAAACCTGGGTATGCCGAACGAAAAGGTTCATCTGCTGACCGACAATGTCGGCGGGTCGTTCGGCATGAAGAACGTCAACTACCCCGAATATATGTGCATTCTCTACGCCGCCAAGAAACTGGCGCGTCCGGTGAAATGGACCGACGAACGCTCGACGAGCTTCCTGTCCGACAGCCATGGCCGTGCCCAGCAGATTCAAGGAGAATTGGCGCTCGACAAGGACGGCAAATTCCTGGCCGTCAAGATCAGCGGTTATGGCAATCTGGGAGCTTACATCACGGGCGTGGCCCCTGCGCCGCTCTCGGCCGGCGTCGCCAAGAATTTGTCGAGCGTCTATCGCACTCCGCTGATGACGGTCGACATCAAGACCGTGCTGACCAACACCACTCTGATGGGCGCCTATCGGGGCGCGGGCCGGCCCGAGGCCAATTACTTCATGGAGCGCCTGATCGACCGCGCCGCGGATGAAATGGGGATCAATCGTCTGACGCTGCGCAAGCGTAACTTCATCAAACCATCTCAGCTACCGTACGACGCAGCCTCCGGCGTCACTTACGACAGCGGCGATTTTCAAGGCGTGTTCAGCAAGGCCCTCGAGATTGCGGACTATGCAGGCTTTGCCCGACGCAAAAAGGAGAGCAAGAGACGAGGCCTGTTGCGGGGCATCGCGGTCGGCTCCTATCTCGAAGTCACCGCGCCGTCGTGGCCAGAGCTTGCCAAAGTCATCTTTGGGCCGAATGGCCAAATCACGTTGGTTTCGGGAACGCTGGATTATGGCCAGGGGCACGCATCACCCTTCGCTCAGGTTCTGTGCGACCAACTCGGCGTTCCCTTCGAGAACGTGAAGCTGGTCCAGAACGACAGCGACATTGTTCATACCGGAGGCGGAACCGGGGGCTCACGATCCATCACCGCTGCCAGCGTGGCGATTGTCGAGGCTTCGAGGCTGATTATCGCCAAGGGCAAAATCGCAGCCGCGCATCTGCTCGAAACGTCGGAAGCCGACATCGAGTTCGAAAGCGGCCGCTTTACGGTTGCCGGCACCGATCGCAGCATCGGGATCATGGAGTTGGCGCGCCGGCTGCGCGAAGGAAAAATGCCGGAAGGCGTGCCCTTTTCGCTCGACGCCGATCACGTGGCAAAGGATATTCCCGCCACTTTCCCCAACGGGTGCCATGTCGCGGAAGTTGAAGTCGATCCGGAGACCGGCGTCATTCATATCGTGCGCTACTCGGCGGTGAATGATTTCGGGACCGTCGTCAATCCGATGATTGTAGCCGGGCAGCTGCATGGCGGCGTGGCGCAGGGCATCGGGCAGGCGCTGATGGAAGTCGTTCGCTATGATGAAAGCGGCCAGCCCATTACCGGATCCTTCATGGATTACGCACTGCCCCGCGCGGAAGATATTCCGTCGATGCAGATTGGCGATCACCCCTCGCCGGCGAAGACGAATCCGCTGGGGACAAAGGGTTGCGGTGAAGCCGGTTGCGCCGGCAGCCTGTCGACTGTGGTCAATGCCGTCATCAATGCGGTATCCGACGTCGGCGTAACCCATCTGGACATGCCCCTGACGCCGGAACGGGTGTGGCGCGCCATTCAGGATGCCAAGGCGAAAGCCGCTTGAACTTCCGTCTTATAAGGTGCGCAGCCCTCGTATCTATATCGATGCCGATGCCTGTCCGGTGAAGGATGAGATCTATCGGGTGGCGACGAGGCATGGTGTGCCGGTGAGCGTGGTCGCGGGGAATTTCATTCGGGTCCCCGCCGACCCGCTGATTGAACGGATCGCTGCCGGTTCAGGTCTCGACGCCGCGGATGACTGGATCGCCGAACGTGCCGGCAGCTCCGATATTGTCATCACCGCCGACATCCCCCTCGCGGCGCGATGTGTGAAAGCCGGCGCTCAGGTGATCGCGCCCAACGGCAAGCCGTTTACCGAGCAATCCATCGGGATGACCCTTGCCGTCCGCAACCTGATGAGCGACCTCCGTGCCAGCGGCGAAGTGACGGGCGGCCCAAAATCCTTTACTGCACGGGATCGCTCGGCCTTTTTGTCGATGCTCGACCAGACACTGCGCCGCTTGCTGCGCGAACGAACGAAAAACTGATGGCGCCTCCGCTGATCCAACTGAAGGATATCCGCCTGACATTCGGCGGCACCCCGCTGTTGTCAGGTGTCGAGCTATCGGTCTCGGCGGAGGAACGGATCTGCCTGATCGGCCGGAACGGTTCGGGAAAATCGACACTGCTGAAGATCGCCGCCGGGCTGATCGAGCCCGATACTGGCAGCCGCTTCGTCCAGCCCGGCGTCACGATCCGCTACCTGCCGCAGGAGCCGGATTTTGCCGATCACACGACCACGCTCTCCTATGTGGAAGCCGGCTTGGGGCCGGGCGACGATCCTTATCAGGCAGGGTATCTACTGGAACAACTTGGGCTTACGGGTACCGAAAACCCGGCCCAAATCTCCGGCGGTGAAGCAAGGCGCGCCGCGCTCGCGCGAGTCTTGGCGCCCTCGCCCGACATCCTGCTCCTGGACGAACCGACCAACCATCTCGATCTCACCACGATCGAATGGCTGGAAGGCGAACTTGCCGCGCGCCGCAGCGCGCTCGTGCTCATCAGCCATGATCGCCGCTTCTTGACCAATCTTTCGCGCAGCACAGCCTGGCTTGACCGCGGCCAGATCAGACAGATCGATCGTGGGTTTTCCGCCTTTGAATCCTGGCGCGATGATATTCTGGCCGAGGAAGAGCGCGAGCAACACAAGCTCGATCGCAAGATCGTCAACGAAGAACACTGGCTGCGCTATGGTGTCTCCGGACGCCGCAAGCGCAATGTCAAACGGCTGGGCAACTTGTTCGCGCTACGGCAGCAGCGGCGTGACTACCGGGCCGCGGCCGGCAAGGCACAGCTTGCTGCCGCCGAAGCGGATAAGTCCGGCAAACTGGTGATCGAAGCGCGCAACATCGGTCGTACCTATGACGGCCGCGACATCGTCAACGATTTCTCGATCCGCATCCAGCGCGGCGACCGCATCGGTATCGTCGGCCCAAATGGCGCCGGCAAAACCACGCTGGTCGAGATGCTGGCTGGCGCAAAGCCACCCGACAGCGGCACCGTCCGCTATGGCGCGAATATCGAGATGGCGACGCTCGATCAGCATCGCGAGAGCCTCGATCCCAAATCGAGCCTGGCGCACGCGCTGACCGGCGGTGGCACCGATTACGTCATGATCGGCGGCAAGCCCAAACACGTCGCGAGCTATCTCAAGGACTTCCTGTTTGCGCAGGAACAGATGCGCACGCCGCTCGAGGCGCTTTCCGGCGGCGAGCGAGGGCGGCTGATGCTGGCGCGCGCGCTGGCCCGGCCCTCCAACCTCTTGGTGCTGGACGAGCCGACTAACGACCTCGACCTCGAAACCCTCGACGTGCTCGAGGAGATGCTGGGCGATTACGAAGGCACCGTAATTTTGATCAGCCATGACCGCGACTTTCTCGATCGCGTGGTGACTTCCGTCATCGTGCCTGAAGGCAATGGTCGCTGGATCGAATATGCCGGGGGCTATACCGACATGCTGGCCCAGCGCGGCGCCGATCTGAAGCGCGAGCCCGTCAGAGCTCCGGCCAGCGCAAAGGTGGCAAAGCCCGCACCTCCGGCGAGCCCGGCACCGAAACGTCGCCTCAATTTCAAGGAGAAGCATGCCCTGGAAACCTTGCCGAAAACCATCGCCGACCTACAGGCGGAGATCGCAAGGCAGCAGCAATATCTCGATGATCCCAACCTTTTTACAAAGGATCGCGCCAAATTCGATGCAGCGTCGGCTTCGCTAGCAGGCGCGCAGGCTAAACTGCAGGAAGCCGAGGACCAATGGCTGGAACTCGAAATCCTGCGCGAGGAAATCGAACAAGCCTAGCCTCGTGGCGCCAACTCCAGGAATTTCAGCGCGCCCTTTCCCGCGGCGGCGCCGGTTGCAAAGCAGGCTTGGAGCAAATAACCGCCTGTCGGCGCTTCCCAGTCCAGCATTTCGCCGGCCGCAAAGATGCCGGGTAAACGCCGGATCATGAAATCGGCGTCAAGCTCGCCAAACGGGACTCCGCCGGCCGTCGAGATCGCGCGCTCAAGCGATGCCGTGCCCTCAAGCCGCAGGGGAACGGCGTTGATCCATCCGGCCAGCGATGCCGGCGAGAGCGAGGAAAGGGGTATCCCGCGACGGATGGCCGTCTCCTGCAAAAGCCCAATCGCCGGGGGCGACAGGCGCAGGACTTTCCGCAGCCAGTTCGCGAGCGATTGTTTGCCGCGTGGCGCCGACAATCGAGCAACCAGCTCTTGCTCCAACAAATCCGGGCGCAGCGCAAGATGCGCGGTCGCCTCGCCAGTTCGCAGTAAAGCCTCCCGCATGGAGGCCGACAACGCATAGACCGCCCCGCCCTCGATGCCGGTGCGCGTAATCACCGCTTCGCCACGAACGCTCTGCGAGTCAAAGGACAAGGCAATGCCTTTCAACGCCGCGCCTTCGAAGCGGTCGCGGAATTGATCCGACCATCCGACCTTGAAGCCGGAATTGGCGGGACGCAACGGCGACAATAGAACGCCGCGATCAGCCAGAATTTGCTGCCAGCCGCCGTCTGATCCGAGCCGGGGCCAGCTGGCTCCGCCAAGCGCCAAGACGATGGCCCCCGCCCGGACGTGGCGAGGGCCGTCCGGCGACACGAACCGTATCTCTCCATCGTCAGTCCAACCGCACCAGCGATGACGCAAGGCGAGGCGGACGCCTGACCGATCGAGACGCCGCAGCCAGGCACGAAGCAACGGCGAAGCCTTAAACAACTTCGGAAACACCCGGCCGCTGGAGCCGATGAAGGTCGGCTGTCCCAATTCCTCGCACCAATGGCGCAGCGCCTCAGGAGGAAAGGCGCGTATCGGCGTGGAAAGATGGGCCGCGGCGCCACCATAGCGGGACAGGAAATCGGAAAGTGGCTCGCTATGCGTGAGATTAAGACCACCCCGCCCGGCCATCAGGAATTTTCGTCCCGCAGACGGCATGGCATCGTACACGGTGACCTCGGCGCCGCCGCTGCGCAGCACTTCGGCGGCCATCAGCCCGGCGGGGCCAGCACCGATCACCGCGGCCTGAACATTGGACGAAACCAGCATCCGACAAGTCTATGCTGATTCTACGCCGTAGAATTCTGGCGTGTTCTTGATTTGCGCGCTTCGCCTAGCTGCGCGGCCGCGCGAGTTCGGGAAAATCCTCTTCAAGAAATTCCTGACCACGCAGTGCATTGTCGCGGTCATTGTCATGTTCTAGGCGCCGTAATTGAACGCGACGGATCTTGCCGGAAATCGTCTTTGGCAATTCCGTGACAAATTCGATGCGCCGGATCCGCTTGAACGGTCCGAGACGGCCATGCAGGTGTTTGAAAATCGACAATGCCGTCTGCGCCGATCGATCGGCACCTGCAACGAGCAGGACATAAGCTTTCGGCACGGCAAGCCGGATCGGGTCCGGGCTCGGAACGACGGCCGCCTCAGCAACCTCTTCATGTTCAAGCAGCACGCTTTCCAACTCAAAGGGACTGATCCGGTAATCAGAAGATTTGAAAACATCATCGGAACGGCCGACGAAGGTGAAATAGCCGTCCTCGTCGACAAAGACCACGTCGCCGCTGCGATAGATATCGCCATCGGCACCGCTCAATTTACCATCGTCGCCCTGGTAGCCCTGCATCAGCCCGGCCGGCCTGTCGGCACCAAGCAGCAGGCTGACTTCTCCTTCCTTGGTCTCGTGCCCGTCACCGTCGGTGATGCGCACGCGATAGCCCGGCAGCGGGCGACCCATCGAGCCGACCTTGATCTTCTGGCCCGGCGAATTGCCGGCGAGCGCGGTGGTTTCGGTTTGGCCATAGCCGTCGCGGATGGTCAGTCCCCAGGCAGTGCGGACCTGGTCGATGATTTCCGGGTTAAGTGGCTCGCCCGCACCGCACACTTCCCGCAAGGACATCTTGAAGGAAGTGAGGTCCTCCTGAATGAATAGCCGCCAGACGGTCGGCGGCGCGCACAGCGTGGTCACCCCGCTCTGCGCCACAATGCTCAGCAATTCCTTGGCTTCGAAGCGCGGCTGGTTGACCACGAACACGGTTGCCCCCGCGTTCCACGGCGCAAAAAAGCAGCTCCATGCATGCTTGGCCCAGCCGGGTGAGGAGATATTCAGATGGATATCGCCGGGCTGCAATCCGAGCCAGTACATCGTCGACAGCGCGCCAACGGGATAGCTGCGTTGGCTGTGGCGCACGAGCTTTGGCTTGGCTGTAGTGCCCGAGGTGAAATAGAGCAGCATGGGATCGTCGGCCTTGGTGGGCCCATCCGGCGTAAAGGCGTCGCTCAGTTCAAACGCCCGCTCATAAGCAAGCCAGCCCGGCTGTGGCGATGATGCACCGACCACCACGCGTTTCAAGGCGCTCTTGCCGAGCCCTTCGAATTTGGCGACCTGATCCTGACCAGCCACAACCGTCTTCGCGCGCCCGCGATCCAGCCGGTCCTGCAATTCATCCGGGGTGAGCAAAGTAGTGGCGGGAATCACCACCACCCCGAGCTTGATCGACGCCAGCATGGTCTCCCACAACGGAACCACGTTGCCGAGCAGCAGCAACAAATGATCGCCCCGTTTGAGGCCAAGATTCCTGAGAAAATTGGCGACTTGATTGGAGCGACGCGACAGCGCTTCGAACGACAATTTGGTTTCGCGCTTTACCGCGGCATCCACGATCCAGAGACCGGGACGGTCCTTGCTCGAGGCATCCCGGGCCAGATGGGCGTCAAACCAATCCAGCGCCCAATTGAACGGGACTGGGTCGGGCCATCTGAAATCCCTTACCGCGGTATCGTAGTCAGTGCGGTGCTTGAGCAGAAAGGCGCGTGCTTCCTGAAACGTGCTCATGGTCAACCTTTCGACTGGCAGCAGGAGATTTCGGCAAAGGAAAACGGCGTGTGGGAGGCTGTGACCGTGGTTCTGCCTCCGTACCGGTCAGGGGAAAACCCCAAATGGCCTGTTGTCGCCGGACTCTTGGCTGACCGGACATGCATCTCTCCCGCGTGGTTTTGGAGACAGCATGATCCGCGAGAGCCTGCAGATCAACACCGATCGCGACTTGCTCGCTCCCGGCATTTCAGCTGAGAAGGGCAGGAATATAAAGCCTAGCGCCGTGCAGGCCCTGTCTTGCCGGCGGGCTTCTGAGGCGCGATCCGCGGCGTGCGGGCATTGGCGGGTTTCTTCTTTCGACCCGAACCCAATGCGGCCTCGCGCCCGGCGGCGAGAATTTCGTCAGAAAAACCGCTCTCGCCGCCGATACGCGCTAATACCAGTGTGCCGGCCATGGTTGCCAGCAAGGCCATGGCCTGCTTGCGTGCAGCCTTGGGGGCGACGCCGGGAATCAGTCCTGCCAGCACATCCACCATCTGCTCCAGTTTGGCAGCAAAGGCCTTCCGTGCCTTCGGACCTTCCCTTGCGATCTCCGCCCCCAATGCCGGGACCGCACAGCCGCGACCGGGATCATCGCGATGCAGCGGCGTCAAATACGAGGCGACAATGGTGGAGAGTTTCTTGTCGGCCGGCATGTCGTCGGCGAGACGACGCCAGTGCTCCGTTGAATGATCCATCGCATAGCCGAGGGCCTCGATGACCAGCGCCTCGCGCGAATCGAAATGCGCGTAGAAGCCGCCGTGGGTGAGACCAGCCTCCTTCATGAGGTCGGCCACGCCAATCCCGCGCGCGCCCTTTTCGCGAAGCCGCACGGATGCCTTCTTCACGATTCGCGCATGGGTCTCGCGCTTGTGTTCACTGGAATACCGCATTTCGGCCAAATCTCACAAAGAGACTCATGGCAAGTCCCATGAAATGTCTCTGATCATACAATAGCCGGCGCTGCTGTTAAAGGCCGGGAATGGTTCGTATCACCGAATTCTTTTTACGGATGCGATTGCAAATTCCGCAACGCATCATATGATGACCATCATTCTTTCTTGCCTTCTCGCCGGATTGCCGGACCGGAGCCTCCAATGATCTCGAATTGGCTATCAGCCGCGCTCGCTCGCCGCAACATTCATTACGGTTGGGTGATGGTCGGGGTCACCTTTCTCACCGCGCTCGTCAGTGCTGGCGCGGTGGGCGCGCCCGGCGTCTTCATTGTTCCCCTGCAAAGGGAATTTGGCTGGAGCACGGCCGAGATCTCTTCCGCACTCTCGATTCGCTTTGTCCTTTTCGGACTGATGGCGCCCTTCGCCGCCGCGCTGATGAACCGTTATGGTTTGCGCAATGTCACGCTATCGGCCTTGCTGACGGTGGCTGCGGCGCTCGTGGCGTCGCTGGCGATGACGCAATTGTGGCAATTGGTGCTGTTATGGGGCGTACTGGTCGGAATAGGAACCGGCATGATGGCGCTCGTGCTCGGGGCCACCATATCGGCGCGCTGGTTTGTCGCCCGGCGCGGTCTTGTCGTCGGCATCATGACCGCCAGCGTGGCGACCGGCCAATTGGTGTTCTTGCCGTTGCTGGCGAGCCTCACCGAGCGAATGGGATGGCGAATGGCGCTTGGCACCATCTGCGCCATGCTCGGGATCGTAGCCGCTGCGGTCCTTTTGGTCATGCGCGATCGGCCAAGCGATGTCGGACTGCGCCCTTACGGCGATTATGGAACGGACCCGCTTCCGCCGCCCCCGCCGAACACCGCGCCAATCCTGGCAGCCGCCCTCGGTGCCTTGCGCGACGCGGTCAGAACCCGCGTGTTCTGGGTTCTGTTTCTCACATTTTTCGTCTGCGGCGCCAGCACCAATGGATTGATCCAGGTGCACCTTATCCCCTTATGCGCGGACTACGGCATCCCGGAGGTCAATGCCGCAAGCCTGCTCGCGGCGATGGGCATCTTCGACTTTCTGGGGACATTGACCTCGGGCTGGCTGTCCGATCGCTATGACAATCGCTGGCTGTTGTTCTGGTATTACGGCCTGCGCGGCATCTCGCTTCTGTTCCTGCCGTTTTCGGATTTCTCGTTTTACGGTCTCTCGCTGTTTGCGGTGTTTTACGGTCTCGACTGGGTGGCAACTGTCCCTCCGACCGTCCGCCTGGCGGCACAGCGCTTCGGGGCGGAACGGGCCAATCTGGTGTTTGGCTGGATCTTCGCCGGCCACCAGCTCGGATCGGCGCTCGCCGCTTTTGGTGCGGGCCTGTCGAGAACGGCGCTCTTGTCCTACTTGCCGGCGTTTTTCGTGAGCGGCGCGCTTTGCATTGCCGCGGCACTGCTGGCCATTTCGATGTCCCGCCCGACCCGCGCTGCGGCGGCCTGATCTCTCTGCTCAGGGCCGGATCGACATATTGGTCGCGCGGCCGGTTGTCCGGATCGGTTCGGCCAGCCGCGCGAACTCACACAGGAGCGAACGGGTCTTTCTCGGATCGACGATTTCCTCGACCCAGAACCGCTCAGCGGTGCGCAGCGGCGACCGCAGCTTGTCCAGCCGCTCCTCGATTTCGGCGAGTTTGGCCTGCGGATCTGCGGCCGCGTCAATGTCACCGCGATAGGCAGCTTCGATCCCTCCCTCCAGAGGCAGTGATCCCCAATGGGCGGAAGGCCAGGCATATCGCATCGAAAACCGATCCGCCGGCTGGTGAACGACCCCGGCCACGCCAAAGGCATGGCGGATGATGACGGTGCACCAGGGAACGGTGGACTGATTGACCGCAGCCATCGCGCGCACACCGTGACGGATGGTACCGGCCTTTTCAGCTTCCAACCCGATCATGAATCCGGGGCAGTCCATCAGGTAGACAATCGGCAGGTGAAAGGTTTCCGCGAGATCGACGAAGCGCACGATCTTCTGGCAGGTATCCGCCGTCCAGGCGCCGCCATGATGAAAAGGATCGCTTGCCAGCAACAGCACGGCGCGCCCTTCCAGCCGTGCAAATCCGCCGATGATCGAACGGCCGAAATTCGTCCCCATTTCGAAAAATGAGTTTTTGTCCACGACCGCTTCAATGATCGGGCGCATCTTATAGACATGACGGCGGTTGCGGGGCACCGCATTCAGCAGTGCTTCATCAGCTCGCTCCGGATCATCATGGCAGGGCAGTGTCGGTGGAAGTTCATGCACCGAGGATGGCAAATAGGAGAGAAAACGCCGGGCACAGGAAAATGCCTCCTCCTCGGTATCAACGACGTGATCGACGCCGCCCGCCCGAGTCTGGATATCGGCGCCGCCAAGCTGAAGCCGGGTAAGGTCCTGGCCAAATCGTTTGACCACCGGCGGCCCGGCCACGAACACGGCCGAATCCCGTGTCAGCACCGAATAGTGGGTCGCGGCGAGCCGCGCCGCCCCCAACCCGGCGACCGAACCGAGCCCAAGACCGACCACGGGCACGCAAGCCATATTTGCCGTGGTGTAGAGGTACCAGCGATTGCCACCGATTCCGCCTGGCAAGTTCGCCGCGCCGGTGGTCTCGATGGTCTTGACCGAGCCGCCTCCGCCTGAGCCTTCGATGATCCGCACGATCGGCAAACGGAAATCATGCGCCATCTCTTCGCCCATCAGCGGCTTGGCCGCAATCGATGCATCGGCGGATCCGCCGCGGACGGTAAAATCGTCGCCGACGACAACCACCGGGCGGCCTTCGATCCGACCGCGTCCGAACACGCAATTGGCAGGCGTCAGTTTGACGAGTTCATTGTTCTCATCGTACTCGGCCCGACCGGCAATAGCGCCAACCTCGTGAAAACTGCCCTGGTCCAGCAGCCGATCAATCCTTTCCCGTACATTAAGCCGGCCCTGATCGCGCTGGCGCTGCGTCTTGTCAGCGCCGCCCATCTCCCGTGCAAAAGCCTCGCGACGGGCCAGATCGTCGAGTTCGGGCTGCCAATTCATTCCATCCTCCCGATCGGGTCCTGCGATCCTTGCCCGCGTTTTCTCCGGACCTACGCCGCTTGCCGGCAGGCTAGCTCACGCCGTCGTCGCTCACAACTTTGGGGGCCTGCGAAAAGCCGCCGCCTCGACAACCTTATTCGAGCATGCAAGACTTTTTGCGCCGGGAGGTCCGCAAATGGCATGACGGGATTTTTGGATGAATATTGAAGTGAAGCGTTCCACGCCCAACGCTATGGGCTGGATCGATATCAAGCCGCCTGTCTTGAAATTCCTTGCCGATTGCCATCAGGAATTTGCTGAAGAGGACAGCGGCGCCATCGCAGACTACATTCCTGAACTGACCAAGGCCAACCCGGCGCATTTTGGCATCAGCCTCGCCACCATTGACGGACATGTTTACGAGGTCGGGGACGCCCGCATCCCCTTCACGATCCAATCGATATCCAAGGCGTTCGTTTTCGCTCTGGCGCTGGATACGCTCGGCGCGGCGGAAGTAGAAGGCGCCATCGGCGTCGAACCGTCCGGAGATGCCTTCAATTCGATCCGCTTGAACGCCGAGAATCATCCCTTCAACCCAATGGTCAATGCCGGCGCCATCGCCTGCTCGGGTCTGATCCGTCAGGCCAAGGGTGACGGCGCGTTCGAATTCATCCGCGAGTCGCTCAGTGCTTTCGCCGGACGAGACCTCGATGTTGATGACGCTGTGTTTGCATCTGAAAGCGCGACCGGCGATCGCAACCGCGCTATTGCTTATCTCCTGCGCAATTCGTCGGTGATCCGCGACGATGTCGACAAGGTCTTGCAGGTCTATTTCCGGCAATGCGCGATCCTGACCACGGCGCGCGACATCGCCATCATGGCGGCGACACTGGCCAACCGGGGCAAAAACCCGGTCACCGGCAAACAGGTGATTACGCCCTATGCGGTCTCTCGCACGCTATCGGTCATGACCAGTTCCGGCATGTATGATTATGCCGGCGAATGGATCTACCGGATCGGTATTCCCGCCAAGAGCGGGGTCGGCGGCGGTATTCTGGCCGCCCTTCCGGCTCGCCTTGGCCTCGGCACCTACTCGCCCAATCTCGACAGCCACGGCAACAGCGTTCGTGGCATCAAGGTTTGCGAGCAGCTTTCGGCCCATTATGATCTGCATATGTTGAACCGCAGCGACGATGCGCGGAACAGCATCATCGCCGACTACAATATCGGCAAGAGTTCTTCCCGGCGAGGCCGTCGTCCGGACGAGCAGAACATCCTCGAGGCCCATTATGAGAACGTCCGAATCCTGGAATTGATGGGCACGCTGACGTTTTCCAATGTCGATTACATCTGGCGGCAGATCATGGAGGGCCCTCGCCCGCTTTTTGTGATCATCGACCTG
>Ga0207674_10003210_pt1 | contig 20144 bp, 18 predicted proteins | sample KBSCornC72_FD_184303 | JGI IMG/M metagenome (GOLD analysis project Ga0207674, IMG submission 184303) | Corn rhizosphere microbial communities from Kellogg Biological Station, Michigan, USA - KBS Corn C7-2 (SPAdes) (version 2) | ecosystem: Host-associated > Plants > Roots > Rhizosphere > Soil ...
GCTCGGTGAGGATCCCGATGAGGCGGCCGGAATCGAGCACGACGGCCGACCCGACCCCCTGTTCGGCCATCCGCTCGGCGGCTTCCCCCAAGGTGTCCTCGGGCGCGACTCCGACGATCTGGCCCGTCATCACATCCCCGATACTCCCCATTCGGCGAGGATAGCCGAGCCCACGACAACGGTGTTAGGATCGCTTCAACTATTGAAGTGATCGGGAGGTAGCGATGGCAGAAAACGGATACGCGAAGCCCGTCCTCGTGACGAGCGATTGGGTCGCGGAGCACGGAGATGATTCGGGCGTCGTCGTCGCCGAGGTCGACGAGAACCCCGACCTCTACGAGGAGGGGCACATCCCCGGCGCCGTCAAGCTGCACTGGCGCGAAGACCTGCAGGATCCCGTCGAGCGCGACGTCGTCGACCGCGAGACCTTCGAGAAGCTGCTCGGCGGCCTCGGGATCGGAAACGACACCACCGTCGTCCTCTACGGGGACAAGAACAACTGGTTCGCCGCTTATGCCTACTGGTACCTGAAGGTCTACGGGCACAACGACGTCCGCATCCTCGACGGCGGCCGGCAGAAGTGGATCGACGAAGGGCGCGAGCTGACGACCGACGTGCCCTCTCCTTCGGCGCAGACCTACTCCGCGCAGGATCGGGACGAATCGATCCGCGCTTACCGAGACCAGGTGCGCGACTGGCTTGGCGCGGCCGATCGCGGGCTCGTCGACGTCCGCTCACCGGGCGAGTTCGCCGGCGAGCTGATCGCTCCGCCCGGTTACGAGCAGGAAGGCGCACAGCGCGCGGGCCATATCCCCTCGGCCGTCTCGATTCCCTGGGCGAGCGCGGTTCGTGACGACGGTACCTTCAAGTCCGCTGACGAGCTTCGCGACCTCTACAGCGGCAAGGGGATCACCTCCGACAAGGAAGTGACCGCCTACTGCCGCATCGGCGAGCGTAGCGCGCACACCTGGTTCGTTCTCAGCGAGCTGCTCGGCTTCGAGCGGGTGCGAAACTACGACGGCTCGTGGACGGAATGGGGAAATCTGGTCGACGTGCCCATCGAGAAGGGCGCGTAGCCGACCTCGTAGTCCAGACGACGGATTACCACACCGCCGGCGAGCCGTTTCGCATCGTCACCGGCGGTGTGGAGCCCCTTCGCGGCGCCACGATCCTCGACAAGCGCCGCTTCGCGCTCGAGCGGCTCGACGACGTGCGCAAGCTGCTCGTCCACGAGCCGCGCGGGCACGCCGACATGTACGGCTGCTTCGTCACGGAGCCGAACGACGGAGACGCAGACCTCGGCGTCGTCTTCTTCCACAACGCGGGCTACTCGACGGCGTGCGGCCACGGGACGATCGCGCTGGTCACCTGGGCGCTGGAGACGGGTCGGCTCGAGGCGGCAGAGCCGGAAACCGGCGTCGTCGTGGACGTCCCCTCGGGGCGGTTGCAGACCGTCGCGTCGGTCCGTGACGGCCGCGTCGAGCGGGTGCGCTTCACGAACGTTCCGTCGTACGTCGAGGCCCTCGGGCTCGCGGCTGCCGGCCTCGACGTCGACATCGCTTTCGGTGGAGCCTTCTACGCCTCGGTGGAGTCGCCGCTCCCGGTGCGGAAGAAGAGCCTGCCGCGTTTGATCGAGCTCGGCCGCGAGGTCAAGCGGGAGCTGGAAGCGCGGAGAGAGTTCGTCCACCCGCTCGAGCCCGAGCTTCGCGACATCTACGGCGTCGTCTTCTTCGAGCGCGTCGAGGACGCGTCGCCGCTCAGGCAGCGGAACGTCACGGTCTTCGCCGACGGCGAGGTCGACCGCTCGCCCTGTGGGAGTGGCACGTCCGCCCGGCTCGCGCTTCTCGACGCGAGCGGAGAGCTCACGCGCGGTGAGGAGCTCGCCCACGAGAGCATCGTCGGCACCGTTTTCGCGGCGCGCGTGGTCGGCGACGCCGACGTGGCGGGTCGACCCGCGGTGATCACCGATGTCGAGGGAAGCGCGCACCGAACCGGCGAGCACGAGTTCGTGCTCGCCGCGGGGGACGAGCTCGGCACCGGCTTTCTGCTCCGCTGATCTCCACACCGGGGTCAGACCCCGGTGTCCCACACGGCCAGGCCTATTCGTCTTCGATGAACCGCCGCATCGCATCCCGAGCGCTGGCCTCGTCCGTTCCGAAAAACGAGAGAAGCTTGTTTGACGGCGCGAAGCCCTGGGCGCTCCTCGTGATGACCCAGGGATAGCTACTCCATTGCCAGAGAGCGGGGCTGTCGCAGAGACCGGCACGCGAGGGGTTCGTAGCTAGGTAGCGCGCCAGCTCCAGGAGGTGCCAGTCGCTCGCGACGAGAATCGCCTTGAACCGGCCCTGAAAGACGTGGCCGGCGAAGCCGTGCAACCGGTTGAACCATTGAGCGTAAGCGCCGTTCAGCTCTCTCATACCCGCCGAAAGATCTCCGGCAGGCGTTTCGAGGACCATGTGGTAGTGGTTTGGCATCAGGCAGTACGAATGAACGGTCCACTGCCTTTCGACGACCACCCGGCGGACGATTTCGAGAAAGAGTCGGCAGTCGGGGTCTCCTAGGAAGATTGGTTGCCGGCGATTCCCGCGGGCGATCACGTGGTAGATCCCCTCGGGACTGAACGAGCGCTTCGGTCTCGGCATCGGTTCGAGGCTACGCCGCCGACCGCGCGGCAACCCCGCCGGTTCATCTTTCGGCGCGATGCCGAGCCACGTTTTCCACACCGGGGTCAGACCCCGGTGTCCCTTTAGGACCTCAGGAGCGGGCGCGTGAGGCAGGTGGGGCCGCCGTCGCCCTTGCGGGAGATCTCGTCGCCCCTGTAGGTGCGCACGTCCACGCCGGCCGCCTCCATGCGCCGGCGCGTCTCGTCGTTGCCCTCGAGTGCGAGCGCGACCCGTGGCGCGAGCGCGAGCACGTTTGGGCCCATCGACTCGAACTCCGCGTCCGGCACCTCGACGAAGCCGATGCCTCGCGCGCGGAGGAGCTCGACCAGCCGCACGGGCATGAGTGGCAGGTAGACGACCGCGAGGTCGACGTCGAGGGGCGAGAGAAACGACATCAGGTGCAGCACTTCCCCGGCTCCGTGGTAGTGGGGGAGGTCGAAGCCGATGACCTCGACGTCGGGCAACAACTCGCGGAGACCCTCGATGCCGGCGTCGTTGCTCCGATAGCCGCGCCCGACGAGGAGCGTGCGGTCGTCGAGCCACACCGTGTCTCCGCCTTCGACCGTGGCCGGGAAGCGGACTTGTCCGGCGAGCGGTACCCCGGCTTCCATGAAGTCGACGCCCATCTCCTCGGGCTCCCGTCTTCGGCCCTCTTTCCCCGGCATGAGGAGGACGGCCCCCGAGTCGGTGACCAGCGCGGGGTCGTACGCGTAGATCGCGTCAGGATTCGAGCTCCCGCCGGTCTCGCCCCGGACGACCTCGGCGCCGGCCTCGGCCAGGAGCGCGCGAAACGCCTCGTGCTCCGCCTCCAGCCCCGCCGGATCGGGCTCCGACCGCCACCCGTAGGCGCGCCACGCCGTCCAGGAGCCCGGCGTCGGCGGCTTGACGAGCACGCGCTCGAGCCGTCCGGTCATGCTCTGACACCCAAAGGTGCGGGGGGTAACCTCCATCGCGTGGAGACTACTGCGCGAATCGCGGGTCTCGAAGCCGGTGGGGGCTGCGCGGCGAAGTACGCGGCGGGGCGGCTCGAGGAGCTCCTCGCCGGCTTCGCGCCGGCGGACTCCGAGAATCTCCTCGTCGGGCTCTCGCCCGCGGACGACGCGGCCGTCTACCGCCTCGACGACGAGCGCGCGCTCATCTTCACGACGGATTTCTTCCCGCCCATGGTCGACGACCCGGCCCTTTTCGGTGCCGTCGCCGCGGTCAACGCGCTCAACGACGTCTTCGCGATGGGCGGCAAGCCGTTGCTCGCGCTTTCGGTCGCCGCCTTTCCGGAGGAGCTGCCGCTCGAGTCCGTGCGCGCCGTCTTCGACGCCGCGGCGGCGAAGGTCGAGGAGGCGGGCGCGCTCCTCGCCGGCGGGCACACGATTCGCGACGACGAGCCGAAGTACGGCCTCGCGGTCGTCGGCACGGCGCACCCCGACGCGATCTGGCGGAAGAACGGGGCGAGGCCCGGCGACGCCCTCTACCTGACGAAGCCTCTCGGCACGGGGCTCGTCCTCACCGGGGCTCGCAAGAAGGTGCTCGGGCACGAGGATCTCCAGACTGCGGCTGCGATGATGACGGAGCTGAACGCGCGCGCGGCCGAGACGCTTCGCCCGTTCGAGCCGTCCGCGGTCACGGACGTGACCGGCTTCGGGCTCTTCGGCCACGCGCACGAGGTCGCGGAGCGGAGCGGCGTGCGGATCCTGCTCGAGCCGGCCGCTTTTCCCGCGTTGCCGGGAGCGTTGGCCGTCGCCCGGCGAGGGCTGCGAACCGGCGGAGACGAGCGGAACCGGGAGTTCGTCGCGGGGGCCGCCGAGTTGGAGGGGCTGCCCGAGGAGCTCCGTATTCTCGGCTTCGACCCGCAGACGGCGGGCGGCCTGCTCGTCTCCCTCGCGGCGGAGAAGGGCGCAGTGCTCGAGGCGTCATTCGCGGAAGCAGGCCTCTCGGCCGCGCGCATCGGGAGCGTGGTCGAGGGCGCCGGCCTGGCGCTCGCTTGATGGAAGCCGACACGACGCAGGTGGCACGCCCCCGCTTCGCCATCTCGGCGGAGACCTTTGCGCTGCTCTCCTACGCTGCGCTTGCCGCGCTCTTCCTCATCGTCGTCTCGGGCGCGACCGTGCGGCTGACCGACTCGGGGCTCGGGTGCGACAACTGGCCGCGTTGCGGCTCCTCCTTCCTCCCGGAGAAGAACTTCCACGCGCTCGTCGAGTACGGAAACCGCGGCGTCGGGTTTGCCGTCGGCCTTGTCACGCTCGCGGCTGCGATCGGGGCGACGCGCGTGGAGCGGCTGCCGCGCTGGCTCCTCTGGGCCGCGTGGGCACTTCCCATCACGGTGCTCCTGCAGGGCGTCCTCGGCGGCATCACGGTCCTCGTCGAGCTGCACCCGCTGATCGTGATGGCGCACTTTCTGCTCTCGCTGCTCGCACTCGGAGTCGCGGTGGTCGTCGCCCTGGGCGCCCACGACTTTGTGCGCGGCGTCGTCAAGCATCGGCCGCTCGCGGCCAACTGGCTCGCCGTCGTCCTCGTGCCGAGCGCGCTCGCCCTCATCGTCACCGGGACGCTCGTCACCGCCGCCGGCCCGCATTCAGGGGGTGAGAGGATCAAGCGCTACGGGCTCCTTCCCGACGCGCTGCACATCCATGTCGGTGCGACCGGGATCTTCGCGATCGCCTTCGTCGGGATCGTGGCCTCGCTCTTCTGGAACCGGAGAGAGGCTCGCGGCGACCTGCTGTTCGCGGCGGGAGTGCTCGGGCTGCTCTTGCTGCAGATGACCGTCGGAGACATCCAGTGGCGGGAGCACCTGCCCTGGCCGCTCGTGCTCGTCCACGTCACGCTCGCAACAGCGGTGTGGTTCGGGGTCGTCGCCCTCACGGCCCGGCTTTTGCTCAGGTCGCGGCCCGTGCTGCCCTAAACTCAGTCCATCGGCAGCCATCTCCGCATCGAGCGGCGCCCGACCCTTCGCCGCGCCGTGCTCGTGGGGGCTTTCCGGGGCTGGAACGACGGGGCTCAGGGCGCCTCGCTGGCGACCAGCTTCCTCGCCCAGGCGTGGGAGGCACGGCGCTTCGCCAACATCGATCCGGAGGAGTTCTACGACTTCCAGGCGACGCGGCCGCATGTCGCACTCGAAGAGGGCATCACGCGCCGGATCGACTGGCCGGACACGGTCTTCTACCACGCGCCCATCCCCGGCACGGAGCGCGACGCGGTGCTCATGCTCGGCATCGAGCCGAACCTGCGCTGGCGCACCTTCTGCGACGAGATCGTCGAGCTGGCGGGCGAGCTCGGCGTCGAGCTCGTGGTCACGCTCGGCGCGCTCCTCGCGGACGTGCCGCACACCAGGCCGGCTCCTGTGACCGGCTCGGCGAGCGACCAGAGGCTCGTCGAGGAGCTCGGCCTCGCCGCCTCCCGCTACGAAGGGCCCACGGGGATCGTCGGTGTCCTCCACGACTCCTGCCGGAGCGCCGACCTGCCTTCGGCGAGCCTGTGGGCGGCGGTTCCCCACTACGCCTCGCTTGCGGCGAGCCCGCGTGCGGCACTCGCGCTGTGCGAGCGGCTCGCCGGCCTGCTCGGCACCGAGTTCGACCTGGCCGATCTCGAGCGCGCGTCAGCGGCCTACGAGCAGCAGGTCAGCGACGCGGTCTCGGCGGACGAGGAGACGGAGGCCTACGTCCAGGAGCTCGAGGCGCGCCGCGACGCGCTCGGCGACGAGCTCGACGTTCCTTCGGGGGACTCCCTCGCCGCGGAGCTGACCCGCTTCCTGCGCGAGCACGAGGCTCGCCGCGCCGAAGAGGACGAGGAGGAAGACGGGGCCTAGTCGGCCGCGGCGGCGGCGGGGGGCTTGGTCTTCCTCGGCCTCTTGCCCTTCTTCTCGCTCGGCTCGCCGCCCGCGTCGGCCTTTTCGCCTCTCTTCTGCTCAGCCTTCTGCTGCTCGGCCTTCTGCTTGCGCTTGCGCCGGCGGCGGCGCGACTTGCCGGAGTGTTGCTTCGGCGCCGGGAGGTTGTCGGCGAGGGCGTTCGCGACCTCCTGGATCGTCCCGAGACGCTCGCGCATCCGGTCGATCAGCTGCTGGGCGGTTGGCGTGTAGGCCTCTGCCGAGGCGAGGAGGGCGACGGCGACGTGGATCGGCTGCTCGAGCGCGACGTTCACGAGCCGGGCGGCATTCTCCTCGTGCCGGTGCCCGCGGGAGTTCGTGAGCGCGCCGAGGAGCCGCTTCGCCTCGGGCAGTTCGGAGCCGGCCCGCCGGTCCTGCAGCTTGCGGGTCGCGCGGGCCAGGCGCCACGTCCAACGCGAGAGGATGTCCTCCGGCGAGTCCACCTTGCCCTCGCCGATGGCGCGCAGCAGGATGCGGACGCCCTGCACGCGGTCCTTCTCCCAGGTCGGCGCGGAGGTGATCATCGTGACCAGGTCGTCGAAGCTCGCGCGGTCGACGCTGACCGCGACGCGGTCGCCGAGGGCCGAGAGGCGCAGCCTGCGGTTCGGGTTTTCGGCGGCGCAGCTCATGAGGAAGGCCTCGCGGCACTCCCGTGAGGCCTTCGCGAGCTTCTCGGCGAAGTGCTGGCGCTCCTCGAAGCGCAGCTGGCGCCCTGCGATGCGCGCCCAGAGGAGTTGCTCGTCGTCCGCGAGGCGGCTCGGGTCGACGCGCTCCCATTCCCGCGTGATCACCGTCACGCGACGGCGGACATCGGGGGTCACGGGGACGAGCCACGGCGCGGGCGAGAGCTTGCGGCGCGCTCGGCGCTGCACGCGGCGGCGAGGCGCGGGCGTGACGCGTGCGCCCGGCCGGTAGAAGTCGGCGTCGAGGAGCGAGTGCAGCGTGATCGTGCGCTCGTTGTGGGTGGCCGCGTCCGGGACGAAGTCGACGACCACACCGGCTTCCTTGCGAGGATGCATGCGCATGATGCGGCCGATTCGCTGCTGGTAGACGCGGCGGCTCGCGGTCGGCGCGAGGTGCATGCAGACGGTGGCGCGCGGAGAGTTCCAGCCCTCCGCCAGGAGCATCGCGTTGATGAGGATGTTGATCTCGCCGCGCTCGTAGGCCGCGAGTGTCTCGGCGAGCTTGAGCGGCGGAGTCTTGCCGCTCACCGCCTCGGCCTTCAGGCCGGCGGCGCGAAACTCGCGCGCGAGGTTGTAGGCGTGCTCGACCCCGGCGGCGTAGACGATTCCCGGGGTCTCGCCGAAGCGGTCGCGGTACAGGCTCGCCGCCGCCTGGTTGATGACCGTGTGGTCGAGGACTCGGGCCAGGATCTCCTGGTCGTAGTCGCCGCCCACGATGGGCACCGAGGCAACCGCGGCGGCGGGCGGAACGCGGAGGCAGCGGAGCGGCGCGATGAGGCCCCGGCGCGCAGCGTCGGCGAGGGGAAGGTCGTCGACCGAGGCCGGGAAGACGTCGGAGACCTGCTTCGCGATCAGCTGCTCGGTCGCCGTCATTCCGATGTAGATCGGGTCGGCGAAGCGGCGGATCGCGGTGCTCGTCTTCTCGCCGAGCGCGGTATGCGCCTCGTCGCAGATGACCAGCTGGTATGCGCTCTTCGAGATCGAGTCGACGTGGCGGGCGAACCACGCGTAGGTCTGGATCGTGATCGGATTGCCGTGCAACGGCTCCTGGCCGTCCTCGATCGCAGGGCGCAGCCGGTCTCCGTAGCCCTCCGTGGTCAGGTCGCGCGTGAACTGCTGGACCAGGAGGCGGCGATGCGTGAGGATGAGGACGCCCATCGTGCGTGCGCCCTCGACGAACCCGGCGGCGGCGATCGTCTTTCCGGACGCTGTGGGATGCCGGAACCTGAAGCGGCGCACCGCGCCTGGATCGTCCTGCTCGTCCCCCTCGCTCTCGTCGTCCTCGGGCTCCTCGGGCTCCTCGTCTTCCTCATCGGCCTCGTCGAGCGTTCCGCCGTTGGCGGGGCCGTTCCCGTTGCCGTTCTCCGCCTCTTCCTCGTGGCGGGCGATCAGCTCGGTCAGCATCCCGGCGAGCGCGTCGATCTGGTGGCGGCGGAGCTCGGTGCCGGAGGCCAGGCGGGGCGGGTGGTCGGTCAGCTCGCGCTCGAGGCCGAGCATGAGCGCGTAGCGGATCTTCCAGGAAGGGGACGGCGTGCGCCTGCCGGCCTCCATCTCCTCGAGCGCGTCGTCGAGCGCACGACGGCGCGCGCGGCCCTCCGAGAGCGCCTCGGCAGGGTCTTCGTCGGGCCTGAGGAAGGGCTCGCCCGCCCACGCTTCCGCGCGTCGGGCTGCGGCGGCCAAGCCGTCCGCTTCCACCCCAGGAAGGGTCCGTTGGTCTATCGCTTCGTGCATAGGGTGCAGCGCGGGTCGCGCTGCAAGAGAAACGAGGATGCCGGCGCGTGAGTGTTGCGCGCGGCTGGACGAAATATACCCTAGTTCGCCGAGTGCAAGCCTACGATGGCGCGGCGTCCGCCACGGCCTTCTGCATGCCCACGGCCTTCTTCATCAGCTCGTAAGCCTCTTCCTTGCGGCCTTCCGACTCCGCGATGTCGGCCAGCCGCGAGTAGACGTCGATGAGGAAGCGGTTGGGGTTCCGCGGCTCGAGCAGCTCGGCCGCGAGCTCGTAGAGCTCCCGCGCGCGGCCTCGGTCACCGAGGTCCTCGAAGACGCCGGCGAGAACGGAGTAGCTGCGCGCCGCGTCCTCCGGGTGTGCATCGGCGATGAGACCGGAGATCTGCATCGCGAGCGCTGCCGCCTCCTCGCTTCGCCCGAGGCGCGCGAGAGCACGTGCCTCCTCGAGGCGGTACTGCGCCCGTTCGAGGCCGTTTGCGCTCGCCTCCAGGAGGGGCCAGCCCTCCTCGAGGAGGTCGAGAGCCTCCTCCGCGTTCCCCCGGTCGAGCTCGAGGTGGGCGAGAAGCTGGTGTGCGCGCGCCGTCCGATACGTGTCCTCGGTGAGTCGAAGGATCTCGAGAGCGCTGCGCGCGAACCGCGCGGCCGTGACAGGGTCGCCTCGCTCGGCGTGCAGGCGCGACTGCGACCAGAAGAGCTGGGCCCTCACGCTCGGGCTCTCGGAGCCGCTTCCGAGCGCGATCGCGGAGCCGAGGAGCTCCTCGGCGCGCCCGAGATTGCCGCTGTCGATGAGCGCGTGCGCGAGGAGCACGGAGAACTGAATCGTCTGGAACGTATCGTTCCGTTGGGCTGCCGACTCCCGGTAACGCTCGAAGACGCCGATCGCCGACTCCAGCTCGCCGACCATCGCGTAGGAGCGTCCGAGGCTATCTGCGAGGTCCGGATGGTTCGCGTCGCTCGGCGAGAAGACTGTCAGCGCTTCCTCGAAGAGGGCAATCGCCGTGCGCGGCTCGCCGCGGCGAAACGCGATCTGGCCCAGGCCTGAGAGCGCCTCCGCGCGACGCGCGGTGCTCCCACCTTCGAGCAGCGACGAGTAAACGCGCTCCGCCTCGTCGAGCTCGTTCAGCCGAAGCGCGACCTCGGCCTCGACGAGCGCGCCACCCGGCTCCCCCTGGATCTCGGAGCCTGTCGCGAGGTAGTCCTCGGAAACGCCGAGCTGGCGGCCGAGCTCCCTGAGCAGCTGGAGCGAAGGAATGCGGTCGCCCGACTCGATGCGCGAGATGTACGCCGGTGAGCAGCCGGGGAAGGAGAGCTGGCGCTGGCTGAGGCCGGCGCGCTCGCGCGCAGCCTTGAGCCGCTCTCCCACCGCCCTTGGGCTATCGACATGAGTTGACTTTTGTCTTGGCATCCGGAACCTGTTATAACCTCACGTTGTCGAATTCCTGGGGCCCAGGAGCTGTCAATCGGTCGAGAAAGGACGGCTCCATGAGACTCAAGCTGATCGCGCTTTGCGCTGGGCTTGGGACGCTCGCGGCTCTTGTCGCCGGGACTCCCTGGTGGTAGATCGCTAGCAGTGTGATCTTTCGCCGTGGTGGCGGGGAGTTCGCTTCCCGCCACCTCTTCTCCTCCATTACGGCGCCTCTTGTCGACATCTCGACCCTCGAACGAGGACGCTTGTCGCAGCCTCGCCGCATTCTCGCTCTTTCCCTGCTTGCCGACAAGGGCCCCATCGGACGGTAATCGCTCCTTAACCGAGGGGAGCCCCGACTGCGGCGGCGGGGCTCCCAGGCGTCAACGGCTTATGACAATTGTCGGTGGAATGCAGTCGGCCGCCCACCCCCGAAAAGGGGAATGTCGGTGCACGAAGTAGGCCTTCTTCGGTGAGCTGGGGCGAGCACGCCGAGCGTGAGGAAGGCCGGTACGTCGACGCGCTCGCACGCATGCCGCAGGAGCCCGATTCACGGCAGAGGCAGCTCGTGCGCGCAGCCATGGCCGCGGGAGGGGTGGGCCTGGCCCGGCTCATGCAGGGGCGCGACGCCGAGGCGGCCGGCTGGTTCACGCGCTCGGCCGAGCGCTACCGCGAGAGCTGGCCCGACGCGCCCCCCGCAAGCTGGGGGCGGCTGATCGGGGCTCTCAAGGCGCGAGTCCTGGCCCGAGACTGGGAGGGCGCCGAGACCGACGCCCGCTGGGCGCTCGAGCAGGATTCCGCCGCGGACGGCTCGCCGATCGGCGCCTACGCGGCGATGCTGGCCCACCTGATCCTGGGACAGGACTCCGAGGCGACGCAGCTCCGCGGTGCCCTCGAGGACGAGGAGGCCTTCCCCGCGGCCGTCGCAGCGGCGCTCTCGGCGGTCGCGCGCGGGCACGCCGAGGACTACGCCGTGGCGGTCGCCGCGGTGCTCGGCTCCTTCGAGGAGCGCGACGAGTACCTGGAGGGCATCCCCGTGGCCGACACGGTCATCGTGCTCGAGGCGCTCGCCGAGCGCCGCGGCATGGCGACGCAGCTGTCTTCGGCCTTGCTGCCCTAGGACTGTTCGACGTCGACCGAGAGGATCGTGTCGGGCTTGAGGAACCGGCCGTTCACGAAGGGCCAGTCGTCGGAGTCCGTCGTGCCGAGCTGCTTGGTCAGCGCCTTGGCGTAGCCCTTGGCCTCACCGATGTCGCCGCACTCGGCGACGGTGAGGCGTTCTCCGCTCGTCAGCCGGACGGAGACGGTGAAGCTGCCTCCGTTCGCAGACACGGGCTGCTCTGAGGCAGCCGGTGCGACCTGGGCGGTCTCGGGTGTGGGCTCAGGTGCGGGCGCAACGGCCTCGGCGGCCGCAGGCTCGACCTCGACGTCGTGCGGCACGTGGCCGTTCGTCTCCGGGACGGGCTGGGGAGCAATCTCTTCGGTCGCCAGCGGGGCCTCGGGCTCGGGCTCGGTCTCGACGGGAGCCTCGAACTCGGGCGCGGGTGGTTCGACCTCGAGCGCCGGGGCGGGGGTCTCGAACGTCGCGGCGGGCTCGAGTAGATGCTCGGGCTCCGGCCGGGGCTCGGGCATGATCTCAGGCTCGGGCTCGACGGTCGGCGCGGCCTCGTAGGCCGGCGGCTCGAAGGCAGGCGCGGGCTCTGCGACCTCGAAGGCGGGGACGGGCTCAGGCTGGGGCGCCGTCTCGGGCTCCGGCGCCGCCTCGGGCTCCGGCTCCGGCGCCGCCTCGGGCTCCGGCTCCGGCGCCGCCTCGGGCTCCGGCTCCGGCGCCGCCTCGGGCTCGGGCGGGGGCCACGGCGACGGCTCCGGTGCAGCGTCGAAGGCGGGAACCGATGGCTCTTCGGCCGCGGGCGGAACACTCGTGTCGACGCGAAGCGGGTTGGCCTCGGGGGCCTCCGGCTCGGGCGCGGTCTCGACGACCGGCGCCGGCGCCACCGTGCGCAGTGTTCCCGCGTACGCCTCGCCGATGACGTCGTTCAGCTCGGTACGCCCGGCGACGACGAAGCGCACGTCTTGCCCGAGCGCCTCGCGGATGTTGCGATTGAGGACGTCGTTCGTGGGATCGGCGACCGCGACGAGCGGCTGCCCTTCCTCGAAGCGGATCGGAAGCGCGCTGAAGAGCCGCGCCTGATCCTCGCTCAGGAGCTTCGTCGCCTCGGGGTCGACGGGCTCCGAGCGGAGCGTCACGAACGGCAGCCCTTTCTGGCCGGCGAGGAGCCGGGTGAGGTCTTCCTCCTGGAGGAGACCGCGCTCGATGAGGATCTCGCCGAGCCGGCGCCCCGTCTTCACGCCCTCCTCGAGGGCATTTTCGATGGTTTCCGCGGGCAGGAGGCCGGCGCGGAAGATCAGGGTTCCAAGGGGGGCGTCAGGACGTTCTCGCAACGGAGTGCTCATGGGCCGCAGATTTCATTTGTGGGCGAGGCTTTCCGCCCTGTTCCGACTATCGGTGCAGAGGGCAGCCGAGGTATCACCCCTTCGGGGGGTTGATTGCCGTTCCGCCCGGATTCCGTCTAAGATTTTGATGCGTCTAAACTTAAGTTTCTGATGACCGAGACACGAGACCCGGAAACCGCGCTCGAGCGGCACCAAGGCGATGGACTGGGCGTCGGCAGCGTCCTTCCCGGCGAAGCGGCGACCTTGCGAGCCGCCCAAGCCTCTCTGGTGGGGGAGAGCAAGGGCCTACGCGGTCTCTGGCCGTTCCTCGGCCCTGCGTTCATCGCCGCGGTCGCCTACATCGACCCCGGGAACTTCGCGACGAACATCGCGGGGGGCGCGAAGTACGGCTACCTGCTCTTGTGGGTCGTCCTCTCGGCCAACCTGATGGCGATGCTCGTGCAGACGCTCTCGGCGAAGCTCGGCATCGCGACGGGGCGCAATCTCCCGGAGACCTGCCGCGACAACTTCAGCCGCCCGGTGTCGATGGCGCTCTGGATCCAGGCCGAGGCGATCGCCATGGCCACCGACCTCGCCGAGGTGCTCGGCGCTGCGCTCGGCCTGCACCTGCTCTTCGGGATGCCGCTCTTCCCGGCCGGACTGCTCGCCGGCGCCGGAGCCTTCGGGATCCTCGCCCTGCAGCGCTACGGCTTCCGCCGGCTCGAGGCCGTGATCGCAGGGATGGTGGGCGTGATCGTGGTCGCCTTCGGCTTCGAGGTGATCCTCGCGAAGCCGGATCCGGAGGGCGTCGTCACGCATCTCTTCGTTCCGCGCTTCGACGGCTCGGAGTCGGTGCTCATCGCCGCGGGAATCCTGGGCGCGACCGTGATGCCGCACGTCGTCTACCTGCACTCGGCGCTGACGCAGAACCGCATCCCGGGTCGCAACGAGGAGGAGAAGCGCAGGATCCAGCGCTTCGAGCGGATCGACGTGATCATCGCGATGACGATCGCCGGCTTCGTGAACATGTCGATGCTCGCGATCGCGGCGGCCGTCTTCTTCGGACTGGGCATCGAGTCGATCGAGGACGCCTATTCGAGCTTCGAGAGCGAGCTCGGGCTGGGCGCAGCCGTCCTCTTCGGCATCGCCCTGCTCGCGTCCGGCTTCTCGTCGTCCTCGGTGGGGACGATGTCGGGCCAGGTCGTCATGCAGGGCTTCATCCGGCGGCAGATCCCGCTCTTCCTGCGCCGGGCGATCACGCTCGCGCCGGCGCTCATCATCCTCGCGATCGGCGTCGACCCGAGCCGTTCGCTCGTGATCAGCCAGGTGGTGCTCTCCTTCGGCATCCCGTTCGCGCTCGTCCCGCTCGTGATCTTCACGAGCCGTCGCGACCTGATGGGGTCGCTCGTGAACACGCGCGTCACGACCATCGCCGCCTGGGCGATCGCAGCGGTCATCATCTGCCTGAACGTGTTTTTGCTCTACCAGACGTTCCTCGGCGATTGAGCCTCGAGCTCTGCGACGAGTTCGAAGGCGGTTTCGGCTGGACCGAGCCCGGGTTCCTGCAACGCACATCGCACGCCCTCGAGGTAGGCGGCGCCGTTCTGGTCTTCGACCCGGTCGACCTGCCGGGGATCGACGAGCGAATTCGCGCTCTGGGCGAGCCGGAAGCGGTGGTCCAGCTTCTCGACCGCCACGAGCGCGATTCCGCCGCCCTCGCCACGCGCCTCGGCGTTCCGCACCTGCGGATGGAGCTCGGCGCATCCGTGTCGCGCGGCCGGCTCATGCCCATCGCCTCGAACCGCTTCTGGCAGGAGGTCGCGTTCTGGGAGCCGAAAAGGCGCGTCCTCGTCGTGGCCGACGCGCTCGGCAGCGTGGGGTACTTCACCGCTCCGGGTGAGGCCATCGGTGTGCATCCAGTCCTGCGCCTCCGGCCGCCCCGGTTCCTCGCGGACCTGACGCCGAGGCATGTTCTCTGTGGCCACGGGGAGGGAATCCACGGCGATGAGGCCGCGTTGCGCCTCGAAGAAGCGCTCACGACCGCGCGCCGGCGCATTCCCCGCTGGCTCGCGGGCCAGGTCAGGAGGAAGCGATGAGAGCCGATCTCGTCCCCGGCAATCCCTTTCCGGACATCAGCCTGCCGGAGCACACGGGCCGCGAGCTTTCCCTTGCGGAGATCTCGTCGGCCCAGCCGCTCGTGCTCTGCTTCGTGCGGGGCTGGTGGTGCCCGAAGGAGCAGGTGCGCCTCGCCAATCTCGTCGGGCTCCAGGAGGAGCTCCAGCGCGAGTACGGCCGGATCGCGGTCGTGACGGTCGACGAGCCCTACGTGAACGGCGCCTTTCGGGCAGGCCTCGGCGCCGCTTTCCCGTTCCTCTCCGACGAAGAGCGCCAAATTGCCCAGGAGCTCGATCTGCTCGAGCTCACGGACGAGCTCCACCGCCCGTTCCTGCCCTTCACCTTCGCGCTCGACTCGAACCTCGTCATCCACAAGGTTTGGTGCGGCTTCTGGTACTGGGGAAATCCGACGGCCGACGAGCTCCGCCTCGCGCTCCGCGAGATCACGCGCGAGGAGCAGCCCACGTTCGATCCGCAGTACGTCTGGGAGAGCGGCGGCGCGGCGCCTCCGGGCGCGGGCATCGCCGGCGACGTGATCTGGATCCGTGAGAGCTCGGGGGGCCGGGAGCTCTGGCGGGGCGTGCACGAGGGGCCGGTTCCAGAGGTCGGCGACGAGCTCGGCCGCTCGTCGGTCGACGGACGGCCGTGGATCGTGGAGGAGGTCGAGCGCGACGATGGCCGGGTGGCCGTCCATGTCCGCAAGCACGGGGCCTCGCACGACCCGCGCAAGGTCGGCCACCATGTAACGGCCCCTCGTTAGCCGGCGAGCTTCGCGAGCGTCTTCGACGCGAGGCGGTCGAGCGCCTCGACGGACTGTTCCAGATGCTCGGGCTTCGTGTCCTCGAGCTTCGTGTGCGAGAGGCCGCGGAGGCTCTGCACGAAGAGCATCACGGTGGGGATCCCTGCGCGTGCGACCTCGGCTGCGTCGTGGAGTGGCCCGCTCGGGAGCCGGTGTGACGTGCCGGCCACCTCCTGTACGGCTTCGTCGGCGAGCTCGATCAGCTCGGGGTCGAACAGAATCGGCTCGATGCTCCATACCTTCTCCCATTCGACCTCGACGTCTTCCTCTCGCCCGAAGCGCTCGCTCGCGTCCTTCGCCTCGGCGAGCATCGCCGCGAGCTTCGTGGCATCGAGATGACGCTGGTCGAGGAGAACCGTGCAGGTCTCGACGACGGACGTGACGATTCCCGGCCGTGTGACGCAGCTCCCCATCGTGCAGACCGCGCCGTCGGCGGTGCGCTTCGCGATGTGACGGATCTCGAGGGCGAGCTTCGCCGCTGCGGCCAGTGCGTCGCGCCGCTTGTCCATCGGCGTCGACCCCGCATGCGCGGCCTGGCCCCGGAAGGTGATCTGGTGGCGCTCGACGCCGAAGGTGCCGAGGACGACGCCGAGCGGGATGTCCATCGCCTCGAGCACGGGCCCCTGCTCGATGTGCAGCTCGAGGTAGGCGGCGGCGTTTTCGAGCTGCTTGCGGGCTTCGAGCGCCGAGTCCAGGTCGACGCCGTGGCGCGCGAGCGCGTCGGGCAGCGGGTTGCCGTCGCCGTCGCGGCGTCCTCGAAGCTCCTCCTGGTCGGCCATCGAACCCGCGGCAGCGCTCGAGCCGAAGAGGCTTCGCCCGAAGCGAGCGCCCTCCTCGTCCGCCCAGTTGACGAGCCGGACGGTCAGAGGCGGTGTTCCTTCCTCGGCGATGCGGCGGAGAACCTCGACGCCGGCGACGAGGTTGAGAGAGCCGTCGAGCCACCCGCCGTTCGGGACGGAGTCGATGTGCCCGCCGATCAGAAGCGCCCGATCCGAGGCGCCCGGGAGCGTGAACCACTGGTTCCCGGCCTCGTCGGTCTCTTCCTCGACCCCGAGGGGCTCGGCCTTTCCGGAGAGCCATTCGCGCGCCCGGACCCACGTGTCGGTCCACGCGACGCGCTGGGCGCCCTCTTCGTCGCCGGTGAGCTCGCGGAGCTCGTTGAGCTCGTCAACGGTGCGGCTGGGGGAGAGCGCCACGGCGGGCAACTCTATAAGCTCCGAACCCTCATGGGACGCGGATCCAGGCCCATCAAACGGTGGCGAAACGACCGTCAGCGCAAGAAGAAGGAGCGCGAGCGGCGCCGCGCCGCGGAGAAGAAGGCGAAGTAGCGTGAGCGGCCTCGTCACGGCGGTGCACCTCTACGTCACCGACCTCGACCGGTCGACGGATTTCTACTCGCGGCTCCTCGGATACGGCCCCGCCGCCGCCTACGACGAGGGGGAGAACGCCCACAGCGCGTTCTTCGTCCTCGAGCAGCAGACGTTCCTCGTCCTCACCTGGGATCCCGACCGCGGCCGCGAGGTCGGCGGAGCGGTCCGGCTCGAGCTCGCCGCGGACGAGATCGAGAGCGAGGTCGAGCGGCTCGACAGCCACGGGATCTCCGGGGTGGTGACGCGGACGCGCTTCGGCACCGAGGTCTACGACCTCGCCGATCCGGACGGCCACCTCGTGCGCATCGGGCCGGCGTGGACGCTGCACGCCATCGAAGGCGCTGTCTAGAGGGCTCCTGCTCATCAACCCGCGCTCGGGCGACCAGAGCCCGTCCGCGGACGAGCTCGCCTCGGCTGCGCGCGAGCGCGGGGTCGACGTCCACCTCCTCTCCGAGAGCGACGATGCGGAGGCGCTTGCCCGCGAGGCTTCCGGCGCGATCGGGGTTGCCGGCGGGGACGGGTCGCTCGCGCCCGTCGCGGGCGTCGCCGTCGAGGACGACAGGCCCTTCGTGTGCATCCCGTTCGGAACGCGGAATCACTTTGCGCGCGATCTCGGGCTCGATCCCGACGATCCCCTCGCGGCGCTGGCCGCCTTCGAGGGCGAGGAACGCCGCGTGGACGTCGGCCGCGCAAACGACCGCTGGTTCGTTAACAACGTTTCGCTCGGCGTCTACGCGAGCTTCGTCCACGATCCCGCCAGGAAGACGAGAAATCGCCTCGTCGCGCTTGCTCGCATGCTTCCCGCCGCGCTCGGCCGTAGCCGGAAGCCGCTCGACCTGTCGCTCGAGGTCGAGGGCAGGCGCGAGCACCATTCAGCTCTCGTCGCCCTGGTCGCGAACAACGGCTACGCGATGCGCTCGCTGGCCGAGGCGGGAGAGCGTGAGCGCCTGGACGAGGGCCGCCTGCACGCCTACGTCCTCGAGGCGGTGAGCCGAACCGCGCTCCTCACCCTCCTCGCGCGCGCCGTTGCCGGAAGCCTCGAGCGCGCCGAAGGCTGGAGTCAATGGAGCGCGGAGCAATTCAGGCTCGAGGCGTCCAGAGATCACCTCCACGCGGCGATCGACGGAGAGCCAGTCGTGCTGGCCGCGCCGCTCGACTTCGAGCTCAGAGCGCGCGCTCTGCGTGTGCTGCTTCCGCCCCGGGCGGCGTGACCGCGAGCGGCGAGCGGCCGGCGGAGAGCGCCCACTGGACAAGCCACCACGCGCCGAGCGCGAACGCGAACCCGGCGAGGATGTCGACGACGTAGTGCTCGCCCGTGTAGACGATGGCGAAGCAGACTCCGACCGTGAGCACGAGCTGCATCCAGAAGAGCCAACGCGGCAGGTGGTACTTCCGGATGACGAGGAGGCCGATGAGCGGCCAGGCCGCGTGCAGCGAAGGCACCGCGGCGACGACGTTGTAGAGGCTCGCGTCTCCCTTCGCCTTGGCGAGCTCGTCGAGCCCGAGGTCGGTGAGCGAGTTCTTGAGCACGGGGTCGACCGGCGGGATGAGACCGTGCTCCGCCGCGAGCCACGGGGGCGCCGTGGGCGCGAGCAGAAAGGCGATCTCCGCGAGGAACGACACCATCACCACGCCGTAGAGCAGGTCGTTGAAGCCGCGGCCCGGCCAGCGCAGCCAGATGAGGCAGGCAAGCGCGACGGGGGCCACGAAGTGCGAGAGGTACATGAGCAGCGAGAAGATCTCGAGCGGGCCGGTCCCGCCGTGGTACAGGTGCGACTGCAGCCAGGTCGTGGGCAGGTGCCCGAGCCCGAGCACCCTGTCCGCGTCGATCTGCGGCGTGTAGTGCACCTGGAGGCCCAGGTCGGGCACCGCCTTTGCGACGAGGCCGTAGCAGAGGAATGCGAGGAAGACGGGCAGCCAGTCGCGGACGAAGCGCCCACCGCGGTTCGAGTAGAGCGCGAACGCCATCACCGCGAGAAGCAGCGCGCCCGGGGAGAGCATTCCGCCTCGGTCGATCGAGCGGAACGAGGCGACGAGCGCGAAGACGAGCGTGACGACCGCGAGCCCGCGGCGCAGGCGCGCCGCGCCGGGCTGCTGAGCCACCTTCCCGGAGTCCAGGAAGAGGGCGAGGCGGTCGAGTGGCCGGAGGAGGACGCGGAGCCCGTTCATGCCGCCTGCCTCCGCCGTTCCAGGCGCGCATGGCCCAGCGCGAGGAGGCGCTGGAGGATCCACCAGGCGACGAGCGCGTAGACGACACCGGCCATGACGTCGACGGCGTAGTGCTCTCCGGCGTAGACGACGGCGAACGCGACGCCGAGCGCCTGGAGCGCCTGGGCGCCGAAGAGCCATTTCGGCAGACCGTGCTTGCGGATGACGAGCAGCCCGATGACCGGCCACGCCGCGTGCAGGGAGGGCACGGCCGCGACGAGGTTGTACGAGCCCGCCGCGTCTTTCCGTTCGGCCACGGAGTCGAGGCCGAGGTCGAAGAGGCCCTGCTTGATCACGTGGTCGACGTGCGGGATGTAGCCCATGTCGCCGGCCATCCACGGGGGAGCCGTCGGCGCGAGGAGGAAGGTGATCTCCCCGAGCAGCGAGACGAGCAGGATGCCGAAGAGCAGGTCGCCGAACCCGCGTCCCGGCCAATACAGCCAGATGAGCGAAGCGAGGAGGCCGGGGACGACGAAGTGCGAGAGGTACATGAGGATCGAGAAGACCTCGAGCGGCCCCGTCCCGTGGTGCAGGTGGTCCTGGAGCCAGATCGTGGGCAGGTGGCCGAAGAAGAGGAGACGCTCGGCGTCGATCTGCGGCGTGAAGTGGACGTCGACGCCGATGTCGGGGAGCGCGTTCGCCCCCGCCGCGTAGCCGAGGAAGCAGACCAGCACGAGCCCCCAGTCGCGCACGCTGCGGCCGCCCCATTCCTGCCAGATCGCGACGCAGACCGCCATCATCAGGAGCGCGACCGGCGAGATGCCCTTGCCGGCCACCGTGCGCTCGAGCAGGAGCGCGCCCGCGTAGACGAAGAGCAGGCCGGCGACCGCCCGCCGGAGGACGGCCTGCGGCGAGCTTTCGAGCGGCGAGACGAAGGCGGC
>Ga0207674_10003214_pt1 | contig 20123 bp, 18 predicted proteins | sample KBSCornC72_FD_184303 | JGI IMG/M metagenome (GOLD analysis project Ga0207674, IMG submission 184303) | Corn rhizosphere microbial communities from Kellogg Biological Station, Michigan, USA - KBS Corn C7-2 (SPAdes) (version 2) | ecosystem: Host-associated > Plants > Roots > Rhizosphere > Soil ...
CTCGTCGAACATCTCGCGCATCCGGTCGCGCAGCTCCTCGAGCTCGGCCGGCGTGACGTACAGCAGCCGGTCGCCGAGCATGGCCGCCCGCTGCCACTCGGCCGGCTCGCCGGGGCTGGCCTCGAGCCAGCGCGCCAGCTGCTCGAAGTACTGCTCGGCGACGACCGTGCTCAGCAGGCTGGCCGCCGCGGCCATCTCGGGCGTGCGGTCCCCGGTTGTGTCCCAGGCCGTCGACGTCGTGGTCGCCCGCCACGGCTTCTCCCGTCCGGTCCCGCCCTCGGCCTCCTCGACCAGCCCGTACTTGGCCAGCTGGCGCAGGTGGAAGGAGCAGGTCCCGGAGGACTCGCCGAGCAGGTCGGCGGCCCGCGTCGCGGTCAGCGGCCCCTCCGTGCGCAGCAGTCCCATCAGCCTCATCCGCACCGGGTGCGCGTAGGCCCGCAGAGCCCGCGGGTCGGTCAGCCGGGTGACCGACCGCTCCCGCGCCTTGCCGCTATCGACCACCGGTTCCTGCGCGTCCTCAGCACCGTCCATGACGCCAACATAGCTTTGCAAAGATTCATTTGCAAACCTTTCTTCGCAAAGAAGCGGAAGAATGCGCAGCTTCACGGGGTTGGGACAAGTCGTGGATGATACGGCCCTGACCTTCGGCCCGCGGGAGTCCGCGCCCGTGCCCCTGTCGGTTCTCGACCTCGCCCCGGTGCCGGACGGCGGTACCGCGGCGCAGGCCCTGCACGCCACCATTGACCTGGCCCGGCACGCCGAACGGCTCGGGTACCGGCGGTTCTGGGTGGCCGAGCACCACAACATGCCCGGCATCGCGAGTTCCGCGCCGCCCGTGCTGATCGGCCACATCGCCGACGCGACCACGACCATGCGGGTCGGGTCCGGCGGAGTGATGCTGCCCAACCACGTGTCGCTGGTGGTGGCCGAGCAGTTCGGCATGCTGGAGGCGCTGCATCCCGGCCGGATCGACCTCGGCATCGGGCGCGCCCCGGGCACCGACCAGGTCACCGCGGCGGCGCTGCGCCGCTCGCCGGAGGCGCTGTCCGCGGACGACTTCCCCGACCAGCTGATGGACCTGCTCGGCTTCTTCACCGGCCGCTGGCCGGAGAATCATCCGTTCGCGCAGATCACCGCGGTGCCCGGCCGCGGCAATCTGCCCGCCATGTGGTTGCTCGGCTCCAGCGGCTACAGCGCCCAGGTGGCCGGCCTGCTCGGACTCCCGTTTGCCTTCGCGCATCACTTCAGCGCGGCCAACACGCTGCCCGCGCTGGCCCTGTACCGCCAGCACTTCCGCCCGTCGGACGTCCTCGACCGCCCGTACGCGATGGTCGCCGCCGCCGTGGTGTGCGCCGAGACCGACGAGCGCGCCCGCTTCCTGGCCGGTTCGGGCGCGCTGTCGTTCCTCCGGCTCCGCTCCGGCCGGCCCGGCCCGATGCCCTCACCCGAGGAGGCGGCCGCCTATCCCTACAGCGAAATGGAACGCGCGTTCATCGAGGACCGCCTGGCCACCCAGATCGTCGGCGGGCCGGACACCGTCCAGCGCGGCATCGCGGACCTCGTTGACGCCGCCCAGGCCGACGAACTGATGATCACCACCATGGTCTACGACCCGGCCGACCGCCTCAGCTCCTTCGAGCGGGTCGCCGCCCTGGCCCGCGCGTCGAGCGAGGCCCCCGCGTCGAGCGAGGATCGCGCCTCGAGCGAGGCCCCCGCGTCCCGCTGATTGCGCGGTTACCCGGCCGCGGCCATGATCGATCCGGCGTATCCGGCCGGATTTTCCGCCATCGTGCTAGCTTTGTGAACCGGAACCGCGGGTGATGTAAATCGGGGCCTGAGTGGGTAATCGCGAGGGGGTTACACGTGGCCGGGACTTGGCAGCGTTATTTAATACCGCCTGCCGTCAGCCCCGGCGGCCGTTCCGGGGGGCGCGATGGGCGATGAAACGCCGGGAGCCGTCAGGTTCCTGACCGATTTCTCGGCCGGCTCGCGAATCGCCGGTTATTGCCTGGAGGAGCAGATAGGCCACGGCGGAACGGCGGTGGTATTCCGGGCCCAGGACGAGCGGCTGCCCCGGCAGGTAGCGCTCAAGATCCTTTCGCCCACGCTGGCGGCGGATGACGAATTCCGCCACCGCTTTATCCGTGAGTCCCGCTCGGCCGCGGCCGTGGATGACCCGCACATCATCCCGGTGTACGAGGCGGGCGACGCGAACGGCGTCCTGTTCATCGCGATGCGATATGTGCCGAGCGGCGACGCGGGGACGCTGGTGCGCAGGCTCGGGCCGCTGCCCATCGCGCGGGTGGCCGCGATCATCTCCGCGGTGGCCTCGGCCCTGGACGCCGCCCACGCCGTCGGTCTCGTGCACCGTGACGTCAAGCCCGCCAACATGCTCGTCGATTCGCGGCCCGGCCGGCCCGATCACGTGTACCTGTCCGACTTCGGGCTGACCAAGGGCGGGCAGGCGTCGGCGACCCAGACCGGAACGGGGCATTTCCTGGGCACGCCGACCTACTGCGCGCCCGAGCAGATCCGGGGCCAGGCGGTGGACGCGCGCGCGGACGAGTACGCGCTGGCGTGCGCGGCGTTCATGCTGCTGTCCGGCGAGCCGCCGTTCCTCCGGGACGAGGGCCTGGCGGTGCTGTACGCACACATGTCCGAGCCGCCGCCCCGGCTGACGTCGCGGCGGCAGGATCTGCCGGTGGCGGTGGATGACGTCCTGCTGCGCGCCCTGGCCAAGACGCCCGAAGACCGGTATCTCACCTGCGGGGAGTTCGCCGACGACCTGCGCGCGGCGTCCGGGCTCCAGCGGTACGACTCCGATGTGGCCGTCGTGCTGCACCAGCGGGCCCTGACCGACCAGCAGCGCAAGCTGGGACTGGACCAGGCGGACGCGCTGGCCAGCCGGGCCAGCCAGGAGGCGGCCCGCCAGGAGGCCAGCCGCTCGGACGAGGCTGTCGTGCTGCACCAGCAAACCCTGAGCGATCAGCGGCGGGCGCTGGGCCCGGAGCATCCGGACACGCTCACGACCAGGTACAGCCTCGCCCAGGAAATGTCGGCGCGAGGGGAACATACCGCGGCCGAGGGCGAGCTCCGGGCCGTGCTCGCCATCCGGGAGCGGATGCTCGGGCCGGAGCATCCGGACACGCTGGCCACCCGGTTCAGCATCGCCAAGGAGATCGCCGCGCGCGGGGCACACACCTCGGCGGAGGACGAGTTCCGGATCGTGCTGGCCGCGCGGCAGCGGGCGCTGGGCCCGGATCACCCGGACACGCTGGCCACCCGGTTCAGCGTCGCGCGCGAGATGTCGGCGCGCGGCAGGCACGACGCGGCCGAAACCGAGTTCCGCGCGGTGCTGGCGGCGCGGCAGCGGACGCTCGGCCGGGATCACCCGGACACGCTGGCGACCTCGTTCTGCGTCGCTCAGGAGATGTCGGTGCGCGGCGATCACGGCGAGGCGGAGCACGGGTTCCGGCGCGTGTTCGCGGCGCGGCAGCGGACGCTCGGGCCTGATCACCCCGACACGCTGGCCACCTGGTTCAGTGTCGCCCAGGAGATGGCGGCCGGCGGAAAGCACGCGGCGGCCGAGGAGGAGTTCTGGGACATACTGGCGGCGCGGCAGCGGACGCTGGGGCCTGATCACCCCGACACGCTGGCGACCTGGTTCAGTGTTGCCCAGGAGATGGCGGCGCGCGGCGACCACGCCGGAGCCGAGGAACAATTCCGCCACGTGCTGGCGGTGGGGACCCGAACGCTGGGCGCCGAGCACCCCGACACGCTGATCGTCCGGTACAGCATCGCCAGGGAGATGGCGGCGCGCGGCGATCACGCCGGGGCGGAGGATGAGTTCCGGGCGGTGCTGCCGCACCTGGAGCGCAGGCTCGGCCGGGACCACCCGGACACGCTGGCGGCCCGGTTCGGCGTGGCCCAGGAGATGGCGGCGTGCGGCGACCACGCCGGGGCGCACGAGCAGTTCCGCGAGGTGTTCGCGGCCCGGCAGCAGGCGCTGGGACTGGATCACCCGGACACGCTGATCACCTGGTTCAGCATCGCGCAGGAGATGGCGGCGTGCGGCGACCACGCCGGGGCCGAAGCCGAGTACCGTGGCATGCTGCCCGACCTGCGGCGGAGGCTAGGCCCGGATCATCCCGACACGCTGGCCACGCGGTTCAGCATCGCGCAGGAGATGGCGGCGCGCGGCGACCACGCCGGGGCGGAAGATGAGTTCCGGGCGGTGCTACCGCACCTGGAGCGCCGGCTCGGCCTGGACCATCCCGTCACCCTGACCCTCTGGTTCAGCATCGCCAGGGAGATGGCCGAGCGCGGAGACCAGGCCGGAGCCGCGAAGGAGTTCCGCGACATGCTGCCCTACCTGAGCCGCAGGCTGGGACCGGACCACCCGCACACGCGCGCCGCGGCCGAACAGGCCGACCGCACCCGCTAGGCCTGGGAGGCGGGTTTCGCCGCCCGGGCGGGGCGGCTGACGCGGCGGCGCCAGCGCTCGGCGCGGCGGTCGGCCAGGATCTGGCGCACCACGTTGCGTCCCGGGATGCCGGTGACCCCGCCGCCGCCGTGGGTGGCCGAACCCGCCTGGTACAGCCCCCGCACCGGCGTCCGCAGGTCGGCGTAGCCGGCCGCGGGCCGGGCGTGGAACATCTGCCCCAGCGACAGCTCCCCGTGGAAGATGTTCCCGCCGACCAGCCCGTACTCCTCCTGCATCCGGTGCGGGCCGATCACCTGCCGGTGCAGCACCGAGGCGGTGAATCCGGGCGCGACCTTCTCGACCCGGGCGAGCACCCGGTCGGCGTAGGCGTCGAGCTCGGCGTCGTGCGGCGCGTCGGCGTAGCCGGACGGAACCCACTGGGTGAACATCGACATGATGTGCTTGCCGGCCGGCGCCAGCGAGTCGTCGAACACACTGGGGATGCAGATGTCGGCGAACGGCAGCGTGGCCGGCTCGCCCGCCACGGCCTGCTGGAACGCGGTCTCGATGTCATCGAGCGACTCCGCCAGCACGATCGTGCCGCCGTAGACCTGCGGGTCGGGCTCCGGGTGGCTGCTGAAGACCGGCAGCCGGTCCAGCGCCAGGTTGATCTTGACGGTACCGCTGCGGCTGCGCCAGCCGCGGATGTCGGCGACGAACTCGGCGGGCAGTTCGGCCGGGTCGAGCAGGCGCAGGAACGAGATCTGCGGGTGCGCGGTGGTGACGACCAGCGGCGCGTCGATGGCCTCCCCGCTGGCCAGCGTGACCCCGGTGACCCGGCCGCCGGAGGTCCGGATCTGCGCCACCTCGGCGTCGGTCCTGATCTGCGCGCCGAACATCCGGGCCGCCCGGGCCAGCGCGCCCGACACGCCGCCCATGCCGCCGCGCGGGAAGCCCCAGGCGCCGGCCGCCCCGTCGGTCTCGCCGATGTGGTGGTGCAGCATCACGTAGGCGGTCCCGGCCGAGCGCGGGCCGGCCCAGGTACCGATCACCCCGGACACCGACAGCAGGCCGAGCATGGCGTCGCTTTCGAAGTACCCCTCGAGCAGGTCGGCGATGCTGCCGGTGAGCAGCCGCGTCACGTCCACCGCGCCGCGCTCGTCGATCGCGCGCAGGCTGGTGAGCAGCCGGGCCTGCCGCAGCAGGTCCTGCGGCCGCCGCGACCCGAGCCGGGGCGGGATCTGATGCAGCAGCGGGCCGAGCACCCGGCCGATGCCGGCCAGGTGCTCCTCGTACCGGGGATAGGCGTCCGCGTCCGCGGCGGAGAACTTGGCGATCTCCGCGTGCCGCAGCGCCGGATCGTGCGGCAGCCGCAGGTAGCGGCCGTCGGCCCGGGGGGCGAAGTAGGGTCCCTGCGGGTACACCCGGTATCCGTGCTGCTCCAGGCGCAGGTCGCGGACGAGGTCCGGCGGCAGCAGGGAGACGACATACGACAGCGAGGTCACGGTGTAGTCAGGGCCGAACGGGTGTTCACTGACCGCCGCCCCGCCGGTGACTGCGCGGCGCTCGCACACCACCGTGGCCAGCCCGGCCCTGGCCAGGTACGCCGCCGCGACCAGCCCGTTGTGCCCGCCGCCTACCACCACGACATCCGCGTTTCCGGTCACTATGCGCCTCTTCTTCCTCAGCTCCCAGTGGAGGATGCTGTCTATAGTCCTATCCCGGCGAACGGAGCACGCAAAAGTGGACCCCACCCTGATAGCGGTCGCCCAGCTCGCGATCACCGTAGCCGAGCCGGACGCCAACCGGCGGGCCGCCGCGGACGCGGTCGCCGAGGCGGCCGCCGCGGGGGCGCGGCTCGTGGTCCTGCCCGAGCTGTGCGACTCCGGCTACGTCTTCGACGCCGCGGACCCGGCCGCCGAGGCGCGCGGCCTGGCCGCGCCCGCCGCGGACAGCACCACCCTGCGGCAGTGGCACGAGTTGGCCGCCCGGCACGGGCTGGTGATCGTCGGCGGCTTCTGCGAGCTCGGCGCCGACGGGCGCCTGTACAACAGCGCCGCCCTGGTGGACGCGTCCGGCACCCGCGCCGTCTACCGCAAGGCGCACCTGTGGGATTCCGAGAAGCTCGTCTTCACTCCCGGCGACGCGGCGCTGCCGACGGTGGACACCGAGGTCGGGCGGGTCGCCGTGATGGTCTGCTACGACCTGGAGTTCCCTGAGTGGACCCGGCTGGCCGCCCTGGACGGCGCCGATCTCATCGCGGCCCCGGTGAACTGGCCCGGCTACAGCTGGCCCGAGGGGGAGCGGCCCGCTGAGGTGGTCAAGGCGCAGGCCGCGGCGGCCGCCAACGGGGTGTTCGTCGCGGTGGCCGACCGGTGCCGGACCGAGCGCGGCGTGTCCTGGATCAGCGGCTCGCTCATCGCGAGCCCGGAAGGCTACATGCTGGCCGGGCCGGTGCTCGCCGACCGGCCCGCGGTGCTCACCGCCGCCTGCGACCTGCCCCGGGCCAGGGACAAGCACGTGTCCGGGCGCAACGACCTGCTGGCCGACCGCCGCCCCGAGCTGTACGCCTGGTCGCCGGACAAGCGCGTCGCGGCCGCGACCGCGCACTGGGCGGCGCGGTTCGTCGCGAACGGCACCAGCTACCCCGACTTCCAGGCGACCATGGCCCGCATCACCCGCTGGGATGACTGGTGCCGCGAGTGGGGCCGTACCGCGCGGCACTACGAGCAGCTAGCCGAGGGCGCCGAGGCGGCCGGGCGGACGGTCACCGCGGGGGAGGCGTGGCGGCGGGCCGCGCTGTGCTGGCACTGGGGCAAGTTCGTCTTCACCGACCACCCGGAGGAGCAGCGGGCCGCGCACGAGCGCACGGTGGCCTGCTTCCGCCGCGGCGCGGGCACGCTCAGCCCGCCCGCCGAGCCGGTCCGGGTGCCGTACGCCGGCAGCACGCTGGCCGCGTACCTGCGGATCCCCCCCGGCGAGCCCGGCCCCGTGGTGATCATGATTCCCGGGCTCGACTCGGTCAAGGAGGAGCTGCAGGCCACCGCGGAATACATGCTGCGCCGCGGGCTCGCGGTGATCGCGATCGACGGTCCCGGCCAGGGCGAGGCCGAGTACGAGTTTCCCATCGAGCCGGCCTACGAACGGGTGGTCACGGCCGTGGCCGACTACCTGAAGGGCCGCGACGACCTCGACCCGGACCGGCTGGGCGTATTCGGCGTGAGCCTGGGCGGCTATTACGCCGCCCGTTCGGCCGCTTACGAGCCGCGGGTGCGGGCCGCGGTGGACCTGGCCGGCCCCTACCGGTGGGACCAGGACTGGGACGCGCTGCCCAGCCAGACCAGGACCACCTTCCAGGCCCGGTCGGGCGCGGCCAGCCCGGCGCAGGCCCGCGAACGGGCCGCGGCCCTGACCCTAGAGGATGCCGCCGCGCGGATTACCTGCCCGCTCCTGGTGGTGCATGGCGGCCGCGACCGCCTGATCCCGGCGTACCACGCCGAGCGGCTGGCCCGCGAGGCCCCGGGCGCCGAGCTGATGCTGTACCCGGACGGCAGCCACGGCGTCACCAACCACGCGTTCGAGTCCCGGGCCGCGATGGCCGACTGGCTCGCCGCCCGCCTGACCTAGCGGGCGGAGTCCGGACGCCCGGCCCGCTGGGCGGCCAGGAGCGGGATGGCGGCGATCTTCTCCTCGGTCAGGTCGTCCCAGTCGATGCTTGCCGCCGGGCGCGGCCCGTCCCGGCGGCAGTCGATCACCCGCTCGGGCGTGACGATGACGTCCAGCCGAACGTCGTGGCTGGTCAACGGGATCGTCCCGGCCGCGCAGACCTGGAGTTCGTGCACGGTGGTGACGCAGACGGTGTGCGGTCCGATCAGGCCCGCCGCGGTGGCCAGCGCGAACTCCAGGTCGGCGAACCCGCCGCCCTTGCCGAGCCGCGCGCCATCCTCCCCGGCCGCGACGCAGCCCATCACCACCAGGTCGACGGGGGTTAGCTCGGCCAGCGTGACCCGCTGGGCGGACCGGGTCGCACCGCTGATCGAGGCCGCCTTGCGCGGCGGTTCGCTGATGCGGGCCGGGTCGAGGGCGAAGAACGGCTCGGGTTCGGCCAGCCGGGGGACGGCCATGTAGACGGTCTTGCCGTCCTCCAGCGCGCGCTGCCGTACCGGCCACTGGGCGGAGTCCGGGTTGGACTTCACGGTGCCGGCCGCCTGCCAGGCCGGCAGGGAGCGCAGGCGTTCGGCGGCGGCCTCGGCCCCGGTGAAGTTCGGGATCCGCCCGGCGGCGCCGGGGAACCGGGCCACCTTCGCCGCCCGCATCGCGGTCCACACCTCCTGCCGCAGGGCCGCCTTGGCGGCCAGCAGGTCAGCCGGGCCGCCGGCGTCGCGGTCGTGCCGGGGCGCGGATCGGGCCATGCCGCCTATCCTGCCGCATGCCCTTCCCCAGTCAGCCGGGCCGCTCGTCCAGCCGGAAGCCGACCTTCAGCGTGACCTGGAAGCGGAGGCGGCCGTCGTCCTCGATCCGGCCGCGCGTGTCGGTGACCTCGAACCAGTCGAGGTTGTGCAGGGTCTTCGAGGCGCGGCCGATCGCGCCCCTGATGGCGTCGTCGATGCTCTCGGTGGAGGAGCCGACGATCTCGCTGATCGAGTAGATGTGGTCTGCCATCGGTGATCCCTTCGCAGTGTGCCTTCCGTCCGCCTGCCTACCCGCCTACCCTTGCGTTTAAGGCAGGAACAGGCCTTCGAGGAGTTGAGGTGCCCGGGCAACCCCGCACGCGCTGACGAGAGAACCAGTCCGTCATCGCGTGCTGCTCTCGATTCGCGGCACGGCGATTTCACCATGACCAGGAGTTTCCTTACCGTGCCTGCCCTGCTTCTCGCCTGCGTAGCGTATCTGAGCGTCGCCCTGCCCGGTTCCACCCTGGGCCTGCTATGGCCCTCGATCCGGCTCAGCCTCGGCCAGCCGGTCGGGGCGCTGGGCATCCTGCTCGTCCCCGGCATCGCCGCCTCGGTCGTCTCCAGCGCCGTCACCGGCCGCCTCCGCCTATCCGCCGGCCCGCTGGTGGCGGCGTCCACCCTGCTGATCGCGCTCGCCCTGGCCGCGGAGGCCCTCGCCCCTTCGATGTGGGTGATGATCGCCGGCACCGTGCTGTTCGGGGTCGGGTTCGGGGCGCTCGATACCGCTCTCAACGCCCACGCCGCCCGGCATTTCGGCGCCCGGGACATCAACTGGATGCACGCCAGCTACGGCCTCGGCGCCACCCTCGGGCCGCTGCTGGTCACGGCGCTGCTGAGCGCCGGGCGGAGCTGGCGCCAGACCTACGGCGTGATGGCGCTCGTGCTGGCCGCCCTGGGCGGGGTGCTCGTCCTGGCCCGTCGCGGCTGGCGGGATCCCGCGCCCGCGCCCGGTCCGGGCCCGGCTCGGCCGTCGGCTACCACGGCCTCGCCGGGCGCGGCTCTCGGCTCGCTGTCCTTCACCGCCGTCGAGACCGGCATCGAGTCCGCCGCCGGCATCTGGGGCTTCCTGTTCCTGACCGCCGGGCGGGCCCTGCCACCCGCGGCCGCCGGCATCGCGGTCGCGGCCTACTGGGCGATGATGTGCGTCGGCCGGGTCGTGCTGGGACCGGTGGCCGAACGTCTCGGCGCGGCCCGCGTCCTGGCCGCGGCGGTGGCGGGCGTGCCGCTGGGCGCCGCGCTGATGACCCTGTCCATTCTCGGGCCCGTTCCCGGGCCCGGCTCGGGCGCGCTGGCCGTCGCCGGGCTGATGCTGCTCGGCCTGGCCGCGGCTCCGGTCTTCCCGCTGTTCACGCTGACCACCGGGACCACGAGGATGGTGAGCCTGCAGGTGGCGGCGTCGGCCGTCGGCGGTGCCGCGATTCCGGCCGGGCTGGGCCTGCTCCTCGGCGCCGCGGGCGCGCGGCTGCTGGCCCCGGCACTGCTCGCCCTCGGCCTGGCCATGGGAGGCCTGTACGCGTTCATCCGGCCGCGCTGACCACCGTCATCCCGGCGCCCGAGCCTGGCTCGTCCATCGCGGCCAGGGCCCGCCCTACCTGCCCGAGCCCGATCACCTCGCCGACCAGCAGGCCGGGTCGCAGCGTGCCGTCCGCGACCATCCGCAGCATGGCCGGGTAGTCGCGGGCGGCCATGCCGTGCGAGCCGTAGATCTCGAGCTCGCGCGCGATAACCAGGTCCATCGGGAGCGGCACCGGGCCGCCCGGCAGCAGGCCGACCTGGACGTGCCGGCCGCGGCGGCGCAGGCAGGTCACCGAGTCCGCGGCCAGGGCAGGCGAGCCGAGCGCGTCGATCGAGACGTACGCCCCGCCGCCGGTGATCTCTTCGATGGCGCTGGCCGTGCCGTCGGTACCCGCGTCCACGACCGCTTCCGCGCCGAGCTCGCGGGCCCGCCCCAGCGCCGCGGCGGAGACGTCGGCGGCCAGCACGCGCGCGCCCAGGGCCGCGCCGATCATCACCGCGGACAGCCCCACCCCGCCGCAGCCGTACACGGCCAGCCAGTCCCCGGGCCGCACCCGGCCGTGCGCGGTGACGGCGCGGAACGCGGTGGCGAACCGGCAGCCCAGGCAGGCCGCGGTGACGAAGTCCAGGTCGCCGGGCAGCGCCACCAGGTTGGCGTCGGCCGCGTGCACGGCCACGAGTTCGGCGAACGAGCCCGGCCCGGTGAACCCTGGCTGGGTCTGCCGCGGGCACACCTGAGCGTCACCGGCCAGGCAGTGCTCGCACCGGCCGCAGCCGCAGGCGAACGGCACCGTCACCCGGTCCCCGGCGCGCCATCGCCGCACCTCGGGCCCTGCCGTCACAACCACCCCGGCGAACTCGTGCCCGCCGATGTGCGGCAGCGCTACCGGCTCGTGGCCCTTCCAGGCGTGCCAGTCCGACCGGCAGACACCGGTCGCGCCGACCGCGATGACCACTCCGTCGGCGGGGCAGGCCGGGTCGGCCGCCTGCGTCAGCACCGGGATGGCCCCGTACCTGGAGTAGACGACCGCCTTCACGAGGCGAGCCCGAGGGCCGTGGTCGCGGGGGAGCTCAGCAGCAGCATGCTCCTCACCCTGCCCCTCAAGCGTGACCAACGGCACATCGACCCGCTCCAAACTGCTCCGTCCCGGCGATTGACGGATGCCGGCTGGGTAGGGATCATCTATACAAGTATTTCTTACTAATCTAATCGGAATTGTTACATATAGATTTCCTCCCTGGAGGCCCCGGTGTCCATGCCCGACTTCCTGGTGATCGGTGCCCCGAAGGCGGGCACGACCGCGCTGCACGCGGCGCTGGCCCGGCATCCCGGGCTCTACATGTCGGCGGTCAAGGAGCCGAAGTTCTTCCTCACCGACGGTCCGCCGCCCGCCAAGGGCGGGCCCGGCGACGCGCTGACCTACCGGGAGCACGTCTGGCGCAGGCCGGATTACGAGGCGCTGTTCGACCCGGCACCGCCCGGCACGCTGCGCGGCGAGTCGACCCCGCTCTACCTGTACGACCGGGCCGCGGTGCGCCGGATCCGGGAGACGATCCCCGCGGCGAGGCTGATCGTGGTGCTCAGGGACCCAGTGGAACGGGCGCACTCCAACTGGACCCACCTGTGGTCCGCGGGCCTGGAGCCGGTCGGCGACTTCCTCCGCGCCTGCGCCGAGGAGGAGCGCCGGATCGCGGCCGGATGGGCCAGCTTCTGGCACTACACCGGGCTGGGCCGGTACGGCGAGCAGCTCGAGTACCTGTTCACGCTGTTCCCGCGCGAGCAGGTGCTGGTGCTGCGCTACCGGCGGCTGGTCGACGAGCCCGTGCAGACGCTGGATCAGATCTGCGGGTTCCTCGGCGTGGAACAGCACGTGCTGACCGAGATACCGCGGCAGAACGTGACTGCCCACCCGGAACCGACCCTCGGGCACCGCGCGGTGTCGGCGGCGCAGCGGGCGGCCAGCGCGTTCGGCACCCTGGTCCCGGGCCTGACCGCGGCCACCCTGACCGGCCCGCTCGAGCGCTTCCTCCAGCGGCACAGCCGCGAGCGCCAGCCGCTGAGCTGGGAGCAGCGCCAGGGGCTTATCCCGAGGTTCGAGTCCGACATCCGGCTGCTCGAGCAGGTCCTCGGCGAGAGCTTCCAGGACTGGATCTTGCCCCGGGAACGTTCGGGCGGCATGGTCGGCGGCCGTCCGGCCGGTCAGGGCCAGGCGAGGAACGGCCGCCCGGAGCCGAAGGACGCCCCTAGCGCAGTTCCGTGAACAGCGCGTGCGACCCGTCCGGCCTGGTCATCTCGTAGTAGAGCCGGTGGCGCCCGTCCGGCAGCGGCACGATGTCCAGGTACCGCAGGCCGCCGCCTTGGTAGGGCGACCTGGCGAGCGGCCGGTCGCTGACGGCGGTGAGCGCGGCCGGGTCGAAACCCGTGGCAACCCCGGTTTGCTCCTCGTAGTTCTCCGCGGCGCTGGCCCGGCCGTCGTACCAGGCGGTGACCGCGTCCCCGTCGAAGCGCACCGCGGCGACCCGCGCGCCGCGGGAGTCCCACTGGCCCGGCGTCCCGCTCAGCGCGGTGCCATGCCATGTCCAGGTCAGGCCGTCGGAGCTGGTCGCGTACTCGGTGGTCATCTGGTCGGTCTGCAGCGGGTCGTCCAGCGGATGGCAGGACGCCCACAGGTGCCACAGGCCGCGGTGGTGCACGATCACCGGGTCCTTCACGCCGGTCTTGGCGTCTCCGGGCAGCACGGTCTGCCGGTTCCTGACGTCGAATTCGGCTGGGTGGGCGGCCTCGGTCACCTCCACCCGCCAGTGCTTGGTCCCCGTGGTCGCGCAGCTCAGGTACAGCCGCCAGCGTCCCTCGGGCGTGCGGACCAGCGCCGGCCGCTCCAGCGACTCGGTGTCCATGGCGTCCTTGCCGATGGTCGCCACGGTCTCGAACCGCTCGCCGTCCGCCGAGCGCGCCACCGCCACCGCGTAACCGCGGCCCTGGGCGATGGGCCGCCGGAGCCGGTAGGCGAGGAAGATCTCGCCGTCGCCCGCGACCGCGCACGGCGCCCCCGCCCAGTACCCGGGACCGTGGCCGGGCGGTTCGGCGGCGACAACGCCATGATCGGGCCGGGGGAGCAGCATCGACAGATCTCCTTCATTCATATCGGAATACTAGACAATGCGAGGGCTCGCCGCTCGCATCCGTTCGGATCCTAGCGGGATACAGTCGGGCTGATCCCGCTCAATGACCCGGAGGCAGCATGCCGCAGCCCTACCCGCACGGTGAGCTGCTCATCGTCATCGACTGCGCGGACCTGGACCGTTCGGCCGCCTTCTGGTCCGCCGTGCTGGGGTACACGGCCAGCCCGGCCGCAACCGGGCCCTACCGCAGCCTGGAGCCGGAAAGCGGCGCCGGGATCGACGTGCTGCTGCAGCGGGTGCCCGACGTCAAGGGCCAGAAGAACCGCCTGCACCTGGACCTGCGCACACCCGACCTGGACGCCGAGGTCCGGCGCGTCCTCGACCTCGGGGCAACGCTGCTGACCAGCGAACCCGTCACCGAGGACGGCTGGTCCTGGCACATCCTGGGCGATCCGGACGGAAACGAGTTCTGCGTGCTCCAGCCACCGGGTATCCCATCGGCATGAGCGTGCAACTGAACCACACCATCGTGTCGTGCCGCGACCAGCAGCGGTCGGCGGCGTTCCTCACCGGCATCCTCGGCCTGGCCCCGGCCACCAGGTTCGGCCACTTCCTGGTGGTCGAGGCCGACAACGGCGTGTCCCTGGACTTCGCCGAGACCAGCGGCGCGATAACCGCCCAGCACTACGCGTTCCTGGTCGGGGAGGAGGAGTTCGACGCCGCGTTCGGCCGGATCCGCCAGCAGGACCTGCCGTACTGGGCCGATCCCGGGCGCCGCCAGGCCGGCGTGATCAACACCAGGGATGGCGGCCGCGGCGTCTACTTCGAGGACCCCGACGGCCACCTGCTCGAGCTGCTCACCCGCCCCTACGGCAGCGGTACCTAGGCCGAACACGATCGGCCCGCTGCCGGACGCCGCAGGCCCGCGCCCGGACGCCTGCCGGACGCCGTAGGCCCGCTCCAGCTAACCCGCGCTGCTGCGCGGACCCGTCATCCGGTGATCGACATCGTCTCCATCGACAGGTACGTGTGCGCGGCCCAGGACACCGGATCGCGCGCGAAGTCGCGCTGCAGCGCGCGGTCGTGCAGCGCGTTGTCCAGCGCCGCCATGATCATCGACTGGTCGAGCACCAGGTCCCGGTGGCCGACCGCGCCGGTCGTGGGGTTGACCGCGTCGAAGAAGCCGTCCGCCCCGTATACGCCCGGGTAGCGGCTGCGCAGCGCGGTGATGTTGGCGAAGGCCTGCTGCGGCGCGACGTCCAGCGCGAGGAAGGAGGCGTGCGGCGTGACCACGTCCTCGGTGGCGCAGCCGTGGCACTGGGACAGCCCCTGGTTCGGGTGGCTCGCGTCCGCGCCGGTGCCGAAATACGGGAAGGCCAGGCCCTCGACCCCGTACCCGCCGTAGCCGCCGGTGTCGTCCGGCGTGCTGGACGGGGACATGCCCCAGACCGGGTCGTGCAGCTGCTGCGTCGCGTACTTGATCTGCACCTGGGCGGTGCGGGCGTCGGCGAGCCCGAAGCTGCGCGTGCCCCAGCTGGTCTCCGGCACGATCTCGTTCGGCATCAGGCCCTCGAACATCCCGCCCGAGTAGGTCGGGATGAACGTGAGGTCCGAACCTGGGTAGGTGTAGTGCCCCTCCCACACCGGGAACTTCTGCCGGGACTGCGGGTCGGTGTAGGTCTGCCAGGAGCCGGCCATCGGCCACTGACCCTGCCAGGAGAAGTCGGGGTCGGTGGACTGGCAGTCGGCGAACGGGGCCGGCGGCGGCAGCTCCCGCCAGCTGCGCCACCACACGTTGCCCGGCATCTGGTGCAGGCCCATGCCGATGTAGGCGGAGATCCGCGGGTCGCTGTAGAGCGCGCCGTTGTGGTAGTAGTGCGTCCAGTTGTCGCCCTGATCTGGGGGCAGCCCGACGTAGTACCCGCCGAACATCTGGCCGGTCGGCTGGTTCCCGGTGATGGCCGGGTTGACGTTGCAGTGCGTCTCGGCCCGGGCGTCGTAGAACAGCCCGAAGTTCATCGGCGCGATCAGGCTGTTCACCAGGTGGCTGAGTTCGGGCATGGCCTGCCGGACCACGATCAGCCCCGAGGCGTACCAGCCGTTGTCCACGTTCGAGATGAAGAAGCAGTTGTCGAAGGCCGGCGTGGTCTCGGTGCAGTCACCCTGGCCGGGGTTGGTCAGCACGTTGCCGTTGGTGGTGTCGTACCACTGGTACAAGAAGCCGTTGTCCCGCTTCAGGTGCGACACCTCGGTGAGGGTGGCCTGGATCCTGGCCCGGGCCTGCGGCTCGCTGACCAGGCCGAGGTCCCGGGCCGCGACCACGGCCCACAGGTAGACCCCGATGTTGGCGGCCGAGGTATAGCGGCCGAACGAGGTCGGGTTGGCCGCACCCCCGGCGAACGTGATGTTATCCATCGGCAGGCCGGTCGCCTGGTCGACGTCCGCGCCGTAGAACTTCCAGGTGTCCCGCGCGATGGCGAGCAGGCTTGCCCGCTGCGACGACGACAGCCCGCCGTACGGGCTGACCGGGTTCCCGGCCGCGCGGGCGGTGCCCGGGGCCAGCAGCGCGACCACGACCACCAAGACGACGGCCCACCAGTATCTCCGGGCTCTGCTCATCGGTTGCCTCCTTGTCAGGCCCCCCTGGGTTTGCCTCTTGCCGTGATCTGATGAGCCGCTATTGGGCGCAGCCGCAGCTGCCCCTGAGCTCGAGCCGGACGGGCAGCTCCACCGTCCGCCGGGGCAGCGTCCGCCGGGGCGGGGCGGGGCCGCCGACGCGGTCGGTGAGCATCGCTACCGCGGTATCGCCGAGCGCGGCCATCGGCTGCACCACGGTGGTGAGACTGGGATGCAGGTGACGGCCGAGCATGATGCCGTCGAACCCGGTCACCGCCACGTCACCGGGGACGCTCAGGCCGGCTTGCTGCAGCGCCGCCATGACCCCGATCGCGGTCTGGTCGTTGGCGCAGACCAGCGCGCGCGGCACTCGCCCGGCGGCGATGATCCGCTCGGCGACCCGCCGGCCGCCCGCGGTGGTGAAGTCGCCGTGGTAGACGGGTGCCTCCGGCAGCCTGGCGGTGGCCCGCCGGAACCCGTCCAGCCTGCGGGCCGAGTCCGGTGAGTCGGGCGGTCCGGCGATGAAGCAGATGCTGGTGTAGCCGTGCCCGTCGGCCAGATGCGCCGTCACCTGGTACGCCCCGGTCTCGTTGGCCACGGCCAGGTGGTCGATGGCCCGGTCCGGCCTGCCCCCGCCCTCCTCGGTGGCCAGCAGCACGACCGGGATCCGCGTCGCGACGTGCTCGATCATGGCCTGCGGCGCGGTCCGGGCCAGCACCACGAGCCCGTCGCACCGTCCCGCGATGCTCAGCACCAGGCCGCTGTCGTCCCGGTGGTGACTGGCCGCGATGAGCACCGCGTACCCCCTGCGCCGGGCGGCCCGCTCCATGCCCCGGATCACCTCGTCGTACCAGTAGGCGGCGTCGCCGTCTTCGGTGTCCAGGTCGGGGAAGCACAGCCCGAGCACGCCGGTGCGCCGCGCGGCCAGGTCCCGGGCCGCCCCGCTCGGCACGTAGCCGAGCTCGGTGACCGCGGTGAGCACCTTGTCCCTGGTCCGGGGGAGCACGCGCTCGTACCCCGCCAGCACCCGGGACACCGTGGCCGTCGACACCCCCGCGAGCCGCGCCACCTCGTAGACGCTCGGCTTGTCCCGCACCCGGAGGCATCCCTTCATGTATGCGCATACATACGCGCATACACGATCATCTTCCGACAGCCGGTCCAGCCGAAGCCCGCCGGCGTTCCCGTTATCAATTCGTTATAAATTGGCACTGTCCGCCGCGCCATGAAACCCGGATTCCAGGGCGTTCCAGCGCCATGAAACCGGGATTTCAGGGCGTTCCGAAACGCCGTCGCCCTCCGTTTATCCATGGAGCCCGATACGCGGTTACATTCTTGATATGGCGTTAACGCCCTACCGGTACACGAGCCCGTACGATCCCGACCGGGAAGACGACGGCTTGTTCGGTCCTCACTCGGTGACCTGGCGGATCATGAGCAGCCGGATCATGTGGGTGGCTGTCCTGCGCGCGCTGTACCTGCAGGCGCTGCACCCGCGGGTGATACGCGGCACGCTGCAGAACGCCGCCACGATCACCGAGCCGGTGGACGCCTGGGCCAGGCTGAGGCGGACCAGGACGTTCATCGAGACGCGCACGTTCGGCACGACGGCCGAGGCCGAACGCGCCGGGCGCCGCGTGCGCAAGATCCACGACCCGCTCACCGGAACCGACCCCGACGGCACGCGGTACCGGGTCGACGAACCCGACCTGCTGCTGTGGGTGCACTGCGGCGAGGTCGCCTCCTGCGCCGACATCGCCCGCCGCAGTGGGCTGCCGTTCTCACCCGCCGAACTTGACGCCTTCGTGGCCGAGCAGCGCATCAGCGCGGAACTCATCGGCATCGACCGGGCGGCCGCACCGACCTCGATGGCTGAACTCGGCGCCTACTACGAGCGGATCCGACCCGGCCTGTACGCGTGCGACGAGGCGAAGCAGGCGCTGCGGCTGACCTTCCGCCCTCCGGTGCCCGACGGTAACCGCGTGCTGAAGCTGGGCCTGCCGCCGGTGGCCATCCTGGCGTTCTCGACCCTGCCGGGCTGGGCGCGGCGGATGTACGGCGGGCCCGGCGGGTCGCTGAGCGACGCGGCGGCGACCGCCGGGCTCCGGTTCACGCGCCTGGCATTCGGCCAGCAGCGGGTGTTCCGTGGTGCCTTGCGGGCCATCCACCGCGCCGAGACGGCAGGCGACTAGGCGCACCGGCCGGCGTATTCACGTCGCCCCTGCTCCCGGTGACCCTGCTGGCCGACTGCTGCGCGGCCAAGACCCGCCGCCTGCACGAGCTGTCCCTCGAGGTGCTGAGCAGTTACGAGCTGGCCGGGATCGCCAGCATCGGCGAGGGCTACGACATCGGCCTGGACCGTACCCCGGTCAGCGCCTGAGCCACTCCAGCCAGCCCAGCCGAGCCAGCAGGCGCCAGCCGAGCAGGAACAGGCCGAGGAACACCAGCGCGACGCCGATGAACGCGGGCGCGGTGCCCTGCCCGGACACCACCCGCAACAGCATGCCCAGCGCTACCGTGCCCAGCCACGCGCCCACCCCGGCCGGCCACAGCCGGACCGGCTGCCGCCACGCCCGGGCCGCCAGCCAGCCGAACGCCAGCCCGGCCAGGAACGGCCACGCCGTCGACGCGATGCCGGCCAGGCTCTCGCCCTTGGCGTGGCTGTCCCGGCCGATGATCACGAACACCAGCACGCAGCCGACGTCGAGGACTGCCGCGAGCCGTGCCGAGCGCATGCGCACACCCTAGCGCTGGGGCTCCACGACCACCTTCAGCCCGGTGCGCTTGGCGCCGTCCGCGAACGCCTCCCGGACCTCGCCGAGACCGAACCGGCTCGTCACCACCGAGCCGAGGTCGACCACCCCCCGCGCGGCCAGGCCGATCGCCCGCGGGTACACCTCGTTCATCCGCCGGACCATCGCGATCGTCAGTCCCTTGCGCCGCGCGAGCGACGCGCCGAACCCGATCGAGTCATCGCCCGGGATACCGGCCAGCACGACCCGCCCGCCGGGCCGCACCGAGGCCATGGCCAGCCCGACCGCCTCGTCGTTGCCGGCCGCCTCGAACGCCACGTCCACCCCCGCGTCGTCCAGGGCGGCGTCGGAGTCGGCCACCTGGTCCGCTCCCATCCGCGCGGCTGCCTCCCGCCGGTGCGCCAGCGGCTCGACCGCCAGCACCGAACTCGCGCCCGCCGCCTTCAGCACCTGAATGAGCAGCAGCCCGATCGGCCCGCAGCCGATCACCGCGGCCGCCCCGGCGAACGGCAGGTGGCCCAGGTCGGCGGAGTGGATCGCCACCCCGAGCGGCTCCAGCATGGCCCCGTCCGCGTCGGACACACCGTCGGGCAGGGGATGCAGCAGGCCAGAAGGCCAGGCCATGACCTCGCGGAGCATGCCGTCGGTCTCGCCGTGACCGGAGAACCTGATCCGGTAGCACAGGTTCCGGTACCCGTCCCGGCAGGCCCGGCACGTCTCGTCCGGAATCGCCGGGTCGATCGCCACCCGCTCGCCGCGCCGCGGCCCGTCCGCGATCACGCCCGCGCCCTCGTGGCCGAGCACCAGCGGATGCGTGAGCCTGGCGTCGCCGATCGCGCCCTCGTCCCACCAGTGCAGGTCAGAGCCGCAGATGCCGACCGCGGTGACCCGCACCAGGTTCATCCCCGGCCCCGCCTCCGGTTCGGGTTCGTCCGCCACCCGCAGGTCGCCCACCGCGTGCAGTCTCGCCGCGCGCACCCGTTCTCCTCTCGCCGCCTTCATGTCATTTTTATCCCGAACGGGCGGCACTATCGTGCTCCGCCGGCCCCGCGCCGCGGCGGGTCGACAAGACGGCGAAGCCAGTGACCCCCGGGGGGTGACCGGGGGTCACTGGCGTGCGGGGCGGGCCGCAGGGTTACCCGCCCCGGGTTTCTAGGCCGCGGGGCCGGAGGCCAGCGTCACGGTCGCCGTCTGGGACTGCCCGCTCTGGTCCACCCAGCTGACCGAGATCTTGTCGCC
>Ga0207674_10003216_pt1 | contig 20118 bp, 17 predicted proteins | sample KBSCornC72_FD_184303 | JGI IMG/M metagenome (GOLD analysis project Ga0207674, IMG submission 184303) | Corn rhizosphere microbial communities from Kellogg Biological Station, Michigan, USA - KBS Corn C7-2 (SPAdes) (version 2) | ecosystem: Host-associated > Plants > Roots > Rhizosphere > Soil ...
CTGCTCGCGCGGCCCGCCGTCGAATTCCATCGAGTGGTAGGTATCGACCCCGGCGCGGAAGGCGGCGAACAGACGCGCGGGCATGCCGGCGCGTCTGTTCAGCCGCAGCCGGATACAAGGATTCGTTGCCGAGCTCGCGGAGGCCGGCGTCCCGCACGGCAGGATCGAGTCGATCGGCGCTGCTCTGAATGCCCTGGCTGACTACGGAAGCTCGCTGGGTGTTCTGGACGGATTGCGCGCCGAGGCGAGCCCCGTGGGCCGGTACGGTGAGGAAGCGTTCAGAACACCGTACGCCGGACCTCCGAACGGGATGGCCTCCCACGTGCCGATGTACTGGCCGGATCCGAGCATCCCGGCGCAGGTGCCGGCCGGTGGGCCACGGCGCATGCAGGAACCAACGGCGTCAGGAGACGCAGGGAACCAGGGCGCATCAGGCGGCGATGAGGCGGCCACCGACCCTCCGGGCGCCCCTGGCGACACCCTGGCTAACGGAGCCGTGGACGGCGCCGGCGATCGTGGTGGCGGCTCGTCGGATGCCGCAACCGCACCCTGGCCGGTTCCCCCGGCGAACACCGGGTGGCCGCCCGCGCCGACCGCAGCTTGGCAAGCGCCGCCTTCATATGGCGGGCCGCCACCACCGCCAAGCGGCTACCCGCCACCACCGGGCGGTCCGTACGCGACCCCGGCGTACACCTCCGCGGGCTATCCGCCGCCGGACGCCACCGTCCCTGGTGGCTACTACACGCCGAACGCCGGCAGCCCGCCACCGGGCCAGTACACCACGTCCGCCGGGTATCCACCCTACTTCGCAGTCACCCAGAACGGCTATCCGACGCCGGCCGACTATCCGGCCCCACCTCAAATGCAGACAGGCTTCGGCAGGACGCCCCTGGGGATGCCGAGCCCGCAGGCCACCGCGGCGTACGAAGCCAACTACGACGCCACGATGCAGGAGCGGTTCCTGTGGTGGACGGTTCGGATCATCGTGATCGTCTTCGTCCTGATCGCCCTCGTGCTGGCAGCGGAATCGGTCTGACGTCGCCCCTAGCGGGCGTCCAGGAACGTCAGCACTGCAAGCACTCGCCGGTGGCTGTCGTCGGTGTCCGGAAGAGTCAGCTTGGCGAGGATGGAGTGGATGTGCTTCTCGACGGTCCCCTCGGTAACCCACAGCCGTCGGGCGATCCCGGTGTTCGAGCGCCCCTCGGCCATCAGTTGGAGCACCTCACGCTCGCGCGGCGTCAGCTCGTCGAGCGGGTCGCCGGCACGTCGCTTCGAGACCAACTCCCGCACAAGCTCCGGATCGACCACCGAGGCGCCGTTCACGATCCGCCGCAGCGTGCTGACGAAGTCCTCGACATCGGTCACCCGGCGCTTTAACAGATAGCCGCTCCGCTCGCCGCTCGCGATCAGGTTCATTGCGTGCTCGACCTCGATGTGCGCAGAGAGCACGAGGATCGCGACCTGCGGATGCTGCTCGCGGATCTCGGCCGCGGCGTCGAGACCCTCGGTGGTGTGCGTCGGCGGCATCCGGATATCGACGATCACCGCATCCGGACGCTGCTCGCGGACGAGCTTCAGCAGTCCGGGGCCGTCGCCGCACTGGCCGACGATCTCGAAGCCCTCCTGCTCGAGCAGGCTGGCGATCCCCGCTCGGAGGAGCACGTGGTCATCCGCCAGCGCAACCCGCGTGGGGGTCGCGTTCACCCGGGGGATGTTATCGCTTGCGGCCCGCTCGTAAGCGGGCCGCGCTGATCGCGATCGCTGATCCGGTGATGCGCAGGCGCACTCGTGGTGCGACCCGGAGGGCCCTACGGTGATCACCGAGCATCCCTCGCGCCGCACCAGGAGGTCATGAAATGCGATCATCGTTCCAGTCCGCAGTCCGCGCGCTCGTTGTCGCCACAGCTCTAGCGACCGTGGGGCTCGCCTGCTCCTCGGCCTTTGCCCAACAGGCCGCAGCCGCACCGCCAGAGATCGGCCGTGTGGCCCACGCGCCGGCGTTCCGTCCGCCGGAGTCGGACGCCACTCCGCCACCGCCGTCCGTCGCCCGGCCGGTCAAGCGGGCGAAAAGGTCCGTGCGCAACGCGGTCGCCCATTGCGCGCAGGGTCGGTTCGGCCGCGCCGCGCTTTCGCTCTACAACGCCCGCGTGTGGATCGCACGTGCGCACAAGGCGGGCATGGCCCAGATCGGGGCGCCGCCCACGGATCCGGAGTCAGACGAGGCGCCCGGCCCGCCGTCGGTCATCGCGGTGTTCGGAATGGAGCATTTCGTGGTGATGCGTATTGCGCCCCTGTACGACGGGATGGATCGGTTTATCGGACTGAAGAAGACGCTTTACCTGACCGTCACCAAGCGGATGAGGATGCTGAAGCGGATCGTGGCACTCGATCCTGAAGGCGCCGGCGGCGACTACGCGGACGGCATGGCCGACACGCTGCCGATCTACGACGCGGAGGTGGCGCGGCTGACCCAGATTCTTCAGACGGGCAGGCTGACGTCGGGCGCTCGCACGACCCTCGGCGTCGTCCTCGATTGGTCGCAGCAGACGCGCGCAATCGCTAACGCCGCGTACGGCGGCGGGGAATGACGACGTGCCGCGAGCGGTCAGGCTCCGTGAAGCAACCGTCGGACGGCCTCGGCAGACAGATCAGACTTGGAGAGAAAGCCGGCTGCGGGGCTGAGTTCGATCAGCTCGGCAAAATCGGCTGCGGAGTGCGTGGACACCAGGATGATGGCAAAGCGCTCCTCTCCGTGCTCCTCAGCAAGACGCCGGGCGAGCTCAAATCCGCTTTCGTCGCCCAGCATGATGTCGATCAGGACCAGGTCCGGCCGCAGCTCGCGGACCGAGTGCAGGCACTCCGCCGAGTTCGTCGCCGAGCCGACCACGCTCATCCCGTCCTGCTCGAGCAGGACGCGCGCAGCCATGATGAACCGCTCGCTGTCATCGGCGATGACCACCCGGGACGGCATGCGGCAAGCTTCCCAGAGCCGTCCCGCGTGCGCATTCCGGCTAGCCGGAATACGCGGCACTCCGATCTACGCCGCTGCGTGCAGCATCCGAGCCGCTTGTCCGCCGTGCGTCGTAGCGCGGGTCACGACCGGGGGCTGATGCCTGCGTCGAGAGCGGCGCATAGTGTCGTTTCCGATCACGGAACCCCCGAAGAGGAGCACACGCCATGAACGATCCCAATGGCTCAGCCAACGTCAGCGCTGAAGACATCAGCTTGCAGCCCATCCGTCACGGGGAGGGCGCCCCGATACTCGGCCCGCGCAATGTCCCGATCGAGCGCGAAAACAGCGACATGCTGGTGCCGCCGAGTACGGACTCGGGGACCATCCCGAACCTGAAGTTCTCGTTCGCAGCTGCGCACAACCGGCTGCTCTCGGGCGGCTGGGCGCGGGAGGTAACGTGTCGGGAGTTGCCCATCGCCACCGAACTGGCGGGCGTCGACATGCGGCTCAAGCCGGGCGCAATCCGCGAGATGCACTGGCACAAGGAGGCGGAGTGGGCGTACATGATCTCCGGCCGTGCTCGCATCACCGCCGTCGACCAGGACGGCCGCAGCTTCATGGACGACGTCGGTGCTGGCGACCTCTGGTATTTCCCGGCCGGCATCCCGCACTCCATCCAGGGTCTGGAGACAGGCTGCGAGTTCCTGCTGGTGTTCGACAACGGATCGTTCTCCGAGAACGAGACATTCCTGATCACCGACTGGATGGTTCATACGCCACGTGACGTCCTCGCGAAGAACTTCGGAGTGAAGGAGGAGGCGTTCGCCGAACTGCCGACCGACGTCGACCATACGCGGTACATCTTCTCGGGGGACGTGCCCCGACGGATGGCATGGGACCTCGTTCTGTCACCCGTTGGCGGCGTGCGGGAGAGCTTCAGCTACCGGCTGATGGATCAGTCTCCGATCCACGCAACGGGCGGCACCGCGCGAATCGCGGACTCCTCCAACTTCAAGGCGGCGAAGACCATCGCCGCTGCGCTCGTCGAGGTGGAGCCGGGAGCGATGCGCGAGATGCACTGGCATCCCAATACCGACGAATGGCAGTACTACCTGAGCGGCGAGGGCCGGATGACCGTGTTCGCCTCCGGCGGCAAGGCTCGGACGTTCGACTACCAGGCGGGCGACGTGGGTTACGTGCCGTTCGCGATGGGCCACTACATCGAGAACACCGGCTCGGGGACCCTTCGGCTGCTGGAGATGTTCCGCAGCGACCGCTTCGCCGACGTGTCCCTGAACCAGTGGATGGCACTGACACCGCAATCGCTGGTGCAGGCGCATCTGAACCTGGATCAGCGGACGATGGCGGCACTTTCCCGAAGTAAGCCGGTGATCGTCGGATAACGCCGTGGCGACCGGCAGCGAACACGTCACGACCACCATCGGTCCGCATCACACACGGCTGGCCGAGCGTGACACGCTTCTGGTCGCGCTGACCATGGCCTCCGGCGCAGTGGACGCCATCAGCTATCTCGCTCTGGGCAAGGTGTTCACGGCATTCATGACCGGGAACCTCGTCTTCCTCGGCATCGGCGTGAGCGGAACAGACGGGCCGGAAGTGGGGCCCGTGTCGATATCGCTGATCGGGTTCGCCACGGGCGTGCTCGCGGCACGCCGGATCCTGGGCGATGAGGGAAGAGACGTGTGGCCCGCCCCCGTGACGACGTTGCTCGAGCTGGTGGCGCTCCTGCAGCTGGCGTTCCTGGGTGGGTGGCTTTCAGCGGACGGCAACCCTGGACCGGCCGGCACGGATGTGCTGATAGCGCTGTCGGCCGCCGCGATGGGCCTCCAGAGCGGCGCGGTCCGCGCATTGAACGTACCGGGCGTCTTTACCACGGCAGCGACGGCGACGATCATCGGGCTGATGACCGACGTTGCCGCACCGCAGGGAGCACGCGAACCGGCGAGGCTGGCGGGCGTCGTCGTCGCCCTGGTCGTTGGTGCGACGAGCGCCGCCCTTCTCCTGGCCAACGTGCGGCAGCTTGCGCCGGTGCTGCCGCTGACCGTGACGGCCGGGGTGGTTGTCGCCGCGCGGGTGGGCGTCGCCCGATAGACCCCTCGGTGTGGAACCGCGTTCACCACCGCCGGCCATAGTGGATCACCCACAAAACGCCCCAGCGTGACAGCCGTCGATCGATGCCGATGTCGGCGAACCGCGGATCAAGGATGTTCGCCCGATGCGCCGGTGAGCGCATCAGCGCGGCAAACGCCCGCCAGGCACTGTCGAATCCCCAGGCGAGGTTCTCGCCGACCAGCCAGCGTCCGGGCGCCGGAAGATAGCCGGCCTGGCGGAACGGCCGCAGCCAGCTGTCTCCGCACGGGCGGTGACGTGGCTGCCCGCACCGACCGATCCGCATGGCTTTCAGTTGCGCGGAACGCTGGAGCCGGATGTCGCGGTGAACCCGTTCCAGGTGTCGGAGCACCCGCGTACGGTTGTGGTAGCACCGCATCTTGGCGACCCGGTTGGCGCAGGCAGCCCGCGCGGGGGAGTACCAGGTCTTGGCGTCAGCGGCCGGCGGGCTCACGGCCTGGTGTGCCAGCAGGCCGACAGCCAGGGCGATCGTCATCGCCAGCGCCGCTGCGGCGCCTGATGCTGGACGAGTGGCCACAGTGCCAAGCTAGGCAGGCCGCGCGGTCGCACTGAGAACGGCATTCGACCAATCGAGCCGGCGTGAGTCTCAGCTCGGCTCTGCCGGTCCGGCAAGCGACTCCACAGGCAGCTCGACAGCGATCTGCGTTCCAGAGCCGGGGCGGCTGTGGATCGCAAGCGTCCCGCCGAGCGCTTCGATGCGGTCGGTGAGCCCGATGAGGCCGGTTCCCCGGCCGGCGTCCGCGCCACCGATGCCGTCGTCGCGCACCGACAGCAGCAGCACGCCGTCACGGCGGGTCAGCGAGACCTTCACGCGCGACGCCCGTGCATGCTTGAACGCGTTCGCGAGCCCCTCGGAGACGACAAAGTACGCGGCGATCTCCACCTGCTCGGGCAGCGCCGTATCGTCAGTCACATCGAGCTCAACCGGAATCGTCGCGCGACGGGCGAGTGTCCGCAGCGCGGATGCGAGGCCGCCCTGCGAGAGAATCGCCGGATGGATGCCACGCGAGAGCTCCTGGAGCTCCTCGACTGCCTCCGTGAGCCCTGTCGCCACTCGCGAGACGTCGGCGCGAACGGCGTCATCCACGGGAACACGGCGCTCGGCTGCACGCAGGGTCAGGGCCAGGGAGACCAGCCGCTGTTGCATGCCGTCGTGCAGGTCGCGCTCGATTGTCCGCCGCGCCTGGTCTGACGCCGCGACGATCCGCCGACGAGACGCGGCGAGCTGGCTGCGGCCTTCGGCGTTCGCGATCGCCGTGGCGACCAGCTCGGTGAACTTCTCAAGGCGCGTCTCGACGTCAGAGGCCAGTACATCGCTTGCCGAAACGGTCATCGCCCCCCAGAGCCGACCTTCGACGATGATCGGGGTGGCGACGGTCGAAACGACCCCGAGGCGACGGCCGGTCTCCGACACGGGTCCGGCGATCGAGGACCAATCCCGGGCATCAATCCGGGCGGGACGCCCGGTGCGGTACACCTCTGCGGACGCGAGTGTGTCGTCGAGCTCCCAACGCGTGCCGGTCGGCAGCCTGTCGACGATGCGTTTCGACACGCCGACGAAGACGATGGCCGGTGGATCGTGCTCGAACCGCACCGCGGCAGCGACCTCGGTGCCGAAAAGCCGCCCGACCTCGTCGCTGACGGCCGAAAAGATCTCGATGGGCGGCACGCCCTGGGCCACCAGGGTCGCCATCCTTCGAAGTCCAGCCTGCTCGTCGGCGAGCTGCTCGAGAGCCTCGGCCGACTGGGCATTCGCGATTGCAGTCGCCACAAGCTGGGTGAACTTACCCAACCGGTCCTCGGTGTCGTGCGGAAGTGGCTGATCGATGGTGGAAACGGTGATCGCGCCCCAGAGGCGGGCGCCGACGACAATCGGGCTCGCGACCGTGGACACGACGTCGAACCGGCGAAGAAGCTCGGCGATCGGGCCGCTGGCCGACGGGGCGTTGGCCAACTCCACACGGGCGGCACGTCCCGTTTTGAAGACTCTCGTCGAAGCAAACAGCTCGTCCATCTCCCACCGCGAACCGGTCGGGAAGATCTTTTCCATGCCTTCTCGCGCCCCCACGACCACGATGGCCGAACCGTCGGCCTCAAACCTGTCAACCGCTGCCCGGGGCGTGTCGAACAGTCGCCCGACCTCGTCGCTCACGGCGGCAAAGATCTCGGCCGGCGCGACCCCCTGAGCGACCAGCGTCGCCACACGCCGCAGGGCGGCCTGCTCGTCGGCGAGTCGCCCGACGGACTCGCGCGACTCAGCGTCGGCGATCGCGCTGGCGAGAAGCTCCGTGAAACTCGAGAGGCGCGCTTCAGTCGAGGGCGGTGGCGGCTGCTCGGCCGCGGAGGCGGCCGAGACGAAGCCCCACAGTTTGCCGTCCACGGTGATCGGGGCGGCGACGACCGATCGGAGGTTGTCCTCGATCGCACCGGCACGTGGATCGCCGGGATACGGGTCAAGCCGAACCGGGCCATGCGCCCCGCGCAACCGGTCCGTGATCGGCCCCGTCGGGAGGCGAAGCGGAAACGCGACCGGAACAGGCTCCCCCGTCGAGATCCAGCCGGCAAGCACGGTCACGCTGTGCTGATCGTCCAGCCGGGTGACGTACGCGTGATCGACTCCAAGCAGCCGACCCACCTCTTCGGCCACCGCTGCGAAAACGTGCATCCTCGGCGCCCCGGCCGCCGCCAGGGTTGCCACTCGCCGCAAAGCCGAGTGCTCGTCGATGAGCATTGCGCGCGCATCGCGTGACTCGGCGTTGGCGATGGCTGTGGCGACGAGATCGGTGAACTTCTCGAGACGCTCCTCGGTATCCGGTGGCAGCGGCCGTGCGGAATTGACGGTCACGGCGCCCCAAAGGCGGTCATCGACGACGATCGGACTACCGACCTGCGACACAATCCCCTGCCGGCGAAGCGCGTCCGATTCGGGCTCGCCGGGCGTCAGCTCACGTTCGTCGACGCGGGCCGAGCGACCGCTGCGGCACACTCGCGTCGAAACGTAGAGATCCCTCGGCCCCCACCGCGACCCGAGCGGAAGCCCCTCTATGGGTTGCGCCATCCCGACGAGCACGTATTCCGGCCCGGGATCGAATCGAACCACGGTCGCGACATCGAGGCTCTGCCCGTGGACACCGAACCGCCGGCTGATCTCCCTGCTGACTGCGGAGAAGATCTCGCTCGGTGCCACGGCCACCGCCACGAGGGTGGCCACTCTGCGCAACGCCGCCTGCTCATCCGCGAGCCGCTTGAGCGTCTCGCGGGATTCCGCATTCGCGATCGCAGTGGCAAGCAGCTCGGTGAAGTCGGCCAGGCTTGCATCGGTACGTTCCGGAAGCGGGTCCCGGTCCGTCCCGGAGACGACGATTGCTCCCCAGAGCCGGCCTGCGACGACGATCGGGATCCCGACGGTCGACTTGATGCCGGCGCGCCGAACCCTCTCCGCGATCTCGCCCTCCAGCTGGGAGTGGTCGTCGATCCGGGCCGGCTGCGAGCTATCCCGCACCAGTCGCGGGACGTTCGTTCCCTCAAGCGACCACCGGCTGCCGACGTCGAACACCGGCCCATCCGGTGAGTAGCTCGCGCACTCGGTCACGGTGCCGTCCGATTCATACCGGACGACACTGACGAGCGGGACCGCGACCACGCGGCCGACCTCTTCCGCGACGACGGCGAAGAGGTCACTGGGCTGGGCGCCCTCCGCGACCAGGGTCGCAACCCGACGCAGCGCCGAAAGCTCTGCATCCGCCCGCCGGCGATCGGTGATGTCCCTCCCCACCCCGTAAACGAACGACTCGTCCGGGCGGGTGCTCGTGTTCCACTCGACCCAGCGGATCGAACCGTCGGCACAGACCAGTCGAGTGACGAAACCGATCAGATCCTCGCCGGTGCTGAGGTGGGCCAGTGCCTGACGTGCGCTGTCGACGTCGTCGGGATGGGTGATGTCAAGGAACGGCCTTGCGAGCAGTTGCTCCTTCGTGTACCCCAGCGCGCGTTCGAACGCCGGATTGACGAGCTTGAGATAGCCGTCGAACCCTGCCACGCAGAAAAGGTCGAGCGACTGGTCGAAGAGCCGCACGACTTCGGTGTCGAAAGCAGCCTGGCTGGCCTGGCGCACGCCCGTAGTATCGCCTGTTCGTGCCATCTGCGACAAGATGCGCTAGCGTGAGGGCGGACCTTGGTACGGGGAGGTTGACGGGATGGACATCCGCGCGGGCGTGCAAGCCGCCGGACTGCTGGCTGTGACAGCTGCGCTGGCTGCCGTTGGGGTCGGCTGTCAGTCCGCAAACGACGAGCCGGCGGCGTCGGGAACGCTCCGGATCACGGCCTCGAAGCCGCTGGGGAAGACGCTCGGGCCCAACGGCGAGGAGCCGACGCCGGCCAGCGCGCTCCGGCTGACCAACAAGGAGATCGCCCGTGTGCGCGCGGGTGGCTACACCGCCGCACTCGTATGGCATGAGCAGTCCGACTTCACGACCGCACTTGACGAAGGGGTACGGGACAGCTTCCGGAAGCTCGGGATCAGGGTGGTTGCAGAGACCAGCGCCAACTTCGACGCTGCAAAGCAGAAGTCCGACGTCGAGACCATCGCCGCCAAGCACCCCTCCGTGCTTCTCACGCTGCCGGTCGATCCGGTCGTCACCGCATCCGCGTACAAGGCCGTGGCTGCTCAGGGCACAAAGATCGTCCTGTTGTCGAGCATCCCGAACGGGATGGAATACGGGCGCGACTACGTCACCATGGTCACCGACGACCTGTTCCAGATGGGCAAGCGCGCGGCGGATGCACTCGCCGCGGCCATCGGCGACAAGGGCACGATCGCGTACTTCTTCCACGATGCGAATCACTACGTCACCAACCAGCGCGATCAGGCATTCCTGCGCACCATCACCAACAGTTACCCCGACATCGAGGTTGTCGCGAAAGCCGGGATCGCCGACCCCAACCGGGCGCAGGAGGTCGCCGGCGCGACGTTGGTCAGGCACCCTGACCTCAGCGGCGCGTACGTGATGTTCGCACAGCCGCCAGGCGAAGGGGTGCTGGCAGCGCTCCGGGCGAATGGCAACAGCTCGACAAAGCTGGTGACGCTGGACCTCGACGAGCCGCTGGCGCTCGACATGGCGAAGGGAGGCCACACATCGGCGCTGATCATCGACCGCCCATACGAGCTCGGCCATGCGATGGCGATCGCTGCGGGGTACGGGCTGCTGAGTAAGCCGGCGCCGCCGTTCATCACCGGCCCTGCGATCACCGTGACGCGGGAGAACCTCGCCCAGGCGTACCAAGAGTCCCTCCACCGCAGCGCGCCAAAGAGCATCCTGGACGCGCTGGGCCGGTAGTTGGCTACCTCCGACCGTGCCTGGCCGCCCGTCCGGCTGCAGGTGGTCGACCCGCAGCGGTTCGTGGTCTACGGAGTCTTCGTGGTCGTCTTCGTGTTCTTCGCCGCGACGCTGCACGACGACGGGTTCCTCACGCAGACCAATCTGCTCAACATCGTCCGGCAGACGACGCCGATCACGATCATGGCGGTAGGGGTGGTGTTCGTGCTGAGCGCCGGTGAGATCGACCTCTCGCTGGGGGCGGTCGTCGCCCTGTCCGCGCTCGTGACCGCCGACCTTCTGCAAGACCACAGCGCAGTGCTGGCGGTTGGCGCCGGCCTCGCCGTCGGCGTCGCGGTGGGCGTCGCGAACGGGCTGTTCGTCACCGCGCTCGTGCTTCCATCCTTCCTCGTCACGTTCGCGTCACTGGCGGTGGTGACCGGCCTCGCCCGGTCGGTCACCGACCTCCGGTCAGTGGCGGTCGAGAACCGAGATTTCGCAGCGATTTTCGGGTCGGGTGACGTCGGCCCGGTGCCTGGACTTGCATTCTGGGCGCTGGGAGCCACAGCGGTGGGCCACTTCCTCCTGCGTTACAGCCGATTCGGCGCCCACGTCCTTGCGATAGGCGACAACGCGCAGGCCGCTCGAGCGACCGGCATCCGCGTCGATCGAGTCAGGCTGCTGGTCTTCGTTTTGAGCGCGACCTCAGCTGCGGTAGCCGGGATCCTGTATGCCGGCCGGCTGCAGGGCGCGACGTACACGCTCGGTGAACAGGACCTGCTCACGGTCATCGCTGCAGTCGTCATCGGCGGGACGCGCCTGTTCGGCGGAGAGGGCAGTGTGATCGGCGCGCTGGTCGGCAGCCTGTTGATGGGAGTGCTGACGAACGGCCTCGTTCTCTGGGGGTTCTCCGCGTCCGAGCAGCTGATCGCGCAGGGTACATTGTTACTGGTGGCCATCTCGCTGACGCTCCGTGGTCAAAGGGCCGACGGATGACCGCCGTCATCCGCGTAGCGCAGCTGAGGAAGCAGTTCGGGGCGATCCTGGCTCTGGACGACATGACCCTCGACATCGATGCCGGCGAAGTCGTTGCCCTCGTGGGCGACAACGGAGCCGGCAAGTCAACGGTGGTGCGCTGCCTTGCCGGCTTGTCGGTGCCGACCGCCGGGCAGATCATGCTCGACGGTGCGGCGGTTCGGTTCGCCCATCCGGGCGACGCCCGGAGACACGGGATCGAGGTCGTGCTCCAAGAGCTCGCCCTCGCCGATCGACAGCCGGTGTACATGAATGTGTTCCTCGGCCGTGAGCTCGTCCGAAGACCGGCGCACCGCCTCGACCGTCGCGGCATGGCGGCCGCCACACAACGCCTGCTCGAATCTCTGGAAGTTCGCATCGACAGCCCGCACAAGATTGTCCGGGAACTCTCGGGCGGCCAGCGCCAGGCGGTCGCCATTGCGCGCGCCGTTCACTGGGCGAAGCGTGTTGTCCTGATGGACGAGCCGACCGCATCCCTCGGCGCTGTCGAGACGCGGCGCGTCGAGGAGCTGATCGCGCGGCTGCGAGAGCGCGGCACCGCCATCCTGGTCGTCAGCCACTCTCTTGATCAGGTGTTCCGGATCGCCGACCGGATCTGTGTTCTGCGCCGGGGCAGGCAGATCGGCGTCCGCACCGCGTCGGAGACGACTGCGGAGGAGATCCTGGCCATGATCACGGGGCTTGCGTGATGGTCGCGCGTTTGCGCTCAATCCGTTCCAACTGATCGCGAGCGTGCATTGGCCGCGGCGCCGCAGGCAACGATCCTGGGCGGGTGGCTTCCGCGATCACAACAAGCGACCCGGCTCACCCGTCGGGACCGCGCCAGGGTGCGGCCGCTACGGGCGAACACCACCTAAGGAGATCCATGACCTCGATCGCAGCAACAACCAACCTCCCGCCCCTCGGCGCACACCAGCGTCAAGAGGTCGGTCTGCAGCTCCAGGCGACGTTGCTCGAGCTCCTCGACCTGTCGCTGCTGGGCAAGCAGCTCCACTGGACGATCGCCGGCCCGGTCTTCCACCCGCTGCACCTGCAGCTGGACGAGCTGGTCGACTCCTGGCGTGAGCTCGCGGACTCCGTTGCCGAACGAGCAATGGCGATCGGGTTTACGCCCGACGGGCAGGCGGGCGCCATCGCCACGGGCTCCGACATCGCCGCTCTCGAACGGACCGTGCATCAGGACCACCTGGCCGTGCACGAGCTGACTCGCCGCGTCGCCGACGTCAGCGAGCGCATCCGTGCACGGATGGACAGGATCGGCGACCTCGACCTCGTCTCTCAGGATCTGTTGATCTCGGTGGTCGGCACGCTGGAGCAGCAGCAATGGATGCTTCGCTCCCAGTTCAGCGAGCGCTCCTGACCGGCCCTCGGCCGAGGTACCCACGAGGTCATCGGCGGCATCACACATCGTGTAACGGCAGGAATCGTCAGCGGGCAGGGAGCTCCACGTGCACCGTGGTGCCGTCGCCTTGCGGGCTGATGACGTCGATCGTCCCGCCAAGCGCATCGACTCGATCGATGAGGCCGAGGATGCCGGAACCGCGCTCGGAATCGACGCCACCGATGCCGTCGTCGCGAACCTCGAGTGTCAGGGCTGCGTCGTCTTGAGAGGCGGTCATGTGGACGACATTCGCGTGCGCATGCTTTGCGATGTTGGTGAGTGCCTCGGAGGCGATGTAGTAGGCGGCCGCTTCAACAGGGGTCGGTAGCCGGTCGTCGAGTCTCACGTCGACATCGACCGGGACCTCTGACCGACGCGCGAGCGCCCTGAGCGCCGGCCCCAGCCCAGCCTCGGTGAGAATCGCGGGGTGGATGCCGCGCGAGACCTCCCGGAGCTCGTCGGACGCGTGCCTGAGGCCTTCCCAGAGCTCTGCGGCCATGCCCGGCAGTTCGTCCGGCGGTCTCCGCGTCATCGCGCGTGCACGGAGGGTAAGCATGATCAGCCGCTGTTGGATTCCGTCATGGAGATCCCGCTCGATCCGGCGGCGGGCCTCGTCAGCGGCGGTCACGATCCTCCGCCGCGACGCGGCGAGCTCCGCCGAACTTTCCGCGTTCGCGACCGCCGTAGCGACGAGCTCCGTAAACGAAGCGAGGCGTGCCTCTGTGCCCGGCGGCACCGGCCCTTCGGACGAGGTGGCCGTCACCACGCCCCAGAGATGACCGTCGACGACGATCGGGCTTCCAACCGCAGACTTGTAGCCCGCGTCCCGCGCGGCGACGCCGATGGGGTCGGTGGCCGCTGAGAAGTCGTCGATACGAGCTGCCCGGCCCGTCTGTAGCACCATCCACGCAACGTTCGTGCCCTCGGCCGGCCACCGCCGGCCGGTCGGAAAGGCGACCTCGGAGGTGCTCCACGATGCCACCGTCGTAACGCTGTCGTCCGATTCGAAACGACCCATCGTGGCGCTTTCGACGGGCAACAGCCGGCCCACTTCCTCGGCGACGGCCTCGAAGAGATCTTGAGGCGATGTCCCCTGTGCCACCAAGGTCGCGACGCGCCGCAGCGCTGCCTGTTCATCGGCCAACTCGGCAAGGGCCTCGCGTGACTCGGCGTTGGCGATCGCGGTCGCCGCCAGCTCGGTAAACGCGGCGATACGGGTCTCGGCGTTCTCTGCCCATGGCTCGACGCCGCGAGTCGCGGCCATCAACGCGCCCCAGAGCTTCCCCTCAACCAGGATCGGCGCCCCGACGGCCGACCGCAGGCGCAAACTCCGTGCGAGATCCGTTGCCTCACGCTCCCACGCCTCATCGTCGCTGTGCATTCGCGCTGGCGCGCCGGTCTCGAAGATACGGCCGGCGAGGTTGTCGCCGTCCAGTGGAAACCGTGTCCCGATCGGCAGAATGGGGCCGTCGCCGCTCCAGCTGGCGATCGTCGTCGCCGTGCCGTCGCCAGGGAAGACGTGCAACACCGCAAGGTCGGCGTCGAGGAGCAGCCCGACCGCCTGAGTGACAGCCGTAAAGACCTCGCTGGGGGACGGCTGCTGCGCAACGAGTACAGCCACGCGCCGCAGCGCGGCCTGCTCGTCCGCGAGACGCTCGACTTCGCCCCGCGACTCGGCGTTTGCGATCGCCGTCGCTACCAGCTCTGTGAAGTCTGCGAGCCGGGCCTCGGTGTCATCGGGGAGAGGCTCGTGCCGCGCCGAGTGGACCACCATCGCCCCCCAGAGGCGTCGCTCGACCACGATCGGGCTCGCGACGGTCGACCGCACGCCCGCAGCCCGAACAACAGCAGCGATCTCCCCGGTCAGATGCGCATAGTCCTCGACGCGGGCGGGGCGACCGGTCTGCCGAACCGTTGCAATTACACCCGGGCTGTCCAACGGCCAGCGCGATCCGATCGGGAACAGCTCGCGATCACCCTCGCTGAAGCCGCCGACGACGACCGAGCTTTCCGGCTCGTACCGGACCAGCCGTACGTGCGGAACCGCGAAGATCCGGGCGACCTGCTCGGCGACGGCGGCAAAGAGCTGATCAGGCGCGGACTCGCGTGCAACGAGGGTCGCGACCTGTCGCAACGCTGACTGTTCGGTGACGAGTTCGCGAACGTGCCTTTCGGTACGCTCGAGCACCTCGACCGGGGCGGACGCGGCGTGGCGCGCGGTGACTCGGCGGACGAGGTACGCCTCGCCCCGACCGAGCGGCGCCGCCACGCCGACCGACCCGTCGCCCAGGACGACCTCGCCACCACCCTCGGGAACGTCGAATGGGCTCGAGCGCCCGAGCTTGGCACCATCGAGCACGTAGCCCTCGCGATCCACGAGCAGATCTGTGCTCCTCGTCATGAAATCGCTGTAGCGACGCCTCAGCCGAGCGTCTGTGTCGCGCCGGGCATCCGCGAGGCATTGCTCGACCGCGCTGGCAGCGGTGGTCACAAGCTCAAGGCTCAGTGGATGCGCGACCGTCCAGAGGGTCGAAACGTCGATCAGTCCGACCGTTTGGCCCGACACCGGGTCGTGCACCGGAGCGCCGCAACAGACCCACTGGTGATGGCGTTCGTTGAAGTGCTCGAAGGCGAACACCTGGAAGGCGTGGTCTGCGGCCAGCGCAGTCCCGATGCCGTTTGTGCCATCAGCTGCCTCGTCGTACCGCGCGCCCTCGACCAGATTCATGTCGGCGGCACGCTCTTTCAGCCATTCGTCGCCCGCGCGGTGCAGGATGAGCCCCGACGCATCGGTGACAACGACCATGCCTCGCGACTCCTCGGCCAGCTTCCGGAGCTGCTCCGTGAGGACGTGCGGGAGCGACCCTAGCGGATGGTTGAACCATCGCTCGAGCACCTCCGATTCGTCGGCCTCGATAGGGGCCAGCGAGTCGGTCGGATCGAGGCCTGTGGCGAGCGAGCGCCGCCACGATTCGACGATCGTCGGTCGCACTCCTGCTGTCGCTCCGGGCGGGAGCTCACGAATGAGCGCGCCGTCGGCAAGCAGACGCTCCCAGCTTCTCTGCAGCTCTCGAGCGCGCCTCAGCGGATCCGTCTCCGCTCCGACAGCCAGCCACTGCGACGGCATGGTCTTGCCATGATAAACCCTCCTCACTGGCATGACCTTCCGGCGAGTCGCCGCGTGGTGGTGACAGTCGAACGGAGAGCGTCGTGCCGCTGCACAGCGGGCTGCCAATCGAGACCGTCCCCCAGCGCGGCGTCGCATCAGGCGACGTCGATGAGCACCTTCCCGACGGCACCGCTTTCGACAGCCGCATGGGCGGAGGCGGCCTGCTCGAGGGGGAATCTGTGCAACGGCAAGCCGGCGTTCGCTCCCACCTCGAGAGCGCCGTCCCCAGCCGCCGCGCTGACGTCTGCAACCGCCGCATCCTTGACCGACGGCGGAACCGTATAGACGAGCACGAACTGGTAGCGAACATTGCGCCCCATCAGGTCTCCGACTGAGATGCCCAGCTGGCTGCCACCGTCCGTGGCGTACGGAGTGACCGTGCCATTCGCCGCCAACACGGCAGCGTCAAGCGCGGCATTCGCCCCGGCAGCCACCTCGACAACCACATCCACGCCGTCAGGGGCGATCCGAAGGATCTCGTCGGCGGCGCTGGGGGCGCGGTAGTTGACAATGTGATCAGCCCCAGCAGCACGAGCGAGCTCAGCCTTTTCCTCGCCGCTGACGGTTGCGATCACCCGCGCCCCAGCCCAGCGCGCCAGCTGGATCGCAGCGTGGCCGACCGCTCCTGCTCCGCCGGCAACCAGCACCGTCTGCGCGGCGAGAGCGTGTGGCATCAGGCGACGCGGCCCGAACTCTGAAGCGGTCAGACAAATGTGGGCGGTCAGCGCTGGGATGCCAAGAGCCGCGCCAACATCGAAGGACACACCGTCGGCCAGCGGCACGGCCTGACGTGCCGGCACGACGACGTATTCCTGTGCCGTTCCGTTGACTCGTTGCCAGGCCGCCTCCCATAGCCAGACCCGCTTGCCGACGCGCGATGGGTCGACGCCTTCACCGACGGCATCGACCGTACCGGCCCCGTCCTGGTTCGGGACGACCGCCGGATCCAGGTGCTCACCTGCCGCGCCGCCACGTCGCGCCTTCCAGTCGGTCGGATTGACACCGGACACCGACACCCGAACACGAACCTCACCGGACCCCGGCTCCGGGACGGGGCGATCGACAAGCTGCAGCACGTCGGGGCGACCGGTCTGCGAATACACCACGGCTCTCATGCAACCACCTCGTGTCCTTCCGAGTCGATCGGGGCCGGGGATGCTAGCTCCGAGCGGAACACCGGTGGTTCAGCACCTCGAATAGCGCTGCCAGGTCGCGTCGTTCATAGCCCAGGGCGCGGGCGACGGTGAGCACCTGGTCCGCTGCCGCGGCGGACGGAAGTGGGATGGGCAGCTGGCGGGCGGCATCGAGCGCAAGCGCAATGTCCTTGTGCATCAGCCCGATGTTGAACCACGCGTCGTCGGGCAGGTCGACGAGGAGCCCAGCGCGCGCTTTGAGCATCGGCGAGCCGATCGGGCTCTGGGTCATCACGTCGATGGCGAGCCGGCTGTCGATTCCAGAGCGTTCGGCCAGAAGCAGCCCCTCTGCAAACGCGAGCATCTGCACGGCCAGGCTGATATTGATGGCGAGCTTGAGCACGAGACCCTGCCCGTTCTGGCCGACGTGTGTGGGCGTGCCCAGCTCGCGGAGGATGGGCTCGGCACGAGCGTAGGCCCGCTCGTCTCCGCCGACCATGATGGTGAGCGTTCCGGTCTGCACCTGGGGGACGCTTCCGGATACCGGCGCATCGAGCATGGCCGCTCCCCGATCACGGACGCGCTCGGCGATATTCCGACTCGCGCGAGGGCTGACGGTGCTCATATCGACCCAGATCTGCCCCTCGGCGACACCGGCGAGGATCCCGCCAGGCCCGGATGCCACGGTCTCGAGCACGTCGTCATCAGGCAGGGATGTGAAGACGATGTCTGTGGCTTCTGCCACCTCCCGCGGCGTATCGCGCCACAGGAGACCACCGTCGACAAGCCACTGGGCGTGCGCATGGCTTCGCTCCTCGCCGAACACCGTGTAGCCTGCGGTGAGGAACCGGGCGGCCATGTTGCCGCCCATGTTGCCCAGGCCGACAAAACCGAGCCGCTTCGTCGTCTTGGTGGTTGTCATGTCAGGCCCTCCCCTCGATCGTCGCGACGTCGCCGTCGCCGAGTTCGATGTGGGCCGCGGTGATGATCGGATCGACCTGATCGGGGCGGCGGAAACCGACGATCGCGCCATCGACCGCCGGATTGCGCAGCGCCCAGGCAACCGCGATCGCGCCTGGCGTCGTGTCATGCCGGTCGGCCACCACGCGCAGGCGCTCAACGAGGGCGAGGTGCTCTGACAGTTGGGGTTCCTGGAAGCGCTCGCTGTGCTTACGCCAGTCGTCGTTCGGTAGATGCTCGATCCGGTCGCGGGTCATCGCACCCGTCAGCAGGCCGGATCCCATCGGCGAGTAGACGATCACGCCGATCCGCTCGCCCTCGGCAAAGGGCAGCAGCTCCGCCTCGACTTCCCGCGCGACCAGCGAGTACGGCGGCTGGAGCGTCTCGACAGGAGCGATCTGGCGGATCTGCCGCAGCTGAGCGACGCTGAAGTTTGAGACACCGATGTGACGCACGAGCCCCTGCTCCTTGAGCTCGGCGAAGGCCGACCAGCCCTCGTCGATGTCGCCCTCGGGGATCGGCCAGTGGATCTGGTAAAGGTCGATCGCGGCCACCCCGAGGCGCTCGAGGCTCAGGCCGGCTTCCCGCAGGATCGAGTCACGCTTCAGGTTGTTCACCACCCGACCGCCGGGTCCCGGCACCAACGACGCCTTGGTGAACACGTACGGCCGCTCGTGATCGTCGAGCCCCTCCAGCGCGCGGCCGACGATCTCTTCGGAGTGGCCGAAGCCGTATGCCGCCGCGGTGTCGACCCAGTTCACGCCCTGTTCGAGCGCGCGTTGGATCGCTGCGATCGACTCGTGGTCATCCTGCGGGCCCCAGCTGTGCTCCCAGCCGCCGCCACCAATCGCCCAGGCGCCGAAACCGACCCGGGTGATCTCAAGGCCGGTCTGGCCGAGCTGTGTCGTCGGTAGCCGTGTGGTCCGCATTGCCGTTCTCCTTCGTCGGGTTCGAGGCGGCGCATAGAGCCTGCACCGTGGCATCGAGCATCGCCCAGCGGCGTCTCTGGGTCTGCACGGCCAGCGGACATCTGCTCTGCCGGCGAGCCCGAACTCGCCGTACCGGCTGGCTTCAATGGCGGGCGCGCACCGCCTGCCGATGCCCGGGTGCCCGCTCCTTTGAGCGGCTCAGCTCAGAGGGTGCGCAGCCCGAGCAGTGCGATGCCGATTGCGGTGATGCCACCGAGCAGTGGGACGGCGAGTCGCGCGGCGGGTGGCGGCATGAACAACTCAAACAGCGTTCGGTCGTCGCCGAGCGAGCGAAACAGGGGCTGAAGCGGGCAGTCCCAGCCGCTGCGCCATACCAGTGCGCCCTCGACACCGAGAGCGACCAGGGCCAACTGTGTGGTCGGCTCGACGTGTCCGCGCCACGCTGCGAGGTAGACGAGGCCGATGCACCCCATCAAGCCGAGCGCAATCAACCCGTGTGCGACGCGTGATGCGACGACGGCCACCGGTGTCCCGTGCCGCGCCAAGCGCTGATCGCGGTGAGACTGGAGCCTCGGTTCGACGCGCGAGTCCGCCAGACGAGCCTGTGACGTTCCCGGTAGCTGGCTCATGGAGTCGTGCTCGGCGGTTCGTGCACAACAGCGGGCAGCGATGGATCGTAGACGACGAGCGTTCGGGCGAGGAAATCCTGCAGCGCGCGGCGGCGGCTGTCGACCAACACCGGCAGAAACCCGATGAACAGGAAGGACACGGCAACCAGGCAGCCGATCAGCCGCAGCAGCGACCGCCCCACCCCGGGCTGGCTGCCGCTCATGTCGGTTAGGCGCAGCCGCAGCAGCCGCATGCCAGGTGTTTGGCCGGCCGCTGCCCAGAACGCCGTGAAGTACGCCGCGACGACCAGCAACCACGCACCCCCTGCGAGCCCGTCCACCAGCGATCGGGACGGATTCCAGTCTGCCAAGCCCGCGACGAAGCCGACCATCGCGACGCCCACCAAGTACACGAGGTGGACGGCGACCGCGTCGACGGCCAGCGCCCCCAAACGAGACCCGAGCCCCGCATACCGCACGCCGA